>Ga0075021_10001644_pt1 | contig 11506 bp, 14 predicted proteins | sample ColStrG_CSR_2012_FD_72749 | JGI IMG/M metagenome (GOLD analysis project Ga0075021, IMG submission 72749) | Freshwater sediment microbial communities in response to fracking from Pennsylvania, USA - Cold Stream Run_MetaG_CSR_2012 | ecosystem: Environmental > Aquatic > Freshwater > Creek >... | reverse complement strand
TCCTCATCCAGGACATCACCAGACAGCGCAAGCTCATCGCGTGAAAGTTGACTCACAAAGACAAGATCAGAACGCCAAGCCCTCTAGCGCTGCCCGACCGGATCCGGATCCCACTGCCTACCGCGTGACGGCCGTCATCGGTCCCGTCTCAAACGCCGTGCAGTCCAGGACCCGGTGGGTCGAACGGTGTGGCGAGACCGATGCCGGTCGACCGCCCCCGCCTTGGCGACCTCGGCCACCAAGTTCGGCACCGAGTTGTCGATCCGGACACTATCCACGACCTCACCCTCACCATCCATCCGCAACACCACACTGCGCCGACGATGAAGATCGATCCCCACGTACTGCCTGCACGTGTCGTAACGTTGGTTCACGGCGGCCGCCTACTCACCGTGGGCGTTTCCTGACAATCCGAGAATCCTCGGATCACCCACCGAGCGGGAGGCCCGCCCGCTCAGTCATCGCAGCACATCGGCGTGGGGCGACTCGTTCACGTCAGCGATCGATGGCACGTATCTCCGGGGAAGCCGGGTTGTCTTGACGGCGGATCACCCTCGCGAAGTACCACGCCGCAAGGACGGCACCCGCCATGAGGAGCACTCCCACCGGCCACATCCACTCCGGCGCTGAGCCTAGGGCATAGACATCCACCAGGTTCAGGTCGTGCACCGCCTGGACTTGGATCTCGTCACCGACTTTCGTCGGGTTGCCGGAGTTCAGGATCGCCCCATGAGCGACGGGGCCTCCGTCGCTAGGGATGAAGTCCCCGTGCCAGGTACATTCTCCGTCTTGGCAGTCATCGCTCGTCGCGACGAAGATGCCGTGTTGCGCCTGATTCGTCTGAACGAGGTATGCCTCACGCGTGACCTCCCCGCCGATTGCACCGAGGGGTAGGACCACCAGTGAGAAGAGGATCAGATAGCGGACGATGCGGGGCGACTTCGTGACTGAGCGAGATCGCGGGAGCCGCTCATCATGCGTTCGGTCCGCTCGTTCGGCTGATTCGCCGATCGCGATCACCCCCTTCGCTTGCGTCGACTCGGGCTCAGATCGCGGAGTCCGCGCTCGATAGCGGTCCTGGCCCGGGCGCCATTCTGCCCGACCGATGGCGAGCGCGAATACCGGTTCGCGGGCGCGGAGTCAGATCGGGCACCCCCGGGTAACGTGATCTTGCCGGTTGGGGCGTTCTGCCTCCTGCTCTACGTCGGGGTCGCGACTTTCCCCGGCCGTACTGACCGGGCCGCTCCGGGTAGCAAACAATGGGGGTGGCTCGTCGGACCCCGGCGGTGTCTACTGGTCGGGTCGAATCCAGGAGGCGAGGAGCCGTCGTGGCGATCTTCAAGAGAAGGGCTAGCGGCAGCCAGGGTAACCCGGCATCGGTCTCCGGCTCGGCGCAGGTCACAGAGGCGAGGGCGGGTCCCGACGGGCCGCCCGTGGGCGAGCACGAGTGTGGGGAGATGTGCTACGTGCTCTCGTCCTGCGGGCACTACGTGATCCAGCGTGGTCAGCCGGAGCCACCCGTGACGCCGGGAGGCAAGTTCAGTTGCTGCCAGCGGTCGGCTCGTATGCGATCCTGCGGCCGTGGAACACGCTGATCCGTCTTTGCAAGACCTTGACGGCGAGAACTAGGGAGACCCCGACGACCCCCAGGTCGCTCCAACGAGTCTCATCCAACGAGGCCTGCGCCTACGCCGGGTTCCGATCACACGCCTAACCCCTGCCGACCTGCGGCTGTTGATCGCACAAGACATCGGCGTCGAGCACCTTGTGCCGATAGCCCTGTTCTTGCTGGAGCAGGACCCCTACCTGGAGGTCGAGTATTACCCAACGGATCTTCTGATGGCCGTGTGGTCCGTGCCCGACACGTACTGGGCGACGCACCCGGCCGAGTTCGCCCGACTGGAGCCGATGCTCGAAATCGTCCGACCCAGCCAAGGATCGGGCGATGCCGTGTCCGGTGTCGGGTCCGGTGATCCACCCCCGACTGACCCCTTTCCCATCGTCTACTTCCGCTTTGCTGCTTTGCCGGTGCTGGTCATGGGCCTCGTCATCTGCGGGTTACCGGTCATGGTGGGCGGATTGATCTCGATGGTGGCGGGATCCTCGGATCAGTCCCTTTTGCTGGGCGCTAGCCTGGGCGCCCTGGCAGGCGTCGTAGCCATGTGGTGGCTGATCCCCAGTGGCAGGTTGACCGCTGATCATCTCGAAGTGCCCCGGATCCTGAACTTCGGGACCCCTCGAACCCTACGACGGTTCCCCGCACGCGGCCGCCGCCGCCTCGTTCCCCGCTCGGCTGTCACGGGGTTCCGTGTCGGACGCAACGGTACCTCTGTCGGGATCTGGGCTTCACTTCGTGACAACGTGCCACTGGACCAATCGCGCAGCGAGTCAGGGTCGCTTTGGCTGCTCACGGACGCCCGCAGTTTCGGACTGCCACGCGTGGATCGAGTCGTCCAGGTCTGCAGTGCCATGGCCAGGAGGTGGGACCTGACTGCCCCTGAGGTCGATGGCTTCGAACTTCGCGTCACGCCTGATGTGCGACTCCTGGAACAGGGAAGTCATCGCAGGACCACGGGCCGAGGAAACTCGGTCCTGGATCTGGGTCCAATCGAACTGTCCGTGACTACGCCGTCGGGCGTGGCGGTTCTCCCATGGTCGACGATCGCCACAATAGGCGACGCACGGGTCGTGGAGATGGGACAGCCAGACAGGTGGATGCTGCGCGTTGACTTGAGCGACGGGCGGGCGACGCTGCTCGACCGCGACTACTGGGGCGAGACCGGGCCAAGCGACGAGGACCTGCTGTGGCTCGTGACCCTGGCGTCCCATGCTGGCGTGATCTGTCGGATCACTGGCGTCCTCAACGGGGTTCCCATGATGTCGAAGCAGACTGCCACCCGAATGGTTACGGTGCTGGCGTCGCTCGCCACAGACTCCGGCGACAAACCTTCAGATCCGTAGCCGAGCGCTCGCACGGTCACAAGCAGAAATGCCCTGTGTGGCAGAGACGAAACACTTCGCAGCCTATCGGCAGGTCCTGCCTATCAGATGCGATAGGTCGTAGGTGAGCGTCGCGCCCGCAACGACACCGAGGGCCAGCCTGCCGACCCTCAGTGGCCAGATCTGCACAGTGCCAGCAGGAGCGGGACGCAGGCACGGAGCACGCACCCCGTCGTGAGACTGGCCGCTGTCGGTGGTCCCTGGGATCCACGGCAACAGTGTGCGCGCCCTGGGCACAGGATTGTGCCCAGAGATGCCGCTCGGCGGGGTCACGGAGCGCTGGCGGTCGGCGTCGCTCAGAGTCCTCGACCTGGACCCGGAGCAGCCGGTCGGGGAGCCGAACCGTTTAGTCACGCGTGAACGGCCCGCCACCTCAGGGGCCCGGAATGAACCGATCCCCAAGCAGGGTGCAGGAAGGCCCCCTGGCGGCCTTGAAGACCTCCGCCGCTCTGCGATGAGACAACCTCGCCCGTGACGGTGGCCTCGTCCAGGTCCAGGGCTGTCACAGCCCGTGTTGGCGTGGGAAGTTTCAGGCTCATTGCCCGGAACTACCCCGAGCGAACGCGGCGAGCATCAGGGGTACGTCGGGTGTGGGCACGCACAGTTGCAGCACGCCCACAGCGCGTTCACATTGCAGGGGCGTGTACAACCCGCCCGGCTTCAGTAATCTGCGATCACGTCGAGAGCCAGTCGGTTGCGGATCGTGCAGAGGCAGTCGGGTCACTAGGGTGTCGGACCCGAACTCGACGTGAGGCCGGGATCGCCGGAAATACGGACGCCAGAGTGCCCTTCCGCTGCTGACGATCAGGGTGCCTTGGGTGAAGTGCATATATGGAGTCTTGCCGCGCAAGAAGCCGGTCACCTCACGTGACTCACCAGCACGCACCGCGACAAGATCAGCGGCTACCGCTGCTGCGTCCGGCCCTTTCATAGGGCGGCCTGCTTCCATCCGTACCGCATCGGGGAGAACATCGAGCACCCCACGGGTACCCGCCGCCCGGCGGACTCTTCTCGGCTCTTGCATGGAACCCAGTGTCCAGCCCAAGTGAACCCTGGGCAACCACGAACAACAATCGAGTGCCGACAGAGAGAGGCGCCGTCTCCTCACATGCAACTGATGGGCCCTCTCCGAGCGTTCCGGCCAGCGTCACTTGCCGCTCGCGAACACCTCGTACCGAATGCGGGGCACAGCGATCAACAAATCACCCCAGTAGCCCCCGAGGAACCACGCCGGGCGTCCCTCCCAAACGACCGGCACGAACCCGTCCACTCCGCCGTAGTCCACATTGTTGGTGACCTGGTCGATGCGATGCCAATCGCTGTCGTCGACGGTCCGGAGCCACTCGGCTGGTTCGAAGTCGATTGGGAAGTCGCTCTCGAAGATGATCAGGCTGCGCTCCAGACAGTTGTTCCGGGCAGAGTTGGGTGGCTGATAGCGCGGATGCTGCGGGGTCAGGACAGCGTCGATGAGGAACGTGATCGACCGCTCAGAGGCCCGGATCGACAGAACAAAGGAATCCTCCAAGAACACGCTCGCCAACGCCGACGAACGCCAAGTCGACTGGCAATTCACCCGCCGCGACGCCCGCGTCAAACTCCGGCATCTATACCCCGTGCTTTAGAGGCGACGGTCTACTAGTTGCTTGGGTCGCTCGTGGGCTCCAAGGGGAAGGGACCGGCGAAGTGTTCACGCCAGTCGGCGATCGCCGCCGCTTGCTGCTCATGCCGTTGACGGCAAGATCCGTCCCTGCTGCGTAGTCCAACGGTCGAACCATCTGCGAGTGTCACCTGGACCTTGCACTTCTTGGTATGAGCGTCCATCGGGAGATTCTGGGCGTCGGTCTCTGGACCACTGGTGGCTTGGCCAGCCCTACCACGATTCTTGCTGGTCAGCAGGACGGTAACGGCCACGATTTCCGGCCAAGGGATCAGCGAGTAGCCGCGAAGCCCTCGCCGGCGACGCAGCCCATGCTCGTCCAGCCTCACCGAGTATGTCGCCTCACCAACGCAGGCCCAGCCCAGAAGGAAGGCGTAGATCGCCCCAGCAAGGCATCCCACCCGTACCCACGCAGGCTCGTTGGCTGCACGAAGGGCGTACAGAAGGAACCCGATGGCCGCTGGCCCGAAGATGATGAACCCGATCGAGGCTCCAGTCGCTGGATTGTCGGTTTGAGCATCGTCCGAAGCGTCGTCAAGTAGGTACGGCTCGGCAAACGTGTATTTGCCTTCGCTGTCCTTGAAGCCACCCGTTCTGGCCATTGGCAGATGCCCCTGATCATATTGAGGATGCTGACCTACCACCGTTGGATCGTAGAGCATGGTTGGGTCGGGCCTGGCCCGCTGGTACGCGGCGATCTAGCCCTCGCAAGATCGTTCCCCGCCCGTACCGACCGGGGTAGGCGCTGCGCCTTGATCGCACGCCTGGCTACCGCCGTCGTGCCGGGTCGTGTTCGGCAGTCAGCCGTGCCACCGACTCGACACTCGGTCGGGCGTACCGCTGCAATGTCCGGAGGGACTCGTGACGCGATTTCGCCATCAGCAAGGGCAGCGGGACGCCGTCCTCGGCTAGGTGGGTCAGGGCGCTGTGCCGGAGTTGGTGCAAGGTTGCTCCCCCGCTGGTGGCCTTGAAGACCTCAGCAGCCCTGCGGTACGACAGTCGTGCCCTCCCGGTGGCCTCATCCAGGTCCCGGGCCGCCGGAGCCCTGCTGGGGGTGGGAGCACCTTCAGCGAGGAAGAGCGGGCCGAGGCTGCGTCCTGCCACCAAATAGGGCAGGAGACGTGCCGTACCGGTCTGCCAGTGGATCACGTCCAGGTCGCCGCCCTTGCGGACGGTCGAGGCACGCTTGCGGGGCTGGTCGAGGTCTTCGACGTTGAGCCGGAGGACCTCGTTGGAGCGTGCGGCCGTCTCAAATAGCATCCGGAACAGGCACCTGTCCCGAACAACCAGGTCGCGATGGGTCAGAATCTGCTCGACCCGCTGCCGAGACATGGCCCTGTCGTGATCGACGGGGACGTGCCGTCCTTCCAGTAGCCCGGTGGGGTCCCGGGTCATCCAGCCTTGACGGGCGCACCAGGTGCTGAACGAGCGCAGGGTCGCCACATGCCGGTTCCAGGCGGCCGGTGAGGCGCTCGGGTAGCCCGCCTCAACCGCGACGGCGAGGTCGTGCTCGGTGACCGAGCCGACAGTGGCGTTGTCCAGGTGCTGGCCGACCCGGTGAAGAGTCAGTCCGTAGACCCTCCGTGAGCCGGGGGCGAGATCCCGTTCGGCGAGGAACCGATCAGCCGCTGCCGACCACGTCTGCGGTGCCGTCGCACCCTTCCGCATTGCCCGAACCGAGCCCATCTGTCTCCCTTCCGCAGTAAACGTGCAGGAAGCCCCACGCCCGAGGACGGTCGCCTACGCGGTAGATCAGGGGCAGATCGCGAGTGTACCGCAGTAAATGGGCCATTTACTGCGGTGGCGCATTGCCTCGTTGGGTCGCGGGCCCGGCGCGCCAAGCGTCAATCGGCGTGCCCGACTGGACCACCGAGGCGTGACAAGATGACATGGTGAAGAGGGCGGGCCTAGCCGATAAGGATCAGATGCGCGCCCTCCTGATGCGAGGTGGCGCGCTGGTCGCTCTTGCCGTGTTGATCGTTTGCTTCTTGGCATTGAACACATGGGGAAGACACGCCCTGAACGCGCAGGACGGCTTCGTCCATGCATGTGCGGTCCTCGCGGACTTCACGATCCCCACGTTCGTAGCAGCACTCCTGGCGTACCTCGTCGTCTCAGGGTGGCTCAGTCGGAAGGGGCTAGATGACGCCACCTGGTACGAGCGACGACTTCTGAGTCAGATCGCAGAGTCGCTGTCAGGCGTTAATGGGGTACGGGAGGTTACGTTCGGACTTGGGGATCCGGACTGGGCCGCCCTGTTCAGCGACTGTCAGCGGCTGGACATTGTCGGTACGTTCTTTGCTGGCATACTCCATCGAATGGGGGGGCGAGAGGCGTTCGCACTCGCCTTTCGAGAGCGAGGTCTAACAGTTCGTGTCATCGTGCCACGTCCGGGGTCTCTAGCAATGGAGGTGGCTCATCTGCAAAGAAACGCTCACTCCGAGGTGCTCGGTGTGACCCAGGATGGAGTCGAAGAACGGTCCATCGCATCCGTTGAGTTACTCAGGAACGCCTGGCAGGTGGCCGGTAAGCCCGTTGGCGCCCTCTCGATATTTCATGTTGATGATCCGGTTCACATCGCGGCCTATTGCTTTAACGAATCACTACTTGTGTACTCGCCGGTTTCGATGAGGTACACCTCGGGCAGCAGGCCGCCTCGCGTCACTTTGGACTTGATGGCGCACCCCCAGGCACTGGAGTACTGGAAGGCAGAGTGGGCAGCGATAACCTCGAAACTGCCTGAGTCCCAATCCTAGCGCCCGTCAGCATCGGATCGCACCCTCTACCCCCAGTCGCTATCCTCGCACTCGGCTATGTTTTCCTTTGCCCATGAGGCATCCGTCCCGGGTGCAGGCCACCAACGCTGAGGATCAGTGGATATGGGAACCATCCTGTCACGCGCTCGGACGTACTTTTCCATGTCAATGTATGACGCGTGATGCGGAATCGCGTCAGGAGCGCCCACCGACCGACAAAGGGCTAGATAGCCTCGCTCGTCGGCCAAGTAGGCGTGCCAGACTTTGTCGAGGGCCCTAGACGGTTGAAGGGGCTCAGGAGACTCGTGACACGCCTTGAGGAATGCTTCCAACTCTCGTTGGGCGTCGTTCTCGGGCATGACCTGGCTCATTTGCTCCACACTCCCATTATCGAGTTGTAGGCTGTTAGTAGTTCTCCCGAACGTAGGCGTAGGCATTGTCGAAAAGGGGCCCGGTGATTGGGAGCGCGTACTTCTTGAGCACCATGCGAAGTTCCCTACGGACGGTGCGGTCACCGTCCTGGGTCTCGTTCCAGCCCGTGTAGCGGACCTGCCTGACGATGGTATCGATGTCGCGGACCACATCGTCAACGATCACGGGTGTTCCTGCGGGCTTGTACGCGTTGACGATCTGGGTCAGGGGTGCGATGTGTGGGTCGAGGAGGTGCTCGGCTTCATCGAGACGGCCCTCGTCGTCCAGTCGCTCGGCTAGCACGGCGAGCCGGGCGACTTCTAGGGCTTGCTTGAGGAAGTCGATGGAGTCCTCGGCCTTGCGTATGGCTTGCTGGCGTAGCCGTTCGATCTGTTCGGCCAGCGACTGGTAGACGGGGTGCGGGTTAGTCGCCAGTCGTCGTCGGACCCTGGCATCGATGGTGTCCAGGACCTCATCGAGGGTGACCGGCTCGTTGAGTAGGTCGCGCCGTGGGTCGAGGTCGAGTTCGCCCTGCTCTACGAGCGAGCGCATGGCTTCGATGGCCTCTGGGTCCACGATGATCTCTTCGAGTCCGGTGCCGACTACTTCGACGCCGCCAATGTGTCCGTGGACGAGGGCCAGCGTCTTGGCCCCTAGCCGGTGCCACAGAAGCGCGTCAGAGACTTTGGTGGGTTTGATGGCTTCGTAGACTTGGGCCAGCCACTTGTAGTCGGCCGCGTGACCGGTCAGGGCGTCGTGGGGGTCCAGGAACTCCCAGAGCGTCTGCAGGGCGATGAAGTCGCGGGCGAAGGCATCGCGGGTCGTCATGTCCGGGAGGCGTTCGATGGCGGCTTGCAGGGCAGCGAAGGACCGGTCGTTGCGGTCCACCCCGTCGAAGCGGGGGCTGAGCGTGCGTTCGAGCGTGGCGTTGAACTCGGTAACCAGGTCGTCCACCAAGACGGGGCGTTTCCCGCCTGTGTCGGGGTCGGCCGCCTTGAGGGCTTGGGCGATCTGGTTGCCGAGACCGATGTAGTCCACGACGAGGCCATACCGCTTCTCCTGCCCGGTGACCGGGTTGGTGAAGCGCCGGTTGGTCCGAGTGATCGCTTGGAAGAGCGTGTGCCGACGCAAGGGCCGGTCCAGGTACATCACCTGCTCGACCGGGGCGTCGAACCCGGTGAGCAACTTGGCTGTGACGATCAGGAGCGCGAGCGGGTCTTCGGGGTCGTTGAAGCGCTGCTTAACCCGCGCCTCTGCCGCTCGATCCAGCAGGTACTTGCCCCACTCGGCTGGCTCCCCCTTCGCCGTTCCCACGGTCATGACAACAGCGGTCTGGTGGGGCAGGCCGCGCTCGGCCAGGATTCGGCTGAGTTCTTTGTCGTAGGCGACGACCATCTCGCGGTCGAACGCGACCACCTGTGCCTTCATCCCCACCGGGGCGATCTTCACCTCGAAGTGGTTCACGATGTCGGTGCACACAGCCCGGATTCTCTCTGGGTTGAGCAGCAGTGTCTTGACGTGGGCAGCCTTGCTCGCCAGCACCTCCCGTTCCTCGTCCGAGAGGTTCTCCTCGTCAGCCATCTGCGCGAAGGCTTCATCTAGAGCGGCCTTGTCGAGGTGAAAGGTGACAAGCCGGGTCTCGACGTGCACTGGCACGCTCGACCCGTCCGCGATGGATCGCTCCATCGAGTAGGTGTTCATCACGAAACCGGGGTCGCTCGGGTCACCGAAGACCTTGAAGGTGTTGCGATCCTTGTCCGAGATCGGTGTTCCCGTTAGGCCAAAGAACCGAGCGTTCGGCAACGCTTCGCGCATGTCGTCCCCAAGACGGCCTTCCTGCGTGCGGTGCGCCTCGTCCACGAGAACGATGATGTTGTCGCGGACGTTCAGCCGCCCAGCGTCCTCGAAGCGGAAGATCGTCGTCAGAACGATGCCCCGCTGGTCGTCCCGCAAGATCCGAGCAAGATCAGCCCGACTCTCCGCCGTGGTGACGCGGGGCAGTCCAGCGGTCTTGAACTGGCGCTCGGCCTGCTCGATCAAGTCCAGTCGGTCCAGCACAACGACGACAGTGGGTCCGCCGACGCGCTCGTCGTGAAGGAGCATCAACGCTGCGAACGCCATCAGCAGCGTCTTGCCGGTGCCCTGGTAGTGCCAGATCAGACCCTTCATCCCGCCATCGAGGACCCGCTGGTGGATCGCCTCCGCAGCCTCCACCTGCGGATAACGCGGGATCAACTTCCGAAGCCCCCCACCCGGGACCTGCTCGAAGAGGGTGAAGTCCCGCAAGATCGACAATACCCGCGCCGGAGTGAGGAGCAGGTCCACCGACCGCTGCACCCGGGCGAAACCAAACATGTCGTACGGGTCCTGCGTCGAGCCCCACATCAACCACTGCTCACCCGGCATGCCAACCGGGCCATAGTGGAACTCCCGACCTTCAGTCGCCGCCACCAGCACGTTCGACGCGAAGAACGCCGGACCCTCAACCTCGTACACGTTGGCGATATCCCTCGCCCCGTTCAGCCACGACACTGACGACTTCACCGGGGTCTTCGTCTCAATGACCACTAGCGGGAACCCGTTGACCCACATCACCAGATCGAAGCGGCGCTCCCGACCAGGCGGGCCGAACGTCACCTCATCCGACACCATGAAGCGGTTCTCGGCCAGGTCATCGAAGTTGAGCAACCGCAGCGGCACGTACTCAGTCGTCCCGACGTACTTCACAGTGTGATCCCCGCGCAGCAGCGTTGTCATCCGCTCGTTGGCGGGCACCAAACCCTCAGAAGCGGCCCCCAGGACAGCCATCCTGATCGTCGGCAGCACCTCATCGACCCGCTCCGGCGAGCCGTGAATCGCTGGGTTCAATACCTCCAACGACTCGATCAACCACTCCTCCTGACGTGTTTCTGACTTAGTGTCACAAGATCGCGTTTGATTAGCCAACATCGTCGGGTTCCGGGACGGGTCGATCTTGCCGGTTCTGCCGGTGCCAGGCAAGGCGGTGGAGTCGAGACTGTTCCAGCCCTGCTTGGCGGGCTTTGCGGATGGCCTCACCTCGTCCTTCGTGTTCGTCGTCGGGGGTGACGTAGCCGATCCCGGCATGTAGGCGGGTGCCGTTCCAGATGGGCCGGATGACGGCGAGCTCGGCGCGCAGGGTGGCCGGGTCGCGGATCGCGAGCAGGTGCGGATGCTCGCGTTTGAGGTGGCCGTTGAAGCTTTCGATCCAGGACTGATCGGTCGGGGTACCGGGTCGGCCGAAGTGCCGGGCGATCGCGTGCAGGGCCATGAACTCCCGGGTTGAGCCCGAGGTCATCTGCGGGCCGTTGTCCGAGACCGCGAGCAGGATCGGGCGGCGGTCGTCGTCGACGGCCGGGTCGACCCGGTCGTCGCCGTGTCGGGCGTCGATGAGCTGCAGCAGGCCCTCGGCGTGCAGGGCCTGGGTGAAGGCGACCTGGACTTGGGTGGAGGTCTCCTCGGCGGAGACGACCTCGGTGAGCCACTTGCGGCTGATCAGGTCCTCGATGATCAGCACAGCCATCCCGCAGGCCGTGAAGTGGGTCGTGTCCTATGCCGACCTTCGGACTATGCCGACAGTTGCCGTGATCGTTGAGGTCCGTATGGCTTTCGGGGATGAATCGTCGGCATAGTCATAGGGATGTGAGCCAGGTCAGGATGTCGG
>Ga0075021_10001643_pt1 | contig 11510 bp, 11 predicted proteins | sample ColStrG_CSR_2012_FD_72749 | JGI IMG/M metagenome (GOLD analysis project Ga0075021, IMG submission 72749) | Freshwater sediment microbial communities in response to fracking from Pennsylvania, USA - Cold Stream Run_MetaG_CSR_2012 | ecosystem: Environmental > Aquatic > Freshwater > Creek >... | reverse complement strand
ATATCGATTATGTGCATGCACCGGATCTGGCCCCCACCTCGGACATTCTCGACGCCTATAAAAAACACAAAGGCGATTGGGCGCTGTATGAGCGGCAGTTTCTCGACTTGATTAAGGCGCGGCACATTGAGCGCCAGCTTCAGCCTGAGATGTTCGACGGCGGCTGTCTCCTCTGCAGCGAGGAACAGCCGCATCACTGTCACCGGCGACTAGTAGCGCGGAATACCTCAAAAAGCATTGGGGCAATGTGGAAATCGAGCACATCCCCTAAAAGAACCTACCCCAGCACCTGCTTGCAATACTCATAGCACTTCTTCACTTCTTCCTGCGAAGTTCCCGTCCCTTTGTATTCATACTCGATAAACGCCGGGATGGGCCATTTCTGCTCTTTCAGCAGCAGCAACACCTGCTTGATAGGTGTATCGCCTTCGCCCCACGGCGTATTCGGACCTTCGTCTTTCTTGCGGTCTTTCAAATGCAAGAGAACGATGTTTTCGTGGTTCTTGGCGATGTAATCCACCGCATCATAGTTGGCCGCGGTGAAATGGCCGATGTCGAGATTCACTTTGTAGAACTTCGACATTTCCATAGCAGCGGCAAAACTTTCAGGTTTGGCGAACTGATTGGGGTCCTTCAAATCGGAGTGGCCGTGCATGGCCACAATCATCTTATGTTTGTCGGCAAACGGCACGACGCGCTTGGCCACGGGCAGCGTGGTAGACGCGGTGATGATGCCGACGCCTAACGCTTTAGCGAATTCGAACCCGCGCTCGATTTCATCGTCTGTAAAGCTGTCGTTGACGCTACAGTTGAAGGCGTACAGCTTAATGCCCGCATCATTGAATTTCTTCTTGATTCCTTTGAAGTAATCGAGAGATACGGAGAGGCGCCATTTGCGCAGATCTTCGCGCTGAGCTTTACGCTCCTCCGCGCTCATGCCGCGGCGGAAACCGACCATCGGCGATTTATCGGTTTGGCCGCCTTCAATGTGTGGACCGAACAATTCGCAATCGCCTAAGCCATCGGCCGCCATGGCCTTGATGGCGTCGTCTAAAGACAGATCTCGAAAGCTGTAAGACTGCGAGCCAATCTGCACGCCGCCGATTTTCGAATTGATTCTTGCCAAGGCGTTGGCCAAGGGCAGGCTGGCAAGAGTGAGTTTTCCAAAGTCTCGTCTGGTAAGCATGACGCAAACATCATATCGAGTGCGTCAGGCAGATAAAGCGATGGGGGAAGCGCTGGCCGCTAAGCTCAGCCGCTCATATAGGTTCACCAGCGGCCAACTCGAGCGTTTGATTTGATCGAGCACGACGGCATAGAGTTGCGCTAAAGCCATGGCTTTCAACCTGGACCAGCGCGCGGCAAGGTCTTTGAGGTCTGCCTGCTTTAACGATCCGAACGCGAAGTTTCGTGGAAAGCCATAGCGCAGCGGCGCCAGCGCGCCATCCGGCTCGAGCACGAGCGGCGACAAGAAATGGCCCAGGCCCGTTTCGCCGCTAGAGCACTCGCGCGCCAGTTGTAGAGCGGCTTGCGATGAGAGCGGCGGCTGCGCGGCGTTCGCCAAGTCTACTTCGACGGCCATCCGCCCCGCGTAGATCTGCCGCAAGCGCAAGGCAAGAAGCCATCCACGGGCCGCGACGTCCTCCCGCGGATCTTGGCCCGCATGTTCGCGCGTGGCTCGTCCGAACGCTTCTAGAGGATGCACTTGCAGCAGCTTCGCGCCCTCGCGATAGGCAAACTCGGCGGCCCATTCCATTTCAAAGAGATTTTCGGTGGTTAAAGTAAACACAAACCCAAACGGAATGTGGCTGGCGCGTAACGCTTCCAAATTGCCGCGCATCTTTTCGAAGGCGTTGGGCGAGCCGCGCATTCGATTGTGCCGCTCGGGTACGCCGTCCAGGCTGATAGCGATGACATCCAGCACGCCGGCAAGCTCCGCCATTCGCCGTTCGTTCATCAGCATGCCATTGGTAACCAAATTCACGTGCATGCCTAAGGTACGCGCCTCTCGCGCGATCTCGGGAAGGTCGTTCATCAGTAGCGGTTCGCCGCCGGAAAAGCTGATGGTGTTGTAACCCAGGCCGGCAGCCGAGTGGATTGCCTGTTTGGCAAGCGCAGCGGGCAAGCCACCGCGCTCGTCAGGGGATGAAGAGGAATAGCAGTGCGTACATCGCAAATTGCACCGTGCGGTAAGGTGCATTTGAAAGACGCGCGTGTTTTCGCCGGTTAGCAACATGGCTATTCCCTTCCCTAGCTCTTAGCGGCCCATCCGGGGAAGCGTTTGTACAAGCACTTCTTCCGGACCAATGATGCCCATCGGAAATAGTTTGATCCGGCTGCGCTGGCTGACGACTTGGTTCAAGAAATCGACGAAACGCGGCGGGAATGGAAACGGGAATTTGAAGGTAGGGCAGATTTCGTCGCCGGGTTCGAACGAGGCCCCGCTGACGGCGACTCCAGACGCGGCCGACGCCGCCTCCACTAAGTGCTTCAAATCCTGTTTGGTTGTTTGGGTTAGCAGAAGGTCCACGATCTTATCGGGATTCTGCTTTTCTAGTTCGGCGTGTGGCTTCATGAGTGATTGTCCTTTTATCCATTTGCGAAGGCGTTATGCCTTCTCAGTGTTGAAGTGACTTCAGATGGGCAAGCGTTTCATGAACGCTACGGTTATCCTTTGACTTCATGCCATTGATGGAGCCCCTGCCCGAATACGAAGCCCGGCGCGCGGCTTGGCTTGCCCAAGACAAGCGATTTGACCGCCAATTCATTCTGCTTGGCAATTGGCGCTTGGCCGTGGCGGTGGCGGCCGCCGTCGTGGCATGGCTCGCTTACGGCCCCGGACTGCTGAGCGCGTGGTGGCTGCTTATTCCGGTGGCCTCCTTTCTGGCGCTCGTGGTTTGGCACCAGCGGGTGATTCGCAGCCGAACGCTTGCCACGCGCGGCTTGCGTTACTACAGCCGGGCGCTCGACCGGTTGAAAGATCGATGGCAGGGGAAAGGCGAACAAGGAGAGCGGTTTCGCAATGCCAATCATGTGTATGCCGATGACCTGGATCTATTCGGCAAGGGAAGCTTGTTTGAGATACTCTGCACCGCGCGTACCGCGGCCGGAGAGGATACGCTCGCGGATTGGCTGCTGCATCCGGCATCGCACGCGGAAACGGTCGCTCGCCAGCAAGCGGCGAGTGAATTGAGCACGCGGCTTGATCTGCGCGAGGACATTGCGCTGTTGGGCGAAGACATCAGGTCGGAAGTGCGCGCCAGCGTAATCACCGGTTGGGGAGCGCGTCCGCCCGTTCCCTTCCCCCCGCTGCTGCGGCCGCTATCGTTAGCTCTTTCGATCTCTGCGCTGATCTGCGGCACAGGCGCCCTGTTTCAGATCTTGCCGAAATGGCCGCTCGCCGCGGTTCTCGCCGCGAACGCCGTCATCGTCTATATGACTCGCGCAGCAGTCGATCGGATTTTGGCGACGGTGGATTCACCCGCAAACCACTTGGCCATTCTGGCGCTTTTCATCAAGAGGATCGAGCGCGAAGGGTTCGCCGCACCCCTGCTTCAGCGCTTGCTCGAACGGCTGCGGGTGGGCGGTGTACCGGCCGCGTTGCAAATCCGCCGCCTGGAGCGGTTGATTGATTTGCTGGGCATGAGTTCCCATCCATTGATGCGCTTGATTCGCTGGCTTTTGTTATGGCGCGTGCAAGTGGCGCTGGCAATTGAAACCTGGCGGCGCGAAGCGGGCTCTCACATAGGCCAATGGATTCAGGCCCTAGGCGAATTTGAGGCGCTCTCCGCGCTCGCATCGCTCGCATTTGAACGCAGGAGTTGGGCGTTTCCTGAATTGCTTCGCGATCCACAAGCGATCTTTGACGCCAAGGCGCTGCGCCACCCACTGATTGCCGACAGCCGCTGCGTGCCCAACGATGTCCTGTTAAACAGCGCGCCGCGTCTGTTGATCGTGAGCGGTTCGAACATGTCAGGCAAGAGCACGCTGCTGCGTTCCATAGGATTGAATACGGTTCTAGCTTGGGCCGGAGCGCCGGTGAGCGCGGCCGGGCTGCGAATTTCGGCGTTGCAAACCGGCGCTTCCATCCGCGTTACCGATTCTTTGCAGGACAATCGCTCGCGCTTCTTCGCGGAGATCACCCGCTTGCGGCAGATTGTCGATTTGACGCGCGCAGCCGCGCCCGTGTTGTTTCTGCTGGATGAACTTCTCAGCGGCACCAACTCGCACGACCGGCGCATTGGAGCGGCAGGCTTGGTCAAAGGTTTGCTGCGCGGCAATACCATCGGCTTGCTGACCACCCACGACCTGGCGCTCTCCGAAATTGCGGCCGATGTGGGATCACTGGCAGCTAACGTGCATTTTGAAGACCGCATCACGGTGGGCCAAGTGGAGTTCGACTACCTGCTGCGTCCTGGCATCGTCACCCATAGCAACGCACTGGAATTAATGCGCGCCGTTGGGCTGGATGTCTAACACCTTTCGATTTGAAACACCCAAGCCGAAACCGAGCCGGAAGCATAAGCGACAGTGACTGGCCGTTAAGAACCCTATTTCCCTTCTTCTTTTTCACACACCATAGTCAGATTCGCCTCGCCCGATTCCGTCACAATATGGCTGCCCGTTGTCAGCTTCTTGCCGTCCGGCGAAAGCTCCCAACGGTCTTCAATGACTTCGTGCTCGCCGTTGGCCATCACCATCTTGGTCCTGACGACAAGCGCTTGCCCGTCCCAGTAAGCCCGGCACTGCGCATCGCGGCCTTTGATCGTGTTCATCGTCACCGAGTTATCGGTGAAGTAAGTGACGTCCGACATGGATGTTTGCTTGCCCGTCGTCTGCACCGTGTGCAAGTTGATCATGGGGTCGTGATGATCCACAACGCGGACCACAATATCGGGCACTTTGAAACCGTTGAACTCACTCTTTTCCTTCACCATGCGCCAGCGCCCGGAAAAGTTGGGGCGCTGGACCGCGGGTTCAGGCTTTTGGCCACGCAGGGCCGGAGCGAGCAAAATCGAAATCAGTAATAAGAATGAATGAGTCTTTGCGTAGTAGCGAGCCATCGGCTTATTGCGACACAACTAATAGCTTAAATGTTCCCGGGAGAATTTTGGGACGAGGGCGCGGATTCTGGTCCGTGGCGGCGGGAACTGGGCCGAATTCGGCGTCGGAAAGATAGACGGTATGCGTCTTGGCGTCGAGCGCCATAGTGCGCGCGCCGCGCTCCGTCTTCACGTTCGACACGACTTCGTATTTGTCGGCGCTCTTCTGATGGATTACGGTGAGCGTACCGTCCTGGCCATTTGAGGCGAAGGCCGTTTTCGTCTTGGGATCGAAAGCGGCGGCGTCTGTGCCGGCGCCCGTGGGCACATTGGCAACCACCTTGCCGGAATCGGCATTGGTCACCACCATGATTTTGTTTTCACAGACGCTGAACAAGCGACGCTTGGCGGTGTCGATGGCCAAGCCGGAGGGGGATTCGCACGGGGCGAGCGGCCAGCGGTTCTTAATTTCCAGCGTTTTCGGATCGAAGCGAATCAATTGGCTGGTGTCTTCGATATTCACATAAACATTGCCTTGGCCATCCGTGACGGGGAATTCGGGCTTGCCGCCCAGAGCCACCGTACCGGCCACCGTGCCGGATTCGGCCTCTATGGCGGTCATATCGTTGCTGCGGCCGTTGAAGGTGAAGACGCGTTTACTATAAGGATCGTAGAGAATGCCGTCGGGGTTCGTGCCGGTTTTCACTTTCGAGATAACGGAGAGGTCGTCAAGATTGAAAATAACGGCTTGATTGTCGCGCCCCGCGCTGACGAAGCCGCGTTTCAGGCCGGTGGCAATCGCCACGCCGTGAACGCCGTTGGTGTCGGGGATTTTACCCACCAGTTCAGAGGTGTCAAGATTCACCACGTCGACTTCAGTGCCGTGCGACACATAGAGTCGCCTGGCGTCCTCGTCCGCAGTGAGGTAATCCCAACCGCCGTCGCCGGGCAGCGGAATCGATTTGCCGAGTTTGTAGGAGCTAGCGGCAAAGAGCACGGTAGCGAAGCAGGCCGCGCGAAGCAGGTTTTTGGCAATAGACATGAATATCCTTAGGTGTGGCTGAATTGTACCATCGGGCGGACCAAGCAAATTGAAGCTGTTTCACTGCGATCAACATCATTTCCCGCTGCCTGCGGGACATAAATTCCCGCAGGCAAAGTATCGATCGTTGCGCGAAATGCTTTCCGGCGATGCCTTGTTCGAAATGCGCGAGGCGCCGCTGGCTTGCCGTGAAGACGTGCTGCGCGTTCACACGCCTGAATACGCCGACGGATTTCTCAATGGCAGCCTGCCAGCCGGCGCGATGCGGCGCATTGGTTTCCCGTGGTCTCAAGAATTGGTGACGCGCACGCTGGCCAGCGCCGGTAGCACGCTCGCAGCGGCGCGCGAGGCGCTCCAGTCGGGCATTGGCGGAACGCTGGCTGGCGGAACGCATCACGCCTTTCGCGGCGAGGGATCGGGCTTTTGCGTGTTTAACGATTTGGCGATCGCTATTGAGGATACACGTGCGCGGACCGGCCTGCGGCGCATGGCGGTGATCGACCTGGATGTGCACCAAGGTGACGGAACAGCGGCCATTTTCGCGGACGATGAAGCGGTCTTCACGTTGTCCATTCACGGGCGAAGGAACTTCCCGTTTCGCAAGCAGCGGAGCAGGCTGGACATCGAACTAGAGGACGGCACGCGCGATGATGAATATCTCAAACAGGTGGAGAATGCGCTCCCAAGAGTCTGGGCTTTCGCTCCGGAACTGGTGCTGTATCAATCCGGGGTGGATGGGTTGCGAAGCGACCGGCTGGGGCGGTTAGCACTCACGCCGCAAGGACTAAGGATGCGGGATGAATTGGTGATTTACGGGGCCAGGCAACGCCGCTTACCGCTGGCGATTACCATAGGGGGCGGCTACTCGGAACCCATCCAGTTGACGGTGGAAGCGCACGCGAACACTTTTCGAATAGCTTCCAGATTTTATAGCCGATAAGGAGACATGCGGCGTTGCAGAGAACAATAACCAGGCGACGGCATTTGCATTATGGGCCAGATCAACACAACAAACTTGCCGGACTACGTGCCGGAGGCACTGCAGGCAAACGCCAGGCCAAGGAGCAACGGCGAAACAATCATCAGTTCAGCGGCGCTGGAAACGTTCGCGGCGCAAGATGAATTTCAATTCACTAGGCTCAGCGGCGTTTTGAATAGCTTTAAAAAGGGTGCGGCCGCCATGCGGAACCAGGCTTCGCAAGTGATGGGCTCCGTGCGCGGTGGAACCTATGAAGTGGATTCGCTGCTGGTGAGCCGGTCAATTGTCGGCGATTGCTTGTCCCCACGCTAGAGCGGTTCATACCAGCCGATCTCCGCTCCGCTCCCGTACGTAAACCACGAGCGCAGAACTTTACCAGCCGGACTTTCTACCGCAATGCAATGAAAATCTCCTTGGCCGGGCGCTCCGAAACGCAGATCGGTCAACTCAATGCGCCTACCGGGGCCGTCTCTCAAAGCAACTGGTTGAACGGACCAGACCGGGAAACGGGCAAAGTACAAGAAATAGGAAAACTCAGGCGTGCGCCCGGCGTTGGCGATGGATTCCGATGGCGGAATGCGGAAAAAAGACTTCGCGCTATCGGTATTGAGTTGGCCGCGCGTATTCACGTTGAACTGCAAGAAAGTAGTCTCAGTCGCCACGATGCCGCGCCACAGAAACGGATTGATAGGTGTGGGCAAAGCGGCAACTTCCGCGGGCAGAGCACCCGCGTACAATCGGGAATCGAGTTGTGCAAGAGCGCGCTGATGTAGGTAAAACCGGCAAACCTCAAACCCACCACAGAGCAGCAGTACGGCAATGGCAATTCCCCGCCCCGGCGATTTCTTGCCCTCGCCAATCTCGCCGCCGACTAAGCGGGAAAGCAAAGGCCAAACGGCGGCGAGCCCTAGCGCCAGAAGAATAGGGCCATCGGTGAGTGAGTTCAGATCCAAATGGAACCACTGCATGGAAAAAGGAATGAGCGGACGGATGCCGTAGATATTGGTCCAATCGAGAAGTAGATGGCTGCCGACGCCGATGCAGCAGACCGACCACGACTTAATCCACGGCAAGCGCTGGCGGCAAATTGCCGCAGTGAGCAAAACACACGCAATGGCAAGGACGGGAACGGCCAGCAACGAATGAGTCAGACCCCGGTGTACTTCGAGATAAGCGAGCTGCCCCTTTATGAGAGCAAGAACATCGATATCGGGAATGTTGGCGGAAAGCAATAGGAGCAGCGTGGCGCGCGGGGTGATGCTATTGAGGCCCGCGCGAGCAAGCGCTAAGCCAGTAAGCGAGTGGCTTAGGTTATCCATGCCGTCAAGCGCAAGCCTGAATTTCCACGGCAGACTGTTCTTTTGCGACGAACGAGGCGGGTAGCAGCAGGGTGAGGGCGTCGGGAATAATCTCGGCGGAGATGGGAAGCTTGCCCGCCAGTTCGCCATCCACCTGCGCAAGAATGCCTTGGCCCTCGGCTGAATGGCAGACGACTGAGCGCCCGTAGACGAAAGTGCAACCGCTCAGGCGCTCGGCGAAGCGTAACCCAACCGCCGCCAGATAAGGGAGATAGCGGAGGCAGTGTTTGCCGCGGAAGAGCACCACTTGAAATTCGTTGCGCAGCAGAGATGCGCCGCGGGCAATTTCCAGGTCGCCGCCGTAGTTGCGGACGCGGCTGATCAGCGCGAAGCTGGCTTCATAATGCTTGCCATCGACGGTGACTTCGAATTCCGATAGCGACCGGAAGACCTGCGAGAAGCCACCCACGTAGTAGGCGAGTTTGCCCAACGCGGCCTTCAGATCGAGATTCACGTCGCAGACAATTTGCGCGTCGAGTCCCGCGCCCGCCATGCACAAGAACGGGCGCTGTTCGAAGTTTCCAATGCGCAACATGCCCATGGCCACGCGCGTCGGAACCATTTTAGAAACGGCGTTCGCGGCGGCCACCATATCGACAGGAAGGCGGATTTCGCGCGCGAGCACATTTGCGGTACCGCCGGGAATAACGGCCAGCGGAATGCCGCTATGCATCATGCCGTTAGCGACTTCGTTGATGGTGCCATCGCCGCCCGCCGCCAAGATCAGGTCGCAACCGGCCTCGATTTGCCGCTTGGCTTGCACCGTTGCATTACCCGGGCCGGTGGTTCCCACCAGACTCGCCGAGATGCCCTGTCGCTTCAAGGCTTCGATGGTACGTTGGAGCAGATGCTGGCTGCGTGAGAGCTTCCGCGCCACCGGATTGTAGATGATAGCGGCGCGTTTGGCGCTAAAAGATTCCAACTCACATTATAGGTTCAGCAATGAAAGAGTCGCCGGCAAAGCGCGCCGCGGAACTGCGCAAGCAACTCGAACATCACGAATACCGCTACTACGTTTTGGACGAACCGGAAGTAAGCGACGCCGAATACGACGCGCTCATGCGCGAACTCAAGGCATTGGAAGACGCGCACCCGGATTTGCAAAGCGCCAATTCACCCACCCAGCGGGTAGGCGGACAGCCGCGCGAAGGCTTTGTGAAAGTGCCTCACAGCTCGGCGATGCTGAGCCTGGACAACGCGCTCAACGAACAGGAATTGCGCGAGTTCGACAACCGCGTTCAGACGCTGCTCAAAGGCGAAGCGTATGAGTACGTCGCCGAATTGAAGTTGGATGGGCTCTCGATGGCGGCGCGCTATGAGGCTGGGCAACTGCGCCAAGCGGTAACGCGTGGCGACGGCTTAGTGGGTGAAGAGGTCACTGGCAACGCCCGGACGATTCGGTCTCTGCCTTTGCACTTGCGGCCCAAAGCGATTGCGAGCGCCTTTGAGGTGCGCGGCGAAGTGGTGATGCAACGCAAGTCTTTTGAACGGCTTAACGAAGAACAAGAGAAAGACGGATTGAAGCGTTTTGCCAATCCGCGCAATGCGGCGGCGGGTGCGCTGCGGGCATTGGACCCGGGCATCACGGCGGCGCGGCGCTTGGATTACTTCGCCTACTTTCTGCTGGAGAACGGCAAGCCCGCCATGCCGAGCCATTGGGAGAGCCTGGAGCGTTTGGCGGCCGCCGGCTTTAAAGTAAACAGCCACCGGCGTAAATGTAAAGCATTGGATGAACTGTTGGAATTCATTCGCGGGTGGGAGGGTAAGCGCGACAGCCTTCCCTATGAGACCGACGGCGTGGTGGCCAAGATCGACTCCATTCCCCAGCAGGAACGATTGGGCTGGACCGCGAAAGCGCCGCGCTGGGCGATCGCCTTCAAATATCCGCCGCGGCAAGCGGCCACGGTTTTAGAGAACATCGAAGTCCAGGTTGGGCGGACCGGGGCTCTGACACCGGTGGCGCATCTGCGTCCGGTGACGGTGGGTGGCGTCACGGTGGCGCGCGCCACGCTGCACAACGAAGACGAAATCACCCGGCTCGGGGTGCGGATCGGCGACACGGTCTTGGTCGAACGCAGCGGCGATGTAATTCCGAAGATCGTGCGCGTGGTGGAGGAAGGCAAGGAGCGGCGCGCGTTCCGCATTCCGAAGCAGTGCCCGGTGTGCGGCGGGCACATCGTGCGAGAGGAAGGCGAGGCTGCCAGCCGCTGCGTGAACACCAGTTGTCCGGCGCGTTTACGCGAGACGCTGCTGCACTTTTCGGCGCGCGGCGTGATGGATATCGACGGCTTGGGCGACGCCTTGGTGGATCAGTTGCTCGCGCGCGGCATGGTGCATAGCGTTGCCGACCTTTACGAGCTCACACTTCAGCAATTACTTGAACTTGAACGGATGGGCGAGAAATCCGCCGTTAAAGTACTAACAAATATAGAGAAAAGCCGTTCGCGGCCGCTTGCGCGCGTGTTGAATGGTTTGGGCATACCGTTTGTCGGTGAACGCACCGCCCAATTGCTGGCCGGCCACTTCGGCGATTTGGACGAGATTGCCAACGCCCCGGCTGAAAGGCTTGAAGAAGTGGTTGAAGTGGGGCCGAAGGTGGCGGAATCGATCCGCCAGTTTTTCGCCGAAGAGCGCAACGGCGAGTTGGTGGAGAAGCTGCGCAAAGCGGGCTTGCAGTTTACCGGTCCAAAGCAGGTGAAGAAAACCGGCCCGTTGCAGGGTCTGACGTTCGTCATCACCGGTACGCTGCCCACGCTGACGCGTGAAGAAGCGAAGGCGCGCATTGAAGAAGCGGGCGGAAAGGTTGCAGCAGCGGTGAGCGGCAAGACGAACTATTTGCTGGCTGGTGAGGAGGCCGGGTCGAAACTCGACAAAGCTCGCGCTCTAAAGGTGCCGGTGTTGGACGAGCCGGGACTGATCGCCATGCTTGGCAGCGGCGGAGCATAATCTGAAAGCCTTCGTTCACCTCCTGATTGGTTGGGGTCCGTGGGGCCTGCTTTTTCTGGCGCTAATCGACTCCGCCGGGATTCCGGTGGTGGGCGGAGTGGACGCGCTGTTGATTGCGGTCGCCACCAACAAGCCAGGCGAGG
>Ga0075021_10001642_pt1 | contig 11512 bp, 15 predicted proteins | sample ColStrG_CSR_2012_FD_72749 | JGI IMG/M metagenome (GOLD analysis project Ga0075021, IMG submission 72749) | Freshwater sediment microbial communities in response to fracking from Pennsylvania, USA - Cold Stream Run_MetaG_CSR_2012 | ecosystem: Environmental > Aquatic > Freshwater > Creek >... | reverse complement strand
CGGTCCTTCATCGAGTCCGATGTCACGTACTGCGAAACGGCCTAAGCCTTGGCTATTCATGGCTGGGGTCCCTTGGGAACTTTTCGATGCGAAGGGTTATGGTGTATTCCGACAGGATGGCGTACGCGGCATTCAACGACAAGCCCCACTGCGCAGCGGCTTGCTTCACCATTGCCCCGGCTATTACCGTACGTGCAAATTCCCTCTTTTGTTCATGGGTAAGTTTGCGTGGTTGTTTATTTGGTTTTCTTGTAGGCCGGGGCATTCCGTACACGTCCGACTCCTACTTGCGCAGGCGCGGCAAAGCTAATTGCGGAAACGGCATACTCTCCGGCCGGAGTTGGAAAGTTAGCAAACCGCTTTTTGTCTCGCCCACGTGCTCAAAACCTGCTTTTACCCAGCTGTAGCCCCACGTATCAACTCCGCGCACACGTACGGGCTTAACTTTCTCTCTGTTTATGAACGTAATCATGCCCAGAAAGGGCGGCGCTCCATAAAAAGCGTAATCAGTTCAGACGCAATACCAGCGCCTTCCGACCGGAAAGCACTGCAAATCCACGCACCACCCCATGCGTGTTTTACGTACCGCGCAAACGGCCATGACGTTACCCAGAAGGCACGTTGGCAGTCTGATAAAAATACAACACACCTACCCGGCGGAACAAAATTAGGAGCACCGATTTTTTGTCGGTTGTAGTGCCTGTCGGCAAGCGGGCGTGTCATCGGGTCCGCGCGGTAACTCATGTGCCACCGCATCATTTTCGCATTCTTTCCGATTCGTAGCCTTCGCATCCGAGCGGGAGCCCGGCCGTCCACGTACGGGGCCGTTTCATGATGCTGCGCATTTGTTCCGACCGCTCTTTTGCCACGTTGTTATGTGCAAGCGCGAGAATAGAATCGTACACGTCCAAAAGCAATACTACATCCGGCAATTCATTCTCAATGTCGGCCTCAGCCGCGGTCACTAGATCGCGCGTCATCGACTGGCAAGAGATTTCGAGAAGACTGCCACCAAAAGCCTTCTGTCGCAGCATGGCACCAAACTTGCCGCGGAAGAACGCCGCTTCCCCGCTCGCCGAAATATGCGCTGAGTAATGCGGCACCGCGCGGCCGGATGGTAACAGCATCCATACTGTACCGTGTACGTCCTTTTGAAACGCGATCTTGCCGGCCGGGAAGACGCGCCCCGGCGCCTCGTAGATCGCGAATTTGAACGCGTCGATTAGGTTGTACCAAAGCTGCTTTAGGAGTGGATTGCCGCCGCGGTATCCGTCAATGTCTGTACGCGCTTTCAATTCGGTCAGTTCGTGTTTCTTCAATCCATTTTCTGCGGCCGTCTTAATCAGGAAGGCAAGATATGTTTTCCAGCCGAGTTGGTAATTACCACCGAGCGTGACGTTCTTCCCGGTTTGGCGTTCTTTAGGATGCGTTTCCTTAGTTGCCGATTGCGGCAAATTGAACATGGCGATGGCGTTGTACATATACAGGTCTTTGCCGGCTGCGAGAATGCTCAGGCGTTCAGTGTCGCCAGCTTGCCATAGCGCGATACGCAATTCTGCATTCGATAGGTCGTTGTCGCAGATTTGCCAGCCCGGCGGCGCGACGATGCAGCCCCGCAAGCAATCTGTCAGCGCAGAATTGCCGTACCGAAACCCCTGTTTGAGGCCGACGATGATGCTGTCGATTGTCGGCCGACCGTTCTTGCCGTCGTACTGTCCAGACGGTCGCGCGATGTTGAACATGTTGGCTCCTTCGGACGTACCGCGACCCGATCGCGCGCCGAAGTATCGAGTGGCGTCTTTGTACCAGCCGCCGATATGGCGGTCTAAGAGGGCCTGGGCTTTGAGCGGAGCGGAACCACCTTCGGATGCCAACAGTTCCAGCACAAGCCGTACATCGGGATGCAGATTATCGTCCGTCAGCTTGTCGGCTACGACGTGTTTCTGCGTACTTTCGAGGCCCGCAGCACGGTTGCCGCCGTTACACCATTCAATGATGCGCTGGCGCTGCGATAGTTTGGTGACGGCGTTGCCTGTCAGATCCATTAACTTCAACGTGGTTTCGTGTTCAATCTCTTGTCGGCGCAATGCAATTGCGGTCGCGAGTTCAATGTCAATCGGAAGTCCGATTTCGTTTTTACGCCACGTACGTTCGAAAACTAGGCGTTCGGCATCGGAAAGCGGCGGTAACCGGTTGTCAACCTCAATTAAGCAGCGGGTATCCTGAACAGTGTACTCAAGCAGGTCACGGAATGTCTGTACGTCTTCGTTGAAAGTACCGTCACGTTTCGGCTTGCACGTCGCCATGACGAGTTGACGGCCGCGCGGGTCTTTGCCTTTGATTCCGAGCGTTGCGCATACTTGGTCCAAACCGCCGGGCAGCGCTATGGCTTGTGCTCGCCCCATTGTGCAGTCAATTTTGGACAGCGGAATTTCAACAAATGGATTCTGCCTTCGGAGTACGTTAACGTCAAAGTTGGCATTATGCGCAACAAAGCGCGTACATGTTCGTATGTCATCATACAGGTCCGTTAACGTATGCGTGCCTAGTTGTGGGTGCACCGTACACGCAGTTTTTAGGGTGCCGCGATACAACCAGCAAGCTGTCGTAATTTGCGTTGACGGGTCCGCCGCGTAACGCCTTGCACCCGCCGCCTTCAAATCAACGCGGGAGCGCGTTTCAAGATCAACCAAGAGACTGTCGGTGTAAAGCATGCTTTTCCCATAAAAAGAGGCCCGGCGTATGGGGGCGCCGGGCCTCTTCCCTCAGACCACGCCCTCAGCGACGCGGGGTCTAGCGTGGCGAGAACGGACCCGGCTGCGGAGAGAAGGCCGGGGGCTGTCCGAAGGGCGCCGGAGCGGCAGGGGCGCCGAATGGTCCGGGTGCGGCCGGCGGTGCAAAGCCCCCTTGTGCCGGAGCGCCGAACGGGGCGGCGGCAGCCGGCGGTGCGAAGCCTGCCTGTGTCGGGGGCGCGAAGCCCGCTACGTGCATGCCTTGCCGTTGCGCTTGCTGCATCAACTCCGCACCGCTTACGGAATTGGCGAACACAATTTCCTCGCCCGGCCCGGAGAACACGACGGCATTGAGGTAGAACTTGACCCCGCGCGGATCGTTCTGCTTCACGGCCGCGGTAACGCCAGCCATCACGTAGTCGCCGGACTTGACGTTAATCTTGTTCGTCAGCTTGGCAAGAGCGCCGCCGGCTTGAACGATTTCGACATTTGGCGCGTTGCCGCTCGATGCCGAAAACAACCAGTGCCCTTTGGCGTATTCGCTCGACTTGCCTTCGGCGTTCGGCATATCTCCGTCCATGATCGGCCAGACGACGACGTGCGGGTTAGTCTGGTATATCTTGCCGAGCGCCCGCGTGATATCCGCCAGCCCCGGATCGGTGTGCCACGTCGCCGCAGCTTTCTTCACGATGAACATCGCAAAGTAATTGGGCTTTTGCGTTGCCTGTCCCTTGTACGTGTTGCTCGGGGTCCACAAGTGCCGCATGTCAACAATTCGTGCGTTGAACACTGTAGCGGCTTCGTACTGTCGTTGTGCCATCTGCTTTGTCCTTTGTACCTATTTGCCTAACACCGTACGCGTACGCTACTAACGACTACTTGTCAAGCATCCATTTGCTGTTCTGCGTGCTGCAATTCGCGCCCGATTTCAACATAGTATTCGCGAAGCCGTGCCGCCCACTGGGCGAGATAGTGCGCTTTCAGTTCCGGCTGACAACCGGCAATTTCCGCTACCATCGCAAAACCTACGGCATAGTCGTCAACCTCAACTATCGGCTTAGTTTCGGAGAGTTGAAGAACTGTTCTCGCAGGCATGTCAGTACACCGCCCTTACCTCACCGGGCGGCTTGTGCGCCGCCACGGCTGCGAATTTTTTGCCTTCGAAGCCCAGTTTTTCCGCTTGCGCTGGGCTCAACGGCTTAACGCCTTTGGTGCCGTATTGCTGCATTAGGAACGTCGCGGCTTGTGTCGCGTCATTCCACGCGCGCCACGTCCGACCCGGTTTGAGTGCAACGCCATCGGCCGACCGCCCCATTTTCAGGTGCGTTGCTAACGCGTCCTCGTAGACGGTCTTCACGTCGCCGAGTGCCCGAATCATCCGCAGGAGCCGCACTAATTCTTCGGTCGTGAGGTCCTCAACCCGTCGCGTCACGGCGCCTATGACAAAGCCGGCGTCTGTTGACATTGCGGGGCACACTTGAAATGCCTTACACCACCGGCAGTGCGGTCCCGGCTTTGGGGCGCTGCGATCGGCTATGGCGCGTAACACCCGCAAGCGGTGTGCTTCGATTTCTGAACGATGCGCAACCCACTGCTTAAATGGTTCTTCGTCCAAGCCGTTCGGTTGAAAGATGACAAGGCGCCACCACTCCGCACGCGAATGTTGTGCAAACCCTGCGGCGTACGTAAGCATCTGTTTGTTGTGGTACGCGTCAACGTCCCATTTGCCGTTTTTTACATCCAAAACGGTCGCAATGTACGGGTGTTCATTATACAGGTCCGCCGTACCGCCGCAATCGTCGGTTAGTTTTATGCGGACCTCATAATGCTGCGGCGCCGGTTCCAGCTGGGCGACAAACGACATGCCGAGCGCGATCGTGTCTGCCACGTCCTCGTCGGATACATCTTCGCCTTTGCCGGCGGCTTCGAATAGCGCGTGTACGCGCTTACCTTCTTCGGCGGCGGCGATCGTGCTGGCCTTCTTTGGGGGTTCCGGTACCGCGTTCAACGCGGACCATGAACATTCGAGCCACGTAGCGGCAGACGATGCAGCAAATATCTCATGCGCGCTCATGGCGTGTGCTCGCTGCGTTTGGCCGAAAACGCGTCTTCGGGAAGGATACCCAAAACGTGACGAGTATTGAACCATGAAATTGAGTTTGGAGTGGATATGGAAAACCAGCCCGGACGCGCTCCTGAAAAATTGACTACGGCATCGTCGGGAAACAGAAAATAGGTAGTTCCGCCATTCGGTTTTGGTACTGACGTTATTACGCGCATGTTTACGACTCCTACTTTAGGCGGTGGCCCCCGGAACGCCAAACCATCAGTCCGGGGGCCTCTCCCTCGTTCCTCGCGCTGGCGAGGATCAAGCCCCCATGAGCTTCGCGATATTTTCCAGCGCCGGAACCGTCAGCCGGGGCAGAAACACCGATTTGATTTGATCCATGGTTGCTGCGGCAGCCTCCGGCCCGCACTGACCACGGAACCACGCCAAAGCGGCATCCGCAGGCTGCCCGCTGGCGAGCGCAGCGTCAAGCTTGGCAACGATGCGTTGGCCCAACGCAAGCACGGCGGCGTCAACCGCCGTGGCCGCAGCGAATCCAGTGGCCGGTGCACCGCCGAACGGGCCGGGAGCGGCGGTAAAGCCCGCGGTCGGCGGCTGTAGCGGGGCCGGGGCAGTCGCGGTTGTGCCAGCTTGCCCGGTATCGCCGTCACCGTCGCCACCCTTGCCGCTACGGGTTCCCTTTAGGGACTTTACGAACTCTTTGACTTCCTCGATGCTGTTAAACGTGAGTTGCATTTTCCTGTCCTCGTTTGTGAATCAACGCCGCTATGCATGACACTGCTAATTAGGTGGCGTCAAGTGCCTTTTTAGCAATTTGTGTGTACGTGCTACGCCCCGCCGACAATGCGGAATCTAAGGCTTGCATCAGATTCCAGCATGCGTGCAATGACGCGGGCCTGATCTTCCGGCGTTTTGCTGCAATCTTTCATCGGATGTACGGTTAAAAAAAAGTTCGCGCTCCCCGGTCTCGTCGGGGTGGCAGTAATAGACGTGTTCACCTTCTGCTATGTACATTTGTGCGCTCCTATCTTTGAAGGGGTTTTAATCGACATGCGCCGCAATCTCGGCACCGTAATCTATCTGGGCGAAGCGAATCGTATTTGTCCCAATCGTGAATACCGAACAGCATGCAAATTAACCAACGCATATCTCAGCTCCTATCTTTGGTGTACGTTGCCTCGCATGTCGTAGATGCCGGCGGCAAGGTACCGGCCGTTTGTTGATCGTTTCAAATACACCGAATGTGATCCGTTTGGCAATACATCGTAGGGCCATAGCGCAGTCGTGAATTTTGTTGTGAGCAACCAGCCGCTGTTTTGTCTTACCGGCGGTGACACGATGACCTGCCACGGTTCGGATTCGATGATCTTCCGCACATTTACGGCTTCGTGCTCCCCGCCGCGGGTTTTTAGGTCCTTGCCCGGCGACTGCACGGAACTGTTGTCAAAGCCGCAAAAAGGACACGTAGGGTGCAGAAACGACGCGTAGCTTTCTTGGCAGGCTGCGCATTGTTTGATGGCCGATTGCTGCGCCCCGCAGTGCGGACAGCGCATGCCGTGAAAATGCGGGTCAAAGCGTTCAAAGCATGCTTTGCATTTTGGAGCGCTTTTGTGCAGTCGATCGCATTTCGGGCACGTACGGCCGTGCTCCCATGTCTGCCATTCTGTTTGGCAGCCCAGCAAGCGCCCGCGCGTATCAACCTCGTCGCATTCGAGTACGCGACCCGGCGACGCCATAACAGCGTCTAAGGTGCCGTGACGCTGTATATTGCCGCCAAAATCAGACACCAAGCAGTTGACGGCATGCGGTGTAATCCGTGCGCCACGTCCTAATCCTTGTGCGTAGTAAACGGCTGATTTAGCCGCCCGACAAAACGCCAAATAGTCAATATCTTCGACGTTAAAGCCTGTGTTGAACATATTGCACGACACAAGAATATCGGCGCTTCCGTGTCGAAAAGCTTCAACTGATTTGTCACGTTTGCCCAGAACCGATTTGGAGTGGACGCCAACAGCACGGGCGCCAAGCTTTCGCAGCTCGGCTTCTAGCCTGTCAACGTGTGCAATGTTGCAACAGAACACTAATACGCGTTTCCGGTGCATTCGCTGCATTACGTCAACAATCGTTTTGGCGTGACTTGGGGCGAGTTTCATCGCCCGTGGCGCCATTTCGTCAAGATCAAAGTCGCCGGCTACAGTCTTAAGTCCTTCGACGCTGATTACCTCGTCCTCGCCAGCATCGACGGGAACTAGTGGCTTCACATAGCCGTCTTTCAATGCTTGCAGGAACCCGTAACGATAAATGATCGGCCCAAATGTTTTTTCCAGGTCGCCCGTGCCATCGGCGCGAAAAGGTGTACCCGTGAGTCCGTGTACTTTTGCGTGCGGGAGTGCAGCAAAAAGTTTTCTGTACCGTGACGATTTAGCCGGAGGCACCATGTGTACCTCGTCAACAAGAATGGCAACCACGTCGCGGAACATGCGCAACCTATTGACTACGGTTCCGACTGTGCCGACTGTTATGCGAGCGAAAGCATTGGTGCTTATGGATGACGAACAAATGCCGGGATTGAGGCCAAGCAATCGTGCGGCATCTGCATTCTGCACAACAAGTTCTTTGTTGTGCGCCACTATGAGTACGCGCCCAAGATTATTATAATGTGCAGCAAGCATGCCGAGCATTCCGGATTTACCGGATGCAACGCACGCCTCGCCAACACTGAAACGACCGTCGTATGTCGTCAGTTTTTGGACGCAATCAATTTGGTGCTTGCGAGGAATGAACATTGGTTCCCAGATGTATAAGATCGCGGTCAATATTTTCGCGCAATCTTTTAATAGTGGACTCGATTATTTCGTCTTGGCTGCCATGGCGCCCGATGATTGCAAGCGCCGTAACAGCGGCGAGGCCGTCAATCATGGCTGCGGATGCTCTTATCGACGTGCTGCGTTGAGTTTTGATAGAGTGCGCAAATGAGGCCATGAAATTTTTTAACCAGTCACGCGCTATCACGTGAATCAGTTCGCCGTCAGGGGTCGTTATTGCCATAGGTGTTTGTCCTTGTGTCGGCGTACTTGTACGCTCATAACCGTACCGTGTCAATATGAAAAAGCATGCTTTATTTTCCGCCGTAAAACAACCGCGGCGCCGGCTGCCACAGCGGCCCCCACACGTACCACGCATGATCTTCGGTACCGCCGTGGTCACCGGGGAACCATTGGATACGGTCAAGCAATGCGATCTTGAAAGCGAAACGCGGATTGTCGGCAAAGAGGTCACGACGCGTCTTGCCAAAATCGAACTTGGCAGTGAGCAAGAGCGCAACCCAGCCATCCGTGTGTTGCAATGCTACGCGAGCGAATCGCGCGGCTTCCCTGTTATGCGGTCCATATGGCGGATTAGTGATTATGTCATGAGGGCCATAACGCCATGGTAGCAGGCTGAAAAAATTGTACGTGAAATCGTGCTCTTTGCTATACGTCGTGATATCCGATGTAAGCACGTTCGCACTTTCCGACCGCAACACGTCGGCAATCTTATGGTTACCCGCGGCGGGTTCCCATACCTTCCGACCGCGTACGGGTGGAAAATGGCGTAACAGTACATGTACGGCCCAAGGTTCCGTTTCGTACAAATCATTCGTCTCACGTTTGAAATTTGACGCAACGACGGTCACGCTATTTCAAGCCCCATTTCGTTAGCTTTGTGAAATACGTGCCGCGCCAGTTCTTGCATTGTCATCAACGGCATGCCGGGCTGTGGCATGCCAATATCCTGAAACTCAACTGTCACAGGATGCGGGCCGCCGTCCGTGAATGTACACGTACCGGGTGGCAACAATTGTCCGCGTTCGGTGTTAATTACCATGCGCAGTTCTTCGTTATTACTGCGCACTAAGACCCCCGTGTGACGCACTGCAAAGAGCATGTCGGCTTGAAGCGCCTTTACGGTATCTTCCAGCGACCGCGGCGATGGGGTGTCGTCGCCTTCGCTTGGCAGGTCAAAGGTGAGCGGCTTGCCCTCGTCAGCCGGCGGGTCCCATGGCATTGTCATGATGCGTACAGACATTGTTTGGCCTTCCGGCAGCGGTCGGATGCACAAGGCGGTTCTTTGCAGAACTCGTTAAGCTGTTCTGCGGGGTCCACGCTGGGGTCACGCGGACCTTCTTTCTGTATCCGTATAGCGGCGGGTGTTTTCATGTGTCAGCCTCCTAAAAAGCATGCTTTATTCCCATGGCAGCGCTTTTCGCAGGTAGTCGGCATCCATCGGGTATATTATTTCGCCTCCGCTTCCGTCATCCCAAACCACGGATATAACGGGGGCGACGGTGATTGAGGCACGGACCACGGTACCGCGGGAATCGCCGGAGTAGATTTTGTCGCCCACGGCAAATCGAGGCCCTTGTGTGTCGCTCCCAAACGGCACCGTACACCGTCCATTTCCTTCTTGCCACATGCGCAGATTCCTAATCCCATGGCATCACTGTATGCTTTAATGAATTCCGCAGCGACTTGCGGAATGATCGCGTTGCCGAGGGCGCGCAATTTAGCCACTCGGGAGGGTATCCCATGAGCCAACGGGAATGAGCCGGGTTCAACTGGCCGGGTTTTTCCGTCTGTGCAGGGGATCCAATCGTATTCGGACCACTGATTACCAACCAGGCTTGGCGCCCCAAAAGCCCGTTCGTTGGAGCCGTCCCGATACTCGACCCGTCCTTGTGATCCCGCGTCGTCGGCGTCGCCCAACTCGCCAACAGTGCCACCGTCTTGCGCGACGAATCCGTGTTGCCCGCTTCGTTGTAGCCTCGCTGTGCTGGCGTTCCCGCCATTGGAGTCGGCCACGAACCATAATCTTTGTCGGATATGCGGTGCGCCGACGCCCGCAGCGCACAGATCGGCCGCCCCAATGGCGTAACCCGTGTTTTCCAAATCAGTCGAAACAAGATCGAACCATTCAAGTCCGTCTGGGCTCGCAACTTGCTCGCCAAAGATTGTTGCAGGGCGGCACTGTTCGATGAGCCAATGCCAGTAGGGCCATAGGTGCCGCTCATCAACAAACCCGCCGCCTTTGCCTGCCGCGCTGAAAGGTTGGCACGGGCAACTGCCGGTCCAGACGGGTCGATCATCGGGCCATCCTGCCAAACGAAGGGCGTACGGCCACCCACCAAGTCCAGCGAAAAAATGACACTGTGCGTAGTCTCTGAGGTCATCCGGTTTCACGTCCCTAATATCGCGTTCGTCAACGTCGCCCGGCGCGATTAAACCTTTCGTGACGAGGTTGCGAAGCCATTCTGCGGCGTACGGGTCAATTTCGTTATAATAAGCATGCTTTTTTATCCCCATGGTGACCCTTTTGGCGTCGTGATTGACCACGGCATAATCAAAGCATGCTTTTCCGTACCGGCCGGCGAGTAGATCGCATAGAACGGCGCCCCGCGCATTGTACGTAAGTAGCCGCTGTTTATCAAGCTTTCGAGGCCGTCTTTTTCAAAAATTTTCGCCGCGGCTTCTTTGTTCACTACGAAGCCGGGGGCCTCGTCATCAGTCAATTTGTCGCCCAGCTCGGCGACGCTTTCAAATTTGACGATGTTGCCAGCCCGCAGTGCATCCATGCCGGCGGCAACGACACCCGGTAGCATTGCCGCTAGTCTTAAGGACGCGGATATTTCCTTTTGTTGCGCAAGTCTTTCGGCTTCGCGTTTGAACACATTAACGGTGGTTATGCGGCCCTTGCGATCTACCCCGTAATTTTCCGACACGATGCGCCCGATCACGCTTTGCGCCTTCGGGGCACCGCGCGCCTTCCCACAGTCGATTGAAATCTTGTCGCCATGCGTTTGCGTGACCCGGTACATGAAGCCGCTGTTGCCGGCTTTGGCGCCGTTGCCCTTCTGCCACGCCTCCGGGTTACCGAGCGGTAGGTGATCCGTTACAACCAAAGCCGCATTGGTGCGTTTTGCTACCAGCTTCAAAACGAACATGGCTTTAAGCACGGCTTCTGTATCGTTGTCGGCGAAGCATAAGCCGGATGCGCCCCACGTGTCCAACACGATCAAATCAACCCGCATGCCCATGGCAGCCATCGCTATCACCTGTGCGATGCACTGACGTTCGAACGCAAGCGGCTCGGCTATTCCGACGATCATGTGAAACCGATTCGCTAGGTTTTGGCCGCCCGGTTCCTGTCGCAACAAGTGACGGATTCTGCGTTCGGTTCCGTAGTCATCTTCCGCCGCAATCCACAGTACGTGCCCGTCTGTTTTTTCTATATCGGCATCAAGCCATGCACGACCGCAAATGAAATGTTGCGCGAGGTCGGTAACAACTGTTGATTTGCCGGACCCGGAATGTCCGGTGAAAAAGTGGACCTCACCACACAAGATGCGTTGGTGTACAAGCCACGGCAATTCGTCAGTTTTGTCTTGTAGCGATACTTCAAACCCTGATTTCGCGGCAAGTGTTGGGGCCTGTTGTGCATCTAAAAAAGCATGCTTTAATGCCCGGCGCCCCGTCACCGCGGCCATTATCAGGTTGCCGCGCAAAACCGGCAATTGGTCTTGTCGGTCGATTTCTTCGCCTAGCGTACGGCCGCCCCACCCTTCGTCAAGATGGTGGCCGGCGCCGATGATTGATTCTTCAATTTCCGGCCGCGTACACATGCCGTGCATAGCGGCAAATTTCAGCACGCCGACAAGAGCAAAAATCGTTGAGCC
>Ga0075021_10001641_pt1 | contig 11520 bp, 10 predicted proteins | sample ColStrG_CSR_2012_FD_72749 | JGI IMG/M metagenome (GOLD analysis project Ga0075021, IMG submission 72749) | Freshwater sediment microbial communities in response to fracking from Pennsylvania, USA - Cold Stream Run_MetaG_CSR_2012 | ecosystem: Environmental > Aquatic > Freshwater > Creek >... | reverse complement strand
CCTATGGGGCATGGCCCAGCCCAGCCCCTAAACACCCCCTCGAAGGGGTGCATACGGGCCGCTCGCCTAGAACGGGCCGCAGGGCCTCAGAGGGCCACTTTGGCCCGACCCAGCGTCCACCGCCTTCCCGTTTTGGCCGCTGCCAGCGGCGGTCACGGTGATCCACTGGTATGGCCGCGCCTTCGATCCACTGTTGATCGCCAGGCCACCATGGTGGAAGGTGACGATCTGGATTGACGCGCTGTATTTTGGCCCGTTTTATGCGTGCGCGATCTACGCCTTCATCCGGGGCCGCAACTGGATCAAAGTGCCAGCGCTGGTATGGGCAGGCATGATGCTCTGGTGTGCTCATCATTTTGACGGAAGAGATCGCCGGGCCGTATGCCACCCCGCACCTGCCCGTCGTGCTGGCGCTAAACCTTCCGTGGCTGCGGATGCCGCTGCTCTTGATCTGGCGCATGGCGCGTGCATCTGGGCCATTCACACTGGCCGATACATCCAGCGTGACGGTCAGTCAGCTGGGGACGACCGAAGGGATCCGCGATTTGGGCTGAGCTGGCCTTGGATATGCGCCAGGGATAGGCCCTGGCGAACAATAGAGTTAGGGCGGGCGTGGTTTTGACCGGGTATGTCCATTGCGAAGGATGCGCTAGCCCAGACCATCGCTAGCTCAAGTTAAAGGCGATCAGAGCGGTGCGCTGCCACCGACAAAAACGGGGCTACCTGATAAGACTCAGACCGGTCTGCCACACTTGAGCATGTCAACGCGCTGACGCCTTGAGTCCGCTACTGCCACTTGAATGTCATCACGTCAAGCATGATCGACTTGATCGACTTGATCAAACACCGCCACGCCGCGCGGCTAGGCCTTTTCAACGATGGATTTATGCCGACAGAAAGTGAGACTGTAGCATGACAGACGAAGTTGGGCGACACATGGCGAAATTCCCGGCCGCAAACGGCCTGGGTGCGCGGAATTCGTCCGAACCTTCGTCAACCGAGCTACACTCTCCAGAAAGTGTCCATTTTTTGATGAAATGCGAGGTTTTCTTTTCATCGATTGCGTCTCATGATTAGCGGTAAAGTAGCCGCATGACGACGAAGCTTGGTCAAGTCGAGCGCGTATCGGCCCTCCGTGCGATGGCGCAGGACGGCGTGGATGTATTGGTCATCGGTGGCGGCATCACGGGCGCCGGCGTGGCGCTTGAGGCGTCTGTGCGTGGTTATCGTGTCGGCTTGGTTGATAAGGGAGACTTCGCCAGCGGCACGTCCTCAAAGTCAACCAAGCTGGTCCACGGCGGCATCCGCTATCTGCCGCAGTTCGACTTTGCGCTGGTATATGAGGCCTTGCAGGAGCGTGGCCGGTTGGCGCGTAACGCGCCACACCTGGTCAAGCCGCTCGGCTTTGTCCTGCCGTATTACCGGGAGAACAAACGCCCGCTGGGTACGCCCATTGTGCCACCGGGTGGGATCGGCATGAGTCTGCTCTTGCAGACTGGCCTACTGACCTATGACCTTTTCGCCGGCAAACTTGGCATCGGCCGGCATCGGCGCATCGGGGTGCAACAGACATTGGAACTCGCCCCCGCGCTCAAGGCGGATGGATTAAAGGATGGCTTCGTGTATTACGACGGCCAGACCGATGACACGCGCCTGACCCTGACTGTGCTACGCACCGCTGCGAAGTCAGGCGCATTGCTCGCAAACTATGCCGAAGTGTTAGGCTTCGACATCGACCAACGGCCGGATCGCTTGATCCAAGCCGCCCGGGTGCGTGACACGCTGACCGGCGAAGAGCACACCATCCGGGCTAGGACCGTGATCAATGCGGCCGGGGTGTGGGCGGGCAAGGTCGAAAGCATGGCCGGAGAGGGCACGGTTGCCATTCGGCCAGCCAAAGGGGTGCACCTGACCTTGCCGCGTGAAGCCATGCCGGTGACCGATTACGCCGTGGTGCTGCCGGAGACGCCTGACGGGCGCTTGCTCTTCATCGTCCCTTGGAATACACGCGTCACGCTTGGCACCACCGATACAAAGGGTGGCGATGTAGACAAGCCAGTGGCCCTGGAGGAAGACATTACCTATTTGATCGACACGACCAACGCCTATATGCGCACCAAGATTGGCCGTGATCAGGTCATCAGCGCCTGGGCTGGCTACCGGCCGCTCATCAGCTCAAAGGCGCCCACTTCAAGTGGCAGCACCAGCAACCTCTCACGCACCCATGTCGTGCTCGATGGCCCGGGCGGCATGATCACCATCACCGGCGGCAAACTCACCTCATACCGGCGCATGGCGCAGGACACCATTGATCACCTTGATAAGCGTCTGAGGAAGATGCCCCAGCACGTGACCGAAGCCATGCCGCTCGAGGGCAAGGACGGATATGAGCAGGCCAAGGCCGAGGTGATACAGGCGGCTGAAGTGTACGACTGGAATGACGCCGTCGTGGCGCGACTTAGCGAATATGGCAGCGAGGCGTCTAGCTTATTAACCATGATGCGCTCGGATACGTCGCTCACGCACCCCATCGTGTCCGACTTGCCGTATGTCATGGCCGAGGTCGTTTACGCCTGCCGCAACGAAATGGCACTGACGCTCGATGATGTGCTCAGCCGCCGGCTGCATCTAAACTTTGAAGACTGGTCACATGGCGTGCAGCCCTCACCCGTCGTCGCACACGTCATGTCGCGCGAGTTGGGCTGGAGCGCGCGCGAGGCCGAGGCGCAGGTGACGCGCTATCGCGAGAAGGTCGCCGCCGCTTCAACCGCTTCAACCGCTTCAACCCTGACTTCGGCTTAGTGTCACCCGCGCCCCTGCAGAGACGTTTGGATCGTCCATCGCTAGCACCAGCGTGTCAGCGCTGAATGCAAAACCCGTGTCAATTGTTGTGCCATCGGCATATCTGATCGTCATGCGCTTGTCATCTTGACTGAACACATAGCTGCCCGTCGTCTCTTGACCCTCCACATTTCGAACCAAGGTGCCATCGTTGCTAAAGGTCAGTGCGAAATCCCAGTTTGGGGCGACCCATTTCCCCGCCAGGCGCCCAGCTAGCATCTGGGTAGCCGAGGCTGGAACAGGTGTCATCGTGCGTCGTGTGCAGCCAATCAGCACAGTACACGATAGACTCAGGCTGACGAGGATACGGGCACAGATCGTCAGTGACATGGTTCTCGTTCCCGGGTTTGACCGAATCGGGTTCATGCCGGCTGCACTATACAGCTGGTGTGGCGGATCGGGAAGATATGACGATATGTGGTCCTGTCTTTAAGCCAGGGATGAATACGCCAAGTCGTATGGCATAGCCCGGCTGCTCCAAAGGATGATCAGCGTGGCATCGGGCTAGCATTGCACCGTGTCGTCTGCCCAGCGGCACGAGTCTGGCCGAAGGCCATGTTCGCGGCCGAGTATGCGGCATTCGCGCTCTATGCCCATGACAGACGTGTCCACTTTAACCGGCTCAGATCAGCGGGCGGGATAGTTCCTGGCGAGCCTGAAGATGCTCTCACGGCGTTCTCCCGTCAAATTTGAGGCTACCTGCGGCAACCGCATCAACTTGGTTCAACGCAAGGCCTAGACGCCGTATCGCAACCGCTTCAGGCGAAGCGCGTCTCGCTCAAGCTGCGTAGCCGCTCGGCGGCTTGCTCGGCCGTCAGGTCGCGCTGCGGTTGGGCGAGCATTTCATAACCAACCATGAACTTTTTCACGGTTGCGCTGCGCAGGAGCGGCGGGTAAAAGTGCAGGTGCAACTGCCATTCGTCGTGGGCCTCACCGTCATAGGGTGCCTGATGCACACCCATCGTATAGGGGAAGCTCACCTCGAACAAATTGTCATAGCGCACGGTGATGCACCTCAGGGCATCGGCGAGCGCATCACGTTCGCTACTGGTCAGCTCGACGATCCGGCGCACGTGCCGCTTGGGCAGAAGCATGACCTCAAATGGCCATATGGCCCAAAAAGGCACCAGACAGGCGAAGTGCGCGTTCTCGAAGATCAGGCGCACGCCATCGCGGAGTTCAAGGTCAAGATAGTCGATGAGGAGTGGGGAGCGGGATGATCGGCTCGGCGAGCCAAGCACCGGGGTCTCTATCGTGTCCCGGTCCTCGCCTAAGTAACGCGCCTGTCCGCGCGTCTCCTTCATCACCTCGGTCGGCACATGACGCGTGGCCCATAGTTGTCCGTGCGGGTGCGGGTTGCTGCTGCCCATGGCTTCACCCCGGTTCTCGAACAGTTGCACGTAGGTGATGTCGTCGCGTGCCCCAAGTTCCTCGCACTGCGCAACCCACGTGTCCACCACCGGGCGGATGCTCTCGGCCGGCATCTGCGCCAGCGTCAAATCATGCCGTGGTGAGAAACAGATCACCCGGCACACACCGGTCTCTTGTTCTGATCTGAGCAGATGTGAAGCGGACGCTTGGCTTGGTTGCTCGCTATGCGTCGCCTGGACCTCTTGCCGCTGGGTCAGCAGTGCTGGGAAGTCGTTGTCAAATACGTAGACGCCCGCATACGTGGGATTGATCACGCCGTTCACCCGGGTGTTGCCGGGGCAAAGATAGCACTTTGGGTCATATTCCGGCCGGCGCTCCTGAGGCACGCGCTCGACCGCACCTTGCCACGGCCGCGTAGCGCGTTGTGGGGAGACCAGAATCCATTCGTCCGTCAGCGGGTTATACCGGCGGTGAGGCGAGGTGAACGTCGTCATGGGCTACACAGCTTGTTAGTGGGCGCGCATATTCAATGCGATGGGATGTGGGTAGACAAGATCAGCGATCGAGTCGGACGGCGCACGTCAAATGCAGGCTGACTCGATGTATACACGCCTGGTCGTGCGTCGTCAAATCTCCACCTTGTGGGCGAGCGCATCACTTCGCCTGGTAATCATCGCCCAACACGACCAGCGCGTCGAGGCCAGAATTAGGACTAGCGGCGCTCGTGACGCTGGTCAGCGGGATGCCGAGTTCTGCGGCTAAGTGTTGCACGGCTTGTTGCTTACTTGTGTAATCGACGATGACTGTGCGGGGTGTGGGCTGGGGCGCATCGGCCACGCTGTCGACGATGAAGCCTTTCGCCTCAAGGTAACGCTTGGCCCCCGCGGCCAGCCCGATGCGCTGGGTTCCATTCTGGATTTGGATGTGTAGCGGCTGGGGTGGTATGGGTGTATCTTGTGCCGGAGCCGCCGCAGGGGCGTCTGGCGTGCTCACTTGGCTAAAGAACTGTTCCCGCAACTGGCGCACGCGCTCGCGCACGGGCACTAACACGCTCGCGCCTTGGGTCGTGGTATACGGCTGGACTGCCGTCTCATCCAGTGTCACGCGCGCGATGCGGTCATCGGGGATGTCTTTGGCCAGGAGCGCCAACTGTACGATCTCGACCGTGTTCAGATCGGTTTTGATAGCGCCGCTCAGCGTCTGCAGGATCGATGGCACCTGGGGCAGGATTTTGGTCGCGGCATCGGTGCTTTTTAACTTCTCGCGCAGTGCCATGATGATCTGCTGTTGACGCTTGATGCGGGACAAGTCGCTGTCGCCGTGTCTGGTGCGCGCATACTTTAGGGCGATCTGCCCATCTAGGGTATGCCAGCCGCTTGACAGGACGAACGGGTCATACCCGTAGTTGTTGTCAGGATAGGTGGGATCGCTGATGTCAGCGTCGTTGTAAATCTCTACCCCGCCTACCAGATCGACCAGCGAGGTAAGTGCCGTAAAATCAACGCGGGCATAGTGTTGAATCGGGATGCCAAAGTTATATTCGACCGCCCGCTCGGCGTACTCTGGCCCGCCATAGACGTGGGCGGTGTTGATGCGATCCATGCCCCGGTCGGGCAGGGGCACATACAAGTCGCGCGGAATGCTCATCATGCCGGCAGTCCTGGCCTGAGGGTCGAGCGTGAGCAGGATGATCGTGTCGGTGCGAGTCGTGTCTGGGTCTTCGCCCGGCCGCTGGTCGATACCAAGAAGGAGCACGGTGATGCGATCTTTGCCTTGCCATACGCCGATATCGGGCAGGCTGAGCGGTGGTAGCGCGGTGGCGCTACTATTACCCGTGACGACGTTGGTCATACGGCGCGTCAAATCACCTGCTACTTGCAACGCGACATAACCCACCGCCGGCAACACGATGAGCGCTAGCCCGACGATGATGAGCACCATAAAGCCGCTGATGCGTTGGCGTGGTCTGGGCCCGCGCGGCCCACTTGGCCCGCGTGGGCTAGAGGAGGCTGAGTTGAGGCGCATAGCAATGAGCGGAACCCGTATCTAGCGCTGCGCGTCTGGCCCATGTCAGGTGTGATCACTGACCAAGTTCGCTATCTCCGGGCTCAGGACACGCAATCAGTCTGCGGCTTTCATCAATTCCTCCGCCTCGGCCACCAGGTGCAATGAACCAGTAATGCAAATCACGTCCGTGCCCGAGGCGATAGTGCGCACATGACGCAGGGCATCATACAGGCTAGCGATATGTCTGCCTGTGACGTGCGGCCCGGGCAATTCGTTCCAGTGCGCGAGCAATTGCCCGGCTGCCGTTGCCCGGCGCACCGGCAGATCACAGAACACCACTGAGGCTGCGATATTGGCGAGCGCTTGAAGCATGCCACGGGCGTCCTTGTCACGCAAAATGGCGACGATAAAGTGCATGTGCCGGTCGGGAAAGTAACGGCTGAGCGAGGCGCACAATTGCTGGATCGAATAGGGCGTGTGCGCGCCATCGGCAATGACCAGGGGCTCCAGGTCCAGGACCTCAAACCGCCCCCGCCACTGGATGTGCGCCAGACCCTCGCGTATGGCCCGCTCATTGATGCCGAAGCCGATGCCGCTCAGCCCATCGCACGCGGCTAGCGCTGCGGCTGCGTTTTGTAGTTGAAATTCGCCCAAGAGGGGCACAAACAGCGGTGCATGACTGCCAAAGCGCTGGGGCACGCTGAACCATTGTCCACTCGCTTGTCCCCCGATCTGATGTCTCAGCGCTTCACAATGCCAGCCATTTTCTGCCCATAGCGGCTTCGCACCCACATGCGCTGCCTCAGCGCACAGCACATCCATCGTTTCACGGGTCTGCTGCGCGATCGCCACCGGCTGCCCGGCCCGCATGATGCCTGCTTTCGCGCGTGCAATCTCACCCAGCGTATTGCCCAGCATCTGGGTATGTTCGAGGCTGATATTGGTGATGACGGACACAATCGGGTCGGCCAGATTGACGGCATCCAGCCGTCCACCGATACCGATCTCCATCACGGCGATGTTTACGCCTTGCTCCTCGAACCAGCGGTATGCCATGGCTGTAAACGCCTCAAAGCGCGTGGGCAGGCCTAATTCCGGGCGATCCCAAGTCTCAACACAGGTGCGAATGCGCTGGGCGAAATCGACGAATACCGCGTCGGGCATCTGGAGGGTGCCACCGCTCACGGCCTGATCATAGGGCCCGAGGGTAGAAATAGGATGACTCAGCGTGTCGCCGATTCGCGCGGCGAGATGGATCGCAAACCGCTCGAGTGGCGTGTGCAGGTGGGGACCGACGAAGGCACCCGTACGATACCCGGCCGCGGCCAATACCGAGGCGAGCATGGCAACGGTGCTGCCTTTGCCTTTCGATCCGGCGACCAAGACACAATGCGTGGTGGTATAGGGTGCGCCGCCCAGGCGGTCAAGCAAATGCCGTGCCCGCGCGATGCCGTGCTCAAAGTGATACTCGCGTGAATTCTGTGGCGGGCCAAATTGGTCCAGGGAGAGGATATAGTCGCTCGCTGCGGCCAATGCGTGCTGCGAGTCTGCGTGCTGCGAGTCTGCGTGCTGCGTATCAGGTGTCGTTTGTTGCAGAATGGCGCCGGGTAGGGTAGGAGAGGATGAACGCACAGGGATCATGGGCGTTTCAGGTTTCGAGTGCACGCATGACAGTGACTAAAACCAGTTCGAATCCAAAATTGGTCAACCCTGCGTGGGTCCGTGAATCACACTGGCGGCCATGGCACGCTACGCTCGTAGCGACTGGGGCCGGGAAAGGTCTTGATTTTGAGCAGACCATCCACGCGCTTCTCGAACGCCCGCATTTCGTCGTCGTCGAGCAGCTTGCGCAGCGTCTTGCCCAAGGGTCGACCTATCTCTAACTGGGTGCGCAACTCGCGCAAATCACTGAGCATATCGGCCGGAATCGGCCGGTTGGCAAAATCCCAAATCACGGTTCGCAATTTGTAGTCGGCGTTAAAGCAGATGCCATGGTCGATGGCCCACACGTGTCCTTCGTGGTCACGCAGACAGTGACCGCTCTTGCGGTCGGCATTATTCGTCGCCAGATCGAATAGCGCGATGCGCTGGAGTTGCTGACAGGCTGCCGCTTCTTCCCGGAAGGTGAAGAAGTGTTGATTTGCGTCGTTGTCGATAAAGAGCTGAACCGAGCCAAAGCCATGTTCGCCGTCGCGCAGCACGGTCGGTGGCACTAACTGCCACCCCAGCGTCTCGTCCACTATGTAAGCGGCATACTCACGCAGGCAGAGTGTGCCGCTGGGGAAGTCCCATAACGGTGATTCGCCCCGGCGCGGTTTGTAGACGCCGAGCATCTCTACCTCGTCGTCATACGATTTGCGCTTGGCGTTAGGGTGGGCGTTGTCATCGCCCGTGCCGTCCGTAATCTCGACCAGGAATGTGTAATTCGATCCCCATGGCATAACGCCCAGGGATCTCATCTCACCCTTTTCGAGGATGCGAAGGATTTCGGTCGCTTCCAACTCGTCGGACATGGCAAAAATGATACTAGGCTAGTTTAGCGTAAGTCATCCGTTTGCTTACCTTTCGAAGTGTCAGTCAATGACCAATGGCGACCAGCGTGTTTGCTTGCTGGCAGGGATTAGGCGAACACGACTTCGTCGGCGTGCCCATTCCGGCGTGGGCAGAAACCGATCACGTTACCATCCGCATCCATCGGCTTGCCGCACAAGGCGCAAACTGGACGACCCTTTGAAACGACATCGATCCCGTGTCGGGCGAGTGCATCGACCTGCGCCCGCGAGCAAAAGAAGCGGCAACTAGAAGCGTCTTCTTGTTCCATTTCTTCGGGCAATAATTCGGTTGCGACGATGACGAGCAAGTCATTCTCTTCGTCATATCCCAGGCCAAGCCGGCCAATCCGGAATTCGGGCGTAAAAGGCTGCTCGAGTTCCATGTCCATCGTGAGGCGCATGAAATTCGAGCCCTTGGGGTGCTTGGTATGCAGATCCTCAAGCATTTGCTGCAAGGCCAGAGACAGCGCCGAAATCTGTTCCTTCTCGGCCACCAGCGTGACCATGTTTGAGCCTTTGCGCGCCTGCAGATAGAACGTGCGCTGACCCGGGTCACCGATGGCGCTGGCGGTGATCCGTGTGACTGGATTTAGCTCAAACGAGCGATTTGGCATGGGGAAATTGTACCTCCGTGTAGCGGCGCGCTTCATCGATCTTTTGGCGTTTATCCAGAACTTATCTTTGCGCAGGCGGTCCCGCTTAGAAAGGTTGGTGCGTCTATATTAGCCGTATCAGAGCCCCATGAACGTGGTGAGCGCCCGGAAGACAACCGGCTGGGTATTAGCCGTTAAAATTGCCACGCTGGTGACCAGCGTGGTGCTGCGGTAAAGTTCTATTCAACATGTCGTTAGCTATTTACAACGTCCTTAGGCGCAAGAAAGAGTTGTTCAAGCCGGTCGTCGAGGGCCGGGTGTTCATGTATGTGTGCGGCCCGACGGTCTATGACCATGCGCACCTCGGTCATGCCAAGACCTATGTGTCATTCGATGTCGTCGTCCGTTGGCTGCGCTACAGCGGTCTGAGCGTGCGCTATGTGCAGAACATCACTGACGTAGGCCATATCTTGGACGACGGTGAGGATCGTATCCTAAAAGGTGCCCGCCGGGAGCGCATCGAGCCGATGGAATTGGTCGAGCGCTATATGCGCTCGTATTTCGAAGACATGGACGCGCTTGGTGTGCAGCGGCCAGATATCTCACCCCGGGCCAGCGCACACGTGCCCGAACAGATCGAGATGATTCAGACGCTGATCGCAAAGGGTCATGCCTATGAAGCGAACGGCTCGGTGTATTTCAGCGTCGAAAGCGACCCTGACTACGGCAAACTGAGTGGCCGGCGAGTTGAGGAGATGGAGGCCGGCAAGCGCGTGGCTGTGCGAGATGAGAAGCGTCACCCGCAGGACTTTGCCTTGTGGGTGAAGGCGCCCGAAATACATGTCTTACAGTGGGTGTCGCCCTGGGGCCGGGGATATCCAGGTTGGCATATTGAATGCTCCGCCATGAGCAACAAGTATCTGGGCGCGACGTTCGATATCCATGGCGGTGGGGTAGACAATATCTTTCCGCACAACGAAGCCGAGATTGCCCAGAGCGAGTGCGCTCATGATGCGCCGTTTGCCAATTACTGGATGCTGAGCGGTAGCTTGCTCGTCGATGGGGTAAAGATGTCCAAGTCGCTTGGCAACTTCCGCACCATCAAAGACGCCCTCAAAACATACCGGCCCGAAGCCGTGCGCTTCTTCATCTTGTCGGGCAAATACAACAGTCCGGCCGATTACAGCGATGATGCGCTGCAGGCGGCCTCGAAAGGCTGGGAACGCTTGAGCAATGGCCTGCGCCGGGTCAATGACGAGCTAAAACACCCCGGTGAGCCAGCGCTGAGCAGTGATAGCACGCCGGAGTTGACCGCTAACCTGATCGAGACGCTCGATCAAGTGCGCATGCGCTTTGTGAGCGCCATGAATGACGACATCAACACGCCTCTCGCGCTCGGTGCCCTGCAGGATATGACGACCGACGTGAACCGCTGGTTGGACAAAGGTATCGCCACGCGCGAGGTGCTTGAGCAAGTGAGCAACATCTATCGCGAACTTGGGGGTGACGTGTTGGGGGTGCTGCGCGAACAGACCAGCGGCGCCTCGAGCAATGGCGCATCCTCAGGAGCGGCTGAGCGCGAAGCTGCGCTGGTGGAGATGATGATCCAGATGCGAGCCGATGCCCGGAAGGTGAAGGATTTTGCCCGGGCCGATGAAATTCGTAAACGGCTGAGCGCGATTGGTATAACGCTTGAAGATGGGCCAAAGGGCACAAGCTGGCGCGTGGGGTGACGATCGGGGCCGGCTTGGCGGGTGGCAGGGCGCCCGTGGGCATGGGTAGGCCAGCCCGTTCAGACGCCAGACGAATGACAGCCGCTGGAGCCACTCGGATGCACCTGGAAGGCTTACCTTGTATGGCGGTCCACGCAGCGATCCGTTGGTGTCTGCCTTGCCCATGAGATTCGGCGCCGTGGTCGCAGCCACCTGCAGCTGTGTGCCGGGCAATACTGCCCGGTAGTGACTCCAAACACTTGGCGGCAAAGGCATCGACCCGTGGGCAACATTGGCCACACGATCCCGTGGGTGTGTGGGAAAGATGGCGATCGCTGACTATCGAAGTGCCGAGCGGCCCGTGATACCCGTCACACCTTCCGGCGTGGGTCGAGTGCGTCACGCAGTCCATCGCCCAGCAGGTTGAAGGCAAGCACCGTGAGC
>Ga0075021_10001638_pt1 | contig 11535 bp, 14 predicted proteins | sample ColStrG_CSR_2012_FD_72749 | JGI IMG/M metagenome (GOLD analysis project Ga0075021, IMG submission 72749) | Freshwater sediment microbial communities in response to fracking from Pennsylvania, USA - Cold Stream Run_MetaG_CSR_2012 | ecosystem: Environmental > Aquatic > Freshwater > Creek >... | reverse complement strand
GTGTAATGCCGAGCAAGCGGGCAGCTTGTGCCTGATTTCCATGGCAGCTCGCGAGCACAGCATGGATCAGCAGATCTTCACATTCGCCGATGCAACCCTCGAGAGCAAAGTTGTGGCGGCGCAAAAGGTCATCGACAAAGGGAGGGCCGGCGCCGGGGGCCTCTGATTGGGCGGAGGAACCGCAGGTACCGTTGGCGGAAGATTTCGAGGAAATCTCCCTCCACAACTCCGCGGGAAGATCTGTAACATCCAACGGGCGCGAGCCGCTGGAATTGATCAACGCACGGCGGACGAGGTTCTCGAGTTGGCGCGCATTTCCGGGAAGTAAAGCGTGCTGAATAGCTTCCACAAAAGAGGGCGCGGCGGTGGCTGGGCGGGTGGCAGCCAGGTGCTCGTGTTTCCGCAGGAAGTGCGCGATCAAGGGAGCGATGTCTTCGGTCCGCTCCCGGAGGGGCGGGATGTGCAGCACGACAACGTTGAGGCGATGGTACAAATCCTCGCGAAACGTGCCGGCGGCCACCATTCTGGCCAGATCCCGATTGGTAGCCGTGAGAACGCGGACGTCTACGCGCGTCTCCTGATCATCTCCAACGCGGAGGACAGAATTCTCCTGAAGGACACGCAACAGCTTGCCTTGCAGGGACAAGTCGAGCTCGCCGATTTCGTCGAGAAACAGAATGCCGCCATGAGCGGAGCGAAACAGGCCGGGACGGTCGTGGCCAGCGCCGGTGAATGATCCCTTGCGATGACCGAACAACTCGCTATCCGAGAGTTCGCGACTCAAGGCGGCGCAATTTAGCGGAACAAATGATCCGTGACAACGCTTCTCATCCTGTTTGTAGATGGCCTGAGCGAGGAGCTCTTTGCCCGTTCCGGTTTCACCGCTGATGAGAACGGGCAGGTCGCTGAAGTGGCTGACCCGTTGGGCTAAGCGGAAGACATCGAGCAACAAAGAGCTTTGCCCGATGATGGCCAGCTTGTGCATGACCCCCAGGGTGCGCTGCGTCTCAAGCAGCTGGTGGTGCCACTGTTCCACGGCTTCAAGCACAACCCGTGCGAGTTCTGTTTCGAAACCTGGAGAAGAACTATCGAGCAGCAGCGGAGCACCGGAGAGCAGAACCTCGCAGCGACGCCCCAAGCCAATCGAATCCGCACTCTGCGTGTAGGCGGCGGCAATCGGACACAGCTCTTTCAGGACTCGGAGCCGATCTAAATCCACTTCGGTGAATGGGTTGGCAAGGCCGACCACACCGCAGATGACGGGTGCACAATTCCCGGATTTCAACCGGGGAAGTCCTTCTCGTATCTCCAGACCGGTCGTTCTCGCAAGCATGCCGATGAGCGCGTGCGACCTTTTGGCATCGGGTTCCCAGAGATACACAATACCGTGCAACCGGTCTGCCCGCCGAGAACTACTCCCAGTTTGTTCCCATGAACGTTGCACCAACAACTCCGATCACCTCGGTAGCGTGGCGCGCGCTACGGAGCCTGCCGGGAGACCCACCGGCCCTACATTTCAGAACTTGCTGAGCGTAGCGACCCTCCGTGGCGCTGGCCCCTGAACAGCTTTCCAAATTGAAGCGAACCTACGCGCGAGTAACCACCAGGAGGTCGCGGGATCCGACATCGCCAAAAATTGTTTGAAGTTGCCACAACATCTGCCGCGAATATTTCGTGGACTGGGCCGTAGTGAAATCTCCCCAAAGTAAACTGGCCAATACGGGAGTGGAACCCGGCGCGCTGCAGCGACAAATAACAGAGCAACTCTAGTGGCTTGCCTGCAGTCAGTCCAGCTAGGCTATTGCTGTCCCATTGCACCGAAAGCTTTCCGAAAGTACGTATGGATAGCGTCGTCACACATCATTGGTAGAATCAATGCCACCGCTGATGACGAGGTCATCTGTCTAGTTCGCCATTTAGCCTTTACGGAATAGCGAAGCGGAACCGGGTTACATTTCACATGTACAAACTGGCGATACACACCAAAATTACCGTGAAAGGAGTTAGCTAACTTCGTAGGGCCAGAGGGAAGGAGGTCATTATGTGCGTCAGTCGGCCCGAGGTCAAGAGTCTTTTTTCTAAGACGATCTCGTTTTCGGCGGCTGTTGGCTCCCTGGTTTTAGCGGCGTGTTGGCCCGATTGCGAAAGTCTCTCAAAACGTTGCGGAATCATCCATCTCACTGGAAGGGTGGGTTCTCCACGGACCGTTTCCCGGTTGCTCCGTAGGGAACAACATGCCTTGCTCTCTCCAGAGGCCGACGGTCGGTCCATAGTCTACCTGATAGCTCCCGCATCGTCGGCCAACCGGAGAGCGCCGGGATAAACCGGCATGTTGTAGGGGATGAAAGAGCCCTACAGGAAAGGAAACAGCGAATCCATCCTGGCCTCGAGTCTTGCGGGCGACATCGCGAGGTGTCGCTTGAAGCGTAGACAGAGGTATCGGTGGGCCGGGCTATTGAGCTTCGAAAAGCCGATGGAACAGGACGCCGACTCTATTCCGAGTAGAGGAAGGCAACACGACAACCACGCAAATCGCGAGTGGCTTGTTTGGTCCTGCGTAGTCTGAGAACCCGCGCACGCTGAGAAACAACATGCACGAGAACCGGGAGATCTCCTATACGTCTTGGTCAACCGATCAAGACCGGTCCGCGAAGGCCATAAACCGAACAGCGGACATGAACGTAGAGGAGAAGTCGGACTGTGCCGTAATACCCGTGAACCAGTCGAACAATGAAGGGCAGCAGACTTCGGCGGAGGCTGGAGAGGGAAGGGCACAGACTGAGGAGAACATCGCGCAATCGCACATGCGTCCGACACAGAGCGGGAAACGCATGTCCCTGGGATTGGGCGGTGTGCGGCAAGTAGCAAGGAAGAGGAAGCAAGAACAGTTCACCGCTCTGCTCCACCATCTGAGCGTCGGAGTACTCCGCGATAGCTTTTACGCACTCAAGCGTCAGGCTTCGCCGGGAATCGATGGCGTGACGTGGGAGGAGTATGAAACCGGGCTGGAGGATCGACTTATTGATCTGCACAGACGGGTGCACCGTGGAGCGTATCGGGCACAAGCCTCACGACGAGTCTATATACCGAAGGCCGATGGGCGGCACCGTCCATTGGGCATCGCGGCACTGGAGGACAAAATCGTTCAACAGGCCGTGGTGACGATCCTCAATCAGATCTATGAGGTCGACTTCAAAGGCTTTTCGTACGGGTTCCGGCCCGGTCGCAGCCCGCATCAAGCGCTGGACGCGCTGACGGCGGGCATCCAATGGAAGCGAGTGAACTGGGTGCTCGATGCGGACATTCGTGGCTTCTTCGACAATATGAGCCACGAGTGGATCATGAAGTTCATCGAGCATCGCGTGGCCGATCGCCGGATACTTCGCTTGATCCAGAAATGGTTGAAGGCTGGAGTTTCGGAAGACGGTCAATGGTCGGAGACGAAGGTAGGAACGCCGCAGGGAGCAGTCGTTTCACCACTGCTCGCCAACGTGTACCTGCATTACGTGTTCGATCTATGGGCTGAGGTCTGGCGCAAGAAAGTGGCGAAGGGCGATGTGATCGTCGTCCGATACGCTGACGATCTTGTGGTGGGCTTTCAATACCGGGCGGACGCCGAACGGTTCCTGCGAGAGTTTCGGGAACGGCTGGCCAAGTTCGGTTTGGAATTGCACGCGGACAAGACACGACTGATCGAGTTCGGGCGGTTCGCCGCTCGTGACCGGAAACAGCGGGGAGAGGGCAAACCAGAAACCTTCACGTTTCTGGGTTTCACCCACTTCTGTGGGCAGCGCATCAGTGACGGAGCTTTCATCGTCTGGCGGATTACGGCGAAGAAGCGGATGGTCGCGAAGCTCAAAGCCATTAAGGCTGAGCTTCAGCGCCGGAAGCATCATCGTACGACCGAGGTCGGTGAATGGCTGCGCAAGGTTGTGCTGGGCTACTACCAATACCATGCTGTTCCTGGTAACTCGACTCAGTTGCGCATCTTTCAACGTCGCGTTTGCTGGCTGTGGCGGAGCGTCCTAGTCCGTCGCGGTCAACGCGCACAGGTGCGCTGGGATCGTCTCTCCCCAGTCTTCAATCGGTGGATTCCTCAACCCCGCATTTTGCATCCCTACCCTGATGCCCGCTTCGCCGCCACTCATCCACAGTAAGAGCCGTATGCGTAAACGCGCTCGTACGGATCTGTGCGGGTTGTGCCTTGAAAGCTCATGGAGTTCAGTTTCCTGAAATGGAAACCGCGGCAAAGCCTAGCTCGCAGCCGCGTACCAAGTCTTGCGTGGTGACCGGCAACGGCCACTGCGAAGCGTAGACAGGGAGGTTGCAGGCCGGAACATCAGTGAACGGCAAGATAGCCCCGAAATCGATCGTGATGGAAGTAGCCGACCTTATCCCGCTAACGGGGAAGGCAGAAACTCTGGATGCGGCATAGCGAGTGTTCAGAGATGCTTCCGGGGTTCGTACCGCCAGCATGCAGCCAAAGGAAACCATGGGAACAAGGGAGATCCGTCGGGTTCAAGCGTAACTAGCTTGTAAGGTCTGACAAGCCGACGAGGTGAGGACGACCTGATGACCTGACGGAAGTCAGACTGCCTGATAGTACTTCGCGGTCGGGAGAGCCGACTACATGGGGAAGCGGGCAGCGGAAGTTGAATTGTTCGTGGGAAACATGAGCTCCATCCAAAGGGAGGATTCGGCCTTCTATGCAAAGAGAAGAACAGCCAGTCATGACAACAGGACTCGAACGAATAGCAGTCAAAGCTCGGTGTGAGCCGAAACTCCGGTTTACAACGCTGGCCCATCACATCACAAAGGAGCGGGTTTGGGAGAATCTTAGTCAGATTCCTGCCAAGTCCGCAGCCGGAGTGGATGGACAGACCGTAGCGGAGGCGAAAGAGAGTTTTGAGGAATGGATTGCAGGCATGCTGCAATCCGTCCACCGTAAAGGATATCGAGCGCCGGAGATACGGCGGGTCTATATCCCGAAGCCCGGAAAGCAGGAGATGCGCCCTCTCGGGGTGCCCACTGTAGCGGACCGGGCGCTCCAACGAAGCGCTTCTCAGGTACTATCGACCATCTATGAGCAGGACTTTCTGTCGTGCTCGTTCGGTGGACGTATCGGAAGGGGCGCCCACCAAGCGCTGGCAACGCTTCATGAGAGGATTGCTGGCGGGAAAATCGAGTGGGTTTTGGAGGCGGACCTCAAGAACTTTTTCGGAAGCTTAAGTCACGAATGGATGCTCCGTTTTGTGGAGCACCGAGTGGGAGATCAGCGCCTGATCAGTTTAATCCGGCGCTGGCTGAAGGCAGGCGTTTTGGAGAATGGAGAGATTCATCCGAGCGAAGAAGGAACTCCGCAAGGAGGGTCGATCAGCGTATTGCTGAGTAACGTATACCTGCACTATGTGCTCGATCTGTGGTTCGAACGAGTGGTCAAGCCCCGGCTACGGGGCGAGGCCTGCATAGTGCGATATATCGACGACTTCGTGCTGTGTTTCCAATATCGTGCGGATGCTCTTCGTGCTCAGGAAGCCCTGGCCAAGAGGCTGAGTAGATTCAGCCTGACTTTGGAACCGACGAAGACCAAGCTTGTCGAATTTGGTCGCTTCGCGCATCGACACGCAAGCAAACGTGGCCGTAAACGCCCGGAGACAATTTACTTCTTGGGGTTTACCCTTTACTGCACTCGCAATCGGAAAGGCAACTTTCGGATTGGAATGCGTACAGAGAAGTCACGACTGCGCCGCGCTCTCATGCGCTTACAGGATCAGATGAGGCGGATGCGGCATTCATCGCTCCAAGAGCAGGCAGATCATCTCAATCAAATGCTCCGTGGTCACTATGCGTACTACGGCATTGCCGGGAACCTTCGGGCGCTGCTGCGGGTCCATCGGGCCGTGGAGTGCTATTGGCGCAAAATCTTGAGCAGTCGGAGTTGGGACGGCACGATCTGGTGGGAGCAATTCCAGCGGATCCAGAAACAGTTCCCACTGCTTCGACCAAAGCTGTATCTCCCTTATCGGGAGCTACAAGCTATCGCCATACTGTGAAGCAACTTCTGAAGAGCGTAGTGCGGCAAATCCGCACGCTACGTTCTGTGGGAGCCGGAGGTGGGCAACTACCTCCGGCCACCCGGTGGGCGATCAGCAATGGTCGTCCCTACCGCGACAGTTGCGAACTCCGGTCGCGAATTCTTCGGCGCGTCCAACCCACATCTAAGACTCGTTGCCTGGCCGGAGGATATCTTGCAGATTCACGCTGGGCCAGCGGACCGAACCTGTGTCCGGGGGAAATCGGATCGCGCCACTCTCCACGCCCCAACTGAGCCAGTCGAGAAATTGCTCTTTCTCGCCTTTGACAATCACCGGGTCACATCCAATGCCGAGAGCACGCGTAATCGCGCGATGCGCATTCAGTTCATCTGCAAACCAATCGGCCCAGCCCGGGATGCTGGGAATCCCATGGATGTGGGCGATGGAAGCCCAAACAAATCGGTTATCGGAGCCTGCCAACAGAGTTCTTCCCGAGCTGGCAGATAGGTTTCCCGAGGAGAACTCTTCCGACATGCCGATGAGGTGGCGCAGCGGCTTCTTTCGGCCCGCAAGCTGTATCGAGCCTTTGAAACACTGCGCATTGCGCTCGAGGCACACGCGGATCGGCTGTACGACTGGCCCGTCCATCATGAACCGGTCTCCCATGGAAATGGCTGCGCTGATCGCGGAGATCTGCGTGTCTCCTCCGATCACAGAAATCAAGTGGGCCTTGGCTTGTCGAGGCGGGTCGGGCAACACCTCCCCGATGAAGCGGTCGAGGCGCAACTTAATGCTGGTGGTGGTTTTTTCTGTGCTCTTCACGTAGGTGAGCCAGCCAACACGAAGATGGGCATTTTTCATTCGGCCTCCTTCTTCTCGTGCGTGAGAATCTGGGTCTTTCCATTGGCAAACACCAGCGTCAGTTCGTGCGAGAACCTCTCACGGTCATGGAAAATCTTCGTTCCATCTTCTTCCTCTTCTTCCCAATGGTCGGTGAACTTCACCGAGCGCCAGTGCGCGATGTGGCGATCTTCTCCTTCGCCGAATACGCCGTTGAGCATCCCCGCGGTGCAAAGCAGGCCGACATGCCCACCGTGCAAAGGCGTGAGCGGACGGCCTCGGACGTCCCGCTGCTTGGGGAGGAGAATTCGAGCGGCCTGACGGTATGCTGCCGAATCCAGCAGCAGGTCCTCCACTGCATCCAGCGGAATTCCAGCATTGGTGAGCGTTACCGGCCCAGAGTGAGGAATCTCGTATCGCAGGGAAGACGCTTCCCCTAGAGCATCCAGATCGGACTTGGTGGCCAACATCTCCAGCCAGCGCACGGACTCCAGCAGCGCGGAGTCTCGCAGGTACTGGTGTCGCTTGCGCCGCACGCCCAAGACTACAACTTGCTTGTATTGGACGCTGGCGGGTTCCGTGAGCTTGCGCACGAACAGATCGGTAAAGTGCTCGCTCAAGGTCCGCGCGCACGGTCTTAGTTGTGGTTGGGGAATGATAAATACCAGGACGCCGCCGGGTTTGAGCCAACGATACGTGTGCTCCAGAAATACCAGTTCCAGTCTCTGATTATTTGCGGCGCCGATTTCAAGGTCATACGGAGGATTGAGGTAGAGCAGAGAAAATGCTTCCGCTGGACAACGCACATCCAGAGTATTCGCCTGCAGTGTTTCGATTCCCAGGGTTCTAGCTTGTTCGGTCCGGTATGCGTCAATTTCGACCCCGTAGCGGTGGGCTCGTGTTCCGTTGAGTAAGTGCGTAAACGCGGCGCCGTCTCCCACGCACGGATCAACCGCCGAAAACTCTGGCGGGAAGACGAGACAATTTCTCAGGCGCTCGGCCTCCGCCACCGGCAAAGGATAGAACCCGAGCTTAGTCTTTCCATGTGGTCTCATCTCGACCTCCCATCAAGCGCCAGCGCTACCAACTCACTGACTGGGTCGGAAGTGGGTAGATCCCTCACGGCGATGAACGAGCAGAGGCCGTTCACAGGTATCGGCCGCTCGTCTTCAATTCGGTAACCGCGCTCGATGTGTTCTTGTCTCCGTTTTTCATACAGGTCGGCCCTGGTGGTCACACGAATTCTCATGACCATCCTCATTTCTCATTTTCTGGAGATTGGGTAGTTACGGGCGAGAGGTCTGCCCGAGCAGCCAGGTGTTGAGCCAGCCGGTTGCGGGATGCCCAGGTCGGGGAAAGGCGGATTGAAGGCTCGAAAAGGGGAAGCGGTTCAGTCCACTCGCACGATGAAAACGATCGTTCACGCGCGTACTCAGCGAGCGCCTAACAACACGAGCTTTCCTGCTGCAAAGCAGTTGTAGACAAAACACAACCGGGCAGGGGACAAGACTTCTACTTTCGTCGTCTCGAAGAATTACGCGTCTTGTTCGCGGACAATTTCACGACCCTGCTGTTGCGCCAGATGTAGACGGGGAGGCCTAAGCGGGTGTGCTCGTCGATGGCTTTTGCCACTGCGACTTTGAAGGCAATTTCGGCCCGCTTCTCGATCGGTAACCGCAATACGTCTTTTGAAGGTTTGCTCATTTGCGACCGTAGCGCTTGACCAGCGCAGCGTAGGTACTCTTATCTATTATACGAGCCATTCCGTCCCTCTCCAATGCGATCACCTTTGGGACTTCGCCCGAGTTGTCAATCAGCGTCCAGACCTTAGCCAAGGGCCGATAGTAAAGCAGGAAATTTTGCATGGACCGATCGAAACGTCGTCGGACGACTGGTTCGGGCACATCGTGTCCGCCTCTTGAAACTCGTTCTTTGACTCTTGATAGCGCAAGATCCACACTCTTAAGCCATAAAAAGAAGAAGTGGATGTCATAGCTTCGGCCTTCAATTTTCGGAGCAGAGTCAGATGGCTTCGGCCTGAGAGCGTGGTCTCGAAAGCGAAAGAGACACGCCTCTCGGCAAATGACCGGATCTCCTCAAGCATCGTTCTACCTGCTCGCAGGGCAGCAGTTTCGGGCTAAAAAGGAGCCATTCCTTGCTGCGATCAAGTCAGCATTGACGAAGTTCTTGCAATCCGCGTAATTGGGGAGAAATTCCCGAGCGAAGGTTGTCATGCCGGCACCATTTGGCCCCGCGATGATGTATAGCTCCATGAAGGTTCCTATCCTATCGAATCCCCGGTTTCGTCGCTCTCCCAGTGGTACTCTGACCTTGAGGGCTCTGAGCACTAAAGGTGCGAGACAGTTCGCGACCGAAAGGCTCACTTCTTGGCTCTTGGTGCTGCCGCTTCGAGTGCCACCACAATCTCCTGTAGCGTCTTGAGATTGTCTACTTGGTCAAGCGAACTCAATCTAAAAGACCCGAGAACTCCAGCAAAAGCTGCCAGACCAACTTTCTCACGCGCCGTCACACCTCGGCGTAATCCTCGTTCGGCTGCTTGCATGTGTGCCAGCACTTTTTCTAGGATCGCTTGGTCCTGAATGTCTTTGGGATTCCACACCCTCGATACGGACTTCAGTAACCCGCGATACATGCGTTTGCCCACGACTCGCTCCATTCGTTCGATCTCGCGGAGAACATCGCCGTTAGCACCCGCGCCGTGGCCATTGTGTTGGCCGTTGCTGCCGTTTCCGGCAGTTGCTCGATCCGATGGTTCTTGCTCATGTGCGCAACGCGGCCGGAGCCCTTGCAGCCAGCCTGCGGGCGTTGCCCATCCGGTCAATTGCGGCACTGTCTTTGGCCGCTTGCGGTCGTCCAGGTCCACCCATGTTCCGGTGAAATAATAAAGATATCTGCCGAGTCCAAAACAGGCACAACTCCGCTTGAAGGCCTGTGCCTCCGCCGCGGTCCCCGCGTTTTCATTGTCAGAAAACTCTTCCCCCACGGCTGAGTGCGAACCCAAGCCAAAGACTGTCAACTCGCACGTCACCAGCACTTTTGCGACAATTTTCTGGTCCTTGCTTCGCTCGAAATTCGCGCTGGTGTGAATAGTGTATTTCCGCGTCCACCCAGCCGGGGTAAACAGCGCGTTTAATCGGTCGGTGTAAGCCCGCTGGTCGGCGTACGGAACAACCTGGCCGCGTGCTGGCTGCTGACCTTTCGTGGTGTTCATTACCCGCCAGTCAATTTGCGATTGGTCAAACGGCACTTCCAAGGCCGCCACCAATTCTTTGACCCGCTCCGGTGGGACTTGAAGAACTCCGGCTGCCAGCATCGCAGGTGGCGGCCCGGATGTGGGACCATGATCTTTCTGTGCGTGACCGTTTGGGCCGCTCATAGGGGCACCTCCTTGGTTGGTGTTTCTTCGTCCAGGCGCTGGCCGTACATCCACCGTTGTGGCCTGATCTGCACGACCCAATCTTGGGCAGTGGGAATGCGGCCCAGATCTTCCTTGACGTGCTGTTCCCCTACATAGCGGACGGGAACCTGGTTGCCATCGCTATTCACAATGGCAACGCCAAACAGTCTCTCCGCCAGGAAAATGCCCTCAGCATGATGACGTAAGGCCCGGTGGCGGAAGTCTGGGAGGAAGGCCTTCGATTCATCGAACCAGTTGTGGATCGGAAGGTAGTCCTCCGCTTTGCCGCCGAACTTCCTCGCGCTGCTCTCCGCGTGTTTGAGTGGGTGGGGCATAGATCTATACCTCGTATGTGGTGGTCGTGTAATCCTCAAACCGGTCGTTGCGTTCAACCGTCAGCTTTCGGGCACTGACGTTCAGGACGACATCTCCAAATCCGCCACAATCGTTCTCATACCCGAAAGGCACAAGAGCTTCGAAGTGTTCCTGCAGATGGGAAGCGTCGTATTTGACGGGCTGGTGCTCGCCAGACGCATACCATTGGCTGTCATAGCACTGCACTTCTTCGGTGGTTCCATCGTCGCCGTATCCATCGAAATGAACCGCTATGAAGGTCACACCCGCGGCGGCCAGTTGGTCGCATTGCGCCAGGATCGCGGCCTTTGCCGCGGCTTGTCCGGGCTCAAGCGATTTCTCGTTGTTCAGCTGAGGCTGTTCCATTGCATGGATCCTTCCAATTCGAAATATTGAGGGTCTACTCAGGCCTGATCTGTGTGATGAGACCGTTTGGTTGGTGCGAGCGCGCCGTGCTTCGGTCTCTCGTCACGCCGTGCTTTCTTCCGGAGGCGCTGCCAATGCGTGGGGTCGATGCGCAACGCTTGCATACCGGTTAGCCACGAGAGACCCACGAATGCTCCGTGATAGGAAATCGTCCCGTAGCGAAACATCCGCGCCAGCAGAGCGAGCGCATGATTGGCCAACGTCGGATTGACAAACGGTTCCTGCCGGTCGAGGGCTTCTGCAGCGCTACAACTCGGGAGACCATCTCCGTCAACGTCAGACTGGATCACTTCGGGGAAGAGTTCGGAAACGGTACGCAGCCGGAGCCTGTGTCTCCGGTTTCTTCGATTCAGCGGCTCCCCAAGCACAAATTGACCGCTGTCGGCGTTGTTGCCCAAATCTAGCCAGTAATCGACTTCACTCCAGTCCTCTGCGCACTTTGCAATGGCTGCGCGCGCTTTC
>Ga0075021_10001635_pt1 | contig 11539 bp, 7 predicted proteins | sample ColStrG_CSR_2012_FD_72749 | JGI IMG/M metagenome (GOLD analysis project Ga0075021, IMG submission 72749) | Freshwater sediment microbial communities in response to fracking from Pennsylvania, USA - Cold Stream Run_MetaG_CSR_2012 | ecosystem: Environmental > Aquatic > Freshwater > Creek >... | reverse complement strand
CGGTGGAGCGCGTGACCGCAATTGCCCGGATGTCTCCCGGAATCGTGCGGTTCTATTTCGAGTCCAAGGCGGCGATGCTGGTCGCCTCACTGCAGTTTCTGGCCGACGAATTCGAGCAGCAGCTTTTGATCCCGGTGTCGCGCATGAAGCAGGCCCCGGTTGCCGCGCTGCAAGCCCTCGTCGACTTGTATCTGGATTCCCAGCTGGCGAGTCCGCGTAAGGTGTCTGTTTGGTATTCGTTCTGGGGCGAGGCCAGTTCGCGCGCGGAGTATTACGATTTGTGCGGACAAAAGGATGAGAGCTTCGCTGCGCTCACCCGTGACCTCATCGGGCGATTGATACTTCAAACAGGCCAGGCTCAGCTGGATGCGGATGGCGTCACGCTGGGACTCATCGGAGTGCTGGAAGTTCTCTGGCAGGACATCGCCTTCCAGGATGAATCGCAGATCGACCGAAAAAAAGTCAAACGGCGTGCGATGGCGTACCTGCACTCGGTTTTCCCGGGCCAGTTCGGAGATTCGCCGGCCGCCGCGGCAGCGGCGGCGGCGGCGAAATCGCGTGAAATTGAGCCGGTTCTTTCCGCCAACTGGCAACTCGCCGCGCACATCGCTCAATTGCCCGCCGCGGACAGCCATATCGTTGTCGAGCTGTCGGGCCGGCGGGCGAAAGTCCGCCGGGACTCGGCTTCGCAACTGAGCGCTCATTGGGACGACGACCCTTCGCGGCAACTCATGACATGCGAGCGCGACGGATTCATCTTTCTTCGCGCGCAATCATCGCAGGCGTGCGGCGGCCCCTAGGCGTAGACGGCGTGGGGAGCGAAGCGTGCCGGCGCACTTGGCAGCCGGACCTCCGGTATCCGCTCGCGCAGCAGATTGTGGAATTCCAGCATCCAGCACTCCAGGTTTGACAAGGGACCCGGCTGGTAGCTGCTGGAGGCCAATCCGCGCTGCACCCGTGCGCATAATTCCCGGTCCTCGTTGTTGACCTGCATGTTGATTCGATTTCCAAGGAACCGAAGAATTTTCATTTCCCGGCGTGAATCCGGATGGCCGTAGATCCCGCCGCGAATCACGCACTTGCCCGGTCCCCGCGGCAGTACCTGAAAGAACGACATCTGATCGGGGAAGACGTCTATCCCCAAGTTTGGCAGAACGCTGTAGAAGCGCCAGCATCCGCGAAGTTTCTCCGGCAGGTGCGCCGGTACCGAACGTGCCAAGTGCTGATAAATTCGCTCTGACCAGCGGCTCGACGGGGTGTCGCGCATCCAGCTCGCCCCGCGCGCGATTCCCGGCCGGGAAGCTTGGTCTTCGAAATCCGGCGTGAACATACGATTGAGCCCCGGATGGCCCAGCGGGACGTGATAGGACTCGAGGTAGTTGTCCATTGCGACCTTCCAATCCGCGTCCCACAACTCGAAATAGAAGGGTGCGATCGGCACCATCTTATCGAAGCGGTAGGGCTCGAATTCCTTCGCGAGATCCCCCCACATGGAGGTGACCGACGGGGGATTGCCCGAAAGACACACGAACACGAATCCCATTGCGATCTCCACCCGCACGGACTTCAGGCCGTGTTCGGATCGATCCAGTTTCGGAAAACCTTCCTTGAGCGGCATCCCGATCAGCGAACCATCGTGCTTGTACGACCAACCGTGATAGGGACAGGTGATGGACCCGCCCGGGCAGTTCCCGTTGTCGTCCAAAATTCTTGCGCCGCGATGCCGGCAGACGTTGTGGAACGCCCGGATCGTGCCGTCGCGGTCGCGGATTGCAAATACGCTCTCGGGTCCGATATCGAGCGTGACGAAATCGCCCGCATTGGGGATCGAATTGACATGGCAGACGATCTGCCAGCTTGGCATCAGGATGCGCTGCAGCTCCAGCCGCGTCATCTCCGTGTTGTTGTAAACCCATGCAGGTAGGGCGTGGGGAGTCGTCTGTGCGGCTGAGGATTCGCTCTTGGCGGTGGCTAGGCTGGTCACGGGGCCCCCTTGAGTGATTGCGAGAAGCTTATATGGGTATTTAAATTACTCCCAAAATGGGTGTTCTAGCAAGCGGGAAAAAAGGTGAAAATATCCTCAAATATTAGACATTCAATGTAATTCATTGAAATTATATGAATATATAAAAATGTGGACGAGAGCCGCCGGCGGTGGTAGCGTTTCCAACCAGCCGCGAATCATTGAAAACCTGGGGGATCGGTATGTCCAGAAGCCTGACCAACAGCAACGCCCACTTCAAGCGTGCAGTGCAAAAACTGCCGCTCGGAGTCGCGTCGAACTTCCGCTACTGGGGGGACGAGCGCACGATTTACGTGAAGCACGGACGCGGCGCCCGGATCACGGATCTGGACAATAACGTGTATGTCGACTACCGCATGGGCTATGGTCCGGCGATTCTGGGCTATGCGGATCCGCGCGTCGATGCCGCTGCGATGGAGGGCATGAAAGTCGGCGGCGTCTTCGCGCTGTCCACACCGCGCGAGTTATCGGTGGCGAATCGTATTTCCAAGATGGTGCCGGCGGCCGAATTGGTTCGGTTTTCGAATTCCGGAACCGAGGCGGTCATGGCGGGACTGCGTCTGGCGCGCGCGTACACGGGCAAGGACGACTACGTCATACTCGAGGGGAGCTATCACGGATTGTTCGACGCCGCCATGTGGTTCACACCCATGGACAAATGGAGCCAGGTCGGCGATCCGGAGGTGCGGCCGTACAGCGAGGGCATCCCGGTCAGCACCCGCAGCTTCGCCCATTTCGTTCAGGCGAACGACGCCAATCAGTTGGAGGACGTGTTCAAGCGCAAGGGTGACCGGCTGGCATGCATGCTTATCGAGCCGATCATGGGGAACTGCCTTGGGATCGCGGCGGAACCCGGGTATTTGAAGGTCGCGCGTGAACTTTGCGACAAGTACGGAGTGGTGCTTTTGATCGACGAGGTCAAGACGGGTTTTCGCGTCGCGCGCGGCGGTGTCCAGGAACTGTACGGTGTTCACGCGGATTTATGCACATTCGCCAAGGCCATGGGCAACGGCTATCCGATTTCGGTGCTGGCGGGCCGCGAGAAAATCATGCGCAAGCTTGGGAAGGGCGTCGCGCACGGCGGCACGTATACCGCGCACGCGATATCGCTCGCCGCCGCGGAAAAAACGCTCGAGATTCTCGACGAAACGACTGCATTGGCGGATGTCGCCGACTATGGCACCCGCCTGCGCAACGGCATGCGCGCGGTGTTGAGTTCGCGGGGCATTGCCCACAGTTTCGTCGGTCATCCGTCCATGAGCGGTCTGTATTTCGCAGCGGAACCGCCGCGAAATTACCGGGATTGGAAGGGCAGCGACTACTCGTTCTACGATGCGATGGCGCGCGTGCTGCACGATGAGAAGATCCTGTGCGAGCCGGATTCGCGCGAACCTTGGTTCGTGTCGGCCGCGCACGATGATTCCTGCCTGAAGGACACGCTGGCGGCATTTGAAATCGCCGTCGACAAGACATTGCAGGCGGGCGGCGTCAAGATCGATAAAGTTTCCGCTTGAGCGATCTCGACGCGATCGTCGTCGGGGCGGGGCACAACGGCCTGGTGGCGGCCTGCTATCTTGCGCGCGCGGGTTTCAAAGTCCTGGTTCTCGAACGCAACGATTACATCGGCGGCGCCGCTGTCAGCCGGCAGCTGTACAAGGACTTCACGTATTCCAATTGTTCCTATGTGTGCAGTCTGCTGCGCCCGGAGATCATCCGGACGCTGGAGCTTCCGAAGTATGGCCTTCAGGTCATCCCCTACGAAGGCGGATGCACGATGATGAGCGATGGCGGGCATCTGGCGGTGTACGACAATCACGACGCCTTTCGGCGCGAGATCGGCCGGCATTCGAAGCGAGACGCGGAGGCCTACGACCGCTATTCGCGCGATGTCATGAGGCAGTGCAAATTCATCAAGCCGCTGCTGATGCGGGAGCCGCCGGACCCGACGTCCTTCAAGCCGCGTGACATCCGGGAACTCCTGTATCTGGGCAAGCGCTTTCACGGCATGGGCGAACAACGCATGTACGACACGCTGCGGTTCTGGACCATGAGCGCCGCGGATTTTCTTGATGAATATTTTGAAAGCGAGATCGTCAAAGCGCATTTCTCCGGAAGTTCCATCATCGGCACGGCGCTGGGTCCGCGTTCCCCGGGCTCGGCCTACGTTCTGTTGCATCACTACATGGGCGACATCGACGACACGGTCGGCGCGTGGGGATTTGCGCGCGGCGGCATGGGCGCGATCACCCAGGCGTTGGGCGCATCGCTCCGGGCCAGCGGCGGCTCGATCCGCGCATCGGCGCCGGTTGAAAAAATCATCGTGCGCAACGAGCGTGCGGTCGGCGTCAAGCTTGCCGGCGGTGAGGAGATTTTCGCGCCCTTGGTCGTCTCCAACATGGACGTCCGCCGCACGTTTCTCAAGACCATGGATGAAAAGGATCTGCCATCCGATTTCCTGCGGCAGGTCCGAAACTTCAAGATCCGCGGATCGTCCGGAAAATTGAATATCGCGCTCGACGCCCTGCCAAGCTTTCCGGCGATACCACCCGGCTCGCCGTGCATACGCGGCGATCTGCACGTCACCGACACCATCGACATGGTGGAGCGGGCATACGATGACTGGAAAGAAGGACGCTGGTCGCAGGCGCCCTACATCGACATGCTGATCCCGACGCAGATCGATCCGACGATGACGCCAAATGGCAAACATTACATGTCGGTGTTTGTGCAGTATTGCCCGTACCGGCTCGCGGACGGCGAGTGGACGCCGGAAAAACGCAACGCTTTCGGCGACACCGTCATCGATACGATTGCCCGGCAGAGCCCGGATTTCAAAAAGCTGATCCTACATGCGGAGATTCGCACGCCCTGGGACATCGAAAATGAAGTGGGGCTGACCGAGGGCAACATATTTCAAGGCGAATTGACGCTTGATCAATTGCTGTTCAACCGCCCGATTCCCGGCTACGCGCAATATCGATCGCCCGTGAAGGGCCTGTACATGTGCGGATCGAGCACCCATCCCGGCGGCGGGGTCATGGGCGCACCGGGAGCCAATGCGGCGAGGGCGATCCTTCGCGACGCGGGAAGACCGACTTGAACGCCGATTGCATCATCGTCGGCGCGGGGCACAACGGCTTGGTATGCGCCGCATATCTTGCGCGAAGCGGCCGGTCGGTGCTGGTTCTGGAGTCGGCTGACCAGGTGGGCGGAGCGGCTGTAACCCGCGAGTTCGCTCCTGGATTCAAGGTTTCGGCCTGCGCGCACGTTCTGCACCTGATGCCCGCGGATTTGATCTCCGAACTCGGCCTGGAAAAGCAGGGGCTGAGGTTCGCGGTCCGGTCGATGAGTACGACGGCGCTGTCCTTGGATCGGGCCCCGTTCAACGTCGATCGATCGGGGATGAGCTCAGTCTCGGCGCACGACGCGGACGCGTACCCCTCTTACATCGCGCAGATGCGCAGGTTTGGGGCCGCGTTATGGCCGATGCTCAATGCTCCGCCGCCGCGTCTGGGCACGGATGCGCTCAAGGACAAGCTCGCCTTGCTGCGCCTGGGCTGGCAGATTCGCAAGCTCGGCCGGCGCGACATGCGCGAACTGCTGCGCATTGCGGGCATGAACGCCTACGATCTGCTCGAAGAGCAATTTGAATCCGCGGCGTTGAAGGGGGCGCTCGGTCTTGATGCCACGCTTGGGACCAATTTTGGTCCGCGTACGCCGGGGACCGTGCTGTCCCTGCTTTACCGGATGGCTTGTGAGGGCGGAGCAAATCAGCAGTTGATGCAGGTGCACGGCGGTATGGGCGCCATGTGTGATGCGCTGGCTGCGAGCGCTCGTGCCGGCGGCGCTGTCATTCGCACGGGAGCAACGGTTACGAAAATTCTGGTTCAGGGCGATCAGGCCTGCGGCGTCATCTTGAATACCGGCGAGGAGATCAGATCCGGCGCCGTTATTTCCAGCGCGGATCCGAAGACGACATTTCTCGAACTGTTGGGCGCGAGGTATCTGGATACGGGATTCGTTCGGCGCATCAAACACCTGCGGAACCGGGGTCTTGCCGCCAAGCTCCACCTCGCGCTCGACCGCATGCCGGAATTCACCGGCGTCCCATCGTCGCAGCTCGCGGGCCGCCTGGTCATCGCGCCGTCTCTGGATCATATCGAGCGCGCGTACAATCATTCCAAATACGGGGAGTTTTCGAGCGCACCGGTGCTCGAGATCACCGTTCCGACGGCCGGCGACTCATCCCTCGCGGCTCCCGGAAAGCATGTGTTGTCCGCCATCGTCCAATATGCTCCGTATGAATTGCAGGGAGGCTGGGACCGGCAGAGGGAGCGTTTTTCGGAGCTTGCAATCCAGAGCATCGAGCGACACGCGCCCGGGCTATCCGCGAGCGTCCTCGCGCGGGAGCTGTTGACGCCCGCCGACATCGAGCGGGAATTCAAGATCGCGGGAGGGCATTGGCATCACGCGGAATTCGCGTTCGACCAGTTTCTCATGGTCCGCCCGGTGCCCGGGGCTGCACAATACAGCACGCCGGTGTCGGGATTGTTCCTGTGCGGAGCCGGATCTCATCCCGGCGGCGGAGTCAGCGGCATCCCGGGCCGCAATGCTGCGCGGCGGTTCATCGAAGGAGAAGGCTAAATGGCGGATCCGGTCGCGAGTCTGACGCATTTCAAAAAACCTCTTCTCCAGACGCCGTTTCACGATCGCGCGCGCGAGCTTAGCGAGGTCGATCAATTCATTCCGTGGGCCGGATACACGACGGTCGATGTGTTTTCTACCGTCGATCAGGAGTACTTCGCGGTCCGCAATGCGGCGACCGTGTTCGATCTGACCCCGATGGTCAAATACCGCATCGCGGGCCGCGATGCACAAGCGTACCTCAACAGACTGGTCACGCGCGACATCGTCAAGTTGAAAACCGGCCGCGTCATGTATTGCGTGTGGTGCAACGATGCCGGTCATCTGATCGACGACGGCACGGTGTTCCGCCTCGCAGAGCAGGAGTTCCGGCTGTGCACGGCCGGGCGCCAGATCGACTGGCTGCTGGATTCCGCCATCGGCTTTGACGTTCAAATCAGCGAAGTCACGGAGCAGATCGCGGCGCTCGCGGTTCAAGGGCCGACTTCCTGCGCCGTGCTGAAGTCTCTGGGGCTCGCCGGCATCGATCGGCTCAAGCCTTTTGAGATTGGTCATTTTGCCGTGGATGACATGGAAATCATGGCATCGCGAACGGGATTCACCGGCGATCTTGGCTATGAAATCTGGATGGAGCCGGGCGCCGCCGGGCCGATTTGGGATCGGCTGATGCAGGCGGGACGCTCACGCGGCATCCGTCCGATCGGATCCCAGGCTTTGAACATGGCGCGGATCGAAGCTGGTTTCCTGAGTCCGAACGTCGATTTCGTCTCCGCGGAACACACGATCCGGCTCGGCCGTGACCGCTCACCGCTGGAACTGGGTCTGGCGTGGCTCGTCGATTTCGACAAAGGTCATTTCAACGGACGCCGGGCGCTGCTGGCGGAACAGCGCCGCGGCATCGCCCGACAACTGGTCGGCTTGGACATCGAGGGAAACAAGCCGGCGGTGAATGCGCTGCTGTACACCGAAAAATCCGGCAAGCGGGAGGTGGGTTCCGTCACGTCGGCGATCTGGTCGCCAACTTGCAAGCGCAACATCGCTCTTGCTATGGTCGATACGCCTCATTTCAAGATCGGCACGCAAATGTGGGCGGAGATTTATTTGAATCGCGAACTCGTCTGGGACCGGCGAATGGCGATGGTCACGGTCGTTGAGAAACCGTTTTTCGCAGCGGCGCGGCGCCGCGCCACGCCTCCCGCCGATTTCTAGACGCGATCCATGATAGCGACGCAGCTCAAATCGGTCGCGGATCGCCCATGGCTCGACCCCGCGACCACTCCACAGATCGTCATCGAGGGTGTCAGCAAGACCTTCGGCGGGTTTGCGGCGGTCGACAACGTCAGCCTCAAAATCTACAAAGGCGAGATGTTCGCGCTGGTAGGCGCATCCGGCTGCGGCAAAACCACATTGCTTCGAATGCTGGCCGGATTTACCCAGCCCAGCGGGGGCCGGATTCTGATTGACGGCGCCGACATGACCGATGTGCCACCCTATGAGCGGCCTGTCAACATGATGTTCCAGTCCTACGCGCTGTTTCCGCATATGACGGTCGAGCAAAACGTGGGCTACGGATTGCGGCGGGTGGCTCTGACGGCCGAAATCAAACGAGCGCAGGTCCAGGAGGCGCTGGAGATGGTGCAGCTGGACGCTTTGAGCAAGCGCAAGCCCCATCAACTCTCCGGCGGCCAGCGTCAGCGCGTGGCGCTGGCTCGTGCGCTGATTCGGCGGCCGAAAGTGCTGTTGCTCGATGAACCCTTGAGCGCGCTCGACAAGAAATTGCGGGAGCAAACGCAGTTCGAGCTGATGAACATCCAGTACAAGGTCGGAATCACCTTCGTCTTCGTCACCCACGACCAGGATGAAGCAATGGCCTTGTCCACCCGGATCGCCGTCATGAACCGGGGGCAGACCGTACAGGTCGATACACCCGCCAGAATTTACGAATTTCCTCGAAATCGATTCGTCGCCGACTTCATCGGAACGACGAATCTGTTCGAAGGCAATGTAGTTTCCTGCGAACCGGGCCTAATCACGGTTCATTCCCCCGAGAGCGGCGGCGAGTTGTTCGTGGACGATGTGGGGCGGTTCGCGGTTGGCCAGAGCGTCTGGGTCGCATTGCGGCCAGAAAAAATACGCCTGAGCAGGGAGCCCCCGTCGGATGCCCGGGTGAATCGCCTGAAGGGGATGGTTTGGGAGCTGGGCTATCTTGGCAACCGGTCCACGTATCGCATCAAGACTGAAACCGGCAAACTAGTGACGGTTTTCGCGCAGAATGAACGCCGCGAAGCGGAATTGAGGATCGATTGGAGCGATGAGGTCTACTTGAGCTGGAGCGCGAATGGCGCGGTATTACTCGAGTCTTGAAAGAAATAGCGGGGAGATATGATGTCCGGGAAAAATCCCAAGTCCGGGAATAAATGGGCGGTTTGCACGGCGGTATTCCTGTGTTTGTTCGCAAGCACGGGCTTTGCCCAGAAGACCCGAAACGTCGTCCTGATCGTGAGCGACGGGCTGCGCTGGCAGGAGGTGTTCACGGGCGCGGATCCGCTTTTGCTGGATGCGAAGAATGGCGGCAGCTGGGAATCGCAGGACGCGCTGAAGAAAAAATATTGGAGCGACGACATCGCTGCGCGCCGCGAGCGGCTGTTCCCGTTTCTGTGGGGAACGGTGGCGCAGAGGGGGCAGTTGATCGGCAATCAGACCAAGGGGTCGATTGCGCGTGTCAGCAACCGATATTGGTTTTCCTATCCCGGCTACAACGAGATGTCAGTTGGAATTCCAAGCGATGCGATCAACAGCAATGAGTTCGGACCCAATCCCAATGTGTCCGTGTTCGAATGGTTGAACAAAACCCGCGAACTTCAGGGCAAAGTCGCGGTTTTCGCCACCTGGAACGCGTTCGAAGACATATTCAACAAACCGCGCAGCCATCTCGAGTTCCAGACGGGCTGGAATCCGCCCCGGCCATCCGGCGACAAATCCAAAGACGCGCTTCTGAAGCAGTTGTTTCTCGCCACGACCCGATTTGATGAGGAAGACCCGCCCAACCTTTATATGCACATCGCGCTACTCGATTACGTCAAGCGGCATCATCCGCGCGTGCTGTTCGTCGGCTATGGTGAAACGGACAACTGGGCGCATCAAGGCCGGTACGATCTGGTGCTTGACAGCGCGCATCGTGTCGATGCGTTCATCAAGCAATTGTGGGACACGATGCAGGCGATGCCGCAGTATCGAGGCACGACCACCTTCATCATCACGGCCGATCACGGCCGCGGCAGCGGACCGGTGCAATGGAAGGATCACGGCGTGGAGGAGAAGGGATCGGAAAACGTCTGGATGGCGGTCATGGGTCCCGATACCCCGTCGTTGGGTGAGCGTCATGACATGCATCCGGTCATCCAGGCCCAGATCGCTGCCACCGTGGCTGCGCTGATGGGCAAGGATTACCGCAAAAACGTGCCGGCGGCCGCCGCGCCGATCGCCGACGTCATTTCCGGGACCGTGCCGAAGAGTCCATAAGAGCCTGCAAATACCCGCAGGCGACTCAAAAAACCCTTAAATCGCAGCGCGTTTTATATTATCATCGTGACATTAAAACGTTCCGGGTGCCGGAACGCTGGGTGATCGCGAGGATCGTTGCATGCGACAGGTCAAGACGCTGGGGTTATTGGGTACGGGCGTGATTGGCGGCGGCTGGGCCGCCCGGGCGCTGCATTTCGGCATCGATGTCCTGGCTGCCGACGTCAAACCCGAGATGGAGGCGTGGATACGCGGTGCGGTCGCGAATGCCGAATCGGCATTGTCGCGGCTGACCTTCGCACCGCTGCCGCCAAAGGGCAAGCTCACGTTCACGACCGATTTGAACGCGATGGCCGCGCAGGTTGATTTCATTCAAGAAAACATTCCGGAACAACTGCCGTTGAAGCAGCGCGTTCTTGCTCAGGTCAGCAGACACGCCGCGCCCGATATCATCATCGCCTCGAGCACCTCGGGGCTGATGCCGACCGATCTGCAGCGGGACATGGTTGCGCCCGAGCGTTTTTGCGTCGCGCATCCGTTCAATCCGGTGTATCTGCTGCCCTTGGTTGAGATCGTCGGGGGTGAGAAGACCAGTGCGGCGGCGATCGAAGGCGCGAAGCGGTTCTTCACGTACATCGGCATGCATGCCCTGCATGTGCGCCGCGAGGTTCCCGGGCATCTGACGGACCGTCTACAGGAGGCGATCTGGCGCGAGATTCTGCATATGGTGAACGAGGGCGTCGCCACCACTGGCGAACTTGACGATTCCATCGTCTACGGGCCGGGCCTGCGTTGGGCGGCGATGGGCACGAATTTGATCTATCACCTCGCCGGCGGCGAAACCGGCATGCGCTACATGCTTGCGCAATTCGGCCCTTGTTTGAAGTGGCCATGGACCAAGCTGGAGGCGCCCGAACTCACCGAGGGACTGATTGATAGGATGGTGGAGGGCACGCAGGCGCAGGCCGCAGGGCGTTCGATTCGCCAACTCGAGCGTTTGCGCGACGATTATCTGGTGGCGATTCAGCAGGTACTGCGCGAATACAACATCGGCGCCGGGGCCACGCTCAAAAGCCTCGAGGCGCGCTTGTACGCCGACGCGGCGTCCAGACACACGTACTCCGGCGCGAAATCCGAGCCGCCCGCCCCGTTGAAGCTCGTTTCCACCCTGGTCAGGCCCGAGTGGATCGACTACAACGGCCATATGACCGATTCGCGCTACGTTCAAGTATTCGGCGATTCCACGGACGCGCTTTACCGCCAGATCGGCGTCGATGAGGGTTACCGCGCGGCGGGACACATGTTCTACACGGTCGAGAGCCACATCTCCTATCTCACCGAGGCAAGCGT
>Ga0075021_10001634_pt1 | contig 11540 bp, 11 predicted proteins | sample ColStrG_CSR_2012_FD_72749 | JGI IMG/M metagenome (GOLD analysis project Ga0075021, IMG submission 72749) | Freshwater sediment microbial communities in response to fracking from Pennsylvania, USA - Cold Stream Run_MetaG_CSR_2012 | ecosystem: Environmental > Aquatic > Freshwater > Creek >... | reverse complement strand
TTGCGCGCAGCTCGCGCATCTCGTCGGGAAGCACGTCGCGGGTTCCGCTCGGGAGCCGGTCGCCGCTGCCGGCATGGACGCTCATACCAGGAGAGAATCAGAACTGCGCGCCGCGGCGCGGGCGACACGCGCTGGCGACGGCTGCCCGCGGAAGGGCCAGACGAGCGCGAGGCGCCGTCGGGAGCGCTCAGACGGCGACCGGCACGTCATCGAGGCGCTGGATCCGTGCGCCGAGCTCCCGGAGTCGCTCGTCGATCCGCTCGTAGCCACGATCGATCTGGCGTACGTTGCCGATCTCGGTCACGCCCTCGGCGCACAGCGCGGCGATCAGCATCGCCATCCCGGCGCGGATGTCCGGGGATTCGACCCGTTCGCCACGAAGCCGGCGTGGGCCGACGACGATCGCCCGGTGTGGGTCGCAGATCGTGATGGCCGCGCCCATCAGCTGGAGTTTGTCGGTGAACACCAGCCGGTTCTCGAACATCCACTCGTGGATGATCACCGAACCCTCGGCCTGGGTCGCGATCGCCACGGCGATGCTCGTCAGGTCGGCCGGAAATGCCGGCCACGGCCCGTCCTGAACCTTCGGTGTGTGCCCGCCGGTGTCGTTGCGGATCGTCAGCCGCTGACCGCCGGGGACGATCACGTCGGCGCCCTGCAGCTCGCTTCGCAGCCCGAGGCGCTCGAACACGAGCCGGATCATCCTCAGGTCCTCGGGAAACGTGTCCTTGATCGTCAGCTCGCCGCCGGTCACGCCGGCGAGAGCCATGAACGAGCCGATCTCGATGTGGTCCGGCGCGACCGTGTGTGTGCACCCGCGTAGCCGCCCGACACCGTGGACGATCATCACGTTCGAGCCGATTCCGTCGATGCGGGCGCCCATCGCGCTCAGCATCCGGGCGAGATCCTGAACGTGCGGCTCGGATGCTGCGTTGCGGATCACGGTCGTGCCGCGTGCCAGCGCCGCCGCCAACAGCGCGTTCTCGGTCGCCATCACCGACGGCTCGTCCATCAGGAAATCGCATGGTCGCAGGCCCAATGGCGGCGCCTCGAGCTCAATGTCACGCTCGGCGCTGACCCTCGCACCGAGCGCTCGGAACGCGTCAAGGTGCGGGTCCAGGCGCCGCCTGCCGATCACGTCTCCGCCGGGTGGCGGCATCAGAGCGCGGCCGAACCGCGCGAGCAGCGGTCCGGCGAGCAGGAACGATGCCCTGATCTGTTCGGCCAGCTCGCGGTCGACCTCGGTCCTCTCGACGCGCCTGGTGTCGACCACGAGCTCGCTCGGGCCGGTCCACGTCACGCTGGCGCCGAGCGACTCGAGCAACCCGACCATCGCTTCGACGTCGCTGATCCGCGGCACGTTGCGCAGGGTCACCTCGTCCTCGGTGAGCAGGCACGCCGCGAGGATCGGCAGGGCCGCGTTCTTGTTCCCGGATGGCGTGACAGTGCCGGACAGCGGCACACCGCCTTCGATGACGAATTTCTGCATGGGGGTGGCGCCGACGGCGTGCGTCGCTTCGTGCACTAGGGTAGCGGGCATGCGAACGGAGATTTCGCGTTCTGATGCGTGGACCCTGCTGTGTGAGTGGACTCAGTCGGACTCGCTGCGGCGGCACATGCTCGCCGTCGAGGCGGCAATGCGGGCTTACGCACCGGTTTTCGACGGCGACGTCGAGCTGTGGGGCCTGACGGGGATACTGCACGACCTTGACTACGAGCGCTACCCGAGCCTGGAGGACGGCCACCCGCGGTACGCGATGGCCGAGCTGGAGCGGCTCGGCTATCCGCCCGAGCTGGTTCGAGCGGTTGCATCGCATGCCGACTACCTGGGGGTCGAGCGCGTCACGCCGATGGAGAAGACGCTCTACGCCGTCGACGAGCTGTCGGGCTTCATCCTCGCCTGCGCCTATGTGCGGCCCGAGCGTCTGCACGGTATGAGCGCCAAGTCGGTGCGCAAGAAGCTCAAGCAGCCGTCGTTCGCGGCCGCCGTGAACCGCGAGGAGTTGCGCGAGGGCGCGGCCGAGCTCGGCGTCGACTTCGACGAGCACGTTGCGTTCGTGATCGCCGCGCTCCAGGCCCGCAGCGAAGAGCTGATCCCCGCCTGAGCGCTGGTCGGCGGTTACCTACGGCGAGCGGACGGCCCCGCGGGCCGGCAGTCCGGGCAGTCGCCGCGGAGAATCACCTCGTGGTCGGTGGTGGCGAAGTTGAGCCGGACCGACAGGCGGTCAATCGAGCGCTCCAACGCCGGATCGTGGAACGGCACCAGCGCGCCGCAGCGCTCGCAGACCAGATGATGGTGGTGAGCGCCCGCCGGATCGACCCGTTCGTAGCGGGCCGATCCGTCGCCCAGCTCCAGCTTGCTCACGAGATCGAGCTCGACGAGCAGCTCGAGTGCGCGGTACACGCTTGCGCGACCCACACCGCGGCCGGTGCCGTCCTCGCGCCGAAGCTCGTCCTCGATCTCCAGCGCGCTCAGGGCGCAATCCTGACGCGAAAGGAGCTCGATAAGCCCTTCCCGTGCCGCCCCGCGATGATGGCCGGCCCGCTTGAGGACCGTCCGCGCGTGGGTTGACCAATCCGAGGGGCTCATCACGCCGTCCGAGTCTAGTTCCAGTCTCGAGCCTTGCCGGCGAGCAACCCCCGCCCTGGGGACCGCTCGGCGGTGACGATGAACGCGAGCAGGTAGAAGCCGCTTGATATCGCGATGATCGCGGAGCTGGGAGGCAGTGTCGGGACGATGTAGCTGATCGTCAACCCCGCCCAAGTGGAGATCACGGCGAGCGCGCCGGAGATGCCCATCGCGACGTAGGGGTTTACGCTCAGACGCTGAGCGGCCCCCGCCGGCGCGGCGATCAACCCCAGCAGCAGCAGCGCCCCCACGGCCTGGGTCGCCTCCGCCGCGGTCGCTCCGAGCAGGGCGAGGAACAGCAGTCCGAGCGCGCGCACAGGTACCCCGCGTGCCCGGGCGACGAGCGGATCGATGCTCGCGAACAGAAGCGGGCGAGCGATCGCAATCACCGTCGCGGCGATCGCGATGGCGATCACTGCCGCGAGCCGGGCGTCGACGGCGCTGAGCCCCAGGATCGAGCCGAACAGGGCCCGGACGCCCAGCGTGCCACTGCCGCCTCCCGAGCCGGTCTCGAACACGGCCAGGAAGTAGACGCCAAGACCGAGGACCCAGGCGAACGTGACCCCGATCGTGACGTCGTCGGCGGGCGTGCGGCCTCCGAGCGCGCCGAGCATCAGCGCGACGGTGATCGTGGTTGCGAACAGCCCGACGCGAACGTCCACCCCGGCCGCCGCCGCCGCGACCGCGCCAGTGAACGCGACGTGCGTGAGCGCGTCGCCCGCGAACACCTGCGCGCGCAGCACGACGAAATAACCGACGAGGCCGCAGGCAAGCGCGACCCCGGTACCGGCCAGAAACGCGTTGCGCATGAACTCCTGCGCGAACATCAACCAGTGCCCCGAGTCATGAATTGGATGCCATTCGAGCTGACGAGCGGGCGCCGTTGCCCTGCGCGCCGATCGATCAGGCCGCGCGCGCCGCGGGCGACCACGTACAGGACAAACGCGATCGTCGTCAGGTAGAAGCCGACCGGATCGTCGTAGAAGTAAGCCAGCGCAAGCGCGAGCCATGTCGTCGTCAAGGCGAGCGCGACTGTCAACAGCAGGCTCGCCCCGATGCGCGGCGTGATCGTCTGGGCCGTTGCCGCCGGTGCGACCAGCAGCGCGAACACGAGCAGCGCGCCGGTGACCTGCGCGGTCGCGCCCACGGCCAGGCCGAGGATCACCAGATATCCGATCGACAGCGCCCGTACGGGTACCCCGCGTGCGCGAGCAACGTCCTCGTGGACGGACGCGAACAGGAGCGGGCGCCCGATCAGCACGATCGAGGCGACGGTCAGCACGCCGACGACGGCCAGCAGTCGAACCTGACCGACCGTGACACCGAGGAACGAACCGAACAGTAGGTCCTCGTAGTTGGCCAACACGCCCTGGTAGAGGGTCAGGAACACGAACCCGCACGCGAGCCCGAAGGCCTGCACAGCGCCGGTCACGGCGGACTCCTCGCCGCGATGACGGCGCGATGCCGATCCGGCCAGGCCGATCAACAGCGCCGCCGCGCCCGAGAACACGAAGTAGCCGGCGGCAGCGGGGACCCCGATCAGCAGCGCCCCCGCCGCCCCCGGGAACGACATCACCGACAGCGTGTGTCCGGCGAAGCTCTCGCGTCTGAGAACCATGAACCAGCCGACCACGCCGGCCGTGATCGCCACGATCGTCCCGGCGGCCAGCGCGTGGACCATGAACGGGTACGCGGTCAGCTGACGGAAGTCCGACACGATGTCGAACGACAGGCTCGCCAGCGGCGGCCGGCTAGTGTCGATCATGCCCGTGGCGGTCGTGATGGTGTGCCGGCGCCTCCGGCAGTCCTGCGACGAACAGGCGGCCGTCCGCCGTGCGCAGCACCTCGATCGGCACGCCGTACAGCCCGCTCAGGGTTCGCGCCGTGATCACCTCCTCGGGAGTGCCGACGGCGGCCCCGCCGGCGCCGAAGTAGACGACCCGGTCGAGATATGGGAGCAGCGGATTGACGTCGTGGGCGACCAGCAGGATCGCCACGTGCTGGGCTGCGCAGATACGGGCCAGGAGCGCCGTCACGGCCGTCTGGTTGGGAACGTCGAGGCTGTCAAGCGGCTCGTCGAGAATCAGCAACCTCGGGCGCCCGATCAGTGCTTGGGCGATCAGGAGCCGCTGCTGCTCGCCGCCGGATAGGCGTCCGATCGCCCGCTCTGCATACGAGGAGGCGCCGACGAGCTCGATCACCTCGGTCACTCGGTCGCGGGGGGAGCGTGAGAGCGGGAGCCCCCAGCGTGAACCGTCGAGCCCGAGCCTCACCAGATCGACGCCGCGGATCCGAGCGCCCGCGTCGAAGTTGCGGCGCTGCGGCAGATAGCCGATCAGCCCCTTCGCCTCACCAGGCGGCCGTCCTAGTACCGACGCGCGACCGGTGCTCAGCGCCAGCTCGCCGAGCAACACGCGCAGAAGGGTCGTCTTGCCGGAGCCGTTCGGTCCGAGGATCGCCGCGAACTCGCCGGCGCCGATTTCGATGCTCACGGCGCTCCATATCGAACGCCCGCCAATCGACGCTTGGGCGCAGGAGAGCTGCACGACCACGTCCGCATTCCGCGCCAAGGGCGCAGCCGCATCTGCACCCTGCGGGGGCGACGGGTTCATCGGCCGGTCGCCTTCCGGAGTGCTCGTCGCAAGCTCAAGAGCTGCGCGGCCTGCCACTCCTGGAAGCGCTCCGAGGGCCGCGACGGGGTCTCGGTGATCGTCGTGATCGGGATATGGGCAGCCCTGGCGAGTTGGTTCACCCGCTGCACTTCGGGCGTCACGTTCTGGCTGTTGAAGATCCAGACCTTGATCAGGCGATGCTGGGCCTGGCCGTCCACCGTCTGTATGTCGGCCGCGGTCACGTCGGTCCCCTCGGCAATCGCCTTCGCGAAGCTGTAGGGCGTCATCAGCTTCAGCCCGAGGGCTCGTCCGAGCGGTTCGAAGATGCTCTCGCTGTAGCCGACCGGAACGCCGGCATACCGCGCCCGGATCTCTGAGATCAAACGCCGGTACTCGCTCAGTCCTTGGGTCTCGAAGCTGACCTGTAGTCGTTTGAAGTACCGGGCATCCTTCGGATCGAGCCGCTGGAAATCGGCAACGATCTGGCCGACGACCCGCTGCACCGACCGCGGCGAGTACCACTGATGCGGGTTGTCCCCCTGATGCAGGCCCAACGTGTCGCCGACGTTGAGCACGACCCGTGAAGGGGACCCATCGGCGGCGAGCAGCCGGGACACCCACTGGTCATAGCCGATCCCGTTGACTATCGCCATCCGCGACTGCGCGAGGGCAATCGCGTCCGAGGCCGCGGGTTCGTAGGAATGCGGATCGACGTTGGGGTTCACGATCAGGCTCCGCACCCACACCTTTTCGCCCCCGAGTTGCCTGGCGATGCTGCCCCAGAAGCTCTCGGCTGCGACCACCGGCAGCCTGCCGGCCTGGCCGGCGGCCCCCACACCGGCCGACCCGGCAGCCTCGACACCGGTCGACGTGCCGCAGCCCCCAAGCAGACCCAGCCATACGGCGAGGATCGAAATGATCAGCCAGCGACTGCACACGAGCGCTCCATTCGACAGCCCGGTGATGCCTGAGAGCCCGGCTCAAGACCCTGGTACGCGGTCTTGACCTGGGCTCAAAGCACGCGCGAGGGCGTGAGATGCGCCGCCAAGCTTAGCATGAGAATGAGAGCCGGTCTCGTCCTTGGCAGTTCCGCACCACCGGCGAGCATTCGAGCCCGAGCACCTATCCTTGAAAGCTTCGTCCAGACTCATGACCCGCACGGCCCGGTGCCGCCGCGTGCGGGCACAACGAGTATCCGTCAACGATCCACGGAGGCCGCCGATGCTGAAACTCGCCCGCTGGTGCATCCGCCACCGCCGAACGGTGGTCATCGCCTGGGTCGTGACCGCGGTGCTCACGACGCTCGTCGCAGGAACGGTCGGACGCCAGTACGCGACCAACTTCACGCTTCCCGGCACCGAGACGCAGCGCGCCTTCGACCTCCTCAAGAAGGAGTTCAAGCAGCAGGCCGGCGACGTCGACACGATCGTGTTCCACGTTCCCAACGGAACGGTCGATTCGCCGGCGGTGAAGGCGGCGATCGATGCTCTGGTGCGCCAGGTCGCGCGCGACCGTCATGTCGTGGGCGTGGTCAGCCCGTACAGTCCGCGGGGCGCGGTTCAGATCTCGCCGGACCGCCGGACGGCGTTCGTCGCGGTCAACTTCTCCAAGGCCGCCGCGGAGCTGCCGATCACGACGGGCAAGGCAATCCTGAACCAGATCGCCGGGGTTCACGTCCCCGGGCTGAGGCTCGCGACAGGCGGCCAGGTGATTGAGAACGCCCAGGGCTTCAACATCGGTCCCGCGACGATCGTCGGCGTGATCGCGGCGATGGTGATCATGCTGATCACATTCGGCTCGCTGATCGCGGCGGGCATGCCGTTGGTGACCGCGGGCCTCGGACTGATAACCGGCATCGGGCTGATCGGCCTCGCCACGCACATCATGGACATGTCCAACATCGCTCCTCAGCTGGCGGTGATGATCGGACTGGGCGTCGGCATCGACTACGCGTTGTTCATCGTCACCCGCTTCCGAGAGAGCTACGCGAGACATGGTGAGGTCGAGAGCGCCGTGCTGGAGGCGATGGACACGTCCGGGCGGGCCATCCTGCTCGCCGGATCGACGGTCGTGATCGCTCTGCTCGGAATGTTCGCGACCGGCGTCCCGTTCATGTACGGCCTGTCGATCGCTTCGGTGCTGGCGGTCCTGCTCACGCTGATCGCGTCGCTGACGGTGCTGCCTGCATTGCTCTCGCGGTTCGGCGACCGGGTGGTGCACAAACGCCGATCGCGCGCGGTCACGGCGGTCGGACACGCCCTTGGCCACGGCTCGCACGACGGCGCGCAGGCGGATCGAGCAGTCGATAGGGCATCGCACGAGTCGCGCTGGCGCGCCTGGAGCCGGATGGTCCAGGCACGACCCTGGCCGCTCGCCGGAGCCTCGCTGGCGGTGATGCTGATCCTGCTGATCCCAGTGCTCAGCATGCGTCTGCAGACAAGCGACGCCGGCAACGATCCGGCCGCAACCAGCACGCGGCAGGCGTACGACATGCTCGCTCACGGGTTCGGCCCCGGCTTCAACGGCCCGTTGCTGGTCGTGACCAAGCTGACCGACCCGGCCCAGGCCCGGGCGCTCGAACAGCTGCGCGCGGGCATCGCCACCAAGCCCGGGGTGGTGGCGGTCACACCTCCGCGAATCGCCCCGTCCGGCAGCGTGGCCGTGATGCAGGTCTACCCAGCCTCCGCTCCGCAGGACGTGGCGACGAGCAACCTCGTCAACGACCTGCGGCACACGGTCGCGCCCGCGTTCGACTCCCGCACCGGGGCGACGATGCTCGTCGGAGGCTTCACCGCCGGCTCGATCGACTTCTCGCACGTGCTGTCGAGCAAGCTGCCGCTGTTCATCGCGATCGTGATCGGTCTCTCGGCGCTGCTGCTGCTCGTCATCTTCAGGTCCGTCCTGATCCCTGTCCAGGCGGCCCTCATGAACCTGCTGAGCATCGGTGGCGCGCTCGGCGTCACGGTTGCGGTGTTCGAGAAGGGGTGGCTGGGCGGCGTGCTGGGCCTGCAGAGGGGCCCGATCGAGCCGTGGATCCCGGTTCTGATGTTCGCGGTCGTGTTCGGCTTGTCGATGGACTACGAGGTCTTCCTGGTGTCCCGCGTACGCGAGGAGTGGGTGCGCCACGGCGACGCCTCGGAGGCTGTCGCGGACGGAATCGCGTTCACCGGCCGCGTCATCAGCGCGGCCGCGGCGATCATGATCTGTGTGTTCCTCTCGTTCATGCTGCCCAACGAGCGGACGATCAAGGAGTTCGGCTTCGGGTTGGCGATCGCCGTGTTCCTCGACGCGATCGTGGTCCGCTGCATTCTGCTGCCTGCCGTTCTGGAGATTCTCGGCAGATCGACCTGGTGGCTGCCGCAATGGCTCGACGGCCTGCTGCCGGACATCAACATCGAGGGGTCCGCCGCGCGCGAGGCGGGAACGGCACCGCCCGATGGCGAGCCGCCTTCGCAGCCCGTGCTCGAGCCGGTGAGCTGAGGCCCGGTCACAATCCGGCCAATCAGGCCGGCTCAAAGTTAGACCACTCGAGGGTTCGCTGCGATCACGATCTTGCCGCTCTCCGAGGCAGCGCTCCGATTCCGTCCGGACGGCCTCGTACGCTTGCGAACATATGTTCCGCCCGCTTGTCGAGCAGCTGAAGGACTGGTGGCTTCACCACACGGACGACATCCTCGGCTGGGACCTGACCGAGGACATGCGCACTGAGGTCGACGAGGTGCGCGGCGGGAGCCACGGGCAGGTCGACCGCTGTCCCGGCAGGCGGTTGAGCATCAGGCGCCAGCGGCGGTTGGGGTCGGTGTCACCGCGTCCGGCCCACTGCATCACTCCGGTCCGCGGGAGCGGTGCCGTCCGTGTGGTCTCCACGACTTGCTGCTCATCCCCGGCGTGAATGAGTGACATTCGAGCGGCCGGTAGCCATGCCGGCCCAGATCAGCAATCCTTATCGGCGTGTCGGGCGCGTCGGACCTCCTAATTCTCGAGCCGCCGGACGACGCTGCCTGGCGGGACTGGTTGGACGCAAATCAGGCCCGCTCACCGGGCGTCTGGCTGAGGATCGCCAAGAAGGGCGCGCCGAACTCCACGGTGACCCAGGCGGCAGCGATCGACGAGGCGGTCTGCTTCGGGTGGATCGATGGGCAGATCAGACGCCACGACGAGCACTTCTACTTGCAACGATTCACGCCGCGCCGATCCCGAAGCCGTTGGTCGGCCATCAACCGCGACCGCGCTCGCCGGCTGATCGCCGAGGACCGCATGAAAGCGGCAGGCCTCGCTGCGTATCAAGCTGCAATGGCGGACGGGCGGATCGATGACGCCTACGCGCCGGCGAGCAAGGCGACGGTTCCGGAGGATTTTCAGGCAGCACTGCAGAACTGCCCCGAGGCCGGCGAGTTCTTCTCGACTCTCGGAAGCGGCGCGCGCTACAGCTTTCTGTACCGGCTGCATCACACAACCGGGCCTGACCGGCGCGCTGCGCGGATTGCGGATTACATCGAGTTGCTTCGCCAGGGCAAGACGCTCGCTCGCGATTGAGACGCCCGTCGCATCCCAAGAGGCGATTCAGTCTCGCTCCCGAGCCGGGGGCCGGGTCACCGTGCGACGTCCGGCATTGGCGCACGCTAGACCCTCCGCTAGCAGCCGCGCACGCTAGACCGCAAGCAGCCGCGCACGCTAGACCCCCAGCAGCCGCGCACGCTAGACCCCCAGCAGCCGCGCACCTACCACGAGCCCGCTCGGCTCCCCGTTGGTGCTCAGCGACCCAGAGGTGGCGAGCGCGACCATCACCGCCACGAAAGTGCCAACGCCGAGAACGAGCGCGATCAACACGAGCAGAGCGACCTGTGGGTTCTGCCTAATGTAGAGCCGCAGTTTGGTCACTCTTAAGAGGCTATTTCAAATAAACCGGCGGCGACCTACTCTCCCAGGCCCTTGCGAGCCAAGTACCATCGGCGCTGAGGGGCTTAACGGCTCTGTTCGGAAAGGGAAGAGGTGTTTCCCCCCCGCCATGGCCACCGGAAACCGGTAGAGACCCAACCCCGCGGGCCTTCAAAACTGCACAGCGCCAATGAACGGGCATCAAAAAAAGAAATCCGTCAAGCCCTCGACCCATTAGTACCGGTCTCCTGCGGGTGTCACCACCCTTCCAGATCCGGCCTATCAACCTGGTGGTCTACCAGGGGTCTTACTCCCTCTAGGGGATGGGAGAGCTCATCTCGAGGTCGGCTTCCCGCTTAGATGCTTTCAGCGGTTATCCGATCCGCACGTAGCTAACCTGCGGTGCCCTTGGCAGGACAACAGATACACCAGAGGTGCGTTCATCCCGGTCCTCTCGTACTAGGGACGACTCCTCTCAACTCTCCAACGCCCACGGCAGATAGGGACCGACAGTCTTGTTACTCCCGACCACACTCCGTGATCGAGGGCCAGGACATTTCTGCCTGACTCTGCATGTCGCCATGCAGCTCGGACTGTATCTTCGGAAGCATCACTTCCGTCTGGCGTACAGTCTCTGAGGATTCTGGTCGGCCTGCGATGTGGCCGTCCAGCCTTTCCTGCTGATTGTCCGCACCCGTCACGTTATCACTGCTCTGTCCGCGTCGGACAGAACGAGTAGCGCGGGATACTCGGAGTTTCCAGCATATAGCCAGATTTATAGACAGCAATGGTCTACTGTCTCACGACGTTCTGAACCCAGCTCGCGTACCGCTTTAATGGGCGAACAGCCCAACCCTTGGGACCTACTTCAGCCCCAGGATGCGACGAGCCGACATCGAGGTGCCAAACCGGGCCGTCGATGTGGACTCTTGGGCCCGATAAGCCTGTTATCCCCGGAGTACCTTTTGTCCGTTGAGCGACGGCGCTTCCACTTGCTACCGCCGGATCACTAAGGCCTACTTTCGTACCTGCTCGACCTGTCAGTCTCGCAGTCAAGCTCCCTTGCTGCCTTTACACTCTTCGCACGATTTCCAACCGTGCTGAGGGAACCTTTGCGCGCCTCCGTTACATTTTGGGAGGCGACCGCCCCAGTCAAACTACCCACCTGTCACTGTCCGGCGCCCGGATTCACGGCGCGCCGTTAGAGATCCAATACACCAAGGGTGGTATCTCAAGGTTGGCTCCACACCGGCCGCAGCCGGTGCTTCCAAGCCTCCCACCTATCCTGAGCGAAATGCATCGAACCCCAATACCAAGTTGTAGTAAAGGTTCACGGGGTCTTTCCGTCTAGCCGCGGGTACTCGGCATCTTCACCGAGACTGCAATTTCACCGAGCCCCTCGTTGAGACAGCGTTCAAGTC
>Ga0075021_10001630_pt1 | contig 11559 bp, 9 predicted proteins | sample ColStrG_CSR_2012_FD_72749 | JGI IMG/M metagenome (GOLD analysis project Ga0075021, IMG submission 72749) | Freshwater sediment microbial communities in response to fracking from Pennsylvania, USA - Cold Stream Run_MetaG_CSR_2012 | ecosystem: Environmental > Aquatic > Freshwater > Creek >... | reverse complement strand
GGGCGTGACCACGCTCGTCCTCGAGCCGCTCGACGACGCCGCGATGCGGGCGTTGTTGGAAAGCCTCGTCGGCGGCCTGCCCGCCGCGGCCGCCGACAGGATCGTCGGGCAGGCCGAGGGGGTCCCGCTGTACGCGATCGAGACCGTCAGAGCGCTGGCCGACCGCGGGGCGCTGGTCGACCGCGGCGGCCGGCTGACACTTGTCGGGGAGCTGGGCGAGCTCGACGTGCCGGCGAGCCTCAGCTCGCTGCTGGCGGCGCGGATCGACGCGCTCGACCCGGAGGAGCGCGGTCTGGTCAAGGCGATGTCGGTGTTCGGCGGCTCGTTCCCGCGCTCGGCGGCGGTTGCGCTCGGAGGGATCCGCGAGGAGCACGTCGATGAGCTGCTCGCGAGCCTGGTGCGCAAGCAGGTGCTGCTGATCCGCGCCGGCCGACTGTCGCCTGACCGCGGTCAGTACGCGTTCGCGCAGAGCCTGCTGCGCACGGTCGCGTACGGCTCGCTGTCGCGCCAGGAGCGTAAGTCCAGACATCTCGCAGCGGCGGAGCATCTGCGTCGTGCATTCGCCGACGACGGCGAGGACGTGGCCGAGGTGATCGCGTCGCACTATTTGGAGGCCTATCGCGCTGCCGGTGACGGTTCCGACGCCGAACACCTGCGGGTTGAGACCGCTCGGGCCCTGCGTCGCTCGGCGAGGCGCGCCGAGACGGTCGGCGCTCCTGAGTCAGCCGCGCAGACGTACCTGAAGGCGGCCGAGCTGAGCGTCGACGAGCTCGAGCGTTTGGAGCTGACCGCCGAGGCCGGACGGATGAAGCACCGCGCCGGTGAGGGAGAGGCTGCGACCGAGCTCCTGGAGCCCGTGGCGGCCGCCCATCGCCGAGCGGGCAGGGTGCGCGAGTCGGCCCTGATCGACCTCGAGGTTGGGCGCGCCCTGACCCAACTCGGACGCGCCGCGGAGGCGGCCGAGCGGCTCGGCGGCGCGATCAAGTCGCTCGAGGGTGTCCCGCGCGACGCCGACGTGGCGAATCTCAACGCCCAGCTTGGCAATGCGTTCCTCGCGATGGCCGAATGGGAGCGTTCGCTGCCGGCGCTCGAGGCTGCGCTCGAGCTGGCGGAGGCGCTGATGCTGGCAGACGTGCTCAGCCGCGCGCTGTGCAACAAGGGGATCGTGTTCCTGTCGATCGGCCGGCCCGAGGAGGCGCGCTCACTGCTGACCGGAGCCGCTGAGATCGCGCAGCGCGGAGACGTCGCCGACGAGCTCCACAGGGCACTGGCGAACCTCGCCAATCTCGAGATGCAGTGGGATCTTCCCGGCGCCGAGGGCCATTGGGATGCTGCGCTCGCGTGGGCCCGGAGGCTGGGTCGTCGAAGGATGGAAAGCCTGTCCGCGGCAAACCTGATGATGGCCCGCGCCTTCGCCGGCCATTGGACGTCCGCGTCCCAGCTGGGTGACGAATTGCTGGACGGAAACGAGGATCGGGCCGGAGCCGAGTTTGTCTACCACCAGCTTGGGCTCGCGCAGCTCCTGCGCGGAGAGATCGCCGCCGCACGCGCCAGCCACGAGCGCGTGGTCGTCTGGGAGCACACCGATGACGTGGAGTACCGGGCGATACATCACAGCCTCAGGGTCACGCTCCTGCGGGCAGAGGGTTCGGCGCAGGAAGCGCTCGAGCTCGGCGAGTCACTGCTCCCGAGTGCGATCGAGACGCTGGGCGCATCCAACGACGCGGTCCGTCAGGCTTGGCCCGAGGCGCTCGGCGCGGCGCTCGACCTCGGACGGCTGGACCGGGCCCAGGCGCTGATCGAGCTGCTGGCCGAGCGGCCGCCCGGACACATCCCGCCGTACCTGAACGCCCAGCTGGCGCGGGGCAGGGGGTTGCTGGCAGCCGCGGAGGCCCGCGACGACGGCGCCGAGGAGGCGCTCCGGGACGCCGTGGCGCGGTTCGACGCGCTCCAGTATTCGTACTGGCTGGCGGTCGCCAGAACCGATCTCGCCGGGTGGCTGCTCGATCACCGCCGTGAGGGAGAGGCCGAGCCGCTGCTCGAGCAGGCGAGCGCCACCCTCGGCGCGCTTGGCGCGGCACCCGCGCTCAGCCGCGCGCGGGAGCTGAGCTCAAAGCTGGCGGACGCCACCTCCGCCGGCTGAGGCGCGCCGCCACGAGCGACTTGCTTCGCACTCGGGAGTGGCCCGCTCCGCGGGGGCCGAGCGGCGCCTCAGAGGGGTTGTTCGGCCGCCGGTGGTGCGGCGGGGCTCGCCGGGTCATACTCAGCGGCTGTGCGCCGGTTCGGTGGTCGGGATCGCTCATGTCAGCCTGCGTCTACTCCCAGCGGAACGTCCGCGGAGCATCACGCATCCTGATCACCCGCGCCGGCACACCGGCGACGATCGCGTTGTCGGGGACGTCGTCGGTGACGACGGCATTGGTGCCGATCACGCAGTTGTCGCCGACGCGGACCCCGCGCAAGATGCAGGCACCGTAGCCGATCCAGACGTTGTTGCCGACACGGACATCGCGCTTGTAGACCCCCTGTTCTCGGATCGGGCGTTCGACTTCGACCATGCCATGGTCGAAGTCGATCATCATCGAGCGATCGGCGATGATGCACTCGCGGCCGATCGAGATGCTCTGGTAGCACGACAGGGTGCATTCCTGGCCGAGCACCGACTTGGCGCCGATCGAGATCGTCCCCTCGTGCGCGCGGACCTTGGTGTCGTGGCCGATCCACGACCAGCGGCCGAGCCGCACGGTCGCCTCGGGGCCGATCTGGAGCTTCACGCCAGGGCAGATGAAGCACAGCCCGTCGGTCACGAGCCTTCGGCGGAACCTGAGCTTGAGCCACGACCACCGCCAGATCAGCCGCACGTAACCCCAGCTGAGCATATGGTTTGCACGGGCGAAGCGCAGGAGCGTGAGCGGGCCACCGTTCAGCGGGAGCGGGGCTGGGCGCACCGGCGGCCGAGCGTCGGGCCCGGGGGGCTGCGGGGCGAGGGCGGGACGCGCCCGCGCTCGTGGCAGCTGCGTCAATGTCACGGCGCAATCCTAATCGGCATCATGGGCGCCCGATGACGCCGACTGCGGACACGCTCGCCTCGAGGCTGCTGGCCGGCGACCGTCGCGCGCTGGCGCGGGCGATCACGCTGGTGGAGAACGACACCCCCGAGGGGTGGGAGCTGGTCCGGGAGATCTACCCCCACACCGGGGGCGCCGCGATCGTTGGCTTCACAGGGGCGCCCGGCGTCGGAAAATCGACCCTGCTCGCCGCGGTGACCGCGCGTGAGCGCGCGCTCGGCCGCACCGTGGCAGTGCTCTCGATCGACCCGTCCTCGCCGTTCACCCGCGGCGCCCTGCTGGGCGATCGAATCCGCCTGGCGGACCACTTCCTGGACCCGGGCGTGTTCATCCGCTCGATGGCCAGCCGCGGGGCACTCGGCGGCCTCAGCGAGACAACGCTCCAGGCGGCGCTGCTGATGGACGCGTCTGGTCGCGACGTCGTGCTGCTGGAGACGGTGGGTGTCGGGCAGGCCGAGGTCGACATCATCGGCCACGCCGACACGGTCGTGCTGGTGCTGATGCCCGGCTCAGGAGACTCGATTCAGGCGCTGAAGGCGGGCGTGATGGAGATCCCCGACGTGATCGTGGTGAACAAGGCCGACCACCCGCTGACCGACACGATGGTCCGCGAGATCAAGTCCGTGCTCAGGCTCGGCCCCTCCGACGGCCGGCCGGTGCCCGTACTGCGGACCGACGCGATCCGCGGCGAGGGGATCGACGAGCTGGTGCGGGCGCTCGGCGAGCACCGCGCCCACATCGAGGCGGAGGGCACACTTGCCGCCCGTCGCCGGCGCAACCTGCGCAACGAGGTGCTGGCGATCGCGACCGGACGGTTGCGCCGCGAGCTTGAGCGCTCGATCACCGACGACGCCGGCGTTCAGGATCTGCTCGATCAGGTCGTTGCGCGAACGCTGGACCCGGCAAGCGCGGCCGCGGAGATCCTGCGGCTGCGTGGGTGACGATCAGCGTCTGTCGGCAGCCGAGTCGACGGACGAAGCCGAGCGGACAGCCTCGACCAGTAGGCGCACGCCGAACCCGGTTGCGCCGGCGTCGGCGATATACGGCGTCTTCGCGTCCCAGGCCGTCCCGGCGATGTCGATGTGTGCCCACGGCAGGTCTCGGGCGAAGTGCGCCAGCAGCTGCGCAGCCGTGATCGGCATCGCCTCGCGACGCTCTGACAGGTTGGTCAGCTGTGCGTAGCGGCCCTTGACCATCTCGGCGTATCGCTCGTGCAGCGGCAGCCGCCACAGCAGCTCGCCCGTCCGCCGGCCGCTCGCCTCGATGTGACCTGCCCACGTGTCGTCGTTCGCCAGCAGCCCGGCGTGCACGCTTCCGAGCGCGGCGATCACACCGCCGGTCAGCGTGGCGATGTCGACGAGCCGGTCGGCGCCCTCGCGCCGCGCGTAGGTGAGGCAGTCGGCCAGCACGAGCCTTCCCTCCGCGTCTGTGTTGTTGACCTCGATCGTCGTCCCATCCAGGGCGGTGACGATGTCGCCGGGTTTGACCGAGCGCCCGCTCAGCATGTTCTCGGCGGCGCCGACGACACCGAGCACGCGGGCCGGAATGCGGAGCTCGGCGAGCGCCGCGATCGCCTCGATCACGGCAGCGCCGCCGGCCATGTCGAACTTCATCTCGCTCAGCTTCGCCGACGGCTTCAACCAGATCCCGCCCGTATCGAACGTGATCGCCTTGCCGACCAGCGCGATCTGCGGCCCGCTGGCGCCGGGGCCCTCGTACGCGAGCCTGACCAGCCGAGCGCTCTGCACCGAGCCCTGCGCCACCGCCGCGAACGCCCCCATTCCACGATCTCGGATCGCCTGCTCGTCCAGCCAGCTGACCTCGATCCCGCCAACGCGGTCGCCGAGCTCCACCGCGTAGTCGGCGAGCGCCGCCGGGGTCATGTCGTTGCCCGGCGTGTTGGACAAGTCCCGGGCGCGGTTCTGGGCCGCGACGATCACGGCCGCGCTCTCGACGGTCGCGCCGATCTCGTGGTGGGCGCTGAGCACCAGCCGTTCCAGACGAGAGCCGGCGCCTCCGGGAGCGATTCCCGGCCGGTAGCGCTCGAAGCGGTAGTCGCGCAGGGCGGTGCCCTCCACCAGGCCGCCGACGACATCCTCGCCGACGTGGTGCGGGACCTCCCAGCACAGCGAGCGCGCGCGAAGCTCGCGTGCCCGCGCGAGCGCTACCCCGGCCGCCGCCCGAGCCTGCTCGCCCCCGAACCCGGTGCGCTCACCGAGCCCGACCAGCAGGTAGCGACGGTCGTCGGCGTGGGTGACCGCGACCCGGCCTCGCTCGCCCCCGGCTTCGCCGCTGTCCAGCAGCGCCGACAGCGGCTCGCCCGGAGGGTCGTGGGCGATCTCCTCGCGATCGAACACGCCGACGGCGATCACGTCCGCATCTGTCTCCTGCGGCGCCAGCGTGGTCGAGCTGATCTGCATCCGCGCTGCACCCTACAACTCGCCGCTCTACGATCTGATCGGAACCCGCGAACCCGGAGCGCCCCAGATGCCCAAGACAGTGATCCTCTCTGCAGCGCGGACCCCGATCGGCAAGCTCGGAGGCGCCTTGGCGACGCTCGACGCAACCGACCTAGGCGGGATCGCGATCAGGGCCGCACTTGAACGGGCCGAGGTCTCCGGCGAGCAGGTGGACCACGTCGTCGTCGGCCAGGTGCTACAGGCGGGGCAGGGCCAGATCCCCTCACGCCAGGCGCAGATCAAGGCCGGCATCCCGAAGGAGATCCCGTCCGAGACGATCAACAAGGTCTGCGCCTCCGGCATCCGGGCGGCCGGCCTGCTCGACGCCGCGATTCGCGCCGGCGACATCGAGGTCGGGGTCGGCGCCGGGATGGAGTCGATGTCGGCCGCACCTTACCTGCTCAAGCAGGCCCGGTTCGGCTACCGGATGGGCGACGGCAAGGCGCTCGACTCGATGGTCAACGACGGGCTGACGAACCCGTTCTCTGGCAAGCACATGGCGCACGAGGCGAGCGAGGTCGCAGCCGAGCTCGAGATGACGCGAGCGGACATGGATCGCTGGGCGGTTCGTTCGCACGAGCTCGCGATAAGGGCGACCGACGAGGGGCGACTGCCGGAGGAGATCGTGCCCGTCACGATCCCCGGCCGCAAGGGCGAGACGGTCGTGGCCGTGGACGAGGCGCCGCGCCGCGACACGTCGCTGGAAGCGCTGGCCAAGCTGCCGCCGCTCTTCCTCAAGGACGGCTCTCACACGGCGGGCAACGCGCCTGGCGTGAACGACGGCGGCGGGGCGCTCGTGTTCTCCAGCGACGAATGGGCCAAGCGCAACGGCAAGGCGATGCTCGCGACGATCATCGCCCAGGCCCAGGTCGCCGACGACTTCGCCTATCTAGCGCGGACGCCCGCGCGGGCCGCGCTGGGTGCGCTCGACAAGGTCAGCCTCAAGCCCGAGGACATCGATCTGTGGGAGATCAACGAGGCGTTCGCCTCCGTGACGCTGAACTCGATCCGGATGCTCGGGATCGACGAGGGCAAGGTCAACGTCAACGGCGGCGCGGTTGCACTCGGACACCCGATCGGCGCGAGCGGCGCGCGGATTCTCGGCACGCTCGTGCTCGAGTTGCGGCGTCGTGGCGGCGGGATCGGCTGCGCCGCGATCTGCTCGGGCGGCGGGCAGGGGGATGCGGTGATCGTGGAGGTCAACGGGGCCTAGCGGTCCCCGATCCCAGGCCGATCGGGTCCGCCCGCCACCCCGACTCGGGCATGCGAGAACGCGCCGGTCTGATCACAACTCTCGGTGCGGCGGCGTTGATCGTGACGGCGGCGGCGGTGTGCGTATCGCTGGTCGGCTTCAGCCCGGGCTACGACGCTTTCGGCTGGTTGGTCTGGGGCCACCAGATCGTGTACGGCAGCCTCAACACGGGCGCCGCACCTTCGTGGAAGCCGCTCGGCTTTCTGTTCGCCACTCCGTACGCGCTCGCCGGGTCCCACCAGCCATGGCTGTGGATGGTCACGGCGACAGCTGCGGCGTTCGCGGCGCCGGTGTTCGCCGGTCGGATCGCATGGGTGCTCTGCGGTCGGAACCCTGGACGTCGCCATGCCCAGGTGATCGCCGCAGTGTTCGCCGCCTACGGAGTGTTCGCGCTGGGCGGGTATTGGCACCTGATCATGATCGCCAGCTCCGACCCGATGGTGGTCGCGCTGTGTCTGGCGGCGATCGACTTCCACCTGCACGGGCGGCATCGAATCGCGTTCGCGATGATCGTGCTCGCATCGCTCGGCCGGCCAGAGGCGTGGCCGTTCGCGCTGATCTACGCGGCCTGGGCGTGGCGAGCCGCGCCGTCGATGCGGGTCTTCCTCATCGTCGGCGTGCTCGCGATCCCCGCGGCCTGGTTCGCGATTCCGGCGCTGACCTCGAAGAGCCCGTTCATCGCCGGCGACCTCGCGCTCGGCTACAGGCACGCCATTCACGGCCACAAGCTCAGCGGCACGGTCAGCCGCTTTCTGCACAACGAGCCGTGGCCGATACACGTGCTGTGGTTGGCGGCCGTGGCGCTGGCGGCGATCCGCCGAGACCGCACTGAGTTGACTCTGGTGGGCGCCGCGGTCCTGTGGGTGGCGATCGAGGTCGGCTTCGCGCTTCACGGTTGGCCCGCCGTCCCGCGCTACCTGCTCGAGTCGGCGGCCGTGCTCACCGTGCTCGCGGGCGCCACGGTCGGCCGCGCGTTCGCTATGTCGAGCGCCGCGCCGCTCCCGCTGCGCCTGGCGGTGGCGCTCGCCGCTGGCGTCGTCGTGGTCGCTCTGCTGCCGTCGGTGCGTGGCAGGCTCCGGGAGGATCGGCGTCTCGTGCTGGTGGCGCAACAGACGACCGCGGCGATCGACCGGCTGCACGCGATCATCGTCGTCGACCGCGGCTCGCGTGGGATCCTCGCGTGCGGGGAGCCGGTCACGTTCCTAGGCGACCAGAGCACGCTCGCGTGGCAGATGGGCCTGAACGTCGGCCAGGTCGGCTACCACCCGGCGCGCGCGGTCCGGTGGCGACGCCCGATTGTGCTGTTCGAACGTCACCGGACCAGCTGGAGCGTGCTGCCGATGCACATCCCGGTGGCGGACCGCCGCAGCTGTGGCCACCTGATCCGGCTCATGGCATCGACCGCCTGAATTGGCCCTTAACATCACGGCGGTGAGCGCCGAGTCCAGCAGCCCGCCGGCGCCCTCGGGCGGTGCGTTCTTTGACCTCGACAAGACCCTGATGGAGGGCTCCTCGGCGTTCCAGTTCGGGCGGGCGGCGCGGCGGGCGGGAATGATCACCCGACGCCAGTTCGCCAACAGCGCGATCGCCAATCTCCGTTTCCGGGTGCGGGGGGCGAGCGACGAGTATTCGATCGCCGTGCGCGAGGCGATCGCTGTGTCGCTGCGGGGGGTCCGGGTCCGCGACCTTGAGCGGCTCGGCGTCAGCGTGCTCGCGGGGATTCTTCCAAGGCTGTACCCGCAGATGGTGGCGATCGCGCACGACCACCAGGACGCCGGCAGGCGCGTCTATATCGTCACGGCGGCGGCGCACGAGCTCGCTGAGAAGCTGGCGCAGGTGATGAGCTTTGACGGCGCGATCGGCTCGCACCTGTCCGAGGTGCAGGACGGCCGCTACACCGGGAGGGCGACCGGCGCTTTCATCTACGGCGCCGCGAAGGCGCTCGCGGTGGAGGAGATCGCGCTGCGCGACGGGCTCGACCTGTCGGCCTCCTTTGCGTACACGGACTCGGCCTCGGACGTGCCGATGCTCGAGCTGGTCGGCCACCCGGTCGCAGTCAATCCCGATGCCGAGCTGGCGGCTCTGGCGCGCCAGCGCGGCTGGGAGGTGCTCTACCTGGATCCGCTCCCGCGCCGGTTGCGGATGGCGGCCGCGCTGGTCGCGTCGCTCGGCCTGGGTGGGGCCGTGACCCTGATCGCGGTGCGCGTCAGAGGCCGGCGACCCGGGCGCCCATCGCTCCCCGCCGTCGCCCTTGACCGGTAGTGAAGTGGCTGCGCCGCTCGCGGGTGCTCACATACAATCGTCCTCCTCGCGGCTGGCCTCACGGCAGTCGCGCTGTGCCGATGACCTCCGCCACCGAGCAGAAGATCCGCGTAGTGGTCGCGAAACCGGGCCTGGACGGGCACGATCGAGGCGCGAAGATCATCGCCCGGGCGCTGCGCGACGCCGGGATGGAGGTGATCTACACGGGCCTGCATCAGACGCCCGAGCAGATCGTCGAGACCGTCATCCAGGAGGATGCGGACGCCGTCGGGCTCTCGATCCTGTCCGGGGCGCACATGACGCTCGTGCCGCGCGTGGTCGAGCTGCTGCGGGAACAGGGCGCCGGCGACGTCGTTGTGACCGTTGGCGGGACGATTCCGCCCGACGATGTCGCCGAGCTCAAGTCGCTCGGCGTCGCCGAGGTGTTCACTCCTGGTGCGAGCACGCAGCACGCGATCGACTTCATCCGCGGCGCGGTGCGTCGCACGTGAGCGACACAGAACCGGCGCGCCGGTCATGAGTCCTCTTGGCATCAGACTCCGAATCGAGTAATCCATAGGAGGCGTTTTGAAGATCTGCGTCCTGGTCAAAGAGGTGCCGGACGCCGCCGTCGAGAAGCGAATCGACCTTTCGACGGGGCGGATGGACCGATCGGGTGAGAAGAACCTGAATCCGTACGACACGCACGCGATCGAGGCGGCCATGCAGCTCCGCGAGGGCGGGGCCGTCGAGGTCGACGAGATCGTGGCCGTGACGATGGGCCCCGAATCGGCGGTGCGCGTGCTGCACAAGGCGGTGTCGCTCGGCGCCGACCGTTCGCTGCACCTGACCGACGAGGGTCTCGCCGGGTCGGACGTGGCGGCGACCGGATACGCGCTGTCGAAGGCGTTGGCCGGCGAGCAGCCGGACCTCGTGCTGCTCGGGCAGCAGTCGGACGACGGCGAGTGCTACACGATCGGCGCGGTCGTGGCCGACCACCTGCGGATGCCGTCGCTGACCCAGGTGATCAAGCTCGATGTGCAGGACGGGAAGCTTCGCTGCGAGCGCCAGGCGGAATACGGCTATGACACCGTGGATGTTCAGCTTCCGGCGGTGATCTCGGTCGGCGACGCGATCAACGAGCCGCGTTACCCGTCGCTCAAGGCGATCATGGGCGCCAAGAAGAAGCCGCTGCAGACCATGTCCGGGTCCGAGGTCGGAATCGACCCGGCGCTCGTCGGAGCCGAGGGCTCGCGCGTGCGCTGCGCGGAGTTCCACGACCCACCGGCGAAGGCCGCGGGCCAGATCATCGAGGACGAGGACACGAGCGAGACGGTGCAGAAGATCATCGCGTGGCTGGACGAAAGGAAGCTGATCTGATGGCGAACGTCCTGACATACGTCCTGCACCGCGAGGGGGCGTTCAACAAGAACTCGCTCGGCGCCGTGTCCGAGGGCGCGGCCAGCGCCGCTGAGGTCGGTGGCGAGTGTCACGCGGTCGTGCTGGGCGGCGAGGATCTGACCGACGCGCTGTGCGCGACGCTCGGTGAGTACGGCGCCCGGAAGGTGTTCCGGGCGCAAGGGCCCGAGGGGCTCGCCCAACCGGTCGTCGACCTGATGGCGAAGCTGATCGCGGAGCACGGCCACTCCTACGCGCTGTTCGGAGGCGGGCTGCTGGGATTCGAGATCGGCGCCGGGTTGGCCGCGCGCTGCAGGGCCGGGGTGACGATGGAGGTGACCGCGGTCCGCGCACAGGATGGCAAGCTGGTCGCCGAGCGGCCGATCCTCGGCGACTCCAGGATCTCCGTCTCGCACTACCAGGGCGATCTCGGGATCATCATCGGACGGATCAACGCGTTCGAGCTCAGGCACGCAGGCGCGGGGACGGCCGAGGTTCTGGACGTGGACGTGGAGTTCTCGGACTTCTCGACGCGCGCGACGATGATCTCGCGCGGCGAGCAGCGAGGCGCCGACGTCGACATCGAGGGCGCCGGGATCCTGATCGCGGGCGGGCGCGGGCTCGGCAACAAGGAGGGATTCGCGCTGTGCGAGCAGCTCGCGCAGGCTTTCGGCCAGAACACCGCGGTCGCGGCGACCCGTGCCGTGGTCGACGCCGGCTGGTACCCGTACGCGGCGCAGATCGGCCAGACCGGCAAGACCGTGTCCCCAAAGCTGTACTTCGCGGCCGGGATCTCCGGGGCGATTCAGCACAAGGTCGGGATGCAGTCCTCCGAGAACATCGTCGCTGTCAACAAGGACTCCAACGCGCCGATCTTCGAGTTCTGTGACCTCGGAATCGTCGGGGACCTCAACAAGATCCTGCCGAAGCTGGCCGACGGGCTGAACGCGAGAAGGGGAGCCTGAGGCAGGCCGCCGGCGATGAGCTCAACCAACGGCAGGCGTGGACACGCGCCGAGCGAGTTCCCTCCGCCGGTCGATCCGCGTGCGGAGTTCGTCAAGCGCTCGCTTGACGCTCCCGACGAGCTGATCGAGGTCGGCGTCGTGATCGTCGGCGGCGGCGCTGCAGGGCTGTCGTGCGC
>Ga0075021_10001628_pt1 | contig 11566 bp, 10 predicted proteins | sample ColStrG_CSR_2012_FD_72749 | JGI IMG/M metagenome (GOLD analysis project Ga0075021, IMG submission 72749) | Freshwater sediment microbial communities in response to fracking from Pennsylvania, USA - Cold Stream Run_MetaG_CSR_2012 | ecosystem: Environmental > Aquatic > Freshwater > Creek >... | reverse complement strand
AAGTTGTTCTGCACCAGATGGTTGTTCCCCATCGAACCAAACGTGCTCGCATCCATTACGCCGTTGCGATGAAATTCATAAATCGTTCCGTGAAATTTGTTGGTCCCTGAGTGCGTAACGATGTTGATCTGCCCGCCGCCCGCCCCGCCCATATCCGCGGTGTAGCTGCTGGTTTCAACCTGGAATTCCTTCACTGCATCGGGCGAAGGGCTCAGGTTCTGCGTGTTGAAGGTCGGATCGGTGTTGGTCGCGCCATCGAGCAAGAAAAAGTTCGCATTGGCCCGGCTACCGCCTATGACGACGGCAGAGCGTTGTCCAGGGCGCCAGTACAGAGGATTCGTCGATCCTGTTTGCGCGCCAAAACCCACGTGCGCCCCCGGTACCGTCAGCACCAGATCGACCAGCATGCGGCCATTGAGCGGCAAATCGCGAATGGACTGAGGCTCCACAACTTCGCCGACGCTGGCATCGGTGGTGTGCAGCACTTCGCTCGCAGCCGTGACGTTGACTCCCTGCTGGACCGATCCCACTGTCAGTCCGATGGCGACGGCGAGCTTTTGCCCCACCTCGAGCCGCAGAGATTGTTTGGCGGGCGCGAATCCGGGAGCCTCGACCGCCAGTTCGTAGTCGTCCGGCAAAAGTGCCGACGCCTCAAACAAGCCCCGCTGGTTCGTAATGACACGGCGGACAGCGCCTGTGCTCACCGCGGTTAATTGCACTGTTGCCCCGACAACGGGCAAGCGCTGGGGATCCGTTACGGCGCCTGTAACCACTGCGTAGTTGCTTTGACCGAAGGCAAGTGCGGAGCTCAGAACGAGACAAAGCGGGAAATATTTGAACATGAAATTCATCTCCGAAACGCTGCACGGCGGTGCAACATCGTTCGGAAACTTTAGCGGTGACGCCGATCACCATCAATAGTCGGAAAACACTAGGCATGGTCGTTGCGAGCGTGCCGCTACTTCAGGCCATCTTGACAAGACTGCTAGAACGCTCCCAAACTATCACTTCATGCCCCGCAATCTCCTAATCGCGCTCGCCCCCGGCTTTACCTGAGCCTAGCCCTCAAACGCCCGTCGGTCGTTTCCCAAAATCATCCCTGCCGTTTCAACCGAGAGGATACCTCCATGCTTTCCCGCTGCCTTGCTGCATGCCGCTTCGCCGGTTTTCTTGCGGTGTTCACCGCTCTCGCCGCCCACGCCCAGAGCCAACGTCACTTTCAATTTCACTATTCGTTCACGGTGAAGAGCGTTCCCGACGGGGAGCCGCTGAAAGTTTGGATTCCCCTGGCGCACTCGGACTCTTTCCAGGATGTACACCTGGTATCGAAGCAAGGAGACTTGCCTCTCCGCGAAACTCGAGAATCCGAATACGGCAACGAGCTGCTGTACGCCGAAACGCCACACGCCAAGCAGGATACTTACAAGTTCACGCTGGAATACGACGTTGTGCGGCGTGAGACTCGCGTTCTCGCCGGAGGCAAGCCCGGCCCGGATGCCAGCAAAGAAGCCGCGGACAAGGCGCTGCTGGCGCGTTTTCTCGAACCCGACAAACTCGTCCCCATTACCGGTGTACCCGCAGAGCTTGCGGCGGAGCAGACCAAGGGTGCGGCCACGCCGCTCGCCCGCGCCAACGCCATGTACGACTACGTATTCAAAACGTTGCGCTATGACAAATCTGGAACAGGCTGGGGCAACGGCGACGCCATCTGGGCCTGCGACTCCAAACGCGGCAACTGCACCGATTTCCACTCGCTTTTCATCGCCATGGCGCGCTCGGAAAAAATTCCGTCGCGCTTCGAAATCGGCTTTTCGGTACCTTCCGATAAGGCTTCGGGGGACATCGCGGGTTACCACTGCTGGGCGGATTTCTACACGCCGGAGCTTGGTTGGGTGCCGGTCGATATCTCCGAGGCTTGGAAACATCAGGAGAAACACGACTATTTCTTTGGTTCGCGCGATGCGGACCGCGTGCAGTTCACCGTGGGCCGCGACTTGCGCTTAGACCCGCCGCAAGCCGGGCCACCGCTGAACTATTTGATTTACCCGTATGTGGAAGTGGCGGGGAAGCCGTTCACAACGCTGGACAAGAGCTTCGGCTTTACCGAGGAAACCGGAGCGAAGCAGACAGCGTCCGGCATAAACTAAGTCTCGCGATGCTCACGTGGGGGCAGGCGCCACGCCTGCCCAGCCGAGCGAAAGCTCGGCTACCTGTCCAAGGCAAAAGGCCCTCCCCAAGAGTTGTCCCAAAAGCAGCGGTACGCTAAAATCGCGCTCGGTGGTTTAGGAGAATGCATGCCCAAATACGTAATCGAACGCGAAATCCCCGGCGCCGGAAAAATGACGCCGGAGCAGTTGCAGGCGGTGTCGCAAACCTCCTGCGGAGTTCTGCGCCAGCTGGGCCCGGAAATTCAGTGGGTCCATAGCTACGTCACCGACGACAAGATTTACTGCGTCTACAACGCTCCGAATGAAGCGATGGTGCGGGAACATGCGAGCAAAGGCGGTTTCCCGGCGAACAAAGTATCTCAGGTGAGAACAATCATCGATCCGACAACAGCAGAGTAGTTGTTTTCGTAGGGACGGCCGCCCTCGGCCGTCCGATTTTGCGAAATCGTCACTGGCGGACCGCCGAGGGCGGCCGTCCCTACGCGAACTTTACTTTTTAAACCGCCCTAGCCCCACGCGAATCTGCACCGTATTGATCCCCGGATTCGGTTTGGTCAGGCCGGCGTTCGAAATGTGCTGGTAGCGCACTTCCGCGCTCCAGTTCCAACTGCCTCGCAGGAAGTGCGCGCCGAATCCCGCGCCGGGCGTGAAGTTGATGTTCGAGGTTCCCGCCGGCGTTTCGTGGTTGGTAAACAGCACGCCGCCGCTTAGCTCCAGGTAGGGGACCGTGCGGCCGAAACTTGAAAAATTCCATTTCAAGTTCAGCGGATTGACTCCGGCACCATACACTGTGTTCCCAGGCTGAAAGACCAGAAACGCGGGAACCGCGTCGACGGCGTATTCGAAGCGTCCCTTCAAGGGTCCGGGCAGGAATGGATTCGTCAGCACCCAGCCGTAGCGCACGCCGAGATTCATGGCGGAGGTATCTTTCGTTCCGCCAGCCACGCTGTGGCCACCGCCGGCCCACACCTGCACTTCATGGCCGCCGGCCTGGGGACCGCCGTCGGAATCGGCGGTACCCTGCGCCCACGCTCCGCCCGTGCAACAACCCGCCAAGGCGAGGGCAAACAAGAAAATCCTCATGAAAGGTTTGGCCCCACGCTCACTTAACCTTCCACGTGCTGAGATGTGCGTTCGCCAGCTTGGCCTTACCTTCTTCGTCGCTCATAGGATCGATCTTGTTGCGCGCTTTCATCATGCCCATGCGGATATGCTGCTGCACGTAGTAGGTCTTGCCGGCTTCCACTTTCAATTTCATTACGCTGTGGTTTTCGGATGCGGAACAAAAATAGTGATCCCCGGGATCGAGAGTGAAAAAGAAATAATTGTTGGCCCGGTTTACGCCCTTCCAGTCGCCGTCAACCGCCAGCCTGGTTTGGATCGCCATGCCCATCATGGCAGGACGCAGGACGTAGATGAGGGCCTTGTCCGCTGGTTGGTCAGGCGTAGGGTGCTGGCTCTTGTCGGTCTCTACCGAATACTTGACCTCTTTATCCTGGGCTCCGCAGGCTTTCAGCTCCGCTTCCTTCGTAATCGGCTCTTCGGAATCTTCCTTATCTTTGTCCTTGTCCCCTGCAAATGCTGCCGTTGGCACTGCCAGTGCCAGAATGACTAGCGCCGCAAAACTCCGCAGAAATACTCTCATAAGAAGCTCCTCTCCAAGAACTTTTTTTGGGCCCGCGACGAGATTACCACGCCGCCGAACGCCCGTGCACCAAAAGCAAAGGCCGCCAAGCGGCGGCCTCGTTTCACATCTCTGAATTGGCGGTCGCTACCCCGCCACTTCTTCCAGCAGCTTCTGATCAATGTCAAAATTGGAATGCACGTTCTGCACGTCGTCCTGATCTTCCATGGCTTCCATCAAGCGGATCATCGACGCCGCTTGTGAGCCTTCCAGCTTCACGTACAGCGTAGGAATCATCGCAATACTCGCCGATACTGGCTCAATCCCGGCCTTCTTCACGGCTTCCAGAACTTTTTCGTAAGCCGTAGGCGCGGTCAGAACTTCCCAATTGTCGCCATCGTCCACCAAATCATCCGCACCCGCGTCCAGCACAAGACCCATCAGGTCGTCTTCTTTCGCCGCCGATTTCGCTACCAGAATGTCGCCCTTCTTATGGAACAAATACGACACTGCTCCGGCGTCGGCCATATTGCCGCCGTTCTTGCCAAACACGTGGCGGATTTCGCTGACGGTGCGGTTGCGATTATCGGAGCTGATTTCCACCAACACGGCCGCGCCGCCGGGGCCGTAGCCCTCCAGCGTGAATTCTTCGTAGTTGACGCCTGGCAACTCGCCGGTGCCGCGCTGGGTTGCGCGCTTGATGTTGTCGGCTGGCATGTTCTCGGCTTTGGCCGCAGCAATGGCGGTGCGCAGGCGCGGATTGCCATCCGGATCGCCGCCGCCCGCCTTCGCCGCCATGGTAATTTCCTTGATCAGACGCGTGAAAATCTTGCCGCGCTTGGCATCCAGCGCGCCCTTTTTATGCTTGATTGTGGCCCACTTGGAATGGCCGGACATGACAGGTACCTCTTGCCTTGGATTTGATCTTCGCGCTGCCCGCACGCTCAAACCGCCGCGCGACAAGCCCGCAGAAATGATGACAAACAGTTATGAATGCAGCTGTTTAGGCCTCGAAAAGTATACCACGCAGCCGGAGTGGCGAATCGGGTTCCGAGAGGGCGCTTGCCCGTCGATGCTGGTCTCGAATTGGGTGTACGATTTTGGCAACCTGCGGCAGCGCTTCAACCTCAAGATTCAGGAGATTCGTCCATGTCCTCGCTCCGCCCAAACGCCATCAGGATTGTTTTCAGCGTCCTATTGCTCGTCGCGGCGATTTCGCTCGCGGGTTGCGGGAACTCCGGCTCAGGCGGAGGAACCCCGCCGCCGCCCCCTCCAGCGTCGAACACTCCCTTCTGGGCGCAATGGGGATTTTCTCCGCAGCACGATGGCGATGTCCCCGTGGCCGCGCAATCGCTCGACACGCAGCTTGCCGATATTGTTTACGACCCATTCGTAGCTAAAGAGCAAGCCGAAGAGGGTGGCGATCTCGTGGCTCATTACCCGTCAACGCTGATTGACGGCAACGACTTCTACATTGAAATGAAATCGGGGACCTACGTTTCCTGCAATCCTCCAGAGAATTGGGTGAACGGAGCAGCCTGTGGCCCCAACACCTGGAATCAAATGATTTGGAACGTCGCCCGCTACAACTGGCAGAGCGGCAAGCCGGCGCAGATCTGGCAATTTCCATCGGATTGGAAGCCGGAGCCGAATGGTCAAGGGCTCGGCGGATGGGAACCGGTGTTTCACCCCGTGCTCGCCAACAGCGCCATTTATGCGCCCGGAGCGGGCGGGACGCTGTGGAAAATCGACAAGACGACCGGAAAATCGTTGGCGCAGATCAATCCGTTCTCTGCCCTCTTCGTTGACCCGAAGAATACGTTTGTCGCCAGCCCGCTTACCGCGGATAGCAGCGGGAATATTTTCTACAACGTAATCGAGCTGGTCGATCCGGCGACGGCGGATCCCTGGTTCGGCGCGGACGTTTCGGGCGCTTGGCTGGTGAAGGTGACGGCGGCGGACAACGCTTCGGTCGTGCAATATGGCGCGCTGGTTCCGGGAGCGCCCCTATCGACGGCCACCACCTGCCCCGGAACGTTCTTTGCGGAGCCTTTGCCCTGGCCGCCAACTCCAACCGCTACACCCCTCACGCAACTTTGCGGATCGCAGCGGCCGGGCGTGAACGCAGCTCCAGCCATCGCCGCCGACGGCACCGTGTACGTCGTGAGCCGCGCGCACTTCGACCCCATGGTCGGATATCTGGTTGCGGTGAATCCTGATCTAACTCCGAAATGGCAGGCTACGCTGCAGCATCGATTGAGTGACGGCTGCGGCGGGATTGTTCCGATTGCAGCTAACCTGACAACCCCGAATAGCTGCCGCCCCGGAACCACGCCAGGAGTTGACCCGACAACGAACGCTTTAGGTTCTGGAACGGTCATCGACCAGGCGTCCTCGTCGCCGACGGTGTTACCTGACGGCAGCATCCTCATCGGCACGATCACGAATTACAACGGCGCCCGTGGGCACATGTTGAAGTTCGATTCGACGGGAAATTTCCTGGCGGCGTTCGACTTCGGCTGGGATTCCACGCCAGCGGTGTACGCGCATGGCGGCACGTACTCCATCGTAATCAAAGACAACCACTACCAAACCGGCGGCCTCTATTGCAGCCAAGGGGGTCCGATTTGCCAGCCTCTGCCGCCCGGACCTTACTACATAACACAACTAGATGCCAACTTGCAGGTGGAGTGGCAATTCCAGAACACAACCATCGACGTCAATCATACGAATGGCTATGAATGGTGCATCAACGCGCCTGCTGTCGACTCGGCCGGAGTTGTGTATGTCAACAGCGAAGACGGCAACATTTATTCGCTGCCGCAAGGCAATACAGGAGTCTTCACAACGCCGCAGCAGAAAAAGTTCCTCAAGCTGGCGATTGGCGCGGCTTACACGCCGCTCTCGATTGGAGCCGATGGCAAGATCTACACCCAAAACGACGGCCACCTGCTGATCGTAGGAAACTGAAAAGGTTGTGTAGCGACGGCCGCCCTCGGCCGTCGAACGACAAACCCAAACTCAAAATAAACACGACTCAACAACTAAGATTGCGAGGCGGCATAGAAACCGAATTTTTCGCGCGCCGGGCTTTGTAGGCATAAACAATCGCCAACACCGGCGGCGCCAAAAGCACTCCCCACAAAGGCACAACAAACCCGAGAACGATCGGCGTAAGAATCGAAGCCCACATCGGGACTTTAGTCTGACGGCGCATGAAATAAGGCTGCAAAACTAAACCGTCGAGAATCGTAATCGCTGCGTACAAGATCAAGACATACAGAAGCTGCTCGTAATGCTCCCAACCTGAGGTGACTTTGGCGGCCGCCGTCAGCCCGGGTCCGACCAGGCCCAGTACCGGGCCGAGATGCGGGATGAACTGGCACAGCGCTCCCACAACGGCCCAAAGCAGAGCCACCGGCCACGACATCTTCACCAGCAGCAATCCCACAAACCAGAGCGCGCCCACGGTCAGCGAGTCGAGGAACTGCGCTACCAGCCAGCCCCAGACTGCGCCGCCTGCGATTTTCAGATGCGTTCCCACGTTTTGGGTGATGGTCATCCTGCTTATAGTGACACAGGAATCCTGTGCTCGCAGCCGAAGCTGCGGAACTGCCCTCCGCGGACGGCCGGGGGCGGCCGTCTCTACGAAGATCCTGTGGCCGACATGCTAGACTTTTCCTGTCTTTCATTTTGCGCCGGTATCCCGCGCTTGCGCTGATCGAAAAGAGCACAAATGAAATTTGGCGTTCTCGTTTTCCCCGGCTCCAATTGCGATCATGATGCCTACTGGACCATCCAAACGGTGGCCCGGCAGCCCGTTACTTTCTTGTGGCACGAATCGCATGATCTTGAAAACTGCGACGCCATTATTGTCCCCGGCGGCTTTGCCTACGGCGACTATTTGCGTACGGGCGCCATTGCCAAGTTTTCGCCCGTGATGGATTCGGTGAAGAAGTTTGCCGCGTCGGGCGGGTTGGTTCTGGGCATTTGCAATGGCTTTCAGATTCTGGCGGAATCGGGCTTGCTGCCGGGCGCGCTGATGCGCAACGCCGGCTTGAAATACGTCTGCAAGAGTGTCGACGTGCGCGTGGAGGAAACCGATACGCCCTTCACCAGCGCGTGCAAGCAGGGCGAAGTGCTAACCATTCCTATTGGCCACATGGAAGGCAATTACTATTGCGACGACGCCACCTTGGCCAAATTGCAGCGCGATCATCGCATCATCTTCCGTTACGCCACGCCCGAGGGAAAGTTCACCGCGGAAGCGAATCCCAACGGCTCGCTCGATAACATCGCTGGCATCTGTAACGAAGGCCGGAACGTCGTGGGCATGATGCCCCATCCGGAACGCTCGGCCGAAGCAATTCTCGGCTGCGCGGACGGCTTTAAGATTTTCCAGTCGGTGGTTCAATGGAACGTTCAATCTGGAACCACGGCTGGCGTCGGAGCGCTCGCCGCGCGCTGAAAATCTCGGCGAAGACAGCTATGCAGTTTCTGCATATTCGAGTCCCTCATTATGCGTAAATTGCATAGCCGTTTTGACCCGAAAACCGCCTTCCTGCACGACGCCGTTCTCGCCACTTGCCGCCGCTTCCCCGACAAGACCGCTCTGATCGACACTTCTTCGGGCCGGCGCTTCACCTACGCCGAATACGGCGAGACTGTCGAGCGGCTGGCGCGCGGACTGGTGGCGGCGGGGTTGCAACCGGGAGAAATCGTCGCCGTCTGCCTGCCGAATTCGTGGGAATTTGCGGTGGTCTATCATGCCGCGACTTTGGCGGGCGGTTTTCCTACGCCGATGAATCCCATGTACCGCGAGCGCGAGATTCGGTTTCAATTGGAGAACTCTGGTGCCGTCTTTCTCGTGACCGATGCGCCCATGATCCAGGGCGTCAATCTTGCAGGATTGCCGACGCTGCGGCGGGTGTTTACGACGCGCGCGGCGGCGACCGAGGCGGAAGACTTTGCCGATCTGCTGAAGCCTGTAAGCGCAGGTCTTCCCGAGCCCGCGCAGGCCGCGGACGCAACTTTGGCCGCGCTTCCCTATTCCAGCGGTACGACGGGATTGCCCAAGGGCGTCATGCTTTCGCACAGCAACCTGGTGGCGAATGTCTATCAGGTGCTGGCTCCGGATGCCGCTGGTTATGGCGCGAACGACGTGCTGTTCTGTTTTCTGCCGCTCTATCACATCTACGGCTTGAATGTGGCGTTGAACACGATCCTGATCGCAGGTGGCACGCTGGTGCTGATGCCGCGTTTTAATGCGCAGCAGATTGGCACGCTCGCCCGGGAAGAGGGATTTACGACAGGGTTGGTGGTGCCGCCAGCCCTGAACATGCTGGCGCAAGCGGCGGAGAAGGGCGAGTTCCCGCGCGATCACAATATTCGCTGGGTGAAATCCGGAGCTGCGCCGTTGCCTCCGGATGTGGCACGACGTTTCACCAATGCAACAGGAATCATTGTCAATCAGGGTTATGGCATGACGGAAGCTTCACCGGTCACGCACCTGGGATTTCTGGAACCGGGCCGGAATCGGCCGGAATCCATCGGCCATCCGCTGGCTGCAACAGAATGCCGCGTAGTGACAGATGACGGCGTTGACGCCGCGGACGATGAGCCGGGCGAGTTGGTGATGCGAGGCCCGCAATTCATGCTCGGCTATTGGAAGGAACCACAAGCGACAGGGAGTGTTTTGCGTGATGGTTGGTACTGGTCGGGCGATGTGGTGAGGCGCGATCCCGATGGTTACTATCACGTGCTCGATCGCCGTAAGGAAATGATCAAGTACAAAGGCTTCCCGGTGGCGCCCGCCGAGGTCGAAGCTGTGTTAATGGAACATCCGGGAGTTCGCGATTGCGGCGTGATTGCGCGCCCGAACGACGAAGCGGGAGAAATTCCCTGTGCATTCGTTGTGCTGCGTGACGGAATATCGGCATCGCCCGCGTTGGAAAAAGAGCTGTGTGCCTTCGTGGCTGAACGGCTGACTTCGTACAAGCAGCCGCGGGAAGTTCACTTCGTCGATGCCGTGCCGAGAACCCCGTCGGGGAAGATTTTGCGGCGGGAACTGCGCGCGCGGGTGGTGTAGGTTCGATAGAGGCACGGGCGTCCCCGCCCGTGCGGGACCCCAAAAAAGCTGCAAAGTGTTTCACTTTTTCTGTCCGACACCGTAAGGAGTTTGTGAAACGGATTGCACATATTGTGCAAGAACTTGCACACCTGAGACCAGTTTTTCTGCTGCGCCTGGCGGGGACGCCCGCGCCTCCGTCGCCGGTGAATTTAGGCTCCGGCAAGCCACTTCCACTGCTCTGCCGAAAGCGGAACGACCGACAGGCGGCCTTGCCTCACCAGCGGAGAATCGGCGAAAAGTTTGTGGGCTTTGATCTCCGCCAGGGTAACCGCTTTCTTGAGTGGCGCGACGGCCTGGATCTTCACCAGCGGCGTCTTGGGTTCGCTGGCGTCGACCGACAAAACCTTCGCCGTTCCCACCGCGGCTTTCTCATCGCCGGTGTGATAGATCAGCAGATTCGATCCGGGTTTCATTTCTCGCAGATGCTTCACGGCCGTGGGGTTGGTCACGCCATCCCAAATGGTGGCTTTGTCGCGCTGGAGGTTGGCGAAAGAATATACCGTAGGTTCAGTCTTCAGCAGATAGTGCATGGAGAGCCCTCTCCGCGCGATCATAAATGATTTCCGCTACACGCTGCTATCAATCCGTTAGTAGGTTTTCAGCTGTATCCGGTAAGATAGGGCAGCCCGAAAGCTGGGCATTTTCTTCTTCTGGCCATCCGTGATCGATCAGACCATCTCCCACTACCGCATCGTGGAAAAGCTCGGCGGCGGTGGCATGGGCGTTGTTTATAAGGCCGAAGACACGCGCCTGCACCGCTTCGTGGCGCTCAAGTTTCTGCCTGATGATGTTGCGCGCGACCCGCAGGCGCTCGCCCGTTTCCAGCGTGAGGCGCAAGCTGCTTCCGCGCTCAATCATCCCAACATCTGCACCATCTACGACATCGGCGAGCAGGACGGCAAAGCCTTCATCGCCATGGAGTTCCTGGATGGCTCGACGCTCAAACACCTCATCGCCAACAAGCCGATGGAGTCGGAGACTGTCCTCACCCTCGCGATTGATATTGCCGATGGCCTCGACGCCGCGCACTCGCAGGGGATTGTTCATCGTGATATCAAGCCGGCAAACATTTTTGTCACCAAGCGCGGCCACGCCAAAATTCTCGATTTTGGACTGGCCAAAGTCGCGCCCACGGCGAGTGCCACGAGCCAGGTTGGTTCAGCGAACTCCATGGCGACCATGGACGATCCGCACCTGACCAGCCCCGGATCGACGCTCGGCACCGTTGCCTACATGTCGCCCGAGCAGGCTCGTGCCAAGGAACTCGATGCCCGCACCGATCTTTTTTCCTTCGGGTCCGTCCTCTACGAAATGGCGACTGGCCAGCTTCCTTTCCGTGGCGACAGCACCGCAACAATCTTCGACGCCATTCTCAATCGTCCGCCAACGCCTGCGGTTCGCCTCAATCCCGAGGTTCCGCCGAAGCTGGAAGAGATTCTCCACAAGGCTCTGGAGAAGGACCGCAATCTGCGTTACCAGCACGCGGCGGACATGCGGACGGATTTGCAACGCCTGAAGCGCGACTCCGAATCCGGGAAGACGAGCGCCGCCGCGGCAGAACCCGCACCGAAAGCTTCGGTTGCCAAATATTGGATTCCTGCGGCGGCAGTTGTGCTCATCGGCGCGCTTGCGGCTGGCGTCTGG
>Ga0075021_10001627_pt1 | contig 11568 bp, 8 predicted proteins | sample ColStrG_CSR_2012_FD_72749 | JGI IMG/M metagenome (GOLD analysis project Ga0075021, IMG submission 72749) | Freshwater sediment microbial communities in response to fracking from Pennsylvania, USA - Cold Stream Run_MetaG_CSR_2012 | ecosystem: Environmental > Aquatic > Freshwater > Creek >... | reverse complement strand
ACGGGGAACTACACCGAGACCGACGTGCGCAACGGCGCCAAGGCGCTGGCCGGATGGGACGTCGATGGGACGACCGGCGCAGTGACCTTCCACCCGGAGTTCGCGTTGACCGCGGCCGTCCCGTATCTCGGGCGCAACGTGATGCGGGCCAACGAGGTGATCGACGCCGTGTGCAACCACGCCGCGTGCGCGCCGTTCATCGCCGGGAAGCTGCACAAGTTCTTCCACGGCGTCGACCCGTCGCCGGCGCGTCGCGCGCAGCTGGCCACGATCTTCGTGAACGCGAACCTCGAGATCCGCCCGCTCGTCGAGGCAATCCTCCGTGATCCGACGTTCTTCGATCCCGCGGTGCGGATGAACCGGGCCAAGCTCCCGGTCGAGTGGGTGACCAACGCGTTCGCCGCCGCCGGCGTCAGCAATGGAAGTTGGGCCGCCTCGGTGGCCGACGGGCTGGGCCAGCTCCCCTTCTACCCGCCGACTGTGGCGGGTTGGCCGGGAGGCACTCGCTGGCTGGCCGCGGCGAACGCCGTGGCCCGCGCCGACCTCGCGCACGACGGGCCCGCGCTCGCCGAGATCACGAACGCCGTCGACATGGTCGGCGCCGCGTTGGCGCGCTGTTCGGTCTACGAGGTGTCGGCCGCGACGCGGGCGTCGCTCGCCACCGTGGCCGCGCTCACCCTCCCGAAGTGGCAGCGCTCGGCCCTGTTGCTCGCGCTCACCCTCTGCGCGCCGGAGTTCGCGCTCGCATGAAGCAGATCCCGCGCCGCAAGGTGCTCCAGTGGGGTGTCGGAGCCGGAGCGATGGGCGTGCTCGCCGCCTGCAAGCCGGCGGTGCCCCAGCCCAGTGCCACGACGACGACGACGAAGGTCCCACCGCCGGCCACGTTGCCGCCGCCGTCGTCGACCACCACCACCAGCACGACGACGACCACGACGACCTTGCCTCCGATGACGTCGAACCGCACGCTCGTGGTCATCGACATGGCCGGCGGCCACGACGGCAACTCGTTGGCGATCCCCTACGGCGACAGCGCGTACTACACGCGCCGGCCAACGGTCTCGATCCCGGCCAACCAGGTGTTGCACCTCAACAACAAGATCGGGCTGCATCCCAACCTGGCCCGGGTGTCACGACGGCCGCTCGCGCTCGTCGAGGGTGTGGGACACCCGAACCCCGACTTCTCGCACTCGGAGATGCTGCGCCGCTGGTGGTTCGGCGACACCGATGGCCGACAGTTCCCGAAGTACGGGTTCCTCGGACGCCTCTGCGACGTCATCGCGATGCCGAACGACGCCGCGACCGGAGTGTCGCTCGGCTGGGGTCCGTCGGCATCGCTCGCGGCCCAGAACGCGGTGACGCTCTCGATGGACCCTTCGAGCGACGGCAAGTTCCCCGGCTACAGCGACGCGGGCATGAACGCGGCGTGGATCGCGGCGCAGCGGGCCATGAGCCAACCCGACCTTGCCGAGGCGGCGATGCTGTTCGCGGGACGAACCGGAATCCGGACCGCCCTGCGCTTCAGTGATCTCCTGACCGCGCTCCCACCGTCGACCGTCGCGTACCCGTCCACGACGCTCGGCGCACAGCTCGCCGCCGCAGTCCGGTTGCTCCGCGCCGGCGCCGGAATCCGGATCGTGCACATTCCCTTCAGCGGTGACTTCGACACCCACGAGGACCACCTGGCGCACCACGGCAACCTCATGACCGAGCTCGACGGCGCCCTCGACGCGTTCCTCCAGGAGCTCGACGGCCTGGGCATGACGCAGAACGTGCTGGTCGCGTCGACGAGCGAGTTCGGGCGCCGGGCCGACCAGAACACCAGTGGTCTGGATCACGGCACCGCCAACGTCGCGTTCCTCGCGGGCGCTATCCACTCCGGTGTGTACGGTCAACACCCGAACTGGACGACCCTCGACACCAACGACAACCTCAAGGCCACGGTCACGATGGGTGACTACTACGCAACGCTGGCGCAGTGGATGGGCGTGCATCCGAGTGACGTGCTCACCGGCACGACCACTCCGCTTCCCGGAGTGACGCTCTAGTTGCGCTCGTCGAGCAACTTGGCCACCGTCGCGGCGATCCCCGGTCCGTCGAGGCCGAGGTTGGCGAGGAGGTCCGCCGGCTTGCCGTGCGGCAGGTAGGCGGCCGGCGTCCCGAGCGAGACGACCGGCGGCGCGACGCTCCCGGCGTCGAGACCGCCGATCGCGGCGGCCAGCAACGCGCCCACACCACCCTCGGCGATGCCGTCTTCGGCGGTCACGACCAGCGGATGCGCGCGGGCGTCGGCCAGCATCTTCGGGTCGGGCGGCACGATGCGGACGTCCCACACCGTGACGTGGACGTCGCGCGCGGCGAGCAGGGCGGCGGCGTCCTCCGCGGATTCGACCATCTTGCCGACCGCGAGGATGCACGCGTCGCCGCCGCGCCGGACCCGACGCGCGCTGCGACCGCGTCCGACCGCGTCGGGTGCCACGTGCCTCGCCGCGGTCTTGGGCCAACGGAGCGCGACCGGTCCCGAGGTGATGCGGAGCGCTTCGTCGAGCATCACCGCCACCTCCTCGTAGGACGACGGCGCGAACAGCGTGAGCCCGGGAACCTTCGTGAGCAGCGCGAGGTCGTAGAGGCCGTGATGGCTCGGACCGTCGTCGCCGGTGATGCCGGCGCGGTCGATGCAGAACACGACCGGGAGCGCGTGGAGCCCGACGTCGTAGACGATCTGGTCCCACGCCCGATTGAGGAAGGTGGAGTAGACCGCGACGACCGGTCGCAGACCGCGCATGGCCATCCCGGCGGCCGCGGTGACCGCGTGCTGCTCGGCGATGCCGACGTCGAAGCAGCGGTCGGGGAACCGCGCGGCGAAGGGCAGCAGCCCGGTCGACCCGGGCATTCCCGCGGTGAGCGCGACGATCTCGGGTCGCTGCGCGGCGAGCGCGATGAGCGCGTCGCGGAACGCCGCGGTGTACGACGAGCCGTTACCCCCGACGGGTACGCCCGTCTCGGGATCGAAGGCACCGACGTCGTGGAGACGCTTCTCGTCGTCGCTCTCGGCGGGCAGGTAGCCCTCACCCTTGCGGGTGATCACGTGGAGGACCACCGGGCCGGGACGCGCGGCTGCCGCGCGGAGCGCGCCTTCCAACGCGCCGATGTCGTGGCCGTCGACCGGGCCGGCGTACTCGAGGCCGAGCGACTCGAAGAACGCCGCGGCGGCGGCGCCCGCATCGGCGGCGGCGAGCCCCGATGCGGTGAGTCGCGAGACGGTGGGTGCGTAACACCGGCCGTTGTCGTTGAGCACGATGACGGCGCGACGCTGGCTGAAGCCGAAGTTGTTGAGCGCTTCGTAAGCGAGGCCGCCGGTGAGCGCGCCGTCGCCGATCACCGCGACGACGGCGGCGGTATCCCCGGCGGCGTCGCGTCCCACCGCGAGGCCGTAGGCGTAGCTCACCGCCGTCGACGCGTGGCTGTTCTCGACGAGGTCGTGTTCCGACTCCGCCCGAGACGGGTAGCCCGACATCCCGCCGCCCTGACGCAGCCGGCCGAAGCCGTCGAGGCGGCCGGTGACCAGCTTGTGCACGTAGGTCTGGTGGCCGGTGTCCCACACGATGGCGTCGCGGGGCGAGTCGAAGACCCGGTGCAGCGCGAGGGTCAGTTCGACCGCACCCAGGTTGGAGCCGAGATGGCCGCCGTTGGCCGCGACCGACTCGATGAGGACGCCGCGAATCTCCTCGGCGAGCGCGCCGAGCTCGTCGAGGTCGAGCCGGCGTAGCGCCTCGGGCCCATCGATCGCTTCGAGCAAAGAATCCGCCAATTCGGTCGCTGCCGTCAGCGGCCGATCGTACCGTCGTCGCCGCAGAAGGACCGCTCCGCGGCCTGCTCGCCCCGAGGCACGGTCATCCGGGTCCGGCCGATCGCCCCGGTCAGGTTCGACCAGAAGCGGCCGGCGTCGAGCGGCGCTTCCGTCGATGCCACGAGGTCCCGCAACGCGCCGCAACGTAGGGCGGCCCGTGCTGCATCCACCCGGTCGGCCGGGAAGCCGGCGTTGACCCCTGGGCGGGTGGTCAGCGCGATGACCCACGGGTACCCCTTGCGCTTGCGGTGCCCGGGACTGCTGTCGGCGTTGGGGGGCATGTGGCTGCCCACCGGGTCGGCCAGGCTGTTGTACTCGTGCACGAGCACCTCGGGCCCGGCGCGGTAACCGCTGATGCCGCTGGCCAGCGACACCAGGGTGGTGCGGGCCGGCGTGGCGTGGAGGATCGGGTGCTTCATCGTGTTGATCACGAGGGCGCGCTCACCACGCGCTTGGAGGCGTTTGGCGAGCGGACCGTCGGTGAAGATGAAGTCTTCCGCGAGGATCGGCCGTCGACCCGCCAACGTGAGACTGGACATGAGGTCGCGTCCTTCCGCGACACCGTGCTCGGTGAGCGGTACGAACCCCTGGTGAATCGACGGTCGCAGCACCGCCACGGCGAGCACGGCCCACACGCCGAGCACGACCACCGGCGCCAGCAGCCGCCGATGCCACGGCACGGCCGCGATCGGCGCGACCAACGCGAAGAGGCTGGGAAGGAGGAGACGCGCGTGCAGGTAGTCGCCGCCCGACTTCACGATGAACAGCGCGTGGAGCACGCCGGCGACGGGAAGCGCGAGCACCACGATCAGCGGCGGCCCGGGCGACGGGGCGTCGCCGTGACCGCGCCGCGCGACCAGCACGGCGACGGCGACCAGCGCGAGGATCGGTACCCACAGCCAGTAGGGCGCGACGAGGTCGACGAGGTAGTTCCATCCCTGCGACCAGTACGTGCCGCCGGCATCTTTCGCCAGCGCGGTGTTCGGGACGAGGATGCCGTAGTAGCCGGCGCGGAAGATCTCCGACAGCACCGGCAACGCGAGCATGCTGCCGAGCAGCCACGCCAGCGGCGCGCCTCGCGGCCGACGGATGGCGAGCACTGCGGCGGCGACGACGACGCTCATGATCGTGAGATCGGGGCGCACGAGCGGGCCGAGACCGAGGACCACGCCGACGCCGACGGTCTTGGCGATGGTCAGTGACGGCGCGTCGCGGCGCGCGACGGTCGCGAGCACGAGCATCAGCGCGCCGATCCACGCCAGACTCAGCCCGTTCTCGAGGCCCGACGTCGCCCACTCCCAGCTCGCGGGCAACGCGGCGATCACCACCGCGCCGAGCGGCACGATGCGCGACGCGGCGTCGACCCGCCAGAGCTTGGCCGCGCCCGCCTGCCCCCACCAGAGCCCGGCGCCGGTGAGCACGAGCCCGCCGGCGATCGAGAGGTACTCGATGCGCACGAACGGCACGATGGTGCGCGCCACGGTGAGCATGGCGAGCCACAGCGGGCTGGTCGCCACCTCCACGCGTTGGCCGATGTTGAACACCGGACCATGACCGGCGCGGATCTGGTCGACGATGCGGAAGTTGAGGAACGCGTCCTCCTCGACCCACCGATGCGTCCACCCCAGCACGACCAGGAACACGACCGGCAGGGCCCGGAACACGAGCTCGATCCGGGGAGCCTTCGCGGCGGCGGCGATGGTCGGCGGCGGCGCGGCCACCGACGCATCGGTGGTCACAGCCGGCATGGACGACGAGCCTAAGAGATCGGCGTGGCCGCCGGAGGGTCGTCAGGCACCGAAGGCCGACACCGTGCGTCCGGTCCCGACGACGACGAGTCCGTAGCCGGCGGCCGGGGACGTGAACTGCGACGGCACAGCACCGATGGATGGCGACGCGATGGTCGCGCCGGACGCGCGATCCAGTTCGACGAGATGGCCGTCGCGCGTGGCGACGGTCCACACCGCGCCGTCGGTGACGATCGTCGGTCCCGGTTTCGAAAGGCGCGCCGTCCAACCGACGGTGAAGGTGTCGCCGCTGACACTCACCTCGACGACGCCGTTCGAACAGGGCACGAACAACGTGTCACCGTCGTGGGCGACGCCGCCGAACGCTTCGCCCCCGGCGCAGACCCGTCCGACCTGTAGTTGTCCACCGATCCCACCCAGGTGCTCGGCGTCGAGCAGATAGCCGACGCCGTTCTTCCCGACCTGGAAGACGCGCGACGCGGGGAGCAGGACGGGGCCCGTCGCGCCGAGGTCGGCGTCCTCCTCGTTGAGCGTCTCCCAGTTCGTGGGCGCGAAGGCATCGCGGAGTCGAAGGTCGGCCCCGAGACGCACGACGCTGTTGCCGTAGTCGTACGAGGTGGTGCTCGAGCTGTTTCCGCTCGCGAGATACAAGCTGCCGTCAGCCGCGACGGCCGCACCGGGTGGCACCCAGAAGCCTCCCTGCCCTTGCGTCGGCAAGGTGTACGACGCGACGGGACCCAGAGCGGACGCCGACACCGACACCGACACGACTCGGCCGTGGTAGTCGCCACAGTCGCCGTAGCGACCGCCGAAGGGAACGAAGACCTTCCCGTTCGTCAGCGTGAGCGCGGCGCGTTGGTTGTGGACCCGGGGATCCGCACCGGCCGCGTCGACCGGGACGGAATCGACGAGATGTCCGGTCGCGAGGTCGAGTTCGAACAGCACATGACGGCCCGGCCGGACCATGCCGACGGCGTAGATCCGACGCGCGTCGACATCGACGACGGGAGTGCCGGTGATCCCGACCGGGTCGACGTTGCCGCACGGCAACGACGACCCCGGCACCGGTTCCCCGACGTGCGTCCTCCACACCACATGGCCGTCGGAGGCATCGAGCGAATACACGCTGTCGTTCTCGGTGGCGATGACGACACGACCCCCGACGACCAGGGGCTGCGCGTAGATGTCGCCGTCAACGCTGGGAGACACCCACCGGGTGCGCAACGCGCCGCTCCGGGCCGGACCGTCGGCGGCGACACCCGTGCGGGCGTTGTCGCCGAAGTAGGTCGACCACCGACCAGCAGGTCCCGATCCGGCAGGTCCCGATCCACTCGGTCCCGATCCAGTGGTGGTGGACGTCGCGTTCGGCGCTCCCGCGGTGACGGACGCACGGGGAGCGTGCTTCGCGGCGGTAGATCCTCCCGATGAGCACGCCGCAAGCAGGCACGCACCGAAGCAGAACACGAACAACGGACGGGGTCGGCGCACTCTCCACGGTCTACCCGATACCAGTGGCGCGGTGCGGTGCAGAGGCAGATGATGGGCAGATGCCGCGTCCGATGCCAGCAACCGCCCTGGTCGTCGCGATGCTGGCCATCCTCCTGATCTGCATCGTCACCGTGCCCGACGACGCGGCCGCGGCCGCACGCCCCGCAGCACCGCCCGCGTGCACCTTGCTGACACCCCGTCAGCTGCAGGCGGTCTTCGGCGGAACGGTCGGGCCCGGCGATCTCACCACTTCACCCGCGGGTGACGAGTCCATCTGCACATGGACCGTCCTCACGTCAGCAAACGGCAGCGGCTTCAGCGCGCAACTCGACGTCAAGGCGCGCTTCACGCCGAAGGAGTTCAAGTTGCAGCGACAGATCGCGAGCGGTCCGACCAAGACCGTGAAGCACATCGGCGACTCCGCGTTCAGCGAACGCGTCAAGATCGGCCGTCAGGTCTTCGATGATCTCTGGGTGCACACGGGCGACATCGCGTTCCGACTCGAGGTGCTCGAGGACCTCGGCTCGAAGCCCCTGGTTCGGCTCGCGCCAAGCGTCCTGGCGCAACTCGCCGCCGAGCGCCACTCGGGACTGGCGTCAACCTGATGTGACGGTCACGACTCGTCGATGAAGGCGAGGAGCGCGGGCGCCGCGAGCACCCACGGGTCGAAGAGGCTTCCCGTCCCGGCCGCGGTCGCCTCCACGGCCCGCTCCCAGGCGTCCTCGGGCCACGGCGGCTCGATCAACCGAGATCCCGCGATCAGCGCGTGCACCTCGAACGAAGTGCGCTTCGGGTGGTCGTAGTCCTGCTCCCCACCGCGCATGATCAACGTCGGACAGGTGATGGATTCGAACTCCCAATCGGGCACGCCGGGGATGGACTCGTTCGGCTTCGGTATGAAGGCGTCCAACCACCGGTTCATCACCCGTTCGAACTCGTCGCTCCCGATCGCGAGCAGGCGGTCCTTGTTGCGCGGGTTGGCGGCCACCATCGCGGCCCAACTGAACGGGCCAGTGTCCATCTCGATCACGCCCTCGATGCCCTTCGCCCGGACTGCGCCGAGCTCGTCGAGCACGTAGGCGGTCGCGAGCTTCATCGTGCTGTACGTCCCGCCGACGATTGACCACACCGCGAGCTTGCGCACGAGATCGGGCCACATGATCGTGAACACGATCGAGTCCCGCGCCCCGCCCGACCCGCCGGTGGCGACGACCTGCTCGACACCGAGCTGCTGGAGCAGCAGGCCCAGCGTCTCCGCTCGCATGTGCGACTCCGAGCGACCGTAGACCTGCACGTCCGACCGACCGCAGTTCGGGCGGTCCCAGAGCAACACGCGCTTGCCGCCATCGGCCAGGGCGTTCGCCAGCTCGTGCACGCCGCCGTAGTCCTTGCTGAAGCGGCCACCCGGTGTCATGACGACGATCTCGCCGTCCTCCGGACCGACGAACTCGTAGACGACGATGCCGCCGTTGACCTCGATCTCGCGGTCAGTCATGGCTCTCCACCTTCTTCGTCGAGGTTCCGGGGCGCGGGCCGCTGCCTGCGACGAACGCTACCGGCGATCGACATCATCGGCTGAAGAAGAAGTCCTGAGCGTTCTGGTAGAGGTAGCCGTCGAGCACTTCAGGCGTCAGCTCCAGCGCCGCCGCCTCTTTGACGCAGCGCGAGATCGACAGCACCGGGGAGTCGGACGCGAACATCACCTTGTTCTTGCCGCGAGTCGACATGTAGTGCAGCAGTGACTGCGGCAGGTGCCGGGGCGCCCACGCCGACGTCATGAGATGCAGGTTCCTGTACTTGATCATGAGCCGGATGGCGACGTCCCACCACGGGTCGGCGCCGTGCATCATGCACAGCTTGAGCTCGGGGAACCGCACGCACACGCGGTCGAGATGGATCGGGTTCTGGACCTCGCCCGGGATCGGCGGCCCCGGGAGCCCGGTGTTCATGCACAGCGGCAGGTCGAGCTCACAACACTTGGTGTAGAGCGGGTAGTACACCGCGTCGCTCGGCGGGTACATGCCGTCACCCCAGAAGCTCGGCCCGATCACCGTGTAGGCGACCTGGTGGTCGGCGACGAACGACTGCAGCGCGCGGAGGTTCTCCATCGGGCGCAGCAGGTTGTGGCCACCGAGGCCGATGCTGAAACGATCCGGGCGCGCATCGACGAACGACAGCACTCGCTTCGACGGATGCGCGAGGTTGGTCATGCAGACCGCCCGCACCACCCCCATCGCGTCCATCTCGTCGAGCAGCTCGGGGAGCTCACGGCTCGTGAACATCGACTCGCCGGCCTTGAAGTAGTCCTCCTTGACGCGGACCATCCATTCCGGCTGCTTCGTGTCGCCCATGTCGGTGTTGACCAACAGGTCGTGGGCGCGAGCGACGAATCCCATGACGTCAGCGCGCCGATCGGAGCAGGCCGAGCGCGTTCTCGCGCATGACGAGGCGGATCTCGTCGTCGGAGAACGCGTGCAGCTCCTTGACGAAGTCGAGTGGTCGGGCGAGAGCCTCGCCGTGGGGCCAGTCGGACCCGAAGAGCACCCGCTCGGTGCCGATGAGGTCGGCGAGCTTGCGCATGTCCTCCTCGTAGTACGGCGTGACCGAGATGTGCTCGCGGATGGTGTCGAGCGGGCTCTGAGGGAAGAGCCAGGGCGTCTGGTTGGCCTGCTTCATCAGCCGCTTCACGAGCAGGCCCACCCAGTCGGAGCCGTTCTCGATGCTCGCGGCCCGGAGCCCGGGGTGACGGTCGAACACGCCGTCGACGACCATGCTGCCGATCGTGTCGTGGATCGGGCGGTCCGACACCACGAGCTTGCTGAGCAGATCGACGCCACCGCGGAACGGCTCGAACCAGTCGCGCGCGCCCCACGCGCCGGCGAACATCTCGTAGCCACTGTCGCCGAGGTGGAAGGCGACGGGCACGCCGGCTTCGGCGAGGCGCGCCCACACGGGATCGTGCGCGACGTGGCCGAACGACCGGCCGCGGCCGTTCCCGGCGGGCACCGGCGCGGGACGTAGGTGCACGACGCGGGCGCCGCGGTCGAGCAACCACTCGAGCTCCGCCACCGCGGCGTCGGGGTCGGCGAGCGAGAGCATCGGCACGCCGAAGATCCGGTCCTGGTACGCGAAGCCCCAGTCGTCGTCGAGCCAGCGGTTGAATGCGCGCAGAGTCGCCATGGTCGCGGGGATGTCGTCGCGCAGAGCCTGTTCGATGCCGCACGCGAGCGTGGGGAACAGGAACACGGCTTCGAGACCCTGCTCGTCCATCACCGCGAGTCGCGCGTCACGGTTCTGGTACTCGGCGCGCAACGGCTCGAGCTTCGACAACGTGCGCGGGTCGACGCCTTCGGGAACCTGCCCGCGGAACATGAGATCCATGCACCCGGCGACGATGATCGGATCGAAGGTGGGGTTCGGGATGAAACGGAAGAGCCTCCCGCCGACCAGCAACAGCGTGTGCGTACCTTCGTGCACCACCTGCACGCCACGCCGGCGGAACTCCTTGTCGAGGTGCCGAGTGCCCGCGTCGACGGGCTCGTAGTAGTGGTTGTCGGCGTCGACAGCCCGAAATCCGATGTCCATGACCCTCCGTTCGTCGTCGCGCGCGCGTCACGGTCGCGTTGACTGCTTGCACCCTAACTGAGCGACGGAAACGCGGGCTGAACCCGCGTCAGCCACGCCCTATTGCAGTCTGCGCGAGCTGCCTGAGTGCTGGACCAGTGTTCGGCGTCGCGCCTCCGAGCCAGTCGATGCGAATCATCGTGCCGCCCTTGAGCACCGCGATCGCGGTCGGCCCCAGGTAGGCCGCGTCACCGACGCCCGACAGTGGTTGCAGCGGTCCGGAGCTCGACATCGATCGCTGCAGGTCCGATGTCGTCTGGCCCGTCGCGACCGTGACCTTGATGGCGTTGGATCCGCTGGTCTCGCGGTACTGACACGAGCTGTTCGACTTGGCGTCGTTGTCGTTGACGGGTTGGCCGAGCGCCGTGGCGGCGTCGGCTCGGATGACGAGCGTGCACGCAGCCGTGCCCGCGCCGGCCTTGGTCGCGCCGGCCTTCTTGGCGAGCGCGAACGTGGCGAGATCGACGAATGCACTCGGCGGAACCTTTGCACTTCCTCCGCTCAACTGGATCAGGATCACAACACACGCGCCCTGATCGAAGAACGTGACATCACGCACGATGCTCGCGTCACGCGGTGTCGGTTCGAGCAGGGCCTTCGTCCCGGAGACCGTGACCTTCTTGCCCGCGGCCGCAGGATTCGGGCACTGCGTCTTCTTCGCGCCCGCACTCGTCTGCACCAACACCTTGCCCGCCACCGAGCTCGGGAACACGAGCTGCGTCTCGCACGAGCCACCCGTCTTCGAGGCTCCGGCCGAAACCGGATCCGAGACCGAGGTGGGCTGCAGCGCGGGGTCGAGCTTTCCGAGCGCGGCAGTCACATCAGCCTTGGTGACGAGCGCGCAGGCGTCGGGCGGTGCCT
>Ga0075021_10001625_pt1 | contig 11578 bp, 9 predicted proteins | sample ColStrG_CSR_2012_FD_72749 | JGI IMG/M metagenome (GOLD analysis project Ga0075021, IMG submission 72749) | Freshwater sediment microbial communities in response to fracking from Pennsylvania, USA - Cold Stream Run_MetaG_CSR_2012 | ecosystem: Environmental > Aquatic > Freshwater > Creek >... | reverse complement strand
TTACTTTCTCGCCGCGCCTGTTCATGTATTCTCGGGCCGCTTGGCGACGGATTAGCTGTTCGCCAGTGATCGCGTGTTGCCCTTCGGAGAGCCGCTGAAAGTGCTCCTCGCGCACTTCTCCGCGTAGCTCCCACTGTTTGGCAAGCCTTCCGTGCCACTCCCCACGAATCTGCTCCGCTTCGGTGTAGTAGTTCTCGCGGGCGTTGCCAAACTCTTCCGCGTGATACGACTGCGCTTGGCCTGCGCTCAGTGGCTTGGAGATAGTCAGCATGTGTTGGCCTACTCGAAGAAGTCCCTTTGCTGGCGTGCTGGCTCTCGTTCGATTTTCTGGTCCTCACTTTGTTGCTGTTCATTCGGTACGAGTTTCTGCCCCGAACCTCCATTCCCCGATGGCTTGCCTGCTCCTGCCGCGGCCGCCACAATCTTCGGCGGTTCCTCGGGCGGCTGCTGTGCCGGACGCTCGATGTATTGCGGCTCGCTGCTCTTAAGCTCGATGTACGGGAGACTCATACGCGCCACGAGATTTCCGCACTTGAGATAACCGTGCATCTTTTCAAGGCCGCTGATCTCGCTTGCCATCACCAGCGGCCTGATCTCGCGTTCGAGGTTATAGCCCTTCGATTTGCGCGATTGTGGGAACTGCTCATTTGTGCGGCTCTCCCGTATCCGCTCGATCTCCTGCTCCCCGATGGTGTCGCTAATCCATTTCGCTGCGTGCGGCTCACTCGTGCATAAGAAGATTTTCGTCGAAGGCTGCGACATCATCGCCTCCGCTTCGTGGCCGTAGCGCACTTCCAACTGGCTGCGTCCCTGAAAACCCAGCACCACCGGGTTGTTGGATTTACGGTTTTCCGTGATCGCCGTGTGCAGCTGCGGCAACCGCTGCAAGGTTGCTAGTTCATCCAGAATGAACCACACCGGACGCGGACTCGCGCTGCCCTGATTCATCAAGCGCAGCACGAGCATGTCCAGCCACAAACTGATGAGTGGCGCTAGACGCTTCCGTGTGTCCGGCGTGCTCGTGAGAAACAGCCAGCCGCGCCGCTCCTTCGACCATTCGAGCGTGCTCCAACGGCCCTTCGTCTCCGTTTCACTCGGCAGCAGCCTCATGGCGTCAGCTACCATGCCCAGCGAACCAAGGACGCCGTTGCGCTGTGGTGGCGAATCCTTGTCGATCATTGCCGCGTACTCTGTTCCTTTGACTCTCCGGTCGATCTCTTCCGGGTGCGACATCCACCACACCAACTCTTGCGGCGTCGGATGAAAGCCCAACAAGTGTGCAAAGATTTTTCGCGGAGCCTCTACGAAGAAAGAGTTTTCGTTGTGTCGATCGGGGAACATCGACGCGGCCAATGTGAGAGCGTCGGCCCCTTGTCGGAGCTCGTCTCCCGGAGTCCAGTAAGGCATCCGTTGGTCCAGCGGATTAAGAATCAAATCGCCGCGCGACGGAGAAAGAAAGTAGGGGACGTAGTCGGCGGGCGTCGCGGGATCGTACACGATGGCCGTCTCACCGCGCTCCTCGATCTGCAATAAGATTTGCCGGATGAGCGCGCTTTTCCCTTTCCCCGAATCGCCCATGATGAGGATGTGGCTCGATTCAATCTCGCGTGGCAGGCGCAGCCAAGTTTTTCTGTGAAGTATATTTTGTGTGAAGCTCTGCTGCTGTAAGAACCCGATTCCGTCTGAACGGTTGCGGCGATTAAACGCACGCGACGTCACAAGCTCCGGGCCTTTCAGACGCCGTCCATGTTTGCGTATTCTCTTGCGCGCCGAGTCCATCGGGATCGCCACAACGAGACCCACCAGCAACACACCCAAGCCGCCCCACACCGCCGGTTTCGCCAGATCGGTGAGCGTCTGGTCCTGGTATATCCAGTGCCCCAGGAATTCATGCAACCTCGCATTGTCATACCGTGCGCGCTGCCATTCGAGCTTCAGGTCACCGATCTTTAGGGCCTCCTCGGTCAGTGCGAACGTGCTCTCGCCCTTCTCCGTCACGAACGGTTCTGCTTCGTTGTCGAGCGCTAGTCGCGTTCCCTTCCGTGTCACCACCATCAACAGTGTGTACGAGGCATCCGTCCGAAACGCTCCTGCCACTGGCGTCCCCACGTAAGTCAGTAGGTAATGCCGTTGAAGCGGCGTCCACACCCGCATGTAACGGTAGTACCCGATGGCGAACATACTGAGCAGAGCAACGCAGAACGCTCCGATAATCCATACAGCCCGGTCACTCGGAAATTCTCCTGCATCGCCCTCTCGCCCCCATTTCTGTTTCATGGCACACCCCCTGTTGCTGCTTCGGCGAGGCGCTGTCGCGACTTGCGCAACTTGTTCTGGTCCGCCCGCTCGATTAGCTGCTGCATCTCTTCTGCGGTCAGCGTTCGCCCTTGGGATACGGCGAAGTGGATGTTTAGCAGGATGGTTCGCAGCGCCAACACTTCGGCCAGGACGGTTTGCTCGCCTGTATTCGGCTTGGTCGCCTTGAGCAGAACATCACGCGCCCACTCGCTGATGGTTTGCTCGCCCGTTAGGGCTTCAAACAAGGCGTATTCCTCGTCAGTGACTTTCGTACTGATGGATTTGGTTCGAAGGGAGGGCACGGAATTCACCCCATAAAATCAACAAGTTCCCATACGGGAACCATTGGTTACTGCGCGGCGCTCTGAGGGAAGAGGTTCGCGGCAAGCTGTTGGATTTTCAGCAAGTTCCCCAATAGCAACCAAGGTTGCTATACGGCACCCGTTTGGGGGTGACGTGTCAGTCCAACTCCCGGTGCCGAAGGCACCGCTCTTCATAGCTCACCGTATTCGAGAATCAATCCGTCCCAGGCAATACGCACGTCCGGGATCTCCCAAGCACGGCGGAACAGTTCCCGCACGGCTCTCCACTCTTTCTCCGTGAAGCTGAACATGATTCCGTTGTTGCGTGCACGGAACGACAGTTCCGTCTCTTTCCCGCGCTCCGTGGCAGCCCCGAAGAAATACTCACCCTTCCAGTGCATCGTTGAGTCCTCCGAGTCGAGAGCCGTCAACATCGTGCGGAACTCAGCGATGCTCGGATAGTCGTTAATTGGGTATTGCGGGGCCCTCACTCCTGGGAAGCTAAGAAGCACCGAGAAATCGTTGCCTTCCCCCCGAGCAAAGGACAGCGTGTATCCTCCTTCGCTGATCGGCGGGATTGCGCCCCTGTGGAATCTTTCCTCGGCGGTTCTGGGTCTCTCTCGGATTGGCTGTTGCTTGATGTAGTAGTGCCCCCGCGCAGCGAGCCGCCAGAGGATCGGCCAGTAAGGACGAAGGACACGATTGACGCCATCCGCACCAGCAAGATTCTCCTCTTCCAACAGAACGTACAGATTGCGACCCGCGAGCAGCGGTGCGTACTTAGTCGCCGGTTCACTCAAGCGTTGGCGTGTCTCGGTCACCGTGCGGCGGACGATTTCAGGCGTTGCCTTCTCAATGCCTTCGGACCCCTTACCTTTTGCGGGGCGGCAATCCGAGGGCAGATTGCCCAAATAATATTCATCGCGGGTGGAAGCTCCCTTTCTGAGGTCATATACCGCAAGGAACGCGTCCAGAACTGTGCTTAGAGATTCGCGGGAAACGGGACTCGGTGTTTCACTCGAAAAGGCTTCAAGTCCCTGTTGCACGAAGTGAGCGAGGATCGTCCACTCGGCTTTCGACAAGACATGCTGGGCTTCTCCCTTTCTTCGAATTTGGAGAAGTGTTTCTGTCGGCGCAGCCAGCAGGTCCACAACTTCCATTCGCTCCTCGCGCGCCGATTCGAGGAGTTGCTTGGCAATCTCCGAAGTCGAGACACTTTCACCCGTTTTGGAGGACATGAGTTGCTTGGCCCGCTCCAGACGTTGCCGCAGGGCCTCGCTGATGCGAACTGAGAGCGTCTGCTGTTGCGGTTTGTCAACCAATGCGTGACTCCTTTTTGACCAAAGAATACAAGCCGGACTGTGTGTATCGAAACATGCTTGACATATTACATTTCTTAGACTACCGTGTCAATATGATCTTTTCATCGCTCGCCGCCCAGTCCAGAGAGTCACAGGTGAGAGAGAAAATTGCTGCATGTTGCCGAGCGACTGGTGAGTCGCAAGTCATGCCTTCTTTTCGATCCGGGGGGTTACTCGCAATCAATGGCCGTACCGTCACAAGTCGAAACCTCAGTGCATATCGAACGGCATTATGCCGTTGCGGAAATCGCTGAGATGTGGAATTTGAGCGCTGATAAAGTCCGTGAACTTTTTGAGAATGAGCCTGGTGTGCTTGTGATCGGAGAACGGAGTCCACGCCACAAGAGACGGTATGTTACGCTGCGGATTCCTCAGACTGTGATCGAACGTGTTCATCGTCGTTTATCATCGAAATCCGGCGTCCGTTAGGAGTCTTCCACAATGCTGACCATCTATCGCCGTCATCGCAAGGACTGCAAGCAACGTGCGAAGGGGCGAAAACACCGACACTGCCAGTGCCCTATTTGGGTTGACGGAGCACTCGGCGGGAAAGAGATGCGTGAGTCTCTGAAACTCCGCGACTGGCAGCGAGCGCAAGAGATGATCCGCGAGTGGGAAGCCGAGGATCGGCGCACACGCCAGCAAGAGCAACAGATCACAATTAAGGATGCTCATGAGAAATTTATCGCAGACGCGGAAGCACGGAAGCTGAACGACTCCACGCTCTACAAATACCGCCTGCTCTTCCGACAGCTCGACGGTTTTGCGGAAACGTACAAACTGCAATTTCTCACCCAGCTAGACCTCGACACACTTGCAACGTTCCGCGCAACGTGGACAGAGGGTCCGCGCACAAGCCTCAAGAAGCTGGAACGACTCAGGGCGTTCATGCGCTTCGCCGAGAAAAGAAAGTGGATTGACGACAATCCGGCGACTGAACTGAAAGCTCCGAAGGTTCCCAACAAGCCGACAATGCCATTCACTCGGGAAGAGATGATTCGCATTTTTGCCGCGCTTGAACCCTACGGCAAGAGCGCGGGCGCTCGCAACGCGCGACGCCTCCGCGCTTTTGTTTTGCTGCTGCGATATTCGGGATTGAGGATCGGGGATGCAACCCAGCTTGATGTAAGCCGCCTCGACGCGAACAAGTTACTTCTGCACACGCAAAAGACTGGTGTACCTGTCTACTGTGTTCTGCCTGATGTGGTCGTTGAAGCGTTGAACGTGGCACCGCGCTCAAGTGAGCGGTATTTCTTCTGGACAGGCGCATCGAAGGTCCACAGCGCAAAGGGAAAATGGCAACGCAGATTGCAGCGTCTTTTTGAATTCGCAAAAGTCCCCAAGGGTCATCCGCACCAATTCCGCGATACGTTCGCCGTCGAATTGCTGCTCGCGGGTGTTCCTCTCGATAGGGTCTCAATTCTCCTCGGACACAGTAGCATTCGCATAACTGAGCGCCACTACGCGCCGTGGACACGTTCACGCCAAGAGCAAATTGAAGCCGATCTCAGGGCCGCTTGGAGCAACGATCCCGTGATAGGAGAGGTACACGCGGGGTACACGGCGAAACGCGCTGCTAGAACTCCTGTGTTATCAAGAAGAAGGATTGGTAGGGGCGGTGGGGATCGGACCCACGACCTTCGGCTTAAAAGGCCGCTGCTCTACCACTGAGCTACGCCCCTAAACTCTTACATTTCAAAACTTATTTGCGGCCTGCCTGCTTCAAACTAGGGGCTCTGTCGCCGAATTGAACCTAACCTTTTCGGCATGAAAAATTGCGAACTTCCATCTTTCCGAGTCCTGACTTGATACAGGCGCCGTACCATGCCTTTCGGAATCCTATTATCTTAACAGCATTGCCGATACGGTCCAGTCGCAAATGACAGGATCGGTTTATTTATTCCGGCTGGAATGATTCTCTCTCGTGCTCGACGAGGCCGCGCCAAATCGATGAATCAACTGTCCTCAGCGAAGAAAATGGCCTGGAAACGAGGGAAGTCGCTTCTCCAACCTGCCTGAATTTCTCAAAATTGCTACATTCGCAATTCGCCTGCGTGGGTGGTGTCATAGCCGGTGATGGCTTCGAGTTTGCGGCGAAATTGGGATCGCGTGAGGACATCGAGCAAAGTCTTTACCGCCGGCAGTTCTGAATATTCCTGGGGAATGACAAAATCGTATCGCTCGCTGGCCAGAGAAACGAAGTCGAGACCAAAATGGCGGGCGACCGAGCGGGTGGCGATGCAGCAATCGGCCTGCGCCGTGGAGACGGCTGAGGCGGCGGATAGATGGCCTCGCGCGATCACATCGTACCCTGCGATATTCCGGCTGGATACGCCAGCCTTCTGCAAGCCACAGTCCAGCAGTTGACGAGCGCCCGATCCGGCATCGCGGTTGATCAGACGGACCCCTTTGCGAACGAGATTCTCGATGCCGCGAATCGCCTTGGGATTTCGGCGCTGCACCACCAGTCCCTGCTCCCAGGAAACATAGGTCACCACGCGGACATTGTCCCCCCGAAACATTTCCTTCACGAATGGCACGTTATATTCGTCGGTTTCCGCGTCGTGCAGGTGCGAGCCGGCAATGTGGATCAGTCCGGCCTTCAACCATTCCAGGGCCCGCTCGCTAGGACAGAGCGCGGCAACCACTTCAAAGCCCAGGCGGCCCAGCTGGGCCGCGAGAATCGAAATGGCGGGATCGCAACCGCCTACAATAATCCGCTTTCCTGAATTCAAATCACCCAGTGGGTTGACGTACACGCTGGAAGACTTTGCGCCAACGCGCGCCACGATTCCATCGGCGTCCGATAGATAACTGGGTCCATTCGCCGTCGGGACACCGACAATCTCCGCTCCCACACGGCAAAGTTGAAGCAACTGACCTTCGCGCGGTTTTGATCGAGAAGAGAGAAATTTCACTTTGATCTGTTTCGGGGCCGGTACATTCTCCGCCTCAAGCGAGAACAGGTCCTCCACACGGCAGTCCAGGGCACGGGCGAGCCGCAGAGCGACAATCGTATTCGGCGTGTAGCTGCCCGCCTCGATGGCATAAATCGTCGGACGGCTGACTCCCACCTGGCGAGCCAGCTGAGCGGCCGCGATGCCGCGCTGCTCCCGAACGGCCTGGAGACGATTCTCAGTATTCGTCACGGCGCCTCTTGAATGCTCGTCATCTTGCAGGATACTAACACGCAGATTGTCGCATCGTCTTCACCCGCGCGTTCGCACCCCGCGTAGTCGATCATTCCCATTTGACGCGATATCGCGCCAGGACTAGTATTTAGGTCTGTCTTGTACAAAAAGCAATGTCTATTATGAATTATAGGAGCGTGGCGAGATCGTCGGCCCGCTGCGAGGTTTGCCACTTCCGGTTTCCGAACGATGGATCGCGCTTTGGGGATGGCCGGTATTCCATTGCCGGCCATTTGCCCCGTTTCGCCGCAACACTCGCCCGGTCATGAATTTCGCGGTCCGCGGACGGACTCCGTACTGAGGTGGGGGGCTCCATGATCGCCTGTGAATACTGGTTCAAGGAATTCGATGCAGAGGGGGAGTGGCGAATATCTGGAGGCCTGGGCCTCGCGGGTGGATCATATGGCCAACGAGGGTTGGGAAGTTCTAGAATGTGTTCGGCGCCCCCAGCGATTTGGTTTGTGGACCGTCTTGTTATTCAGGACGGGTCAGGATGTTAGCCGCCGCAAAATGAATCAAGACCTTTCCCCTGGCGGGGCGAACTGACGCCGCAATGGTTGGGACTGAAAAATCATTTCATCTTCGTAGGCTAGTCGTCATCTGGAGGAGCATCATGAACGGGAATCGGTTTTTTCTGATGGGGTCGTTCGCGCTGCTAATCGCATTGGTCTTTCTCTCGTTGCCAACACTGAGGGCTCAGAGCATTCGATTTCATGACGCTCCCGAATCAGCCGATCAAATGAAAAATCCGTTTTCTGGGCAGCCCCGCGCCGCGGAAATCGGAGTGCAAATCTACGCCGTTAATTGCTCTGCCTGCCACGGCCCGCAAGGCCAAGGGTCCGGAAATATCCCTGCGTTGAAGTCAGCAACCGTACAGGGAACCAACGAAGGCCAGCTCTTCTGGTTCATTACGCAGGGGAACTTGAACAACGGTATGCCATCCTGGGCTTCTCTGTCCGAGGAAAGGCGCTGGCAGATTGTCACTTATCTGAAGGCAGGCATGCCCGGCATTCCCAGAAATTCAGTTTCTACCGATCTGGGTGCCGTCGTTTCAAACGCGCCGCCACCGAAGGCTCCCTTTACTGATTTCCGCTATGAAGCGCCCGGTGCCATCCACAAGATTTCGATTCAAGATATTCCGGCGCCGTTCGCCACAAGCTCGGCGGGAAATGGACCAAAACTCGTCGACCGCCCCCAGGATGTGTGGCCGAAGGCGCCCGCGGGCTTCAAAGTCGACCAATACGCAAGCGGGTTGGCTCACCCTCGCATGATCCGAACCGCTCCCAACGGCGACTACTTCGTTGCGGAAAGCGATAACGGCGACATCAAAGTTTTTCGCGGGATCAGCGGCGATTCAAAGCCTGTGCAGGTTGAAATATTTGCGGCGGGCCTCACCCGGCCTTATGGCATTACCTTCTATCCGCCCGGCCACAATCCGCAATGGGTGTACATTGGGAATACGAATTCGGTCGTGCGCATTCCCTATCAAAATGGCGATTTGAAAGCGCGTGGCCCGGCCGAGCATATCGCGGACCTTCCCTCCGCCGCCGCAGGCCATTGGACGCGGAGCATCGAGTTCACCCCAGACGGAAAAAAGATGTTCGTCGCCGTGGGTTCACTGTCCAATGTCAATGATTCCGACACTTCCCCCGAAGAGAAGAATCGGGCCAACATTCTGGAATTCAATCCGGACGGCACTGGGATGCGCGTCTATGCCTCCGGCATCCGCAACCCTGGCGCGGGCCTTGCGATAAATCCAAAGACCGGCGAATTGTGGTGTTCCGTGAATGAGCGCGACGGCCTCGGTGACAACCTCGTTCCCGACTACATCACGCACGTTCAGGAGGGCGGATTTTACGGCTGGCCCTGGTGGTATATGGGCGAGCATCAGGACCCGCGGCATGAAGGCAAACATCCCGAGCTCGGCTCAAAAGTCATCACACCCGACGTGATTTTGCAGCCCCACAATGCATCGCTCCAGCTGACTTTCTACACGGGCCACCAGTTCCCCGCCGAATACAGCGGCGACATCTTCGCGTCCGAGCACGGTTCCTGGAATAAATCGGTGCGTGCGGGCTACGAATTAATTCGCGTGCCGCTGCACCAATCCGCGCGCGCGAGTGGTGAATATGAAGATTTCCTTACCGGGTTCGTTCTCGACAACGGCAATGTTTGGGGCCGGCCGGTCGGCGTCGCGGTAGCGCAAGACGGTTCCCTGCTGGTGACGGATGATGGCTCCAACTCGATCTGGCGGATCAGCTACACCGGCAAATAATCGTACATTGAAGGTTTCATTGGCTGGCGTGCGTCGATCTTGAATCGAATCGGGGATTCCCTCTAAATTAATTTGCTCGATTCCGGCGCAGGAATCGGCGAATACCGATAATCGTGCGACTTGGAGTGCGCAAACTGAACCGATGCTCCGTGGTCTGCACACTTTTGTATGCTGCCGAATGTAAATAAAGTGGATTCTCGCATGAGTTGTACGCGTACTCGCCACGGTGCTAGAATTCGCCTCACTTCTCTTGGAGCCAAGTATGAAAAAAACAGTAACGATTGTTGGGTCCATCGTAATTGTTCTGATTGCGGTTCTACTGCTTCTGAGGATTACCGGTTTTGAACCTAAGGACTGCCCGCCCACCGATCGATCTTTGTCGTGCAGAGCCCCTGGGCTTTGGCTTAAGGGCGAACCCGTCACTAGTCCAGTCACCGACTGGTCGTTCACAGACAATATTCCTCAGATCAAGATTCAAACCCAGACGCCATTTCTGTTGCCTCACTCGGTGACGATTTGGTGCGCCGTTTACAATGGCAATCTATATTTGAGCTCTTATCGCGGCAGATTGTGGGTTGAAGATGCAATCCGCGTTCCTCACGTACGCCTGAAAATAGCAAACCAAGTGTACGATCGCGAATTGTCAGTGATCAACGATCCGGCGGAAAAAGCGGCCGTGCTCCAGACGAAACAGAAGAAATATCCGCAGTGGAAGGCGCCGGCGGTCGAGACAGCGACCGTCTTTCGCGTCATACCCGGGTAAGCGAACCCAACGGATGAGAGGCATCGCAAGTCCCGCAAAATCGGACGGATGCCGGCAGGCCCACAAACAGAGTTCTCCAATAGTGAAATAAAGTTCGTCCCTACTTTTCGTTGTTCATACTGTATATTTCGCACGCGGTGAGTGGAGCAAGAAACCGCCGACTCATGCGCCAAGCGGGAGCCAGTCGTGAAAACGCTTTTAAAGGTCATTGGAATAATTTTGATTTGCCTGGTCCTGCTGCTGCTAGTGTTGAGCGTCACTGGCTTTGAACCGCATGGCGGCACTCCTGGCTTATGGTTAAAGGGACAAATCGTAACCGTTCCGGTTTCTGACTGGTCGTTCACCGACACGATCCCAACCATCGAGGTTCAGACGAATACCTGGTATCGGATCCCGCATTCCGTGCACACCTATTGCGTTTCCTACAGCGGCCAGCTTTATCTGACTTCTGTTTATCGCGCGGGACTCACCTACCCGAATGGCAGAAGCTGGAATGCGAACGTGGCTCGCGATCCGCACGTGCGCCTGAAAATTGGGGACAAATTGTACGATCGCACTTTGTCCTATGTGACGGATTCGGCGGAAAGAGCGGCGGTCATCCAGCTCAAAGCAAAAAAATATCCCCAGCAGAAAATTGCCCCGGGATCCACCATCAATGTATTTCACGCAATGGACAACTGATCGGCAGAATGCGGTCTTGTAATCACACGCTCGGGCCGCGTATCTTGCTCCAGCACACAGCGGACAGGAATGGAAGGAATGCAGATAGCCATTACCGGCGCCAATAGCGCCGTCGGCCAGGCCATCCTGAAATTTGGATCGGAGCAAGGCGCGGCGTCAAACACGCTCGTCGCCGTAGTGCGCTCCGACGGCGCCGCCGTGCAAATTGCGCCGCTGCTCGGCGCGCATAGCAGAGTCTCCCGAATTTCCTACGATGACCCCGCCAGCCTCGATGCGGCATTCCGGGGCGCCAACGCTGTCATCCACCTGGCAGGAATTCTGGTCGAGCATCCGGGGTCGACCTATGAACTGGCAAACGTTGCGCCCGCTCGTAGCGTGGTTGCGGCCGCGAAGCGCTGCGCGGCGGATAAGTTCGTCCTGGTCAGCGCCACGGGAGCGAACGAGAACTCTTCCAACGGCTACTACCGCTCGAAGGGACTGGCGGAAGCTATGGTGCGTGAATCGGGGCTGAACTATACGATTTTGCGCGCACCGCTTTTGCTCGGGCCCGGAACCGAAGGCTCGGTGGCGCTCCTGCGACATGCAAGCGGGGGCAAAACCAAGTTGATCGGGGGCGGCCGCAACCTGCAACAGCCTCTCTCGGTGAATGATCTGGCGCGAGCCGCACTCGTGGCCGCTCAACCTTCTATTGCGAGCAGCCGGACACT
>Ga0075021_10001624_pt1 | contig 11582 bp, 13 predicted proteins | sample ColStrG_CSR_2012_FD_72749 | JGI IMG/M metagenome (GOLD analysis project Ga0075021, IMG submission 72749) | Freshwater sediment microbial communities in response to fracking from Pennsylvania, USA - Cold Stream Run_MetaG_CSR_2012 | ecosystem: Environmental > Aquatic > Freshwater > Creek >... | reverse complement strand
CTATCTGGAGTTCATGCCGGACAAGAAGCTGGGGCTACGGGCGCACTGGACCAAAGACAATAGCGACAAGACGATCCAAGACCTGCGCGACAAGGCATCCGTGGAAACCAAACCAGAAGAACGCACGAAGCTGTTTAGCGCCATCCAAGATTACTTCCAGAAGAATGGTCCTTGGATGCCGTTTGTGCAGACGGGCGTGACCTATGGTCTCAATTCGAGCCTCAAGGGCTTTGTCTACAGCCCGCAGTGGACAGTGGACGTAGCGCTCCTGGGCAAATAGCCCGGTCAAAATCTAGGCAACAGGCGCCGGAGGGGTAAGCGGTATCAAGTCGTCTGATAAGACGGATACGCTGACTACCTCCCGCGCCAATGCCCTTGCCGCTCGACACCCCACGCCAACGTGCATCTCTTGCGCTTCTTCGCCCGGCGCGTGCTGCTGACCATTCCGATCTTGTTCGGCATCACGCTGCTGTCGTTCATCATCGCGCGCGCCGTGCCCAGCGATCCACTCGTGGCAAACCTGGGCCAGCGGGCCATGAGCGATCCGAAAGTGGTGGCTGCGTTCCGGGCTGAGTGGGGGTTGGACAAGCCACCGCATGAGCAATACCTCACCTACGTCGCGAACCTCCTGCGCGGCGATCTCGGCATGTCCATCCATAGCCGCCGGCCCGTCATCGAAGATTTGAAGGCGTTTTTGCCAGCGACGATTGAGCTGGCAGCCTCAGCGATTGTGGTCGGAATCGTGATGGGCGTGACGTTGGGCGTGCTGAGCGCTGTTTACCGCAACCGTTGGATTGACTCCCTGGCCCGCTTCATTTCGCTTATCGGCGTGAGTCTGCCGGTTTTTTGGCTGGCGCTCATATTCTTGTTTATCTTCTATGTGCGCCTCAGGCTCGTGGCTGGCCCCGGTCGGTTGGATCCAAGTCTGATAGCGCCACCGCACGTGACTGGCCTATTTACCATCGATGCGATCTTGTCCGGACAGTGGAACATACTCAGCAACGCGCTATCCCATCTGGTGCTGCCGTCGCTGACGTTGGGTATATTCACCGCGGGGCTCATCACCCGCGTCACTCGTTCGGCTATGCTGGAAGTGCTTGGCCTGGATTACATCCGCACCGCGCGAGCGAAAGGCTTGCATGAGCGCTTGGTTGTGCTCAAACACGCGCTGCGCAACGCGCTGGTGCCCGTGGTGACCGTGATCGGGTTTTCGTTTGCGAACTTGTTGGCTGGGACTGTCTTGACTGAGAAGATCTATGCCTGGCAAGGCATCGGCAGCTATGCCTTTCAAGCCTCGACTACGCTTGACTTTCAGGCCATCATGGGGGTGAGCTTGCTGATTGCGCTCATCTTTATCATCACAAACCTGGTCGTAGACCTGATGTATTTCGTGCTCGACCCGCGCATGCGGCAAACGTGACCGGCCTGCGCCTATCCCATGAAACTGTCAAATGTCCTGCGCCGGAGCCCCTTGGCCGCTATCGGCCTCGTGATCTTTCTCGCCTGGACACTCGTCAGCATCGCCGCGCCTACGCTTGCACGCTACGACTACCGCAAACAGCAAATTGCCAAGCGCTTGCGACCACCCAACGCCGAATTCGTTTTTGGTAGCGATCAACTCGGACGCGATGTCGAGACGCGCGTGCTTTACGCTGGCCGCACCTCGCTGCCAGCGGGCTTGGTTGTGGTCGTGGTGGCCGCGCTCGTTGGTTCATCCATTGGAGCCGTTTCAGGTTTCACGGGTGGCTGGCTGGACGATATCACCATGCGCGTGACGGAAGTGTTTCTGGCCTTCCCGACCATCATCCTGTCGATGACGATCGCTTCCGCGCTGGGGCCAAGCTTAATCAATGCCATCGTGGCCATGGTCGTAGTGTGGTGGCCAAATTACACGCGCTTGGTGCGCGCCCAGGTGATGCAGGTGAAGTCACGTGAATTCGTCGAGGCGGCGCGCGCCCTGGGTGTGGCTGAGCCGCGCATCCTAGTGCGAACTGTGATCCCCAACTGCATCGCGCCGGTGATTGTGCTCGCCACGGCCGACCTCGGCACAGCGATCCTGGTGTTTGCAGGTTTAAGCTTCCTCGGCCTCGGCCCCGACCCCAGTGTGCCGGAATGGGGGCGCATGATCGCCGATGGCATCCAATTCTTCGATCAATGGTGGATGGCCCTCTTTCCTGGACTGGCCATCTTCACCGTCGCCATGGCGTTTAACTTCCTGGGTGACGGCGTTCGCGACGCCCTCGACCCACGCCTACGCCAAAATTAAACTACCAAGCCGCGCGGAACGCAGTGCCTGTGTCTGATTTGACTGCGCCGCCGGGCGCTCAGCGCTCAGTGTTCAGCGCGACTGCCCATTTCCCTATGCCAAACTACGCCAAACGCCTTGAAGCCGTGCAACAGCGCATGGCCGCATCTCAGATTGACTTGCTGTTCCTGCCCTATTCAGCCAACCTCGATTATGTCACCGGCATTCATCGCGAGGAACAGAACTTTGGCAACACGATGTATCCGGGCGACTGGATGACCGGCGCCTGGATCACGACTGGCCGCTCCCCGATCGTGACGCTGCCACGCATGCAAGCTGAACTGCACACATCCGTCAGCGCCGACAATGTGCGGGTCTTGCCCGACGCAGGCGATGCCCACGCCTTTATGCGCGCTGTGCTCACGGCGCTTGGCATCAAAGACAACGCCGCCGTTGCCATCGAAGACCGCGCCCGGGCTGAAACGGTTCTGCATCTGGAGTCGCTCATCCCGGATCTCTCCATCTCGTCTGCGTCCGATATCTTTCGCCCGTTGCGCCTCATCAAAGATGCCGATGAACTTGCGATTCTGCGCAAAGCTGGCCAGATTACCGAGGCAGCTTTTGAGGCGACGCTTGCGCGCATCAAGCCGGGGATGACCACGCTCGACCTTATTACCGAAACGAATTTCCAGCTCAAGGCCCACGGCTCACAGGCGCCCTCGTTTCAAACCAGCTTCTACAACATGGGCCCAAACTTCCCCTTTGACTTTCACAACAAAGACGAGGTGATGCTGCTGCCACTTGATACGCCGGTGTGCATCTTGTTCGATTTTGGCTCAGTCTACGAAGGCTACTGCTATGACTATGGCCGCACGGTGGCCTTTGGCCAGCCCAATGCCGAGTTCCGGCGCGTGTTCGACCTGGTGATGGCGTCGCAAGCAGCCGGCATCGCAGCCCTACAAGCGGGTCACACCTGCGAACAGGCCGACGCGGCCGCGCGGGCCGTGATCGCAGACGCAGGCTACGCTGATGCGTTCCGCCACCGGCTTGGACATGGCATCGGCATGGATGTCCACGAGCCGCCGTTCTTGACCAAGGGCAACACGACCGTGATGCAGCCGGGCATGTGCTTTACGGTCGAACCCAGCATCACTTTGCCGCATCGGGTTGCGGCCCGGGTGGAAGACATCGTCGTCGTAGGCCAAACGGGTGGGCAGGCCCTGACGGAAGGGTTCAAAGACTTGCGCGTGTTCGAGTAACCCGGCAACACCCTATGGCCCACCCGCCGCGACGCCGCGCTATCCCGCTGCTCAATCGGCAGACAGTGCGACACGGCATCTGTGCCCGGGGCCTGGGTGTATCACTGCTGGGCCTTGGTTATGCCGTGAGTGCTGCGCGCAAGGCGCGGATCATATCGGCTGTTGCCCGTTTGGCGACGCCCGAGGCGGGTGCCAGAGCATCAAAACCGTGAATGGCGCCCGGATACACATGTAGATCCAGCGGCACGCCAGCCAGAGCAAGTTTGTGGGCATAGGTCAAGTCTTCGTTCAAAAACAAGTCCATGTCGCCCACGCTTACGTAGGCCGGTGGCAGCCCGCGCACGTTCTTGGCCCGCACCGGCGCGGCATAGGCCGGCACGTTTGACCCGCCGAAGCGTTTGCCCAGATACGCCTGCCAACCAATCCGGTTGCTGGCGCGCGACCAGCCGTAATAGTCGTTCTTGGCGGCCTTGGCGCTTTTGACGTTGGTGTCGTCGATCATCGGATAGATCAGCATCTGGTAGGCGATCTTGAGTTCTTTGCGGTCACGGGCCAAAAGTGCCAGCCCAGCCGCAAGTCCGCCACCGGCGCTCGCACCCATGATGGCGACGCGCTTACCGTCGACATTGAGTGCACTCGCATTCGACATGAGCCATTTCAGTCCAGCGTAACAATCTTCGAGCGGAGCCGGATATGGGTGCTCGGGGGCGAGCCGGTATTCGACGGCAACGATGACACAGCCTAGCTCGCGCGCCAGGGACTGGCACGGGATATCGTTTTCGTTGAGCGTGCCCAGAATCATGCCGCCACCGTGGATGTAGTAGATGGCCGGCAATACATGCGAAGCGTTTCTTGGCCGGTATACCCGCACCAGCACATCCGGTGCGCGTTTAGGGCCCGGGACATACGTGTCATGCGTGACCACATCGTCGAACTTGGGCAGCTGAGAGGCCATCTGAACGAACATAGTGGTGAGTGCAGTGCGCGTTGCGGGGATATCGTCGAGATTAAGCCAGTTGGCCAAGGTTGGGATGAGCGGGGCGAGTTCGGGATCGAGTCGTTCTTCGTGATACATGGGTGAGTCCTGAAATTGCCGTAGGCGTTTCATTGGCTGTGGGAGTATCGCCCGAGCTGGTAAACCGTCAAACGCATCCCCTCTCGAAAGCTGATCATTACCCACATGATTGTTATTCGCGGAAAAAGTGACATGACCGAACGCGTGTTTTGCCTTTTGCATTTGTCACAACTCGCGAAAACCTGGGTAAAGATCAGCACGCAGGCGGGAATGACGGACGAAAACCTGCCGATCCTCCTCAGCCGACCCGCCTTAAATACAACACTGCCGGCCCGACTTCTGCAAACGGGGTCGTGAAACGGATGCGCTCGTCGCGCTTCACGGTTACGGCATCGGCCACCTGCGTCTCGCGGCTGTTCACACTGAACCATTCGACCGCGTAGGTCCCCGCGGCCAACGTCACGTCGAACGATTCGCCTGTGTCGCTCGGCTGGAGGACGAGATACTCCTCGCTTGTATTCGCCAGCGTATACCCCGTTGAACTCAACTTACCTTGCGGCGTCATCGCGATCAACTTCATCCGCTGCGCATAGCGCAGTGTGTCGCCCAGCGCCTTGCGTGCCGTTTCCAACGAGGCATACGACGGCGCGCCCATCGACGCATGCGCCGCGCGGCCCGCATGGGCTGGGTCGGGCGAGTTCACGCCAGCGATGATGCCCAGGTCATACAGCAGTGGGTTGTGCCCGCGCACGAACGACTTCCACGCCCACAGCGCGTCGGCCGCCATCGGCGAGTAGTGATCGGTGTCGCTCAGGATGACCTTTGCGCCGTCGTTGGCCGGTGGGTCGGCGAACCAGTGCGATGGCGGGCTGCCCGGCATCATCGGCGGCGGGCCGTCCTTGAAGATCGCGTCATCGTAGCCGGGCGAAATCCAATCGGCCTGGCTGTTGAACAGCGGCGCGTTGACCTGCGTCTGATCGGCCACCGGATACTGCATCGTCATGCCGATGGGGTGCGCGTCATAGCCCATCTGTTGCTCGTAGCGCTTGACCGTGTCGATCACCCAATACTGCTACTCGGTCGAGTCGCCCCAATCGGGCACACTGCTCATGCCCAGCATCTGGGCGAAGTCCATGTCGATGCTGCCGCCACCGCAGGATTCGTTCGAGACTTCGTAGAGCACGTTGGGCAAATCGTGCACGGTGTCGATGACCTTGCGGGTGTAGGATTCTTGAATCGCCTGCACGCGCGGGTCGAGCGGCAACACCTGGACATCGTTGATCGAAGTGATGCCGATGCCGTTGACGTTGTTGCTGGCGAAGAACGGATGACCCTCGACCTGGTCGGGCGGCGGACTGAGGTGCAGCGCCCAGCCCTCGAACAGCATCACATCGACGTAGATGCCTTCGTTGCCCGCCGCGATGATGTAGTCGCGTAGCCGGTCGAAGAACGCCGGGGCAAATTTGGACAAGTCGAACTTGGGCTTGTCATCTTTTGCGGTGCCTGGCCCTACCCGCAACCACGGCTGGGGCGACATGCACAAGTGGAGGCTGCCGCCGCCCGCCTGCGACTTGAAGTGTTCCCAGCGCCACAGCCGGATGAAGTTGTGGCCGTGCTGTTTGAGAAACGCGAGGTAGGCGGGGAAGTCGTTGTACTCCGGCGTGTCGGCGCAGCCGGGGCCGGGGCCGGAGCCATCGTAGAAGATGTTGTTGACGTGCGCGCCGGTGAGGTAGATTGCCTGCTCGTCGCCGCTGTCACTCGAAGCGACAGCGAAGTAGCGTGGGTTGGCCCGCGAGACCACGAGCGGCCCACGGGCAGCGTTGAGTCCGGTCAGGAGACCGGGGTTGGTTTTTGCGGTCATCATTTCGTCTCGCTTTCGTCTCGCTTTCGTCTCGTTGCTCATCACAAGCCAACACACGCATCAGGTCGCGCCCGGCTTCTGTTCGGTGTCGGTCGTATTGCCGAAGATCTCGATGATCACGCCGAGATCGCGGTCGGTCGGCAGGTATGCGAGCGGGATGCCGCTGAACGTGCCGTTGAGCACAAGCTTGTTTCCCCGCTGGGCCTGCGCCGCCACCACGTCGTCGAAGTTCGGCGTGGCAACGGCGATGTGGTGGACGCCCTCACCTTTCTCAGCAAGAAAGCGCGCCCAGAGACTCTTGTCGTCGAGCGGCTGGATCAGCTCCCACATCACCTGGCCGACCTGGGTGGCGCCGACCCGGGTGACCGCAAGGCCCGAAGCGTGTTCGACCGGCCGGCCATACTCGCACCAATCCTTCGCAGTCTCGGGGTTGAACTCCCAAATCTCCCACGGGCCGATCCCGTAGTCGTCGACGTACCTTCGAATCGTTGCGTCAAGGTCGCGCACCACGATCCCGATCTGCATCGTCTCAGTAAAAACAGGCTTGTTCATTTCTATACCCTGAACCCCCTTGAACCCGCAACCGCACCCCGCGTCAAGACCGAACGGTCTTGTTCAGCCATGCTGCGGAGCACAGCGGCGCAACGTCACTTGATGTGGCTCCCGCTGATGTTGAGGTTCATTCGTTCCTGCGTCTCTAATTCAATCCCTTCATGGTGTCAGGCAGCCGCGTCTCGAAATCGAGGGTGCCAACCCACGCCGGTCGCAGCGCAATGCGTGCCATCTTCGTACCCGGCTGATCGACTTGGGCGAGATAGGTTGCTGCGGCATCTTCGCCCAGGTAACGACGCGCAGCCAGCGCATACTCCGGCACGATGCCCTGCACTTCCGTGATCGACACCCTGCCGCGCATGAGCAGCGCGTTTGGCGGAAAGCTTTCCGTGTCAATGGTGATGGCGACGTTTGGGTTGGCGCGCAACGCTTTCAACCTCGCGGCGGCGTGTCGAATATGCGGCGCAGCTACGAACGTTGGCATCACCAGTTCTTCACCCGTCCAGTGAAACCAGGTCGGCAGCACGCGCGGCGTGTCATCCGACGCCACGTATGCAAAGCGGGCAGGTATGCTCGAAGCGAGCAAACGCTTCGCAATGTCTCTCTCGAGCAGCGTCAGGTCGCCTTGAGAGAGTTTCATCAAATCATCCTTCTTGTATGCAGTTCTACGCATCTGCCCGGCTTCGACGATCAGCGTGATCGGCAACACGATCACAAACAACCCAAGCTCTATCAGCCGCAGTGTGGCCGTGCATCGCCGTCGCCACGAGTGGCGAGTCTGATGGTCGGGACTCGACGATAAAGCTCATGATGGCGTCCGCTCATTTTTTGCCGGCTCGTAACGCAGCAGCATCACCCCCAACGGGAACGTTCTGGTCTCGACCAGCTTCAGCTTCACCGGAGTTGTTTCATCTTTGAAGAAACGTTTCCCGCCCCATCACAAAGGGATGAACCAAGAGTTGATATTCGTCAATCAAATCTGCGTGCATCAGCGATTGGACGAGGATGGCGCTGCCATGCACAAGAATGTCGCCACCGGGCTGCTGTTTCAGCTTGGCGATTGCTTTTATTGCATCACCCTTGATGATCGTCGAGTTATTCCAGTCGGCTTTTTTCAAGGTTGAAGAAACGACGACTTTGGCGATGCTGTTTATCTTATCGGCGATACCAAACTCATTATTCTTAAGTTTCGACCAGCCGGGTGCGAGCATCTCATAGGTCGTTTTGCCAAGCAGGTAGATGTCGGACGCCAACATGGCATCTCGGATACAGGCAAGACGTTCGTCGCTGTTGGTTGGAAAGTCCCATTGATCCATCGTGTCGGCATCGAAGACACCATCCAGCGTCACTCGCTCAAAAACGACAAGTTTTCGCATAACATTCTCCTCATCTATTGGTTTTGCTCGGTCAACCCGACGATGATGCCCTCGGGACCGCGGACGTAGGCGAGTCGAAACGTGTCCTCGTATTTCACCACTTCGCCGACCAGCTTGGCACCGCGGGCAAGCAGGCGCGCGACGACGTCGTCGATGTCATCGACGGCGAACATGATGCGGCGGATCCCGAGTTCGTTCACCGGAGCGTTCTCGGGCCCAGTTCTGATCGCTTCCGGCGTGTGGAACTTGTCCAGCTCGATCCGTCCGTGGCCGTCCGGAGTGCGCATCAGCGCGAGGGTAGCACGAACGTTCTGAAGGCCAATGAGACGATCTACGGAGGGGCCCTCGACGGTCGTCTCGCCTTCCAGCTCCATACCGAGTTCGGCGAAGAACGCTTTGACAGCCTCCATGTCGTCGACAACGATGAGAACGTTGTCCATCCTTATAAGGTTAGATTTCATAGTGATTGCTTAATTTTCTCGTAAATGTAAGTCGGCATCGCGCGTGAATGAATGCACGGTCTGATACGCGAAACGCGATAAATCGCGTTGCAACTTGGCAAACAACGCGCATCAACACGTTTTGCAGTGTCGGACGCCGAATTCATTCGGCGGCAGGGCACGATAGGTTGCAAGGCAGCAAGTCACGTTAAGCTATCACCGTTCATCCCTTCACTGTATTGGGCAGGCTGCTACTGGTGTTGTAAGACAAAATGCCAACCATCGTGCATGGGCCAACAATACGAAGGTGTCATTTACAACCATCTCAATACCGCACTGCCCGCGCCATACACGCTGGCACTCTTATCTTTCAGTAACATGCGTTTACCTCCTAGCGATATTTCATCAGGCCGTGCCGTCCTCGCGACCCCAGGGCGTTTTGCGCCACGGCTTGAAGACCGACAGGATGGCCGCGATACCGAGCATGCTGAACGACATAACCGGCGGGAACATCAACATCCGCCCTGCAGCAGGCGATGGCACCGCTGGCAAGGCCGCTCCATGCGCCAACCTCCAGCGCGGGTCGCAGCCGATTTGAACGGTGGGCAGCGACGATTACAGACCCGAACATGAGCAAGGCAATGGCGGCCCAGAAGATGTCGTCAATGATGTCGCGGGCAGGCAAAGGCGGCGCGATGACCCACAAGAGCCCAGGACGCGCCCAAGGACGACACCGTGCTGAGGTCTGATCTTTACCCACTTTTTTCAAGGCCAAAGAGACGTAACTAGCTTGAATCTGACAGACCAAGTAAGCGAACGCCGTGCCCCAGCCCCTTGAACGGGCCGCGCGGCCTCGAAGGGGTGTTCCGGGCGTGGGCGATGTGATACAGTTGGGCGGTCGCCGGGTCACACCTATCCTGAAGCGACACACGATGACAGATCTGCTGATTTAACCTTGACGCCTACTCGCGTCCTTGCCGTCCGGCGCATGCCGGTGGCCTCAGCGTGTCATCCACTTCTGATTGCAACCCAACCATTTTTGCCTTGCGTGGATATCCGTTAGCTTGCTTACGCCGTGGGTCAAATACCTGCGGCGTCGTTTGTTTTTCCACATGTTGTTATCCGCCAGTCACATTACCAAATACTATGGTGCGCAGTTGGTGCTTAGCGACGTCTCGTTTATGCTCAACGCCCGCGACCGAATCGGCCTCGTGGGTGAAAATGGCGTGGGCAAGAGCACGCTGCTGCGCATCGTCACCGGCGAGGTCGAGGCCGATAGCGGACAGGTGCAGCGTTCATCACGCGCGACGATCGGTTATCTGCCCCAAACGCTCATGTCGTTTGGCGAACACACGGTCGATAGCTTCATCGTCGCGTTGCACGGCGAGCTAGCTACGCTGTCAGCGCGCATGCGCGAACTCGAAACGGCGATGGCGCACGCGGTGGGTGAAACACTCGCAGCGTCGCTAGCCGAGTATGGCGATCTGACCGAACAGTTCGAGCGTGTCGGCGGCTACGACCTTGACCACCGCATCGACACAGTGCTACGTGGGCTGGATCTGGCCCATTTGCCCCGCGCCCGACGTATTGACACGTTGTCGGGCGGTGAAAAAGAGCGGGTGGGCCTGGCGGCGCTGCTGCTCAGCGCGCCTGATTTGCTATTACTCGATGAGCCGACAAACCATCTCGACTTCGAGGCGATGGCCTGGCTTGAAGGCTATGTGCGCGAGCATACAGGCGCGCTGCTCGTCGTCTCGCATGACCGCGAGTTCCTCAATAACACAGTCACCACTATCCTCGAACTCGAGGAACGCACCCGCCAGCTCAAAAGCTATGCGGGCAACTACGACAGCTACCGCGCGGCGCGCGAGAAGGAGCGGGCCCGTTGGCAACAGGACTACGAGGGACAACAAGACGAGATCAAAGAATTGCGCCGCAAGATACGCAAGGAGGGTGGCATCGTCACTTGGCATGGGGGTGGCAAAGCTGGTAATGACGGCTTCGCGAAAGGCTTCTTCAAAGGCACATCGCAAGCGGCCATCTCGCGTGCCATTCAAAACGCCGAAGCGCGCTTGAGCCGTATCGAGGCCAATCCGGTCCCACGCCCACCGGATGAAATTCGCATCGCACCTCAGTTCGACCCACAGGCGCTGGAGGGCAAGACGCCGATCCGGGTGAAGAACGTGCGCAAGACATTTGGCCAGCGCGTCGTGCTCGACGATGTGAGCTTCGAGTTAGGCGCCCACGACCGAGTGGTCATCACGGGTGCCAATGGCAGCGGCAAGAGCACACTGCTACGGATCATCGCTGGCACCGGTGAGGTCGAAGCTGACGCAGGCGAGGTGACCCTCGCGCGGGCAGCAAAAATTGGGTATCTCGATCAGGAGCAGACATCATTGCCGTCGGACCAAGTTGCATTTGACTGGTGGCGCGCTGGGCTTGTGGGTGACGAAGACACGCTCAGAGCCGAGTTCTTCCGCTTCTTTCTGCTGACCGACGAAGACGCGCGCAAACGCATTGGTGAACTCAGCATCGGCCAGCGCCGTAAATTGCAGTTACTCAAACTCATCGCTGAACGCGCCAATGTCTTGCTGCTCGACGAGCCGACCAACCACATCAGCTTTGACGTGTTGGAGAAGTTCGAGCACGCGCTTGGCGTGTTTGAGGGTGCGATCTTGGCCGTCTCACACGACCGCTGGTTTATTGAGCACTTTGGCGGACGGGCCTGGGAGATGCGCGCGGGACGGCTTTCTGTCTCAACCCCGGCGGCCGGTGGCGGGTGAGGCGGGCATGTGCACAAGCCCGGCAGGCGAGTGCTGCCCGGATTGGGGTGG
>Ga0075021_10001623_pt1 | contig 11583 bp, 7 predicted proteins | sample ColStrG_CSR_2012_FD_72749 | JGI IMG/M metagenome (GOLD analysis project Ga0075021, IMG submission 72749) | Freshwater sediment microbial communities in response to fracking from Pennsylvania, USA - Cold Stream Run_MetaG_CSR_2012 | ecosystem: Environmental > Aquatic > Freshwater > Creek >... | reverse complement strand
TTAAAGTTGAAGTGCTTCGCCTTCTCACGCAGGATCAGAGCGATGCTCAAATCGCCGAGTCATTGAATTTGACCTCGAACACGATTCGATTTCATCTCAAGAACTTCTATGCAAAGCTCGGCGTGCGAACGCGCGTCGGAGCAGCGGTATGGGCTGTAAACAATCTCCCCTCCGCAAAGTGAAATAGCCTAGACTTTTGAATCAGACCGTTTGCAACTACTATGATTGATGGGCCGCGACTATCAAAATTGGTGTTGCGAGATACAAGTGAATCAGATATCCAAACTTTGGAGGTGGCTCATGAACAAGAAGTCTCGATTCGTTCCTGCGCTGCTTATTTCTGCTGTTGCCGTGTTGGCGAACACCGTCGTCGTGTCATGCACACCCACAAAGATTACGGCTGCTGGGCGCTTGACTCCAACACCTTCGAGTCCGAGGCCCCAACCTGGAGAGGCTGCGCCCGTTATTGTTTCAAGCGTTGAACCGACGCCCGTCAATTCACGCGATTTAGCACCGAGTATGCCAATGAAGGACAAGGAAATGCTCATTGTGCGGTATGCGAATGGGGCTAAAGAGCGCATTTATCTAAGATCGGAAGATGTCGAGCCCTTTGTCAAAGGCCTCGACAGGGGCATCGCTATTGAATACTCTATCCCGCCTGAATCGACGGAATGGCACGAACCACCGCAACCCCCTTCTGTTATACCTACAAGCGACAACCTGCCAACGGTCCCAGCTTCTATGATTAATGCGACCCCGCCACCACTCCCGCACAATTCGTAATTTCACGCTAGCGGGTCTTCATTGAGCGCTAGAACTGAGCGACCACGGGCTGTAAGCTCGTGGCACCCATCGCCTGTCTACAGACGATGACCCATCTGAGTGTCGTGCTATTAAGCACCGTCTTGTCAAGACGAGGACAATATCATGACGATCAAGCGCGTGTTTACCGTGTTGACCCTTGCCTGCACTTGCGGCACCCGTTGCTGTACCTCTGACTATGGCACGTGCTAACAGTGACTTTATTATCGGTGAGCTTCGGGTGGACCAACCTTCAGTGGACAATTTCAGAAATAAGGTTTTCACGCATTTTGCAATTCAAAATTCGGCCGAAACCACATGTTTTTAAGGCCGGAATTTTTATTTCTGAAATTGTCTAGTGTATCAGTCTCAAGCCTTTACACATTGGATAGATTCAGGACAACAGCCGGTTTATGGTGGTGAAACCAACGACACTACTGGTTGACTAGCCGTTAACCTCGACGTATCCGAGTGCTGTCCCCTACCCGATCCAGTGCCAACACGCCCTATCCGGCCCGGGACTGCACCCGGCCAGCGGCTTCGGCCACCTCATGCAAATCATGCGCGCGGGCATAGATCGCATCGATTGCAATCGCAGCCGCGAGAATGAGCACATCGTCGTAGCCGTCGGCAATTTCAACCCCATACGTGTCGGTCAGCGCGATCCAGCGCTTTGAAATTTCGGCCACATGTTTGCCACCGCGATCGGTGATGCGATAGTCGTGGTGGAGGATGTTGCCGCGGATGTCAAAGTCACCCTCCGGCGTTTCGAGCACGAAATGGTCAGCGACGATATTGATCAAATCTTTGCGCACTTTGCTCTCGTGTCCATCGCGCTCGATGACCCACACCGACCGGATCGCCACCAGCTTGCGGTGGAGTGATGCTACCTCCGTCCCGCGCATGTCGGTTATAGTGGCGCGGTCGTTGATCGTCAGCACCTTGCCATCGACGTGATATACCGGCCGGCCAGCTGCGTCACTGATATCGAAATCGTCGCCAAGCGACACAAACGCTTCACGAATTTGGTATCTGGGCATAAAACCTCGCTTGTCAGGTAACTATGTCGTTTACTGACGCTCGGATCGTGATATCGTCCTACTGTCCTTTCTCGTCCGACTCGTCCGACCGCCACACCCATCATAGCCAACTTCTTGTTGCCAGCAGTAGGACAACCGGACGTTCATGGCTCAGACGATGCCTGGGGTCGCTACAATCCCAGCCTACATGCAACTTGACTTGCCCATCTACGACTTGCGCGACACGTTGCGCGCAGCCTGGACTCAGCACAACCGCTTGGTGCTCATCGCACCCACCGGCTCCGGTAAAACGACCCAGGTGTGCCAGATGTTGCTGGCTGACGCCGTTATGCCAGGCAAGCGGATCGTGGTGCTACAACCACGGCGCGTCGCAGCCCGCAGCGTGGCCCGGCGTGTGGCCGATGAATTGGGTAGCGATCTTGGTGGTGTGGTCGGCTATCAGGTCCGGTTCGACGAGCGCCTGAGCCCCTCCACAAAAATCGCATTCGTGACCGAGGGCATCTTGCTGCGCTGGTTAGAACGCGACCGGACGCTTGGTGACATTGGGGCAGTGCTATTTGACGAATTCCATGAGCGCAATTTGCTCAGTGATGTGGCCCTGGCCGTGTGCAAGCAGCTCCAACAGACTTCGCGGCCCGATCTGCGCTTGATCATCATGTCGGCTACGCTCGAAGCGCGGCCAGTCGCAGCCTATCTCGGCCACTGCCCCATCCTCGAGTCGCAGGGCCGCAGCTTCCCGGTCGAGATTCACTTTCAAACCTGGGGCGACGACAGCCCTGTCTGGGAGCGCGCCGCCCAGCAGACGGTCGATATCCTGCGCACGACTCAGAGCGGTGATGTGCTGGTCTTTATGCCGGGGATGTTCGAGATTCAGCGCACGATCGATGAGATTCGGCAGCTCTGGCGCACTGCGCAGCGTGATCATCCGCGCACGGACCGGCCAACCGCCGAGCCGCCCGTGCTGCTGGCACTCCACGGCGAGATGCCCGCGCGGGACCAAGACCGGGCCTTTGCGCCCAGCCCCTACCGGCGGGTCATCGTGGCAACCAATGTAGCCGAGACCTCGATCACGCTGCCCGGCATCCAGTTTGTGGTTGATAGCGGCCTGGCCCGTATCGCCCGCTATGACCCAACCCGGGGTGTCAACACCTTGCATATCGAGCCGATCTCGCACGCATCGGCCGACCAACGCGCCGGGCGCGCCGGCCGAATTGGGCCAGGCGTGTGCTACCGCTTGTGGTCCTTGGACCAGCATTTGGCACGGCCGGTGCAGAATACGCCCGAAGTCGCGCGCACCGAGTTATCGTCGATCGTGTTATTGCTGCGGTCGCTCGGCGTGCGCCAGGTCGAGCAATTTGACTTCCTCGACAAACCAGATCCCGAGCGCATTCGCGCGGCCGAGACCCTGCTGGCAAGCCTCGGCGCTGTGACGCCTGAGGACATCACTGCCACTGGACAGCGCATGTTGAGCATCCCAGCCCATCCGCGCTATGCCCGCATGCTGATCGAAGCCCAACACAAGAATTGCGTGCGCGATGTGGCCCTACTCGCGGCCTTGATGAGCGGGCGCGACATTTTGATGCGCCTCGGGCGGGACGATAAGCTTGCCAAGCGCAATCGCGATAGCTTGCTACACAAATCACACAAGCAATCGGACTATTTTCTGTGGGCGAAGGCCTTCGTGTATGCGCACGGGGTGAACTTTGATGGACGGGCGTGCTCTGCTTACGGCATCCACGCTCACACCGCACGCGAGGTCGCACAGACGTTCCGTCAGTTGCAAGACGTGTGCGTCCAAGCCGGGCTCGTTGCACCGAGCGACCAGGGTGACCAGGGTGACCCAGACGGCTCGAGTCATCCCGGTGATCCCGGTGATCCGCGTCACCCAGATAAAGAACAGCCGCTGGCCGACCCAGCCCGGGTCGAGGCGATCGGGCAGTGCCATCTGGTCGGCTTTGTCGATCACCTGGCCGTGCGGACCAGCACCGGCAGCGATGACTATGATTTGTCTGGCGGCCGGCGCTGTACGTTGACGGATGAGAGCGTGGTCGGACAAAACATGATCATCGTCGCATCGGAAATCCGTGAGATCACCACCCGCAGCGGCGAACGGCTAGCGCTCTTGAGCTTTTGCAGCGCCGTCAAGCTGGACTGGCTGCGGGCATTAAATCCACCCGGCTTACACGAGCGCGTCGAACATATCTACGACCGGCTCAATAAGCGGGTGGCCGTCGGCCGCGTGGTGCGCTATCACGACCTTATCCTGGGCGGGGAGCGTTTGCCCGAATCCGCGGTTGACCTGACCCAGGCGTCGCATGTCTTGGCCGAGGCGTTCGCCGATCACTTGGACAAATTGCCGCAATGGAGCCGCTTAAAGCCCATGCTCGCCGCCCGGCAGCCAGCTCTGTCACGTGAGCAAATCGTGGATAGGCTGGACCGGAGCTTTCAAGGTGCGACGACGACCAAAGAGGCGCTGGCGCGGGATGTGCTGGCCGCGTTTTCAACATCGTGATTTGGGGTGTGGATTTGGCGTGTGTCGCGGTAATGCACCCTATCACGCCCATCGACCGGGCGCTCGCGCATGGCCGCGCTACTGGTCCGCTAAACTCCCGCCGCATCGACAAAAACGTTGGGGGTAGATCTTAGTGAGGTTTACATGAATCGTTCGTTGTCCGTCCTACTTTCGCTAACGCTCGTGGTTCCTGGATTCATCCAGCCGCAACTCACACCCGGCGTGACTCGGCCTACGCTTGAGAGGCCTCTCGGGCCCAAAACGGCGCGGGCTGCCTCGGCCAACTGCTACGGATTTCTCGACCCAAACCCTGATTACATGAGCCGCGGTAGCGTGCGCTCCGACCTGCAGGGGGTGGCTGATCAGTATGGCCAGGCATTGCAAAACGGGTCAGATACGGGATCCGTCTGTGCTGCCGCCGCCGACGGTGTGACGCAGGTGCTCATGCCGTTTTTTACCGAGGGGCCAGAAACGTTCGACGTCTGCCTGGATAGCGGTGATCCCAAACTCGACGGCGGACTGGCCCCGCTTGGCAGTGCAGCGTTTGGCTCATGCGTGACGAGCATCCAACAGGTGAGTCTGACGAATGATCGCTACACCTATGTCGGGTTCGCGGACTATAAGGTGCCGCTGAACTTTAACTCCGGCTCTGACACGAGCAAGAAGCAACGCGACATTACTTTCAAAGTGAAGTCGACGACATCAAGCGGCTCCAGAGAATACACCACGACCTTGACGCTCGTGCGTCCGCCGGTGGTGCTGGTGCACGGCCTGTGGTCATCGGCTGACACGTGGCGCTTCGATCTGGCGAGCGATGATCGCTTTGCGATAACCGCGGTCGATTACAGCCCCACGAACGCCAGCCACTTTTCAACCAACAGCAACGTCGTGTTCGATGGCATCCAGGACGCGCTTGACGCGATGCGTGCAAATCACATCGCCGTGACTCAGGCCGATGTGCTCGGTCATAGCATGGGTGGCATCCTGACTCGGAACTTTGTCGCGTCACGGAACTATAAGCGGAACGCCAACTATAACCAGGGCGACATTCACGCCTTTATGACCCTCAACACGCCCCATACTGGCTCACCCCTGGCCAACATTTTGCTCTTTGCCTCAAACATCCCAGGCGTGGCCTGGGCCGCACGCTGGGCAGGCGCACCCTTAGATGAAGGCGCGATCGAGGATTTGGCGAAGGGCAGTGACGCGATTGCGGCCATTCAAGCCGCCGACGCACCTGCCCATGCGCTGGTAGGTGTTGGGGGTTCTGAACTACTCGCTGACTTGACCGGTGACCTGACCGGATTACCAGGCCAGGCTGGCGCCCTATTTCGCATTCTCAATTTCTTTGCCGTGGTCGCAAACTACTTTGACGAAACCCAGCACGACTTGATCGTAGGGCGCCAGAGCCAGGAAGGTGGTATCGGGTCGAGTTCAATCTCGGTCTTCCATGGCATTAGCAGCATCCACACCGAGTGCACCGCGAGTGGGGATTATTCAACACGCGCCATCGATCTGCTCAACACATCCCTTGACCAGAGCGTTTGGGGACGCTTCCCCGCACCAAATAGCCTCATGCGCGCAACGGCCCTCACGCCGTCGAGCCTGCAGCCGAGCACGGCCCATAACGCACAGGTGAGCGCAGCGATGCCTTCGCCCGAGGCCAGTCCAATCGCTGCTGGCTTGACCATCACCCGCGTGAATGGCGGCCTGACGGCCGCACCGGGCGACGTTGTGTTGATCCGGGTGCAACCCGATCCGGGCGTAACGATCACGAGGACCCTGGTGGTTGCGCCCGGAACGGCCGTGCAAAGTTTGAGCGCGCCATTTGTTGTGTCGTTTACGCTTCCGACCAATACCATCGGTGCATTTCCCGTCAGCGCTATCGCACCGGTCGCCGGTGGCGGCCTTGTCACCGCACCGGCATTGGTGCTGAACATCGTGCCGACCGCGACCCTAACCGGTTTGACACTCCTACCCCGTCTGGGTTATGTGCTTGGGCGTGGCGCTAAGAGGCCGCTCACGCTGCTTGGGCGCTACAGTGACGGCGTGACGCGGAACCTCACATCCGGATCGTCGGGCACGGTATATAGCCTCACGAACGCACAGCCGCCAACCATCACGGTCGCTTCGGTATCGGCGAACGGGGTGGTGACGGGCAACAATCCGGGCAATGTGACGGTCGTGGTCGCAAACAGCAGCCGCAGCCTCACCACAACCATCACCGTGATCAACGCGCCAAACCAGGCACCCCTGGCGGAAGCACCTGCGACCAGTGCGGGAACAGCCGGCCGCCCGATGCACATATCCGGCGAAAGCAGCTTCGATCCCGACCTGGGGCCAAGCGCGCTAAGCTACACCTGGACGCAGACCGGTGGTAGTCCGCTCACGGTAAGCGGCTTAACATCACCGGTGCTGGTTGTCACGCCGACGGTGGCTGGCGTGTACAGTGTTACCTTGCAGGTCGGTGATGGCGTGTCCACCAGTCAAGCGATCGGCGTGCAAGTGGTGGTTGGTCTACCCGCCAAGCACTTTGACTATCTGCCCCTCACGATACGCTAAGCGTGCACACGATCACGCCTAGCCGCCGATGCGCGAGAAGATATCGAGCCGCGGGCGGCGGGAACGTGGCGTTTCTATCCCGTCCTCACCGGTCACCGTTGGGTTTGGCACTGCTTCGGCCTCGGGCAGCTCAAATTGCAGGCTATACAGCTTGTGGTACAGGCCATCCAGCGCCATGAGATTCTCGTGGGTGCCGAGTTCGACCAGGCGGCCTTTGTCGAGCACGGCGATGCGATGGGCGACCTGCACCGTGCTGAGCCGGTGGGCGATGATGATGGTCGTCCGGCTCTGCATCAGCCGGCCAAGCGCATCCTGCACCAGGCCTTCACTCTCGCTGTCGAGGGCTGAGGTCGCCTCGTCAAGCAGCAGGATGCGTGGGTCCTTCAAGATGGCGCGCGCAATCGCGACTCGCTGGCGCTGACCGCCGCTGAGCTTGACGCCTTTCTCGCCGACGAGCGTGTCATAGCCCTTTGGCAACTGCAGGATGAAGTCGTGCGCGTTGGCTGCCTGGGCCGCCTGCTGGATGTCAGCCTCGCTCGCGTCGAGTTTGCCGTAGGCGATGTTTTCGCGCACGCTGCCGCTAAACAGGAGCGTATCCTGCGGCACAATGGCGATGTGGTCGCGCAGGCTGGCCAGGGTCAACGCTCGCAAGTCGACGCCATCCAGCCGAACCGCACCTTGGGTCGGGTCATAGAAGCGCGGGATGAGATTAAAAAGGGTGCTCTTGCCGGCGCCACTCGGGCCGACCAAGGCGAGGATTTCGCCGGGCGCAATGTCGATCGAAACGCCATTCACGACCTCGACGTTGTTTTCATAGGCAAAGGACACGTGGTCGAGCGTAATGCGACCCTGAACATTTTGAGCCGGGCGCGCGTCAGGCGCATCGTGCACATCCGAGCGGGTGTCGAGGATCTCAAACAGACGCTGCGTCGCGCCAATCGCTTCTTGAAATTGGGCAAAAAATGTCGCCAGGGCTGAGATGCCACCCGCGATCACGCCGCCATACAACAGGAACGACACCAAATCACCCGCCTTCAAGCGGCCTGCGCTTACTTCCTGTGAACCAAACCATAAGATGCCGACCAGCGCGAAGAAGAACATCAGGCCAATCAGCGGGCCAAACGTGGCCCGGATGCGGGCGAGCTTGAGCGACACCGCAAACACGTTCTCAGCCGCGTCCGTAAACCGCTTGACTTCGTATGGTTCTCGGCCAAACGACTTGACCACGCGCACGCCGCTGATGGTCTCCTCGGCCACCGCCGTCGATTCGGCCAGTTGGTCCTGCACCTGCTTTGATAGCGGGCGCAACCGGCGGCTATAAAGCCGGGCCACGAGTGTGGCGACCGGGAAGATGATCAGCACCACCGCCGTCAAGCGCCAATTGATCGCCACAATCAACACCGCCGAACCGATAACCGTGAGCACGTTGCTTAGGAAGGTGGCAACGTTATTGACCAGCGCCGTGCGCACGATGCTGACATCCGACGACAGGCGTGAGGTCAATTCACCGGTGCGGCGATTGGCAAAGAAGCTGAGGCCCAGCGATTGCAAATGACGATACACATCGACCCGCAGGTCGCGCGTGACGGATTCGCCAGCTTGTGAGATGAGGAATTGGCTGCCAATGTCGACCACGGCCCGGACCAAAAAGACGGCGATGAGGATGCCGATGATCTGGGCGACGGAATACTGGCTGGTAACACCCGTAACGACATTGACCAGTTGGCCGCTGACGAGCGGGAACATCAAGCTGAGTGCGGTGCTGATGATAAATAAGACGGCGGCGATGGCGATGACGCCGCGATACGGCGTGACATAGCTGAACAAGCGCGTCACGTCACCCTGGGCCAGCCGGCCGAACAGGCTGCGGCGCTTGGGTGTGTCAGATGCCGCTTGCATCTGCGCCGGTGTCCCGGGCACGATAGGAGTAGTCGAAGTCGAAGAAGAAGCCACGCGCGCAAGTATGCCACGCCGGTGATGGATGCTGTGTGATCGAAGTATGAAGAACACTGCATATGTCTGGATGATGCGTCTGAAAAGCGGCGAAATGCCCCGGATTGATCACGCAACGCGCTCCGACTGTGCAAGCGACTTGCTTTATGTCGCACGCTCGCGATGATGCCCATCGCTACACGCTGCGCGACACAGCCCATAAGCGCTATCAAGCGGATTACAAACGAACGGGCCACGAAGACACGCTGAATAAACGCTTGCCCAGTAGAGTAATCCAGGTCGCACACGTTCACGGCACGCTCAAAAGATGCTGTCATGGTTCATGGCGCAATGACCCGCGATCACAAGCATCATGATTAGGCAAGACGTCCACACCGAGGGCGGCACTTATGTTGAAGGTAACCTGCAGGTCGCCGGCGACTATGTCGGCCGCGACCAGTATGTGGGCTACACCTACGAACAAGTGATCGCCCTGGTCGACCACATTCGCACCACCGGGCGCAGCAGGCGCTGGGATGGCCGCATGCCCTACGTCGGCCTCGTGCCATTCGAACAGGCTGACGCGATGCTGTTTGCTGGTCGCGAGCAGCTATCCCATACGCTCATCGATGCGCTCGGCCAATCCCGCTTCGTCGCCGTGGCGGGCGCGTCGGGCAGCGGCAAGTCGTCGCTGGTGCGCGCTGGCGTGCTCAGCGCGCTCACACGTGGCGTGTTGCCGAGCAGCGACAAATGGCTGATCGAGACATTCACGCCCCGGACCCATCCGATTGAGCAACTGACGCTTGCGATGTCAGCCCTGGCCTCACGCGCCGGGCTATCGTCGGCCGAGGGCAACGCCATCCGTGAGACAGGCCAAAATGACAGACAGGCCCTCACTCGTGTCGCTGACCTGATCGCACGTGGGCCACGTGACCAACGGGTGGTGTTGTTTATCGACCAATTCGAGGAGTTGTTTACGCAGACCCAGGCCGAACAGGAGCGTCTGGCGTTCGTCAAGCTGATCGCAACCCGCTCCGATTTTCTAGACCCATGCACGCAGTATACGGACATCCGCGATTTGATGAATGCCCGGCTACACTTTGTCGGTGCGATGGACCGGCAAGAACTCGCGCGGGCCATTGCGTTCCCGGCACTGGAAGTCGGTATCGAGATCGATCCGGCGCTGGTGGAAGAGATCATCGCCGATACACGCGGTGAGACAGGCGCGTTGCCGCTGGTTCAGTTCGCCTTGCGCGATCTATTTGAATCAATGCCGCACAACTCGGGTGATGCCATCGCGCTCACGCGGGAAGCGTATCTCGGCCAGGGCGGCATCGGCCAAGCGTTGCAGCGCCACGCGGGCGAGGTATTTGCGCGTTTCAGCTCGGCGCAGGCCGAAGTCGCCCGCGCGATCTTCTTGCGCCTGGTCAACCCTGGCACGGGTGTGCACCCGGTGCCTAGCCGGCGGCGGGCGGCCGAAGACGAATTGACGGGCCTGACCGCGGCGAATGCGGCAACCGCGGCGAATATCGATGTCGCGCCGGTCATCGAGGCGTTGGCTTAGGCGCGCCTGATCACCATCGAGGACGGGCGCGAGGGGCAGCCGACGCTCACCCTGATCCACGAGCAACTGATCGACGCCTGGCCGTGGCTGCACACATTGGTAGAACAAAATCGCGCGGCCATCCAAGTGCAAAACGAGTTAGGTGACACCGCACAGGTATGGCAAGACCATGGGCGCGACTCGGCCTACACCTATGTCGGCGACCGGTTGCAATCGGTATTGGCAGCCTTGACGCAAGCGCGCTTGACACCCACCGGCCTAGCGAACGCGTTTTTGACCGCCAGCCGCGCTGAAGACTACAAGCGCCAGCGCGCGGCATTTCTCGGGCAAGCCGCGGGTATCGGCGTTGGCAGCGGTCTGGGATTTGGAATCTTCTTCGCATTGGACGTGACCATCCCAGGCCGGCTACAGCCTCAGGACGCCCAACTTCTGTCGAACTTCACGGCACTCATCTTTGACTCGACGATCCCACTGGGTGTCCTGGTAGGCATATCGGTCGGCCTAGCGGTGTGGATCATGCGCGCAAAGACACGGCTACTCTGCCTGAGCGCGGCTATGGCCGGGGGCGCCACGGGTGCACTGGCCTACACGATCTATCGATGGGCGATCGTGTCGGGTGGCGCCATCCCCACCCCATCGATCCCGAATTACGCCGCAGCCGGTGGGGTGCTTGGCTTATCGGTTGGGCTAGGAGTAGCACTCGGTCACGTCTGGCGTGGCGCGCGGTGGGTAACGCCCCTACTGACGATACCCGCCATGTTCATCGCCAACACTTTCGTGCCCAGCATCACGACGAACGATGTTCTCGCTCGCGGAGCGACATGGGTTCTGGCCGGGCTCGCGCTCGGCCTAGCAACAGCGCTTGGTCAGCTCGCGACTGCGGTCAGACGAGTCGATGTTGCCAGATACAAACGATGATGGGTGATCACAAGCGTTAACGGGCTTTAAGACATCTGTCAGACAACAGGGGGAAATATGATTTCACACACACCAAATGAACACCGGTGGACTTCCGCGCAGCGGCTTTTGATCGCAGCCTTTGGGTTAGCGGCCGTGCTGGTGGCCTGCGCCACACCTCGCTCAGGGCCAGCAGCGCCGGTCACGGCTGTGCCGGCGCCCATGACACCCGCCCAGGTCATCCTCGAAGCGAGGCACAGCAATGTCTCGTATCT
>Ga0075021_10001622_pt1 | contig 11583 bp, 13 predicted proteins | sample ColStrG_CSR_2012_FD_72749 | JGI IMG/M metagenome (GOLD analysis project Ga0075021, IMG submission 72749) | Freshwater sediment microbial communities in response to fracking from Pennsylvania, USA - Cold Stream Run_MetaG_CSR_2012 | ecosystem: Environmental > Aquatic > Freshwater > Creek >... | reverse complement strand
CTTCGGTCGCGATCGCGGCCAGCGCCCACGTCAGGCCAGATCCACTCCCCGTCATGGTTTGCGTGACCGACATCGATGAGATCGGGTCCGATGAGTCAACCGGCAGGGCTATCTCCGCGATCTTCGATGCAGCCGATTCCGATGGTCGGATGCTCGACCGAGAGAAGGTGGCGCTTGCCTGGGCCGCGGCATGGCGGCTTGCCGTGAAAGGGGATGCCGCCGAGGCCGTTGACCTTCCGAGCGAGGCGCGTACAAGCGACGACGTACTCAGCGGATTCGCGGGTACCCTCGGCGCCGGCCGAAGGCGTGGACGCATCTTCGAAAGCCTCGGCAAGACTCGGGCAGGGAAGGCGCGCGGGTCGCCCGTGTCGGATTCGGGGTCCAATGTGATCGATGATGCACCAATTCAGACTCGAGAACTCAAGAGTCCAAGCGACCTGGACGTTGCACGGTGGGAGATCATCCAGCCGGCGATACGACCTAGGAAGGGTGCCCCGAGCAACCGCCCAGTCACCCTCCGTGCGGTGCCCGCACGGGAATCCGGCAGCCAACCCGAGCCTACGAGCCGGGCTGCTCCGAGGGGCTACACCGACCAAGAACTCGAGACTGTCGCGGTCGACGTGCTCCGACGCGTGCTCGAGACGGCAGGACGGACCGGTGACGATTTCCGAGCGATTCGTCGATTGGGTGCGGATGTGATCGATGACATCGGGCGCTTCTTCGAGATCAAGTCAAGCTACGGAAGCGGTGGGGACTCAGTCACGCTTACCGCCCATGAGGCGAAGCGTGCCCAGCTCGCGAAGTCAGGCGAGTTCTTCCTCGCCGTCATCACGGGCCTCGAGAAGGGGTACCAAACACAGGTTCGAATCATCCCCGACCCATTGGACAACCTCGAGTGGGGCGAGGACGGAAGCCTTACCGTGACCGGCGTTCGGCAGGCAGGCATTGTCATCGACGTTGACATCCAGTGACGTGACCCGACCGGTGGTGGAGCGCTAGCTAAGCTTCAACCTGGCCGAAGGCTTCCGAATGGATCTTCGCAGTTCATCCCGCGAATGTGGAAATCCATTTGTTGAGGCCGTCGACTTCGGGGGCGAACTTACGTTCCAGAGGCTCCAGAGCGTCGAACCAGCTTGAGGGCTGCCGCTCCGAACGGCATCGGGCTCCTTATGGATTGACCCGGAAGTAAGTACGGCTTCCGATGTCCCTGCCGTCGACCTGGTACCGGCCCGACCCCCAAGGCTCGGGACGCTTCATGATCGTGTACCAGACGAGCTGCCCGAAGAACATCGCGGAGCGGTCGACGTCGCCGCGGGCTGCCTTCGTGTAGATCGGCTCGAACGGCGTCCCGGTCCAGTCGCTTCCCGGTAGCCAGCCCGCCGTGGCGATCTCCGCGCCGGACTCGTCGATGAGGTCGTTGATCCGGGCGACCATCGCGTCGAACTCGGATGTCGACAGCCTCCGACGTAGGGCCTCGAACTGCGGCTCATACGGCACGTGGTCGTTGGTCTTGCCGGAGTCGATGTCGATCAGCATGGTGTCGCTCGCTCGTGTCGGATCCCCGTACCGCGGCGGACCACGCTCCGGTAGGTCGCAAGTGCGAGATCGTGCTCTGCTGTGGTCACCCGTGCGTTCGGCTGAGGCACGACGGTGATCGATGCACCAGTCCGGCGCAGCCGGGTGGCGAGGACATCACCGACGCCCTTGCCGACGCAGATGATCTCGGACGGCTTCGCCGCCTCGATCGCATGGCGGACATGCAGCTCGTAGCCGACATCGATGGCTTGGTCGATCGTCCGCGAGCTGGGCTTCGTGCCGCCCGGTCCGTAGAGCGCCGCCGGCGATGCGTCGAGCAGCCACACGCCCGCGTCGCGTAGCCGCCCCAGCAGCGCCAGCTTGTTGGCGACGCGGACGTGACTTGGCACGGACGATCCGAGGGTGGCGCGGAAGTCCGATGATCGCGGCGATCCGTCGACGGAGCTCGCGAAGATCCTCCAGAACTGAGGTGTGCCGGCGTTCGGCGGTTCGGTGATCCGGCGATCGAGGATGTCGTTCTCGCCGTAGCCAAGGCAGTACACGAGCCGGACGAATCCCGGCGGGATTCCGACGGGCGCGCCCGGGAGGCGGACGATGCGCCGCTCCATGTCGGGTGCGCTGGTGAAGACGTGCGACTCGGCGAGGAGGACGACGCGCACCGCCGGCGGCCGCCAGAACGCACGGTGGGCCTCGGCGCGCTCAAGCGCGTCGAACGGCTCGACCTCCGGCAGCAGGCGGCCGAGCTGGTCGTAGGCGTCGCGGAGTGTGGTCAACGCTTCATCCGAAGGCGAAGCGGTGGGCCCGGATCCACATCAACGATGGCGGCGTCGCGCAGGAGTACGACGATCCAGTCCGCGATGTCCCGAGGCACGTAGCGCTTGAGGTGCGCGTCGAGGGTTCCGGGAACGGCGGTCGTGCTGTGGAGTCCGCCTGACACGACCCAGCCCGGGTTCGCCCGTAGAAACCCAGGGATCGACTCGAGGCACGTCCAGGACACGCTCGTCGCCGTCCGCTTCGCGCCGAGTTCGATCACGATCCCGCTGTGCCCGACGGCGCGAAGGACGAATGGCGCCCCGCGCCCGATCGTGCGGAGGGTCGATGGCGCCCGAAGATGTGCTCGGAACCCCTGCTCAACCGGTCCCATCCACTGCCCCCTCGATACGGCTATCGACTCGCACCGTACCCAACCGGTGACGCAACGGGAAGTCCCCTGTCGGACTCTCGGCTTTCTGCCGCGGGCGGTCAGCGGCTGAGTTGAGCGCGACAACACGACGCCACAGCCTCTGATGCTAGGTCAGGACCATCGGTTGGCGAGAGGTGCTTGCCCTGGCCACGCCCAGTCATGTATAGTCGCACAGACGATGAAATCGACATCGAGGTATAGTCACGCGGCTTGGATGACTACGACTTCGACTGGGACGAGGCCAACGAGGAGAAGCTGCTCCTCCGACACTTCGTCCGAGCGCAGGAAGTAGAACAGATGTTCTACAATGGCGCACAGGTCCGCCGCATTCGAGACGGCTACATCGCGATCGGCCGCACTGACAATGGGCGATGGCTACACGTCGTGTTCGAGGTGCGTGATGCTCGGATACGCGCGTACTCGGCACGCGATTTGACGCCGAGGGAGAAGCGGCGGTTCGCGCGATGACTGATGAAATCACACTCCACAACGCGGACTCTGTGGATGTCACCGACCTTTGGGACGACCTAGAAGACCGGACCTCTGAGTTCTCATCAATCTCGCGCAAGGATCGTCAACTGAACCTACGCGTCGACGAGGCCCTCTTGGCGGCGATCCGTGAGGTTGCAACCGTCCGAGGCGAGGGATACCACACCTACGCTCGTCGACTTATCGAGGAAGGAGTCGCGAGGGAACTGGCCCAGGCGTCGGACCCGCGGTTGCCTTCTGACCGGCCGTTCCGAATGAAGGAGGTCATCCTCGTACTCCTTGGGGCAACGGATCCCGATGCCGCGAATGAAGCGATGTTGGTTGGTCGTACTCGACTTCAGAAGATGTTGTTCCTGGCTGCCCAGCACCTGAAGCCGCAGGTTGCAGCACGCTTCGAGGCCTATTCGTATGGCCCCTTCGACGAATCCGTCGAGTCAGATGTCGAGTTCCTAGCGAGCGAAGGGCTTGTTGAGGCAAGCGGCTACGAATCGATCACGCAGCTCCCTGAGGACGATGCCGACCGTGGCCGGCTTGTGCTGGACTGGATTCGCACGAGGAACGAGGCTGCGGCGTCGAGTCAGGACGAGATCGAGACCTACCGATTGACGCGGGCGGGCATGGAATGGGTCCGCAGGTTCCTTGCCTCGGAAGAGTTCGGAACTTCGGATGCAAAGCAGCAGCTTTGGGCCGAGTGCATCAAGCTCAAGGCGACGTTCGGTCGAGTGCCACAGCGGGAACTCGTCGACTACGTCTACGCCAACTTTCCGGAGTTCACGAAGAACTCCAAGATCCGAGACCAAGTCGCGGCTCGAATTGAACAGAAGTCGCGATCGTGACTGAGGCTCTCTTCTCCGGAACCGCCCCTCGACTCTGGCTTCGCGTCGAGCAGGACGCCGACAAGCCGTTCTACGCTCGAGTGCCGGCCGGCCTCGCAGATGGCTATGTGGTCAATGCAAACCTGATCGAACACTCCCCTGCCTCGGTCGGGGCGTTCCTTGATCAGTTCGAGCGGCCATTCATCGTCGACCCGATGAGTTACAGGTTCGAGCGGGTGGCCTGGCACACGCGTGAACGCGACGGTGAGGTCGAGAACAAGCGCAACTATCGCCGCCTGTGGGAGAAGTACGCGAACGGCGTCGATGGTCTCTCTGGCGATCCATTGGTCGACCGCGGGACGCGTCGAATCGTCTCCGAGCAGGCCGCCCTCCGCTTCTGCGCGAACGTCATCGAGTTTCAAGATCGACGACTGCGGTCGGCGTGGATCGACGACGGCGCTCAGTACGTCGGTATGGATCGGCTGTTCGGGTACTCGCTGGCGCCATCGGCCTACGTCGCTCCGTATGTCGTCGTCGGGGAGGAGGACGATCCGGTTCGTGACATCGACCGGCTCGTCATGTTCGCCACGGCGACTGCCTCGCTGGGACGACCGCCGGTCGTCGCTATCCTCCCGATCCTCGGTGGTGTCTTGGAGGACATCGCTTGCATGCGGCGACTGGCATCTGGAATCGCGCTATCAGGCGCCAGCTCCGTCCTTGTATGGCCCGTGGGCCAGAGCGCATTTGCACTGGCCGATTCGCCTTCACTATTCACCGGCCTCACGGTGCTACTCCGAGGGCTCCGAGAAGGCGGGCTCGAAACCGGGATGCTCTACGGCGGGTTCTTCTCGACGCTCCTCCGTGGATTCGGCTCGCTTGGCTTCTCTCACGGCTTGATGTACGGAGAGAGCCGCGGACTCGATCCCGCCGCCGGCCGACCCTCAACCCGGTTCTACTTCCCGCCGCTGCATGAGTCGCTTCCTTACACAATCGCCAGCCAGCTCATAGCGGGAATGAGCGGCCAGGAGTACCTCGACCGCGTCTGTGGGTGCGAACTCTGTCAGGCTCTCGTCGCTGAAGGGTCCCTTGCCGAGTACTTCATGACCTACGTCCCGGACGGCGCGAAGCGGCCATTTCCAACGTCGGCGGCCCTTGATCTGAACCGCATGCACTACCTCTTCGCGCGTGGTCGGGAACTCGACTTCGCCAGGCTCAGACCGGAGTCGCAGCTGATCGCGGACCTGCTCCGCGCTGTGGACGAGTTCCCGCCGGCAGCCACGAGAGTCGTCCGCTCATGGGCCGGGCGGCTCAACAGTGCCTGAGTCCCTGCCCTCGACGAACGCACGGTCGGGCGAATCGCCAAGTCGGCCCCAGAATGGCCGGCCGCGAAGGGAGGATGCTCGAATGAGCACGACTCGCTCGACCGCAATTCTCCTGGTCGTCGTCTTCGCGGGCGGCCTGGTTCTCGGAGTTGCCGGCTATGCCCTCGTCGGGCCCAACCGAGGCACTTACGATCCGCTCGTTCAGGCCGCGTTCATCACTTTGATCGGTGCGGTTGTCGGAGGGTTGGCGCTCGGGGTGGGCACGCTTCTGGCGTCGCATGTCGGTGCCGAAGCAACTGCGCGTCAGGTCGAGACTGCATCGGGGGATGCCGCTCGCGCACGCGAGGAAGCCGCCACAGCACGCGCCCAGGATCGCCAGGATTTCCTGGCTGGACGCGCCCAAGACCGAGAGGACGCGGCGACAGCGCGCTTCGCCGACCGGATTCGAGAGTTGGCCGCACGGCTCCAACTCGGAGCGGTGGCAGTTGTTCGCGTGATGGGTGAAGACATCGTCGCGGATGGCGCCAAGACAGACGAATACTCGAAAGCCACCGACTTCTACGAGGTGGGCCAGGAACTCCAGATCATCGTCCGCAAAGAACGCACGTACCTCGCAGTCCAGATACTCGTAGGCGCTGTGTCGGCTGCGGAGGAATACATCCGCCGCACTCGAAAGGCCACGGCAGAGGGCAAGACCCAGTTCCCCGGAGTGAGTGGGCTCGGCTCACACCTGAACGCCGTGATCAACGCCTACAACGAACTCCAGAATGCCGTCAGGGCCGAGTTCGGTCTCCCCGATGTCCCCATGGAGGCAAAGCTGACGGCCTTCAAGGAGTCCAAGGCCAACTACGGCCCCCAAGGCGATCCGTCACTCGTTGAGCCCGCTTAGGACACCGCAGTCGGCTAGAGGCTCTCAGGGGGTGTCGGGTCCGGCTAGATTGCTATCGCGGGGCTGCGTCGTGCGGAGAACGTGGTCAGCCGGGCGCGCGAAGCACGTAGTCCGCCACGCGGGAACGGCCTACGTGACCTCACCGCTTACGAAACGCTCGACAACATCCTTGAGGACGTCGTCGGACACCTCGTAGAACTCATAGACCTGAAACAGGGGTGCGAGCAATCGCCCGACGATGTTGACGAGGTCCGTCTCCCCGTCTTTCAGCAGCCAACGCGAGGTCGTAGACATTTCTTGTTCGATGGTCGTTCTCGGCCGAAAGATGTGGCCCCGAGATCCGGTGGCCTGAAGCGGTCGGCCCGCGAGGCCTGTGTGGCGGACTGTAAGGCTCGCGCTGGAGTCCGGATCTGCTCCGAGCGCCAGATAGAGCCGAGTAAGGAACATGACCGTTTCGGCGACCCGCACGATCCGCGTGTTGAAGAAGAGCTTGTCGGGATGTCCGAGCGCATCCTCCGACAAAGTCTTCACGAGATAGAAGTCGCCACTGGTGCCGAGGGCCCAGTAGTCGAATGTCGCCCTCTCCTCCCAAAACACGGTCGCGACCACCCCATCCGCGATCGGGCGTGGGCGGTACGGGTCCGGTTGAAGCACCACCCCGATTGGCCATCCGAAGGTGTCGATGTTGTTGTTGGACACCGCTTCGACCAATGCACGCTGAGACTGAGCCGGCAGGGGCGGTGAGACCGATGCGCAGACCTCATAGAAGCCGGCCCTTCCAGCCTTCGCAAGGCCTTCAAGCGCCGTCGCGCGGTGTCGGACACACCAATCCGCGACGGTTGGCGCATCGGCGGGTGGGCCGACCAATCCAGCAACTGTCGCATCTGACGCCTTCCCGAGCTTCTCGATGATTAGGTCGGCCAGTTCCTCGGGCGTCGTCGTTTGCAGATCGATGTAGCCAACAGTCGACGGAATGCCCGGGATCTCTGTCGCGTCGAACCGTGCGGGTAACACGTACTCCCGCTTCTCGTTCAATGCCCGGGCCTGGGCACTTTGGCGCTCCAGATTCGTCCAGGCCTTCGCTGCATACTCCGCCGAGGCGAACACGACCACGTAGCGAGCCTGATTCTGATAGACGTCGGAGAGGTGGTCGAACAGGTTCTTACCCCACAGGTCGGCCTTTGCGTAGGCGTCGTAGAAGACCCTTACGCCACGGGCACGGAGGATGGCGGCGACTTGGTCGACGTATGCGCGCTGCTCCCCGGCGAACGAAAGAGCAACGTCGTACTTCCATTCCGGTGCTGTGCCGTCACCTGCCGTGGTCGTCAAGGGCGCGACGACGTCAGGGCCATGGCGATCGACTGCCTCAGCAAGCGAAATCTCCTCGGGCCTATTTCTCTTGGGCTCCACAGGCCTTCCGGCCGGTGTCTCGGATGCCCTGGGTGCACGTCGATGCGCGTCAAACTCGGGCGCCGTGTCGAATGACCGGCCACACGAGCATGTGAGCTGTCGCCCCACCGCCGCGAGATCATGGCCCTCCATTGATCAAGTATGAAACGCTACCAGCGTGAGATCGCAGCCCTCGCTCGCTCGAGACCTTGGTCTGAAAGGACCCTGCTAATCGATCGTCAACGACTCGCCGATCCGCGAAACGGTCAGCACCTCATCCGGCCGAACCCTGTCAACGATGGTTCGGCCGATTGACAGCACGCCTGACCGCTCCCGGTCGGGTCCCATTCGCGGATCGTAGGCAACCACCATCGGCTCGCCCCGCAGGACGATCGAGACTGTGTCACGGGTCGATGGCAGCAGCGCCTTGGTGTCGTGGGGAACACGAATCCGCCCTGCCTTGAGGTCAACCGCGGTCACGCGCTGCGTTTGAAACGATGTCGGCATCGACGGATCATGGCCTCCCTGTGCGCGGGCGAAACGAACTGCCAACCAACGATAAGCCCGCCGATCGCTCGGCGGGCTGTTTGCGCTCAAATCATGGAGGCCACGACCGGATTCGGGCCGGTAATTAGAGGTTTGTTACAAGCGCTTGGTCAGCTCTACCATGCACCCACCCGGCGTGACTTGGCATTGAGCTTGGAAGGCTGCCGCTCTGCCAACTGAGCTACTCCCGCGGCGCCGCGGACGAAAGTCTATCAGTCGTTCGGCGACGGACGACGCCAGCGTCTCGACGCCAACGCTGGCGACTCGCGATCTGACGCCTTGAGTCCGCCGACCGAAAGGCCGTGCTCCCGCAGACGTGCTGGCCACGCATTGGGGCCCTGATGCCGCGACTTTGTTCACCTAAGATGATGGAACATGGAAGTGCCTGGCCGTGGAGGCCAGGCACTCTCGGTTCCACTGGACTGACGAACTACATCCCGCGGTAGTTCGAGACCTGCTGGCGGCTCGCGAAGAACCCGATCCCCCACGTCCCGAGGTCGATCAGGAAGGCCGCTCCGAGGAAGATCCAGTTCAGGAGGCTGAGCCCGTTCACCGCGGCGAACCCATAGACCAGGGTCGTCCAGGGAAAGAATAGGAACCCGAACAGGGTCCAGACGCCGGAACCGAAGAGCGTGCCCCAGTAGGACTGGTCGTTCGACCATCCGACGAGAAGCGCGAACCGCGGCAGGATCGCGCCAAACAGCGCCATCATCAGACTCACCTCCCTCAGGCGGGTCCCGGGCCCGAACGGGCCGGGGACGATGTTCGCGTCAGTCTGTCACCGACGCTCGGGCGAGGACAACTAGAACCGGCGGCGTCCGGGCGTGACGACAGCGCCGACGACCGCGGCTTTGGCGACCGGCGAAGGGCCTGGTGAGACGGCGGCACCGACGACTGCTGCCTTGGCGACCGGCGACGGGCCGGGCTTGACGGCCGCGGTGACGACGGCGGCCTTGGCGACGGGAGCGCCGATGACGCCGACTCCACGCCGGCCTGGTCCGAGCGGCATGTCAGACTCCTGCCTGTTCGAGAGCAGACTCAGCCTCGTCGGCCTCGATCGCGGCGATGAGGGCCTGGACGGGGATGCGACCGTTGGCGATGAGCTGACCGCCGGCCCGGCGCATGGCCGAGGCGAACGGAGCAGCCCAGACGTTCTCGTAGACGAGCACGCCGGCGACGCTGCCGGGGTCCATCGCGGCAGCCAGGTGTTCGACGTCCTCTTCGGCCAGGGTCTGGGCGAGCTCCGTCTCAAGCTGGCCCAGCTCGCCGAGCTCTGGGAGATCTGACAGCTCCATCGCGTCGACAGAACCGTCTTCGCTCTTGGACAGGATGAGGATGTCCATGATCCGGATGATCCCCGCGTCGTGGAGCCGCAGGAGCTCGTCGGCGCCCTCACCCGTGAAGTTCTGGTGCCCCGCCGGGAATTCGACGATCACGTAGTCGACGGGCCCGAGCTCGTCGAGCGATCTGTCAGTCATATGTCCTCCTTCTCGAGGGCCTGCCGCCAGGCGTCAGGCGGCTTGCGGCTCGGCGAGGCCGCGGCCTTCACGTCACAGCCCTAAAGGTACAGGACCACGATCACCGCACGGGCGGAACCGTGGGTACGACATCGGACGTCGGCGGACGTACGATGTCCATTCGGGATTGCATGTGTACACCGCATGTGCGGCGGGAGGAATGAGCCATGGAATCAGCCACGAAGAGGGCCAGACCTCCACGTCGCATGATCCCCGAGGAGGCGGCCGCGGCCGCATACGACGAAGCGTGGGGACCAGAAGCTCCGTCCGGCAACGCCTGGACGGCCCGTCCATGGGTCCACCCGACCGAGCGCGCCGAGGCCGGCAAGGCAGCGCGCAAGCGAATCCCCCGCACGAGCCACGCGACCTTCGAGCCGGCGGCGGACCGAGATCCCATCGCGATCCTGGCCGCCCAGGAAGCGGATCGTGTGCCCGAACTGGTCCCCCTCCGCCACGAACGGATGGCCGAGTCGGCGTTCGCCTACTACCGTGGCACGCCGGCGGTCATGGCTTTCGACCTGTCGTCCACGCCCCGCTCCGACATCCTGGTCCAGGCGAGCGGCGATGCCCACATCAGCAATTTCGGACTGTTCGCCTCTCCGGAGCGGATGCTCGTCTTCGATTCCAACGACTTCGACGAGACACTCCCGGGACCGTGGGAATGGGATGTCAAGCGCCTGGCGACGAGCGTCACGATCGCCGGGCGGGCCAACGGCTTCGCCGCCTCGCTGGTCCGCGATGCGACGATCGCCGGCGTCCGGAGCTACCGACAGTGGATGGCGCGCTACGCGGGGATGCGCCTCATCGACGTCCTGTACGCATCGATCACCGAAGCAGATCTACGCGCGACCGGTGAAGCGAGCGGGCTGCTCTCGGGTCGGTCCGCGGCAGATCGTCGCCAGCGTCTCGAGGCGGTCTTCTCCAAAGCCCGCCAGCGCGACGGTATGCGCGCATTCGAATCGCTGACCGGTGTCGTGGATGGCCGGCGTGTCCTGCTCGACGACCCACCCGTCGTCACCCATGTGGACCTGACGCCGATCGGTGGCACGGCAGCCCTCGAGAAGGTCTTCACCGACTATCGCGCGTCGATGCCGGAGAACCGGCGCGATTATCTCGAGCGTTATCGCTTCGTCGACGTCGCCCTGAAGGTGGTCGGTGTCGGCAGCGTCGGGACGCGCTGCTTCATCCTCTTGCTCGAGGGGCGAGACGAGAACGACCCGCTCATCCTGCAGGCGAAGGAAGCGACGGCGTCGGTCATGGAGCCATACCTCGAGACCAGCGCGCACGTGAACCAGGGCCAGCGCGTCGTGGTCGGCCAGCAGATCATGCAGGCCACCTCCGATGTCTTCCTCGGCTGGACGCGCGGTCCGGGCGGCCGGGACTTCTACATCCGCCAGCTCTGGGACATGAAGGGCTCCGTCGACATCGCGAAGATCCAGCCGCCGGGGCTCGGCTTCTACGCCGGGATCTGCGGCTGGGCACTCGCCCGCGCCCACGCCCGATCGGGCGACGCGGTCGCGATCGCCGCCTACCTCGGCACCAGCGACACCTTCGATGGGGCGGTCGCCGACTTCGCCGAGACCTACGCGGATGTGAACGAACGAGATCACAAGGCGTATCTCGACGCCATCGAAGGTGGCCGAGTCTCGACCCCGACCGCGTGACGGACGGTCACGACCCGGACGGCCTCTTCCGCCTGCAGCTCTCGGACGGATCGGTCCGGCTGGCGGTGGGGCCTGGACGGACGGGTCCGAGGTCGCTCCTGGATCCGCAAGCGTCGATCGTCGACGTGCTGCGTGGCGGCCGTGTCGGGCTTCGGGACGCCGTGAACGGCACGACCGTCGGCCGTGTTCCCGAAGGTTCTCGGGTCCTCGCCCCGCTGGACGTGCAGGAGGTC
>Ga0075021_10001621_pt1 | contig 11589 bp, 12 predicted proteins | sample ColStrG_CSR_2012_FD_72749 | JGI IMG/M metagenome (GOLD analysis project Ga0075021, IMG submission 72749) | Freshwater sediment microbial communities in response to fracking from Pennsylvania, USA - Cold Stream Run_MetaG_CSR_2012 | ecosystem: Environmental > Aquatic > Freshwater > Creek >... | reverse complement strand
GGCCACTCCCACCACCACCCCGGGGAAGACGAGCGGCGCGTTGAGCAGCGCGGCCACGCCGGCGCCGCCGGCCACCCGGCGCCTCAGCAGCGCGAACGACGCGGCCACCCCGGCCCCGAGCGACCCGGCGGTCGCGACGAGGGCGAGCAGCACGCTGAAGCCGATCGCGTGCAGGTACTCGGGGTCGCCGAGCACCTGGGTGAACCAGTGGAGCGTGAGGCCGCGCGGCGGCACGGTCAGGTACGACGTGCGGCTCAACGACGCGAGCGCGATCACCACCACCGGCAGCATCAGGAAGCCCATCACCAGGGCGACCCACGCCCGCAGGAGCCACGCGCGCACCCGCGCCGCGATCACGCGCGCGCGCCCGCGCGCCGGGCGAGGCGGCTCGAGAGGTAGACCAGCGCCAGCACCATGGCGGTGAGCAGCAGCGACTGCGCGGAGCCCGCCGGCCAGTTGAGACGCGCGAGGAACTCGTCGTAGATCAGGGTCGACATCACCTGGTAGGTCGGCCCGCCGAGCAGGCGCGGGGTCACCAGCGCGCTGATGGTCAGCACGAAGACGAGGATCGAGCCCGACAGGATCCCGGGCGCCGACAGCGGCAGCGTCACCTGGAGGAACGCGCTGCCCCAGGAGGCGCCCAGCACCCGCGCGGCGTCCTCCACGTCGCGCGGGATGTTCTGGATGGCGCCGATGAGCACCAGCACCATGAACGGCAGGAAGATGTGGGTCAGGCCGATCAGCAGGCCGGCGAAGTTGAAGAGCAGCTTCACCGGCCCGTCCACCACTCCCAGCGCCTGGAGGGCCTGGTTCACGAGGCCGTTCTGGGCCAGCAGGGCGATCCAGCCGAAGGTGCGCACCACCAGGTTCAGCATGAGCGGGAACACCACCAGGATGGTCAGCCAGTTCCGCCCGCGCGAGCGGGTGCGGGCGAGGAAGAAGGCCACCGGGTAGCCGATGACCAAAGTGGCGCCCGTCACGGTGAGGCCGAGCGCGAGGGTGCGGCCGATGATCTCGAGGTAGTAGGAATCGGTCAGCAGCCGGGTGTAGTGGCGGGCCGTGAACCCACCGGTGATCCCGACCAGGGGGACGTACGGGCGCACGCTGGTCGGCACCATCATCCCCACCGGCGCCACGAAGGCGACCGCGAGGAGCAGCAGCGCGGGGGCGAGCAGCCGCCAGCCGGATCCGGACCTCACCGCGCGCCCTCCGGGTCCGCGGCGCCGGCGGGGAGCAGGATCACGTCGTCGGGGCTCCACGTCACGTGCGCGCCGGAGCCGCGCGCCAGCGGCGCCGCCGCGCCGGGGGTGGCCACCTCGAGCTCGCGCCCGTCCGCGAGCTTCATCACGTAGTGGTGCGCCTGCCCCGCGAAGGCGTGGAAGACCACCGTCGCCGCGAAGCTATTCGGGCGCCCCGCCGCGCCCTCCGCGCGCGCGAGGCGAATGACCTCCTGGCGGACCACCGCGTGCACCCGCTGACCCAGGACCAGCCCCGGGCGCGGGACGGCCACCATCGAGAACCGGCCGCCGTCGAGCGCGACGACGGTGGCGGCCGGTCCGATCTCGGCCACGGTGCCGGCGAGGAAGTTCGCCCGGCCGAGGAAGCGCGCGACGAAGGCGGTGGCCGGGCGGCGATAGACCTCCTCCGGCCGGCCGACCTGCTCCACGCGCCCCGCCTCCATCACCACCACGCGGTCCGACAGGACGAGCGCCTCCGCCTGATCGTGGGTGACGAAGATCATCGTCGTCCCGAGGCGCTCCTGCAGCCGCTTCAGCTCCACCCGCATCTCGTCGCGCAGGAGCGCGTCCAGGTTCGAGAGCGGCTCGTCGAGGAGCAGCACCCGGGGCTCGGTGACAAGCGCGCGGGCGAGCGCCACGCGCTGCTGCTGACCGCCGGAGAGCTCGCGCGGGTGCCGGCTCCCGAGCGGACCGAGGCGCACCAGCTCCAGCATCCGCTCGACCCGCGGCCCCAGCTCGGCCGGCGGCACCGAGCGCCGGCGGAGGCCGAAGGCGACGTTCTCGAACACGGTCATGTGGGGGAAGAGCGCGTAGGACTGGAAGACGAGGCCGAGGTTGCGGCGATGCACCGCCACCCGGGTGATGTCCTCGCCCGCGAGGACGATCTCCCCGCCGTCGGGCTCGACGAGGCCCGCGACCATGCGGAGCAACGTGCTCTTGCCGCACCCCGAGGGCCCCAGGAGCGCGAGGAACTCGCCCGGCGCGGCGTCCAGCGACACGCCGTCGACCGCGACCACCGCGCCGAAGGCCTTGCGGAGCCGGCGGACGCTGAGCGCCGGCGCGGCGACGCTCACCGCCGGTGTCGCGCTCGCGGCCACCCCGGGATCAACGCGCGATCTCGCGCCCCCAGCGCTCCGACCACTCCGGGAACTTCTTCGCCACCAGATCGGTGTCGGGGAAGAACATGCGCTGGACGAGCGGACCGTACGGCACGAGCTTGGCCAGATCGGCCGGGAGCTGCACCTTCTTGTTGGTGGGCCCGGCGAACTGGCTCTGCCCGAAGCAGAGCTGGCCCTCCGGCGAGAGGAGGACCGCGATGTACTTCTGCGCCAGCTCCCGCTTCTGGCTCCCCTTGGGCACCGAGACGGTGGGCACGATGCCGATCGCGCCCTCGCTCGGGTAGGCCGCCGCCACCGGCACGCCCTTCAGCGCCGCCGCGCCGGTCCGGTCCGTGTACCACACCGCGAGCGCGATGTCGCCGCGCTCGAAGAGCGGGATGATCTGATCCGGCTGCGTGTACATCATCTGGATGTTGGGCTTGAGCTTCTTGATCGCCTCGAAGCCCGGATCGATGTTCTCGACCGAGCCGCCGTTCAGGCGCGCCGCCGCCATCAGGAACTGCTGACCCGAGGTGCCGGAGATGTCCGGGATCGCGAGCTTGCCCTTCCATTCGGGCTTCCAGAGGTCGGCCCACGAGGTGGGCGGCGTCTTCACGAGATTGGTGTTGTAGGTGATGATGGTCCCCGCGAACATCATCGACACCCAGTAGGCGTCCCTGTCCCGGGAGGCGTCGTAGAGATCGCCCCAGTGCTCGATCTTCGCGGGCTCGAGCGGCTGGAGCAGCCCTTCCGCCTTCGCCTGCTTGACGATCTGGCTGTCCATGTAGGCGACGTCGAGCTCCGCGCGGGCGCCCGCGGCCCGCAGCTTGGCCATGGTCTGGACCGAGCTGCCGAGCACGTACTTGACGGTGGAGCCGGTCGCCTTCTCGAAGGCGGCGGCGTGGCACTTCTTCGAGTTGTCGACGAAGGTGCCGCCGAACGTCGCCACCACCAGCTCGTCGGCGGAAGCGGGCCGCACGAGGCCGACGGAGAGCAGGCACATCAGCACGGTCACTCGGAGCGCGGTCATCATCGCTGGTCCTCTCGGGGTACGGGGTGGCGCGATTATTCGCCAGGCGCGCCGGGCAGTCAACCCTTGACGCCTCCACTCCCGCGGGCGAGTATGGCGCTCGGCAGTTCACCGGCACCCGAGGACCGGAGGGCGGCATGACCGACCGAACCGAGGATTCGATCCAGCTCCCGCTCGACCCCACCCGGCGCGCGTTCCTGGGCGCGGGCGCGCTCACGTTGCTGGGGCTCGCGACACGGACCGTCCGGCCCGCCGCGGCCCAGACCCCGAAGCGCGGGGGCACCCTCGTCGTCGCGGCCGACGTCAGCCCGCCCGGCCTGGACCCGCAGAAGTCCGCCGCGGCCCACAGCTGGATGATCGCGGAGCACGTCTACTCCACCCTCCTGCGCCGCGACCCGAAGATGAACATCGTGGGCGACCTCGCGGAATCCTGGCAGGTGGTCAGCGACACCACGTTCGTCTTCAAGCTCCGGAAGGGCGTCGTGTGGCACCACGGGCGCGATCTCGTGGCCGACGACGTGAAGTACTCGTTCGAGCGGATGCTCGACGAGAAGACCGCGTCGCCCTGGCGCTCCAACTGGTCGATCATCGACCGCATCGAGGCGCCCGACCGGGCCACCGTGCGCTTCGTCATCAAGCGGCCGTTCGCCCCCTTCTTCTCGTACCTGGCCACGCCCCACTACGGGGCCATCGTCCCGCGCGACATCGTGGAGAAGAACGGCGACCTCCAGAAGGTCGCGTCCGGGACCGGACCCTTCGTGCTCGAGCGGTTCGTCCCGGACAACACGGTGGTCCTCAAGCGGAACCCGAGCTACTACGAGGCGGGCCTCCCCTACCTCGACGGGCTCGAGTACCGGATCATCCCGGACGAGGCGGCGCGCCTGGCCGCGCTGCGGGCCGGCACCGTCCACTACCTCTGGTCCGTCGACCCGCTCATCGACCGGCAGCTCCAGGGCGCCACCGGCGTCGCGCTCCGCGAGCCCGACGGCTACTGCGCCCAGCACGGCATGGCCTTCAACCAGACGAAGCCGCCCTTCACCGAGGTGGGCGTCCGGCGGGCGGTCAGCGTGGGCATCAACCGGCGCGAGATCATCGCGAGCGTCCTGCGGGGCCACGGCGCCATCAGCACGAAGATCCCGCCGTGCGACGCGCCCTTCGGCTACAGCGGCGACGAGAAGGGCCTCCCCTACTACGCGCCCGACGCGGCCCTGGCGCGGCGCCTGCTGGCCGAGGCCGGCTTCCCCAACGGCCTCGACACCACGCTGGAAGTGTCGCCCCGCTTCCCCCAGACCGTGCGGACGGGCGAGGTCATGAAGGAGCAGCTCGCCGCCGCCGGCATCCGCGTGACGCTGAAGCAGACGGAGTGGGGCGCGGCGATCAAGAGCTTCGTGCGCACCGAGTACGACGGCATGAGCATGATCCCGCTCGTCTGGCAGCCCGACCCCGACGCCCACGTCTACGACATCTTCCACAGCGGGTCGGCCATCAACCTGGGCAAGTTCAAGGACGCGCGCGTCGACCAGCTCCTCGAGCAGGGCCGCACCACGCTCGATCGGGACAAGCGGATCGCGATCTACCGGGACCTCCAGCGCCACATGGCCGACCAGGCCTACCTGATCTTCCCGTACGCGTCGGGCGCGACCGAAGCGCTGCGCGACACCGTGAAGGACTACGTCTCCATTCCCGGGGCTCAGCCGGGAAGCCGGAGCCGGCACTTCTTCAAGCAGGCGTGGCTCGACCGCTGACCGCCTACGTCGGCAAGCGGCTCCTGCTGCTGATCCCGACGCTGCTCGGGGTGTCGGTGCTCACCTTCCTGCTCATCCACCTGATCCCGGGCGACCTCGTCACCATCCTCCTCGGGATCACCGCGAGCCAGAACGAGCAGACCCGCCAGGCGCTGATTCACGCGCTCCACCTCGACCGCCCGCTCGCGGTGCAGTACCTCCTGTGGCTGGGCGAGGTGGTGCGGGGCGACCTCGGCCACTCCCTGGTCACCGGGTTCTCGGTGCGCGACGAGCTGGCCCGGAGCTACCCGGTGACGCTCCAGCTCGCGCTGATGGCCATGTCCATCGCGCTGGCGGTGGGCGTCCCGCTGGGAGTCCTCGCCGCGACCCGGGCCGGGCGCGCCCTCGACGCCTCCACGCGGGTGTTCTCGCTGCTCTTCATCTCGGCCCCCGCGTTCTTCATCGGGACGGTGGTGATCATCGGCGGGGCGCGCTACGCGCCGTGGCTGCCCACCCTCGGCCACGTGCCGTTCACCGAGAGCCCGGCGCGAAGCCTCGGGGGCATGCTCCCCGCCGCGGCCTCGCTGGGCATGGCCATCTCGGCGATCATCGCCCGCTTCACGCGGAGCAGCATGCTCGAGGTGCTGGGGCAGGACTTCGTGCGCACCGCGCGCGCCAAGGGCGTGGCCGACCGCGCGGTGGTCTACAAGCACGCCCTGCGGAACGCCCTGATCCCGGTGGTCGCGATGGCCGGCACCCAGTTCGTCTACCTCATCGGCGGCGCGGTCATCATCGAGGAGGTCTTCGCGCTGCCCGGCATGGGGCGCCTCGTCGTCAACGCCATCTACCAGCGGGACTACACGATGATCCAGGGCGCGGTGCTGCTGCTGACGTCGGCGGCGGTGCTCGTCAACCTGGCCCTCGATCTCCTCTACCGCCTGATCGACCGCCGGATCCTGTACGCATGAGCGACGAGGCGGCGGGCCTGGCGGGACCCCGGCTCGTGCGCCGGGCGCTACGGAGCGGATCGCTGTTGGCCGGCGGGCTCATCGTCGCCGGCCTCCTGGTGGCCGCGCTCGCCGCCCCGTGGCTCGCCCCGTACGCGCCCACCACGATCTTCCCGGGCGCGGAGATCCAGGCCCCCGGCCCGCGCTTCCTGCTCGGCACGGACGAGGTGGGCCGCGACATCCTGAGCCGCGTCCTCTACGGCAGCCGCGTGTCGCTCGGGGTCGCGATCCCGTCGGTGGCGCTGGCGGTGCTGGTCGGGACGACGCTCGGCGTGAGCCTCGGCTACTGGGGCGGCGCGACGGATCTGCTCGCCATGCGGCTCTTCGACGTGCTCTTCGCCTTTCCCCCGATCCTGCTGGCCATCGCCCTGGTCGCGGCCCTCGGCCCGAGCACGGTCAATCTCGTGCTCACCATCGCGGTGCTGACGCTGCCGCAGTTCGCGGTGCTCGCCCGCAGCGCCACCCTCGCCCTCAAGCCGCAGGAGTTCGTCCAGGCCGCCCGCGCCCTCGGCGCCTCGCACGGGCGCATCCTCGGCGCCCACGTGCTGCCCAACCTCACGCCGACCCTCGCGGTGCAGACGAGCCTGAGCCTCTCGATCGTCATCCTGGTGGAGGCGGCGCTGAGCTTTCTCGGGCTCGGCACCCAGCCGCCGGCGCCGAGCTGGGGCGGCATGCTGAGCCGCGGCCGCCAGTACATGACCATCGCCCCCTGGCTGGTGCTGGCGCCGGGGCTGGCCATCATGCTCGCGGTGCTCGGCTTCAATCTGCTCGGTGACGCCCAGCGCGATCTCCTGGACCCGCGCCGGGCGGGAGCCGGCCGGAGGATCCCATGAGCCCATCCGTCCGCATCGCGGCCGTCCAGGCGCGGCCTCGGTCCGACCTCTTCGACGACATGTGGAACGGCGGCGACGTGGCCCACGCGGTCGACCTGCTCGAGGCCGCGGCCCGGGCCGGCGCCACCTGCGTCTGCTTTCCCGAGCTGTATCCGCGCGTCGGCGAGGCCGAGGTACGCGCGGCGGCGCGGCGCCTCGGCGTCTTCGTGGTCGCCGGCCTGATCGAGGGCACCCGGGCCAGCTGGCACAACACGGGGACGGTGATCGGGCCCGACGGCCGGATCCTCGCGCGACAGCCGAAGTGCTTCCCCACCCAGAACGAGATCGACAACGGCGTGGTGGCCGGCAAGGGTTATCGCGTCGTCGAGACCGACATCGGCCGCCTGGGTATCGTGATCTGCGCCGACTTCACCTTCTTCTCGGAAGGGGTCGAGTCCCTCGTCGAGCAGGGCGTCGACATCATCTTCAACCCGTCGTGGTGGTTCGCCCTCGGCGAGGCCTATCCCGCCACCGTCATCGGCCGCCACATGCAGTACGGCAAGCCGGTGATCGGCGTCGACATCGCGGCGTGCGCGCTCCGGCTCCGCGACGCGGACGGCCGGCCGGTGGAGCGGTTCCCCCGCGCCGGCGGCTACAGCACGGTGTGCGTGGCGCCGCCCATCGCCTCGCTGCCGGAGCTGGCCGCGTGGTTCCGCACCAAGGCCGGCGGCACCAACTCGGCCCAGGGCTTCACCCAGAGCCTGGGAGAGGAGGAGGGTATCCTCTACGCCGACGTGGACATCGCGGCGGTCCGGCGGTTCCCCGGGTACTTCTACCGGACCACGAGTCCGTGAGCCCGCAGCAGCTCCTCGACGAGCTCGTCGCGGCCGCGCAGCGGCTGGGCGTCGAGGTCCGGTCCGAGCCCTTCGAGACGCCGGCTGCGATGGGCGGCGGGCTCTGCGTCGTGCGCGGGGCGCACCTCGTGCTGATCGACCAGCGGGCGCCCGTGGTGGATCGCCTCCGCGCCCTGGCGCGCGCCCTCGGCGATCTGGGGACCGACGCGGTCTACATGGCGCCGGAGGCCCGCGAGCTGGTCGACGGGTTGCGCCCGGCGAGGCGCCTCACCTCGTCAGGGTGACTGGGTCTCGCGGCCTCGGTACGGATCGGTGGGCGGACCGGTGAGGGTCGGCCGGCACTCGTAGAGCCGGTCGCCGACGGTGTGCTGCAGGGTGTCGTCCACGCCGATCCGCCGCAGGAAGGCGAGGGTCCGGGCGATCCGGCGCTTGCGTCCCTCGATGGCCTCGTCGCACACCTCCTTCGAGGCGTAGGTCCCGCTCGCCAGCTCCCAGGTGAAGCCGTTGACGGCCGAGCTCCGCCAGATGGCGTACTGCTCGTCCGACGCCGCGACCACGATGATCCCCGCCAGGAGCGCGCTGCGCCAGCTGCCAGGCCCCACTGCGATGCCCTCCGTGGGACCGTGGTAGCACACCCCGGACGAGCCGTCCACGCGGAAGGCCCCGCCCCCGGGGCCACGCGCTCAGTTCGGGGTGTCGCTTCGCGTGATCTCGCCGACCTCCTTGAACCGGTCCCCCTCGACCACGTTGACGAAGATCACCGCGGCGGTGTTGTCGCCCTTGGCGTCCCAGGTGACGGGCCGCGCGTACGCGATGCCCTGGTACTGGAGCTTGCGGAGCACGGCGAGGACGTCGCCCCGGCCCGGGAGCCCTCCCCGGGCGCTCGCGGCCTGCTGGATCGCGGAGATCACGAGGCGCGCCGAGTCGTACGAGTTCGGCGCGTAGTTGGCGATCGGCCCGAACCGCCTGGTGTAGCGCTCGGCGAACGCGGCCGAGCCCGGGACGCGGCCGATGGCCGGCGCGGCGGAGAGGATGAGCACCCCCTCGCCCTTGGTGGCGGCCCCACCCGCGGGCTGGATGAAGCCCTTCACGTTCCAGCAGCCGTCGCCGCACGCGAAGAGCTGGTTCAGGCCGCGCTCCCGCATCTGCTGGAGGAGGTACGGCGCCTCCGCGATGCCGCCGAAGAACACCACGTCGAAGTCGGGCGGCAGGCCGCCGAGAAGCGCCTGGAAGTCACGGTCGCCCACCTTCACCGCCGGCCGCGCGACCACGCTCCCGCCGAGCTTGGCGAACGCGCCCGCGAAGAGGTCGGCCAGGCCCTTGCCATAGGCGGTCTGGTCGTCGACCACCACCGCCCGCCGCTTGCCCGCGCGCCGGTACAGATAGGCGGCGAGGCCCGGGCCCTTGTGATCGTCGCGGTTGGTGAGCCGGAAGACGTTCGGGAGCCCGCGGTCGGTCACCCCGGGGTTCGAGGACATCGGGGTCAGCATCGCGAGCCCGCACCCGGCATAGACGCTGGACGCGGTGATGCTCACGTTGCTGTTCACGTGACCGATCACCGCGAGCACCGCCGGGTCCTGGCAGAGCGCCGCGGCCCCCGCCTGGCCCTTCGCGTCGCTGGCCTCGTCGTCGAACGTCGCGGCCTCGAGCCGGGCGCCGAGCACGCCGCCGGCGCCGTTCTGCTCCTCGATGGCCAGCTCGACCGCGTTCTTCATCTCGACCCCGAAGGTCGCCGCGCCGCCGGTGAGCGGCGTGCCGATCCCGATCCGGATCACCTGCCCCTGGAGCTGCGCCGTCGCCGGCCCGCTCCACCCCGAGAGCAGGCCGGCCAGCAGGAATGCCACCGTGCGGATGCGCCGTGCCATGGTCGGTCCTCCTCGTGGTGCGCTGTTACCGTCTTACTAAATTATGATGGTGAGAATACACAGACTGGTAGCGCAGGTGCTATAAGGCTGTCAAGGGGGAACCGGGACGCGTGAGCAGGCGATGGATCTTTCACCGGTCGGGCGGCCGCCTGTGCCTGGACCTCGCGAACACGGTGAGCTGGCGGCGGAGCCCCGAGCCCATCGAGCGGCTGCCGACGTATGGCGACCTGGTCGAGTGGGCCCGGCAGAGCGGCGTCGTGACCGCGGGCGCGGCCCGCGTCATCGAGCGGGAGGCCGGCCGGCAGCCGGCCGCGGCGGCCCGCATCCTCGCGCGGGCGCGGGCGCTGCGGGAGGCGATCTACCGGGTCTTCGCCGGGCTGGCCGCCGGTCGCGCGCCCGCGCCCGAGGACCTCGCGCGGCTCGATCGCGAGTTCCACGAGGCGTTCCGGGCGCTCCACCTGAGCCCGGCGCGCTCGGGGTTCACGCTCGCGTGGGCGCTCGACGACGGGCCGCCGCTCGCCCTGCCCCTCTGGGCGGCGGCGCGCTCGGCCGCCGAGGTGCTGACCTCGGCCGACCCGCGGCGACTCAAGACCTGCCCGGCCGCGCGATGCGGCTGGATCTTCCTGGACGTCACCCGCAGCGGGACCCGGCGGTGGTGCGCGATGGAGGCGTGCGGCAGCCGCGCCAAGGCCCGGTCCTACTACGCGCGCCGGCGGGTCCGTGGAGCCGGCCCCCGACGCGCGTCGGGGGCCGCGGTCAAAAGATCCCGAGGTGCTGGCGCAGGTCCGCCTCCCGGTCCCTGAACAGAGCGGCGGGCCCTTCGGCCACGACGCGGCCGCCGTTGAGGATGACGATGTCGTCGGCGACCTGGAACACCAGCTTGGGATTCTGCTCGACGAGCACGATGGACAGCCCCTGCTCCTTGAGGCGGCGGATCGTCGTCATGACCTCGCCGACGAGCTGGGGCGCGAGGCCTTCGGACGGCTCGTCCATCAGGAGCACCCGCGGGTTCGACATCAGGGCCCGGCCGATGGCGAGCATCTGCTGCTCGCCGCCGGAGAGCGAGCCCGCGACCTGCCGGCGACGCTCGCCGATGCGCGGGAAGAGCCCGTAGACGCCCTCGAGCGTCCAGCCCGTCGAGCCGCCGGCCCGGGGCTTCCGCCCCGCCACCGCGAGGTTCTCGCGCACCGTGAGACTCCGGAAGATCCGGCGCCCCTGCGGCACCAGCGCCACGCCGTGCGCCGCGACGGCCTCGGGCGGGCGCCCGGTCACCACGTGGCCGAAGACCTCGACGCGGCCGTGGCGGGGCGGCAAGAGGCCGACGGTCACGTTCATGGAGGTCGACTTGCCGGCACCGTTGCGGCCGAGCAGTCCCAGGAGCCGGCCCTCGCCCAGGCGGAGCGAGACCCGATGCAGCACGTGGCTGTCGCCGTAGAGCGCGTCGATGTCGCTCAGCACCAGCGCGTCATTCGCCAAGGTAGATCTCCCGGGTCCGGGGGTGGGCGACCACCTCGCCGCGCGTGCCCTCGACCACGACCTCCCCGAAATGCAGCACCGAGATCCGCTCCGCGAAATCGAGCGCCACGTCCATGTCGTGCTCGATCATCACGATCGTGACCTCTCGAGGTATGCGCGTGACCAGGTGCAGCACGTCGCGCCGCTCCTCGATCGAGAGCCCGGCGAAGGGCTCGTCCAGCAGCAGGACCCGGGGATCCTGGGCGAGGGCCATCGCGATCTCCACGCGCCGCCGCTCCCCGTAGGACGTCCGGAAGAGGGGCCGCTCCGCGAGATGATCGAGTCCGACGCGAGCCAGCGCCTCGTGGGCCCGCCCGACCAGCGCCGCCTGCCGCTCCAGCCGGGCGACCGGGTTCCAGCGAAGCTCCGAGCGTCCGAGGAGCGCGAGGGTGACGTTGCGCAACAGGGTCTCGCGCGGGAACAGGGTGATGATCTGGTAGGTGCGCG
>Ga0075021_10001619_pt1 | contig 11596 bp, 7 predicted proteins | sample ColStrG_CSR_2012_FD_72749 | JGI IMG/M metagenome (GOLD analysis project Ga0075021, IMG submission 72749) | Freshwater sediment microbial communities in response to fracking from Pennsylvania, USA - Cold Stream Run_MetaG_CSR_2012 | ecosystem: Environmental > Aquatic > Freshwater > Creek >... | reverse complement strand
TCGCATTAGTCCTCGAACGAAGAAACGCGCCACCTTTCAACTCCTCGCCATTGAAATGCCTTAATTTCGTGCCTATGGGGTGTCGAGGCTGCGCGGCCCGTAAGCCACCCTTGGCCCCTAAAAGGGCCACTTTTGAGGGGTGGTTTAGGGGCTGGGCCATGGGTCACCGGTCGCCGACTGCGAGCGCCATTTGCAGTCGGTCAAGGCCCTGGCCGAAGACGCCAAAGATTCGCGGTCGAACCTGCGGCTGGTCGCCTCAATCGCTAGGCACTACATTGGACGAGGTACCTCGTTCATGGACCAAATCCAGGAAAGCAACATGGGCTACTCAGAGCGATCAAGAAGTTCAATGCCTGGCACACCTTCAAGCTCAGCACGCATGCGACGTGGTGAATCCGGCAAGCCATCAGCCAGAGCATCGGCGACTAGGCACAGCCAAGCCGCATCCTGGCGCATCTGATGGAATGGAACTGATCTGGCTAGTGAGCCTGGTAGCACGTGAGCCATGAGAAGAACAGCGTTCCGGTCGGGATAAGTCAAACAGGTCCTCCTCTAGCGGACGTGCTGATAGGCCAGGAAGTCAGGGGCTAATTACACGCATCGAAAAAGCACCGATGAACAGGCCTGACAGGTCGTGACCTTGCACTATGCGCGTAGATCACGGCATAGCCGCGCTCAGTCGCGCCACGGCCGCGTGAATCACTGCGCACACCGGCGTGACTTTGATCATCTGTCCCAAGATGCCCGGGAACAAATACGTCACGCCGCGGGACAAGCGGTCCACCTTGCTTCGTTTGGTCAGGCTGCTCAATCCCTTGCCAGTCAGCAGATAACGATTTTGCCTCTTTAGAGTAAGCCCGGGCACGAGTGCGTTGACGCGGCCGCGGCCAAGGCGCTAAGCCCCACGTTTACTCACAATCGATAGGCGCGTTGGGCGAGACCCACTGCCATCTCGCGCGCGAGCATTTCGGCATCGCTCTGGTCGATCATGTGGCGCGCCACGAGACCTGCCAGCCAGTTAGTAGACGCCCGGCGCCATAGGTCGTGCCGGGCTGGGATCGAGGTAAAGGCGCGCGTGTCATCGTTAAAGCCGGCTGTGTTGAACACACCCGCGGTCTCCATGACCTGGTCGAAGAAGCGCCGGATGCCATTCCATGAGTCGTAAAACCACCATGGCGGGCCGAGCTTGACGCTTGGGTAGGCGCCGGCCAGCGGCGCGAGCTCGCGCGAATAGGTGGTCTCGTCAAGCGTGAACAGGATGAGCGAGAAGTTGGGGTGGTTGCCGAACCGCTCCAAGAGCGGGTGCAGGCTGCGGGTGAATTCGGTGGCAACGGGGATATCAAAGCCGCGGTCGGGTCCGAACTTTGATATGATCTCTGAGTTATACCCGCGTAGTGACCCGGGGTGAAGCTGCATCACCAATCCATCGTCGGCGCTCATACGGGCTAGCTCAAACAGCATATGGCGAGTGAAGCGAGAGGCGTCATCGGCCGCTATGTTCCCCTTCAGCGCACGGCTGAAGATCGACTCGGTCTCCTGCAATGACAGCGGTTCTGCCGCCGGGCTGAACACGCCGGAGTCGGTCGCGGTCGCGCCGAGCGATTTGAAATCGGCCCGACGTTGCTCGAGCGCGCGGATGAACGAGGCAAAGTCCCCAACATCGATGCGGCTGACCTTGCTAAGGTTCTCAATGTTCCCGCGCCAGTTCGCCGCTTGCAGATTGACGACACCGTCGGGGCGGAAGGTAGGAATGATGCGGCCATTCCAGCCTGAGGCATGGATGGCGCGGTGCTGGGCCAGCGTGTCGGTAGCCGCGTCGGTGGTGGATAAGACGGCTACGTTGAAGCGCTCAAACAAGGCGCGTGGGCTGTGCGTGGGCAAGGCCAACTGGGCTTCGATGTGGTCATAAATCGCGTCAGCGGTCCCAGCACCCAGCTTCTCAGTCACGCCAAAGACCGTTTCGAGCGAATGCACGAGCCACATGCCCGAGGGTGTGGCGAGAAATAAATGGAAGTGACTGGCAAAGATGCGCCACGGCTCGCGTGGATCGCCAGCGCCTAGCAGCCGCTCATACGGGATACCCTGCGAATACAACATGCGCAGTAGGTAATGGTCGGGCCTGAGGATCAGGTCGGTCGGGTTGCCAAAACGGTAATCGGGGTCGGCGAATAGAGCCGGATCTACATGGCCGTGCGGGCACACCAGCGGCAAATCCTTGATGCCTGCATATAGGTCAAGTGCGATAGCGCGTGCTTGGGGGTCGGGGTCGAAATAGCGGTCAGGCTGCAGCATGTTAGGCTCCTGTGGAGGCGTTCGGGAAGGCTTGCAAAAGCGTAGCCTCGAGTCTTGATGTTATCGCTAACCCAAGTTGGGCCCATTATGGGCCGAGCCGTGCGCGTTACAAGAGTGCCTTAGTATTTCTCCGCGCCCTCAGTGTGTTTCGCCACCTACTCGCACAGTCCTTTGCGCTCGACCGCTTGTTCGTTGACATTTTGACCTTGACTTTGCACCCAGATCCGTTAACGTTAACGGATCTGGACAACCAGCCGAGGAGAAATCGCCATGCTTTACCCCATTCAGAATGACATCCGAAATCTATTCGACCTGTCTGGCATCTGGGACTTTCGCGCGGACCCGGATGAAATCGGCGAGCGGGAGGGCTGGCAGGCCGGGCTGGCACAAGCGCGCCCGATGGCCGTCCCTGGCAGTTGGAACGAGCAATACGAGGATTTGTTCAACTACCTGGGGCTAGGTTGGTATGTCAAGCGCGCGTTTGTGCCGGGCAACTGGCGCGGGCAACGCATCTTTATCCGAGTTGGGTCGGCGTGTTACCTCGGCACGGTGTATGTCAACGGCGTCAAGGCCGGTTCGCATGAAGGTGGGCATTTGCCATTCACGTTTGAGATCACCGAACACGTAAAGTGGGGCGAGGAAAACGCATTCGCCATCAGCGTCGAGAACCATTTGAAGCCGACGCGCGTGCCCGCTGGCAACCTCACGTCACCGCTTGGCAACTTCGCCAGCTTCCCACGCACGACATACGATTTCTTCCCGTTCGCTGGCCTGCATCGGCCCGTGGTGCTGTATTCCGTGCCCCACACCTTCATCGACGATGTGACTGTCGTGACGACGTTCGATGACGCCGGCACCGGCGTCGTGACTGTGACGGCGCGGCTGAACGCGCCCGCCGACGTGCAAGGGACGCTGCTGTTGAGCGGAGGCTCGTCACCGGTGCATGCCAACATCTCATTCAGCGGTGGCGCGGGCCAGGCGACAGTGCGTGTGCCAAGCGCACGCGCCTGGTCAGACGTTGATCCATATCTGTATGACTTGACGATCCAGACGGATGCCGACCGCTATAGCCTCAAAGTTGGCATCCGCACCGTGGCCGTGCGCGACGGTCAGATTTTGCTCAATGGCAAACCGGTGAAGATGAACGGCTTTGGCCGGCATGAGGACTTTATCGCCAGCGGCAAGGGCTTGAACCTGCCGCTCCTCGTCAAAGACTATCAACTGATGCGCTGGACAGGTGCCAACAGCTATCGCACCGCGCACTACCCCTATAGCGAGGAGGAGATGCAGATGGCTGATCGCGAGGGGTTTTTGATCATTGACGAGATTCCGGCCGTGAGCCTACAGTTCGAATCTGAGGAGAACGTAGCCGCGCGGTTGCGCATGTGCCTGCAACAAGTCGATGAACTCGTTGCCCGCGACAAGAATCACCCGAGCGTCGTGATGTGGTGTGTCGCCAACGAGCCATTGCCCGCCAACTTACGTCTCGAATCGAGCGGCGCAAAGACGGACGATCCGTCTATTGCCCGCGGCAAGCAGTTTTTAGAAACGCTGATCAGCCGCACCCGCGAGCTGGACTCGACCCGGTTGGTGACCGTGGTGACAGTCATGGGCGGTCCCGAGTCTTGGATGGAAAAGTGCGACGTCATAGGCATGAACCGCTATTGGGGCTGGTATGTGCATGGCGGTGAGTTAGACAAGGCCGTTGGCGTGCTTGAGCAGGAGTTGGATGCGGTTTGGGCGAAGTGGCATAAGCCCATCATCATGACCGAGTTTGGCGCGGACACGATGGCCGGGATGCACGGCCACCCAGCCGTCATGTGGACTGAAGAATATCAAGCGGACTACATACGCGGCTATCTGGCTGTAGCGGCCCGCAAGCCGTTCGTGGCCGGCATGCAGGTCTGGAACTTCGCCGATTTCGCAGCGGTGCAGAGCATCATGCGCGTGGGCGGATTGAATATGAAGGGTGTGTTTACCCGCACCCGCACGCCTAAGATGGCTGCGCATGTCTTACGCGAATTTTGGGCAGAGGAACTTAAGGAGCGAATGGTGACCGCAGCCACTAACCATGCGTCAAGTCGCGTGGGATCGCCCACGCGTTAGTAACCCGCACTCTATTCGCTCACCCGGCCAAGCCGAAGGTCGCCAAATCAGTTGTGGGGTCAAGTCGACCACAGCCGTATCATGTCGCCAGTGCTGTAGCCCTACTACGTTAAAGACATCTTAACGACAAATGGTGGGCGAAACAGGCTAACAGCGATAAGGAGTCGAAGGTAGACGAATGAGCAAGCGAAAGCAACGAACCGCGGCGGCTCAGCGGCAGACCGGGAACGTGACGCCGAGCGCGTTTATCGAACTCGATGGAGAACCAGTGTATATGACCGAGGAGGACCATCGCAGCCTAGCGAAGGTCTGCGCGCAGATTGCGCGACGGATTGCGCTCGCAGCATCGACGACACCAGACTACCCAGCCATAAACGCCTTACCCCTCACAATGACCGAACTTGAAGGGGCCGTTACTCGCAACGCAAATGAGCGCCAGTCGGCCAAGCTTGAAGGCGAGTTGCGCCGGTTGAATCGGATGTATCAAATGGGCAATGTGGACGATGCCTATTACGACCGTGAGTCCGACCGTACCAGGGTTGAACTGGCAGCACTGGCCTGACGCAGCATTAGACATGTCAGGGCCAATTCGTGTGATTGAGAGCTTGCAGGGGATTGCACGGCAGTGACGACTGACCTATAGCAATGTCAATACAAGAACGAATAACTTGATATAAGGATAATAATGCAAAGTTGTTTAACTGAAGTGGTCGATCATGAGTCCAGCGACAAACGTAATATTGATGCTGTTGGGGGTATTGGTGCTCATGGCAGCCATAACTTGGTATCTGAACCGACCGGAGAAACAAAAGCGATAAGGATGGCGCACTTCAGACGCGCTTGCCTTCTTCCAGACAGGCTTTGAGATTCGATAACGTACCGACTTCAACTTGCATTTGCTTGTTGATCATCCCATCCATCAGTTTGGCTGCCAGCCCTTTGGGTTCGGAATGCATGATGAAGGTCACCCGAGTCGCATTCCCGACAGGATCAAATTTGTAGCTGCCCATGGGACGGGCTGGCCCGGCGATGACTTGAAACTTGACCGACTCATTCAGTTTGCTCTCGGTGATTTCGTAATCTCCGTCGATGCGCCGGTCGCCAGGGCCTTTGAGCCCTTGTTTGAACACGGCACCTACCCCAACGGGCTTACCGGCCATGAGTTGAATATCCGTAACAGACGGACGCCAGCGGGGATTATTTTTGCCGTCCAGGACGAAGGCAAAAACCACATCTACCGGCCGGTCAATGGTGATACTGCTTTCTGCATGTGCCATATGAAACCTCCGAACAAAGAGGACTATAACACCGCCGGGAGGGCAGATGGAAGTAAACTTATGGCCGGAGACTTAAATGAGCAATCGACAAGAACCAGCAAAAAAGATCACGGCCGAAGATGTACGCCAAACGCTCAGTAACCCGCTCTACGGATATGGCATCAATCTCGTGCCAATGGAGCGGGTTGTCGAGGCTGTGATGCAACTGAACACAAAGCTAGCTCAGCAGATGCGAGACTCAAGCAAGACGTTTACGCTGGATGAATTGGACCAGCGCTTCCAGGCACTATTCAAGCAGTTTGAAGAGTCGGGCACGTGTGTGCGTGAGGTAGACACACCGCCCAGCGTTTCAAAAGATATATGGCTGTCTGCGCAACTCAAAACCATTGAGCGGCTATCACGCGGCGAATCGCTGTAGCAGCGGGCACCCTAATCTCTCTTACCCAGAGGCGCGTGCAGACAATCAGTCGGCATCATAAAATGCAGTTATGGCCGACTGGATAACCACTGACGAAGCATTAGAAATCGGCACACGCGATTACCAGCAGGAATATCACATTGAATACCTGCGGCAACTTTTACGAGAGCAAAAGATAGCTGGTCGCAAATTCGCGCGATCTTGGCAGGTAAATCGCCGTTCTTGGATAGAGTATCTTGAAGCCGCTGCTAACTCGGCAGACGCTCGGCGCGGCGGCCGAAATCCTAAAGCCTCTTGACATTACACGATTAATGGTATATATTGTGTGACACAAGCTACTTTATGCTTAAAGCGAGCCGTGAAGGTGCTAGAAACACCGACACAGCTCTAACCCAACCGATGTTCTTGGCATCGGCAAGGCTGAACGCATTCTACATAACGCGGGCATCCCTTGCCATATTCCACGGCACAGGTTGCCCGTTTTTTGTAGGCTTTTGCGGGCAGCGTTTGGAAAAGCCTTACAGACATATCCCTGGAGGATTCCAAATGAAGACCGCAACCAAACTGACCAAGTTCCTCAAACAGTGTGAACGGGAAACCGGCAGGCCGGCCACCCTCATCCACTCTCCCCTATCGCGTGCTTGGCATCTCCGGCCAGCAGCGCCGCGGGGTGCTTGTCCGCAAGAGCACCGTCCTGCTCGAAGACATCCGCAATGAACGCGTTGAGTTAGTTGAGCGGCGATAGCCAGCTCAACAGCTGCAATCGTTCGTGAGTGCTCACATCACGCACCTGTCCATTATTGGTGTGGGCACTCCCCTCTTACAACCTGTGGGGCCATACATGCACGCCAATACCGACGACAACGACGCCGTCTATTACTACCCCCTAAGCTTGCCTGTGTCTGAGAGATCAGTGCGATGGAATTCAAGACCCTTCGACGGATCAAAGACGTCAGCTCCACCTGCGCAAACTGGTCTTTCCCCGGCCTGGAAGCAGGGCCACGTCGTCTACGATCTCACCATCCCCGGCTATCAGGAGATCGCTCCATCCCTGGACCGTGTCAAGAAGGCCCACCAGAGTCAACACAGCAAACCGTCTCTTGGTAAGAAATCGCAATCGCAACTGTAACTGTTATTTGTTCATAAGCATGAGTTGACCTGACATCTATGCCGACGTCCCCGACCACATTGACACCATCCATCACCCAGAATGCACACGACCTTGTCGGCACACAAGCTAAACCGGCATCGCCCAGTTCAACTCACACACCCTTGCCGCCGCGTGTTGAGCGGCTGCTCAAACTGCTCGCCGACATTGAACGGCAAGCCGTGAAAGGAGAATCACACCCATGACCCGCGTTCGTTGTTACTACCGCTATTCCAGCGACGAGCAATCCGAAGGCTGGAGTATCGAAGCCCAAAACGCCGCCTGCCGCACCTTCATCGCCGCTCACCCCGACTGGGTGTGCGATACCAAACCCTACATCGATGAAGCCTGGAGCGGCAAAACGGTCAACCGGCCGGCCTTCCAACAGATGATGGCCGACGCCCGCGCCGGACAGTTTGACATCATCATCTGCCACAAACTCGACCGCTTCTCCCGCAGTCTGGTGGACGTGTTGTTGACGTTGGATGAACTGCAGAAAATCAATGTTACCTTCGCCAGCGCGTCCGAACCCATCGACTTCACCACGCCCATCGGCCGGATGATGCTGGTGCTGTTGGCCTTCTTCGCCGAATGGTATCTGCAGAACCTGAGCGCCGAGACGACCAAGGGCAAGCTGGCCCGCTTTGAAGCGGGTTACTGGAACGGTGACATGCGGTTCGGCTACAGCCGGGCGGAAGTCGGTCGGGAGATCAAGAACGGCGTCATCAGGCGGCTCTACAAACCCGTGCCCAACGACGACGCCAAATTTGTTCTTTTGGCATATGAACTGTGTGCGGCTGGCAAGACCGATCAGGAAGTCGCGGACGAGCTGAACCGCCGCGGTTCGCGCACCTACCGGCTCATTGCCAACCCAAAAGCCAAAGCTCGTCCCGAGGTCGATCCGGCGCTGCGTCGGAGCTGGGTGAGGGATTCGGTGGGGGCGATGTTTGACTACCAGGGGTCCCAACTGTATCTGGGCAACACCACGTATGTCGGCGAGAAGGAACGCAAGAAGACGGAGCGGGAATGGCAGCCGCAGATCCGCCAAGGCACCCATGAAGCCATCATTACCCAGGAGCTGTGTGAGCGGGCGATGGCGGCCCGGGCCAAACGGATAACGCCGGGACGCTTATTGACGCCGCAATGTACCCGCAACTACCTCCTGGGAGGAGGAATCGCCCATTGCGACTGGTGTGGCAGGCCGATGCGCTGCACCAATAGCAAGCTCGGTCATCAATATCTGTATTACCGCTGCGCCGCCTGGCTGCGCGGCGAACCGTGCGACGCGCCGAGAGTTCAAGTCCGGGAAGCGCAGATCATTCCGCAGTTGACCGACTACATCAATGCCCTCATCCTCCCCGAGGACTGGCAGGACCGGATCAGGAAGTCAGCCGTCGCTGACATTGATGCCAAAGACTGGGAGAAGCGCCGCAACGACCTACGCGGCCAACTGCGCCGGCTCAACTACCAATTCGAGCACGGCCTAATCGACGAGGCTGATATTCCAAGCTATGAAAAGCGGGCACAGAAGTTGATTCGCGAAATCAACAGCATCGTCATTCCAAATCACAAGCACCTCTTCGACATCGGTGCTCAGGTCATCACCATCAAATCGGTGTGGGCGAAAGCCGACGGCATTCAGCGGCGCGGGATTCTCAAGGAAATGTTTGAGGCGGTGTATATCGATCCAGCCACAAAGACTATCACCGGTGTGAAACCGTATGCCGAGTTTGTGCCACTGTTTCGACAGACCAAACTCATCGAGCGCGAGTTCCGCTTCGTGCTGGAAAACGACGAGACCGCCCAGAATACTGATGCATCTGAGCGGTCTTACGTCCCAAACGGAGACGGCGGGATTTGAACCCGTGATCTCTGCCTTGACAGGGCAGCGTGTTAGGCCAGCTACACCACGCCTCCACGATTGATCTCCGTGCGCTCGCAATATACCACAACTCTGTCGCGTGCCTTGCCCATCTAACCTACGCGCTTGCGCCATCGCCCACCTTAAATCAACGCACCGGTTTGTCACCAATCAACCGCTGCTGCGTGTTAACACTCGTCAACGTTTGTATGACTTCGCAGCAGTAGTTGTTCATCTGGCTTATCACTTCAACGCTTTTGACGCCGTCATGTATGGCGGCGTCGGACAGCGGCCACGTCGTGAAACTACGAGCCATATGCCAATCAGAATGTCAGAACGGTCGCACGGGGAATTAACGAAGGCACCGTCGACCCGGAAAAGCTTCCGGTGCGAGTATTTGAGAAGACGGCTGACATGACCCGTGGCCAAAGAATACTCACTCGAAGGGATACACTGGTGACTTCAAGAATTTGGAGAATGGGCAGATCTATGCGATTACTACTGCAGCCTAACGGTTCAGGTATTGTCGGGTAATGAAACAACACCGGTAAGATGGGCAACTACACAACAGGTTCTCCAATACTCATACGAGTATTCAACACCAAATTTAGAACCTATCCCAAAACTCACCTGAACCTCACAAAATCGCATGCCAAAACGGGACTTGCCTGGGTTTTGGGCTAGGCTCTTAGGAACGTCTATCGTGCTGAATGAAGCGGGCCGCACGGCCTTCGAGGGGGTGGTTTAGGTGTTGGCCAGGGGCTTAATCGCTATAGCTACGTCAAGGGCCACGTCATGAATGCCACTGACTGGACGGGGCATCAGTGTTCGTCGGGTTCAAGCGCATGTCAACAACTAGTAGCAGCTTGGGGTGCACACTATGACGAACGTCAGTATCTGGGTATGGTGGCAAGCCCGTCTGGTGGCAACGGCAACGGTAATACTGGGTTGCTAAAATGGCTAATAACCTCGGGTATTGCTGGAAGTGACAATATTTTGCTCATCGAAGCAGCGGACAGGTTAATAGTCAATCAACGGCAACCGGTTCGGCGTCAGGGCAGGTATCCAGCCAATCTGGTCCGAATGATCTAACCGGGAGGAAGGATTATTGGCTTGCTGTCAATTATGGCTAATGTTGCAATCGGCCAATAAGGGTGGTGATGACTTTTGCCAGTCGAGCAAGTTCCTCCAAATCATTACCGGCCGCTTTCAACTTTACAGGGTCAAGCTTATCGAGTCCATCGCTGTAATCATCCCCTAAAGCATTGATCACGTCCGCCATCTTCGTTACGCCATCATCGAGATCGCCTAGAGTGGGGGGTGGTTTAAGGGCGTAGAGGTCGGCCGCTTCGGAGTAAAGATTTCTGATTTCAAGCTTGGACAAAGCCAGCCATGTTTCATCTCGTAGAACCGGTGGATTCACGGCCGCGCGTTTTGACAAAGTGGTAATGACTTCTATGGAGCTTGAGACGCGCTGAGCAATACCATTCAATTTGACTAGATACTCGACAGTCTTCTGATCCTCGGCTGCTTTTGGCTCTGGTGTGTCGATCAACTTCGGCGCGCTCAGCGGCTCAGCCATGGCTGAGTCGGTTGGCGTGACCCCTTGAGGCGTGTCGGTCGATAGCGATGTCGATAGCGATATTGCTAGTTCTGGCATCGGCCAACTCTTGACAGCCCCTTCAATTGCTATCTTTCCAACTTCCTCTGGCTTTAGCCCATATTTCTTTGCGATTGTGACATAGGCATACTCATCGCTAACACCTTCGTCTTGAGCCTTTACCAAGTCAAAGAATATTTTCTTCCGCTTGTCTAGTGAGATGTAGGTCAGGACTGTTATCCTGTTCCCATTGATTGATTCTTGAACCTCTCGAGGTTGTCCCACTTCAGACGGCTCGACTTTGAAGTAGGCTTCATTGAATTCTGTAAGGGGTTTGAATACCTTTAGCGGGGTGTTGGGTCGAGCGCGTTCCCATTTCCCGTATGGAGCAAATGTGCAATGAGCCACCGAATAAACGCCCCTCGCTGGCTCGCCTTGTCTATATGCAAAAACCTCGATCGCATCGGGGTGTTTACTGGTATAGAGTTCCCTAACCGCGTACTTAAGATTTAGTTCAACATCACTTTGCGATAAGCCCATTGGCAAACTAATTCTAAGGACAATGCGTGATATCGAACCGAAACTTACGTCTTCGATTTTCTCGACTCGATAGACCTGCTTGAACCTCGCAGGCAAGGGCAAGACATCATCAATTGTCGCGAGTTCGCGTAGCGCTGGTGTGATTGTTGGCGCAACGGTAATCGTTGCAGATGGGAGAGGCGTAACGATGAGCGGCGTTGGCATGCCTACGGGCTTGCTGGTTGCCACTGTAGACTTGATTGGCGTGACAATCGTTGGCGCGTTCGTTGGTTGTGGCTTGGTTATCGGTGTCGGTTCTGGGGTTCGAGTTGGGCGCGTCGTCGTCCTCGGTGTTTTCGTCATCACAAGCGTCGGC
>Ga0075021_10001618_pt1 | contig 11603 bp, 11 predicted proteins | sample ColStrG_CSR_2012_FD_72749 | JGI IMG/M metagenome (GOLD analysis project Ga0075021, IMG submission 72749) | Freshwater sediment microbial communities in response to fracking from Pennsylvania, USA - Cold Stream Run_MetaG_CSR_2012 | ecosystem: Environmental > Aquatic > Freshwater > Creek >... | reverse complement strand
AACTTGCGTCAAATGGGCACGCATGACGTGCCGAAGTCACGCCAATTGGAGGGGCGAAGAGTGTCACACGCTCGTGCTTGAGTTCTCGGATGGATACGCGCGGCGTCGACGGTTTGGTCGCAGACCTCGCCGAACAACAACACGGCATCTTCACCGTCGGCCAGCTCGAGTCGCTCGGGCTGAGTCGCCGGCAGCGCCAGCTACGGCTCCGGCGCGGGGTCTGGGACTCTCCGTACGACGGCGTCTACCGCGTGCGCGGCACGCCGACCTCGTGGCGTCAAGATCTCCTCGCGGCATGCTGGGCTAGCGGTGCCGTCGCTTCGCACCGCTCGGCGGCTGCGCTGTGGGACCTGCCGGGGTCGCGCCGAGACCGAGTTGAGGTCACCTGCGAACGCTGGCGCCGCGCCCAACACGCGATGCTCATCGTGCACGAGACAATGCTCCTGACGGATGCCGACGTCACCTCGAGCGACGGAATCCCGACGACGACCGTCGAACGCACCCTGTTCGACCTCGGCGCCCGCGTCACCCGGACCACCCTCGACCTGGCGATCGATCAAGCGCTTCGACGAGACCTCACCAGTGTTGCGAGACTCACGGAAACCCTGTTCCGGGTCGCGAAGCGAGGCCGTCCGGGAAGCGCGGCCTTCCGGCATGTACTGGCGACGCGGCGCGCTGACCAGCCGCTCGCCGAAAGCCCGGCCGAACGTCGCCTGGCGCGCGCCCTCGTCGATCAGGGCCTGCCCGAACCGACCGTGCAGTACGAGGTACGCGACCTCGACGGGCGCGTCGTCGCCCGTTGCGATCTCGCATATCCACGGTGGCGCATCGTCATCGAGTACGACAGCATCCAGGAACATGTGGGCAAGGCCGCGCTGCTACGAGACAGCGCGCGGCGCAACACCGTCGCAGCGCTGGGGTACGTCCCCCTCACCGCGACGGTGGCCGACCTCCGCGACCGCGGCGCTCGACTCGCTTCGATCGTTCGCCAGATCCGCGCCCAAGTCGCCTGAACTTGCGTCACGAAGGCACGCCAGGCGTGCCCAAGTCACGCAAGTTCGGGTGCGAAGCCCCGTCGGAAGGGCGTCGGCTACGGCTGGAGCAGCACGCGGAGGCGGCGCGTGGCGATGCGGAGGCCGACCGCGCCCATGACAATCAGGTAGACACAGTTGAGGAGCATCGTCCAATGCACCTGGCCGGTGGTCAGGCCCCGTTCCAGCGCCACACCCTGGTACAGCGGCGTACAGCGCACGACGATCTGCAGCCCTTCCGGGTACTGCGACAGCGGGAAGAACGTCGCCGCGAACAGGAACATGGGGATGAGCGCGAGGTTCACGAAGTCGAAGTCGGTCCACGAGCGCATGAACGTCGTCGCCGCGATACCCGCGCCCGCGAATCCGAAGGCGACCAGGACCGCGGCCGGCAGCGCCAGCACTGCCCACCACGATCCGACAAGGCCGAGCAGCAGCATCGTGACGAGGAACGCACCCGAGTAGACGCCGCCACGGATGAGCGCCCACATGAGCTCACCGCGCGCGATGTCGCCGACCTCGAGCGGGGTGGCAAGCATGGCGTCGTAGGTGTGCGCGTACTTGTACTTGAAGAAGAAATTGAACGTGGTGTCGAGCACGGCGCCGTTCATCGCCGCCGCCGCCATGAGCCCGGGGGCCACGAACTGGTCGTACGGAATCGGCTGCCCGCCCGGTCCGGGCACCTTGCCGACCAACCCGCCGACGCCGATCCCGATCGACAGCAGGTACAGCAGCGGCTCGAACAGGCCGGTCACGAACGCCAGCCACATGCGGCGGTAGGCCAGCGTGTTGCGTTCGACGACGCGGAGCGCGCCGCGCCCGCCGCGCCCACTCCGGCGCCGCCCGGCGTCGCGGACCACGATCGCCGACATCATGTCGTCAACGCCTGCATGAAGCGTCGAACCCCCCACCATGATCCGGCGGCGAGGCACGCGACCAGGAACGTGACGTGACCGACCACCGAACCGGCCGACGGCGCGGTGCCCGTCGTCGCCGCCCGGCACAGCTCCACCGTGTGCCACAACGGCGAGAGCCACGACACCGGTTGCAACCAGTCGGGCAAGCGACTGGTCGGGAAGAACGTGCCCGAGAAGAGGAACAGCGGGAACAGGCCGATGCGCATGATCACCGCGAACGGCACGTCACTCTCCTGGGTGACCGCGTACCCGTTCAGCGCGGCGGCGAACACCGACGCGCCGAGCACCGCGGCCGGGATCGCCAGCACTCCCCACGCCGACGGCACCCCGCCGAGGATCACCGCGACGATCAGGAAGACCGTCGCCGAGAGCAGCACGCGCAGACACGTCCACAGCACATGGCCGGCGAACAGCGCGCCTGCGCTGACCGGCGTGGCCACGGCCGCGTGGTAGGTACGCATCCACTTGACGCCACCGAGCACCGGCCACAGTGACTCCCCCGCCGCTTGCATCATGGTGGTGGCGGCCATCAACCCCGGTGTGACGAACACGAGGTACGGCACACCGTTGACCCCTCCCGAGCCCTTGTTGACGAGATCGCCGAGTCCGAGACCCATCGCAGCGAGGAACAGGAGGGGAGCAACCGTCGCCTGGAACACGGACGCCTTCCAGAGGCGGCGCCACGCGATCCATTCCTTCTCGACGACGCGCAGCGCCGGGATCGTCGACACCGTCAGTCCTCGAGCGTGCGGCCGGTCAAGATCAGGAAGACGTCTTCGAGGGTGCCGCGCCGTTCGTACACCGACTCCGGCTTCAGGCCGTCGTCGCCCACGAGGCTGACGACCTTTCCGGCATCCTGGGTGTAGACGAGCACCCGGTCGGTCAGCGCCTCGACCCGCTCACCGAACTCGGAGAGGCGCGGCAGTGCTCGGTCGCGCTCCTCCGGCGTCGTGAACCGCATCTCGACGACCTCGCGCGTCGCGTATCGCGTCACCAGTTCGCGCGGTGAGCCCTCGGCGACGATCCGGCCGGCGTCCATGATCACGAGACGGTCGCAGAGCTGTTCCGCTTCTTCCATGTAGTGCGTCGTGAGCACCATGGTGACGCCGTCGCGCTTGAGGCGGTAGAACCGATCCCAGAGAAGGTGGCGCGCCTGCGGGTCGAGCCCCGTCGTCGGTTCGTCGAGCAACAGCAGGTCGGGCTGGTTGATGAGCGCGCGCCCGATCGTCAGGCGCCGCTTCATTCCCCCCGACAAGGGGTCGACGAGGTCGTTGCGCCGATCAGCGAGCTGCATGAACTCGAGGAGCTCTTCCGTGCGGCGGCGGATCTCGGCATGCGGCAGGTCGAAGTAGCGGCCGTAGATCACGAGGTTGTCGAGCACGGTGAGCTCGGAGTCGAGGCTGTCCTCCTGAGGGACGACACCGAGCCGGGCGCGGATGCGCGACCCGTCGACCGCGGGATCCATGCCGAGGATGCGCAGCTCGCCGCCGGTCGGTTTCGAGACGCAGCCGATCATGCGCATCGTCGAGGTCTTGCCCGCGCCGTTCGGCCCGAGGAATCCGAAGGCTTCGCCCGGCTCGACGCGGAAGTCGATGCCGTCGACCGCGACGAAGCTGCCGAAGCGCTTGCTGAGGTTCGTGCCCTGGATCAGGGCGTCGGGAGCGGCCAGCGACACGAACGCCGACGCTACCGGCTGGCGCGCCGGCGGCGCCCGGTGATTCCGGGCACCGCCGCGCTCACTGCAGCTTCACGGGCCGACGTCGGCGACCGCGCGGTGGTCGGGACGCTCGCGGAGACGAACGATCTTGTTGACCGCGCTCAGGTACGCGCGCGCCGAAGCCTCGACGACGTCGGTGGCGACTCCGCGCCCGGACGCCTTGAGACCGTCGACCTCGAGCTGGATGACGACGTCGCCGAGCGCGTCGCCGCCCTTGGTCACCGAGGACACCTTGAAGTCGAGCACCGTGCCCGAGATGCCGGTGGCGCGCCCGATGGCCTCGATGGCGGCATCGATCATGCCGTTGCCCTCGCCGTCGGCCTCGACCTTCCCCTCGCCGTCGGCGAGCACCACGTGCGCGCTCGCCGTCGCCGCAGTTCCACCCCGCAGCTCGAGGCTCGTCATCGTGAAGCGGTGCACGGTACCGATGCCGAGCTCCTCGACCACGATCGCCTCGAGGTCGGCTTCGGTGATCTCGACCTTGCGGTCGGCGAGCTCCTTGAACCGCGTGAAGGCCTGGTTGAGGGCGTCTCCCTGCACGTGCAGGCCCATCTTCTCCAGGGAGTCGGCGAACGCGTGGCGCCCGGAGTGCTTGCCCAGCACGATCTGGGCCGCTTCCTGGCCGACGGTCGACGCGTCGATGATCTCGTAGGTCTCGCGATCTTCGAGCACACCGTGCTGGTGGATACCGGCCTCGTGCGCGAACGCGTTGCGACCGATGATCGCCTTGTTGTACTGCACCGGGTAGCCCGTGAGGCGCGCCACCATGCGCGACGTGCGCGCCAGCTCCTCGGTCTTGACCGTGGTGTGCGCGTCGCCGTAGAAGTCGGCGCGCGTGCGCAGCGCCATCACGACTTCTTCGAGCGCGGCGTTCCCCGCGCGCTCACCGAGCCCGTTGATCGCGCACTCCACCTGTCGCGCGCCGGCGACGACCCCGGCCAGCGAGTTCGCCACCGCGAGCCCGAGGTCGTTGTGGCAGTGCGTCGACACCTCGAACTCGCCGTCGACGCTCTCGATGACGTGGCGGATCAGCGCGGCGTACTCCTCGGGCACGCCGTAGCCCACGGTGTCGGGGATGTTGAGCGTCGTGGCGCCGTTGCTCACCGCGAGCTGGCACACCTCGAGGAGGAAATCGACGTCGGAGCGACTGCCGTCCTCGGGCGAGAACTCGACGTCGTCGCAGTAGGTCTTGGCCCGGGCGACCGCGCCGGCCGTCTCCTCCTTGACCTGCTCCTCGGTCATCCGCAGCTTCTTCTTCATGTGGATCGGCGACGTGGCGATGAACACGTGGATGCGCGGTCGCTCCGCGTGGCGCACGGCCTCCCAGGCACGATCGACGTCCTTGAACGCGGTGCGCGAAAGGCCCGCGATCGTCGAGCCGCGCACGGTCTTGGCGATGGCCTCCACCGCTTCGAAGTCGCCTTGGCTGGCGATCGGGAACCCCGCCTCGATCACGTCGACGCCGAGACGCGCGAGCTGCTCCGCGATCTCGAGCTTCTCGCCCACGTCGAGCGAGATACCGGGCGACTGCTCGCCGTCGCGCAGGGTGGTGTCGAAGATCTTCACGTGATCGGGCATGTCTCGCTCGCTCTCTCTGATCAAAACCGGCAAACAAAAACCTCCCCGGCCCTGAGGCACGAGGAGGCGTCCGCGAGCACCGAAGGTGCTCGCAGCTACGTAAGGAGGAGGCTCTGGGTGCGCAGTTCCTTGGTCATGAACCAATCATGCTGCCAGACGGCGGCGTTCCTGTCAACTGCTATACCCGGCTGCGAACGCGCCACGCGCGAGAATCGCTCGGTGCGCAGGTCGGTACGTCGCGTCATCGGGCTGGGGATCCTGGCCGGCGCCGGCTATGCGCTCTGGCGCAAGGTCGCACCGGCGACCCCGTCCCCGCGGGTGGGTTGGAAACCACAACCGTTCCCGTTCCCGCCTCTCCCTGCACCACTGGAAGAGCCTCATGAACCCGCACGCGTCGACGCCGATGCCGACGGCCAGTGCCCGCCGGACCACCCGGTGAAGGCGAAACTGGCCAGCGGCATCTTCCACATCCCCGGTGGCGCCAATTACGAGCGAACGCGCGCCGACTGTTGTTACGTCTCGGCCGAGGCGGCCGAGGCCGACGGACTGCGCGCCAGCAAGCGATAGGCGGCGCGAGCGACCGGGACCGTCAGTCCAGTTCGATCGCCCGGGCGTCGACGACCCCGGCGATGTCGCGGACCTGGGCGACGACGTCCGGTGGCACCGGGGTCGACGTCGACAGCAACATGAGCGACGCATCCCCTTCCGGCCCGCGTCCGAGCGCGGCGTCGTCGATGTTGATGCCGTTGTCGAGACCGAGAATCGTGGTGACCCGGGCGACCATGCCCGGCGTGTCCTCGTTGCGCACGACCAACATGTGGCTCGACGGGGGCAGCTCGACGATGTAGTCGTCGATGGCCACGATGCGGGGCGCTTCCTGCTTCCCGTAGAGCGTGCCGGCGACGTGCGTGCTGCGGTCGGCGGTGTGGCCGCGCAGCTCGATGAGGTTCACATAGTCGCGTGCTGACGACGACGTGATCTCGCGTACGACCAGCCCGCGCTCCTCGGCGAGCTGCGGTGCGTTGACGAACGACACCGGTTCGTCGACGACCGGACCCAGCACGCCTTTCAGCACCGACAGCGTGAGCACGCGACAGTCGTAGTCGGCGATCTGGCCCTCGTACGAGATCTCCAGCGCGTCGACGGTGCCGCCGGTGAGCGCGGTGAACAAACGGCCGAGGCGCTCGGCCAGCGGCATGAACGGCTGCACGGTCGCGCTCGCTTCCGTGGCCGCGAGGTTGACCGCGAAGGGAACGAACTCGCCCCGCAGGGCCAGCACGACCTGTTCGGCAATGGTCTGGCCGGCCTTGTCCTGCGCCTCGACGGTCGACGCGCCGAGGTGCGGGGTGACCACGACCGAATCGAGCTCGAAGAGTGGCGACGCGGTGGTGGGTTCCTGCACGAACACGTCCAGCGCGGCGCCGGCGATCCGGCCGTCGCGCACCGCGTCGGCCAGCGCGACCTCGTCGACGATGCCACCGCGTGCCGTGTTGACGATCCGCAAGGTCGGTTTGGCGTGGGTGAGCAGATCGGCCGAGATGAGGCCGAGCGTGTCGGGGGTCTTCGGCAGATGAATGGTGAGGAAGTCGGCCCGGCGCACGAGCTCCTCGATCGTCGGCACGAGGTCGACCCCGAGCTGCCGCGCGCGCTCGGCGCTCACGTACGGGTCGAACGCGGCGAGCTGCATCCCGAACGCATTGGCGCGCTGGGCGACGAGCACACCGACCCGCCCCAGCCCGACGATGCCGAGCGTCTTGTTGTGCAGCTCGACGCCTTCCCAGCGGGTGCGATTCCACTGCCCGGCCCGGAGGTCGCGATCGGCCTGCGGGACATTTCGGGCCTGCGCGAGCATCAGCGCGATGGTGTGCTCCGCCGCCGACAACACGTTCGACTGCGGCGCGTTGACCACCATGACCCCGCGCCGCGTTGCGGCCTCGACATCGACGTTGTCGAGGCCGATACCGGCGCGGCCCACGACCACCAGCTCGTCGGCGGCTTCGATCACCTCGGCGGTGACTTGGGTCGCGCTGCGAATGACCAGCGCCGAGACGCCGGGTATCGCGTCGAGCAATGCCTCGGGTGTGAGACCCAGCCGAACGTCGACGTCGAGCCCGGCGCCGCGCATGGCCTCCAGCCCGCTCTCGGCGAGCTGCTCGCTGACCAGCACGCGCTTCATCGCATCGAGGCTAGACCGACCGCGCGCGCGATTCCGGAACGATTCAGTGCTTGAGCGCGGCGACGCCCTGAGTGAACGCGAAGGCGTTCGCGATGTTCTGCGGGGTGGCGAGCTGCGCCGCCAACGCGTAGTTGATCCGATTGATCTCGTTGGTGAGGTCCGAACTGGCCGCCTGGTCCGTGCTCGCGGGCGTTTCGGCGGACGCTTGGGCGACGACGGCCGGGGCGACGGCAGCAACGCCACCACCGCCACCACCGACGGCGACACCGGCCACGACGCCGGACGACACCAACGCCACCGACGCTGCTACGAACAGGGCCCCACGTGAGAAGCGATGCACGGCTGCCTCCTGGTTCGCGGACCGAGGATTCGAGGCTACTCGGCGGCCAGGAATTTGGCGATGCGCTCCACCCCCTCGACCAGGGCATCGTCGGCGAGCGCGAACGACAACCTCGCATATCCGGGCGCGCCGAAGGCCTCGCCCGGCACGATGGCGACCCGAGCCGCTTCGAGCAGCAGCTCGCACAGCGCCAGCGTGGTCGTCGGCGTACGTCCGGCCAGCTCGCGCCCGAGGACACCTTCGAACGACGGGAAGCAGTAGAACGCGCCCTGCGGTTCGAGACAGGTGACGCCGGGGATCGCGACCAGGAGTTCGTGCATGGCGCGCCCCCGACGATCGAAGGCGGCGCGCATCTCCGCCACGGCGTCGAGGTTGCCCGACACCGCGGCGAGCGCGGCTCGCTGACTCACGTCGGCGACGTTCGACGTCTGGTGCGACTGCAGGTTGACAGCCGCGGCCGTGAAGTCATCCGGACCGATCATCCAGCCGACCCGCCAGCCCGTCATCGCGTACGTCTTGGCGACGCCGTTCAGCACGACGCACTGTTCGGCGAGTTCGGGCACGACGACCGGCATCGACGTGAACTGATGAGCGCCGTACGTGAGGTGCTCGTAGATCTCGTCGGTGAGCACCCAGATCCCGTGTTCGAGCGCCCACCGGCCGATGGCTTCGACGTCGGCGCGCGGATACACCGCGCCCGTCGGGTTGCTCGGCGACACGAAGAGCAGCACCTTCGTGCGCGGCGTCCGCGCCGCCTCGAGCTGTTCGACCGTGACTCGGAACTCGGCGGCTTCGGGCGCGAAGACCTCGACGGGTACGCCGTCGGCCAGCTTCACGGCTTCGGGGTACGTGGTCCAATACGGCGCGGGGATGATCACCTCGTCGCCGGGGTCGAGCAGCGTCTGGAACGCGTTGTACACCGCGTGCTTGCCCCCGTTGGTCACGACCACCTGGCCGGGCTCGACCGCGTAACCCGAGTCGCGCAATGTCTTCGCCGCGATGGCGGCGCGCAACTCGGGCAGCCCCGGCGTCGGCGTGTACTTGTGGTTACGGGGGTCGGCGCACGCGGCCGCGGCCGCCTCGACGATGTGGGCGGGCGTCGGGAAGTCGGGTTCCCCGGCGCCGAAGCCGATGACGTCCTCGCCGGCGGCCTGCAGGGCCTTGGCCTTGGCGTCGACCGCGAGCGTGGCCGATTCGGTGATGGCGCCGACGCGACGCGAGATGCGATTCATGCGTCCATCGTCGCGCGCGGAGGGCGCCCGGTTCCGAGAGTTCCCGATCGGGTCAGGCGCTGACCGCGACGGCGGCGGATGAGAAGTTCGGGAGGTCGAGCAGGCGCGGGTCGTTGGAGAAGATCTCGATGACCGGGATCGCCAGTCCGAGGCGGCGCTGGATCACCCGCACCTCGTTCTCCTGGTTCCACAGCATGAGCGTGACCGCGACGCCGCTCTCCCCCGCCCGCGCCGTTCGCCCCGAACGGTGGAGGTAGGCCTTCTCGTCCTCGGGCGGATCGAAGTGCACGACGACGTCGACGCCGTCGACGTGGATACCGCGCGCGGCGACGTCGGTCGCCACGAGCACCTTGACCTTGCCGGAGGTGAAATCGGCCAGCGCCCGCTCGCGGGCACCCTGGCGCAGGTCACCGTGGATCGCACCGGAGCGCACACCCTCGCGTTGCAGCTGGGTCACGAGGCGGTCGGCGCCACGTTTGGTGCGCACGAACACGAGTGTGCGGTTGGCGGCGGACGCGATCGACGCCGCGACCTTCACCTTGTCCATCTGGTGAACGGCAAGGAACAGGTGGTCCATCTCGTCGACGGTCGGTTCGGCGTCGTCGACCTCGTGCGAGACCGGGTCGCTCATGTAGCGGTCGACCAGCCGCTTCACCGCGCCGTCGAGCGTCGCCGAGAACAGCATGGTCTGATGGGCCGACTTGATGCCATAGAGGATCTTCTGCACCTGCGGCATGAAGCCCATGTCGGCCATGCGGTCGGCTTCGTCGACCACGAGCACCTCGACTTCACCCACTGACAACTCGCCCCGCTCGATGAGGTCGATCAGGCGACCGGGGGTACCGACGACGACGTCGACCCCCTTCTGCAGCGCGCTGACCTGCGGATCCATCGACACCCCGCCGTAGACCGCTCGCACCTTGCGGTCGCACACATCGCCGAGAGGGCGCAGCGCATCGGTGACCTGTGTGGCGAGCTCGCGGGTCGGCACGAGCACGAGGCCACGAGGGTTGTGGGGCGCGGCCTTGCCGATGCGCCCGAGCAACGGGAGGCCGAAAGCGAGCGTCTTGCCCGAGCCGGTCTTGGCCTTGCCGAGGACGTCACGCCCCGCGAGGGCGTCGGCAATGGTCAGCGCCTGGATCGGAAAGGGTTCGATGATGCCCTGGCGCGCGAGGGCAGAGACGAGATCGGCATGGAGGCCGAGCCCCGCGAAGGTTACGGTCATTGAGTTGTCGCTCGCTTTCGTCGTGGCCGGTTCGGCCAATGGCACGGGGTGCCCGCCACCATCGGTGATCCGGTGGCGGTGGGTCGAACCTCGGGCCGCGACGGCAAGCGTTGTGAGCGATGAGGAAGGACCCGCGAGCGTCCCCACCAGGAACGTGAGGTGGGGGGTTTGCTCGCCGAGATCCAGCTTACCCCGAAACTGCCTCCTGAGAGGTCCCTGAGCGCCAGTGCCGCGCTCTCGGCCCCGGACCGGCACAATTCAACGGTGCGCGTCCTGATCGTCGAAGACGAAGAGCTACTCGCGGCGGCGGTCGCCGACGGGCTGATCGCCGAAGGCTTCGACGTCGACGTCGCCCACAACGGTCCCGACGGACTCTGGCGCGCGCGGGAAGGGTCGTACGACGCCATCGTGCTGGACGTGCTGCTCCCCGGGATGCACGGGTACCGCGTGTGCCGCATGTTGCGCGACGAGGGAGTGTGGACACCGATCCTCATCCTCACGGCCAAGGACGGCGAGTTCGACGAAGCCGAGGCGCTCGACACCGGTGCCGACGACTTCCTGTCGAAGCCGTTCTCGTTCGTCGTGCTGCTCGCGCGTCTGCGCGCGCTGATCCGGCGCGGTGCGCCGCCGCGCCCCGCGGTGCTCGAGGTCGGCACGCTGGAGCTCGATCCCGGCGCGCGCCGATGTCGGCGGAAGGAAGTCGACATCCGTCTCACCGCCCGCGAGTTCGCGCTGCTCGAGTACCTCGTGCGTAAGGACGGCGACGTCGCGTCGAAGACCGAGATCCTCGATCACGTGTGGGGTATCGACTTCGCGGGCGATCCGAACGTCGTCGAGGTCTACGTCGGCTATCTGCGCAAGAAGATCGACGCGCCCTTCGGCGTGGAGTCGATCAAGACCGTGCGCGGCGCGGGCTACCAGCTCCTGCCGGATGAGTGACACACCCACCGACGCGGGAGCGCGGCACCGGCGCTGGTGGCCACAGACCGTCCGGGTGCGGTTGACGATCGTCGCCACGCTCGCGTTCGCCATCACCATCAGCGCCGCGGCCTTCGGTCTCGTCCGCCTCGTGCACAACAACCTCGTCGACCGAATCCAGGAGACGAACCAGCAGCAGCTCGACAAGCTCGCGGCCCTGGTGCAGAACGGCGACCTGCAGCCTCCCTCCGACCCGAACCTGTACTGCTGCGTCGCGGGACCCGACGGGCAGCTCCACTACTTCCGCCAACGCCCGTCGCGGTCCGGCTACGAAGCGGCGCAGCGCGAGGTGCGCACGTCGGCCGGCGCCATCACGCTGGTCGCGCAGCAGTCGACCGCGGCGGTGAACCGCACCGTCGACTCGGTCACCAACGTGCTGCTCGTCGCAGTGCCAGCCATGATCGCGCTC
>Ga0075021_10001617_pt1 | contig 11605 bp, 7 predicted proteins | sample ColStrG_CSR_2012_FD_72749 | JGI IMG/M metagenome (GOLD analysis project Ga0075021, IMG submission 72749) | Freshwater sediment microbial communities in response to fracking from Pennsylvania, USA - Cold Stream Run_MetaG_CSR_2012 | ecosystem: Environmental > Aquatic > Freshwater > Creek >... | reverse complement strand
GAGTTGCGCCACATCTCGGTCGTCTTCTGCGACCTGGTCGGCTCCACGGAGCTCTCCGCCACCACCGACGCCGAGGACTACAGCGATCTGATCCAGGCCTACCAGGACTGTGCCGTCTCAGTGGCCCGTCGCCACGGCGGAGACGTGGAGGGCTACAGCGGCGACGGAATCCTGTTCCGCTTCGGATGGCCCGAAGCCCACGACGACGACGCTTTGCAGGCCGTGGCGACGGCCCTCGAGATCGCCCGACGTGTCGGCGTGCTCGACGAACGGCGCCGGTTGTCGGTGCGGGCCGGTGTCCACAGTGGACCGGCCGTCGTGGGCGAATTGGGTGGGGCTGACCGCCGCAGCACGATGGCGGTCGGAGAGACACTCAACGTCGCCGCGCGCCTCCAGGCCGAGGCCGAGGTCGGCGGCGTCGTGGCGAGCGGAGCCACGCTGGCACTGGTCGGGGGGGAGTTCGACGTCGAGTTACTCGGTTCACTTGATCTCCGGGGTGTGCCCGAACCGGTGGAGGCCTATCGGGTACTCGGGCATACGAGCGTCCAAGACCGGATGCAGGCCGTCGGCCGGCGCTCCGCCCTGATCGGACGGGACAACGACCTGGGCCGGTTGTCGAGTCGGTGGCAGCAGGTCCGATCCGGTCACGGCAACGCAATCCTCATCACGGGCGAACAGGGTGTCGGTAAGTCGAGATTGGCCCTGCAAGTCCGGGACCTGGCCGCCGAGGACGACTGTCTGTGGCTGGAGAGCTCGTGCTCGCCGTACACCCAGATGAGCGTGCTCCAGCCCGTCGTGGCGCTCATCGAGAACGCTCTTTCTCTGGCGGACGAGCCGACCGCCGGGGCCAAGCTGGAACGCATCCGCCTGAGCCTCAGCGAGGCCGGGGTCGTGTTGGCGGAGGGTGCCGACCTGGTCGGCACGCTCCTCGGGATCCCGGGCACTTCGTTGCCCCCCATGAGCGGTGAACTCCGGCTGGAGCGGACCGTCGAGGTCCTGGTCGAGTGGGTCAAGGCGATGAGCGCCACGCAACTTCTGGTCATGCTCGTCGAGGATCTGCACTGGTGCGACCCCACCACCCTCGACACCCTGCACCGGCTCATCGACCGGATCGCGGACGTGCCCATCCTGGTCCTGCTGACTGCCCGATCGGGGTTCGAGCCACCCTGGGAGGAGTCCGGGCAGGTGGCGGTGGTGCATCTGGAACCGCTCAGCGAGCAGGACGTCCGGAAGCTCGTGCACCTGCTCGCAGAAGGTCGGAGTCTGCCCGAAGCAGTCGTCGAGCGCATCGTGACCTCGGCCGCCGGCATTCCCCTGTTCGTAGAGGAAGTCGAGCGGTCGGTACTCGAGTCGGGCCTGCTGGTCGAGTCGGACGGCGCCTGGGTCCTGGCCTCACCGTTGGAGCCCACGGCGATCCCGACCACACTCCAGGGCTCGCTACTGGCCCGGCTCGACGGACTCGGGGCGGCCAGGTCCGTGGCCCAGCTGGCTGCCGTCATCGGTCGCACCTTCTCCCTCGATCTGTTGGTGACCGTGTCCGGCATGGATCCAGCCGAACTGACCGGCTATCTCGACCGAGTCGTGGCCAGCGGGTTGGTTCGCCGCGACCCGGATCGGCCCGAGGGCGTGTTCGTCTTCAAGCACGGCATGGTCCAAGAGGTCGCGTACGAGTCGCTGCTGCGCAGGAACCGCCGAGTCATCCACGAGCGGGTGGCCCGCGAACTCGACGCCCGCATCGCCGCGGGGTCGAGCACCCCGGTCGAGGAGGTCGCGAAGCACTACCAGGCGGCCGGCCTGTTCCAGGAGTCGGCCCGGCGGTTCCAGCTGGCTGCTGAGTTGGCCACGGCGAACTCCGGCCATCGCGAGGCCATCGCCTTCCTGCAGGAGGGGATCGCCACGGCCCTACGCCTTCCCGACCCGAACGAGGGGCGGGAGCTGGAGGTGGAGATGCAGCTGGCCCTCGGTTCGGCCATCGCCACCCGTAGCTACTCCGACCCCGAACTGTTGGTGGCCTACGCCCGGGCCCGAGAGCTCTGCGAACTTCTGGGGAGCGACCTACGGGTGGCCCACACTCTCGGGGGGCTGTCGGTGTTCTACATCAACCACGGCGAGGTGGCTCTCGGGGCCGAACTGGCAGAACGGGTGCTGTCCGTGGCCCGGGAGCACCATGATGTGGAGTTGGAGGTACTGGGCGAGGTCCAGCTGAGCCTGGCGCGCGGCTGGCAGGGCTGGGCCAAGGAGTCCCTGACGTTGGCCGAACACGCGCTGTCCGTGTACGAACCCGGAAGCCACCAGGTGCTCGGTCTTCGGGTAGGGACCGACCAGGGGGTTGCGGCCAACGTGTTCGCGGGGTGGAGCCATCTCGTCCTCGGCCATCTGGACCGCGGCCTCGACCGGCTCGTTTCGGCCGTCGAGCTGGCCGAGCACATCGGTCAACCCTTCAACATCGCCTTCGCCCTGGCCTTCCTGGCCACCGGCCACTGGGAGCGGGGGGAGTCGGCTGAGACATTGCGTTGCGCCGAGAAAGCCCGCGCCCTCGCAGAGGAACAGGGCTTCGATCTGTGGGCCGGGATCAGTGGGGTGTGGGAGGCGGCCGAACGGGTGGCCAGCCAGGGAGATGCAGACGCCGTGTCGTCGGTGCTGCAGGCCGGGCTGGTCGCCGGCAAGACCGGAAACCGGGGCGGCAGTACCACCGTGCTGGCGCGGGCCGCCGAGGCCACCTGTGTGGCCGGCGACCTCGAGACGACCTGGGCCCTGCTGGACATGGCCGCTTCCGTGTCGGAGGAGACCGGTCAGCCGTGGTGGGATTCCGCCCTGCACCGGATGCGGGCGGAGCTGCGGTTCGGGGAGGCCGACGAGGGCACCGAGGCCGACCTCGACGACCCGGGCCATCCGTGGAGCGCTGCCGCGCAGGAGTGGCGGAACTCCCTCGCAGTGGCGGAGCGGTTCGACTTCCCGGTCCACGGGGCGAGGGCGGCTGCCGGGTACGCCCGCCTCCTGCAGCGGGTCGGCCGGCTGGACGAGGGCTGCCTGCTGCTCCGATCGTGGTACGGCCGCTGCACCGAGGGACAGGGGACCCCGGTCCTGACCTCCATCCGGGACGAGCTCGAGTCGCTCACCGGTATTCAGCCGCCCGTGACCGAGCGGGGCCGGAAGCCGCGCTCGGCGTAGTTTCCGGCGATGACGACACGGAGAGCCTCGACCTCGGCCTGCAGTAGGTCGGCATCCTCTCCGGTGTGGGCGGTACCCCCGAAGATGAGGGTGTGGTAGCCACCCTCGTCCTCGAAGTAGGCCATGCGCAGGGCAGCGTCCAGTCGCTTGGGGATGAAACTGTTGGGATAGAGCGGATCGGATTGGGGGTAGCCGAAGCTGTCCCGGATCAGACCGCCGACGACGGTGTTGTCCACCAGTTGCAGGGCGCCCGGGGCGTTCGAGACGTAGGCGCTGGCCGCCTCCACCCTCAGCAGGTCGATGCGGCGCCACCAGCCGCCGTCGATCTCCTCCATGCCGTGGTCGACAACGTCGGTGTTCCGTACCGTCACCTGGTCGTAGGGCCACAGGACGGTCTCGGGAACCCCGTAGTCCCAGTTGGAGAAGTAGTTCCAGTCGGCCTTCCCCAGCCGCAGGAGATCTTCGATGGCAGGCTCCGAGTCGTAGCCGGATGCCGATGCGAAGCCGAAGGGCCGGTCCCACCGGGACCGGTCGCAGTCGATCTGGTAGTAGCCGAGGAAGACGTTGAACCACGGGGAGCGCGGATTGGCGTACCGCTGGGAGCTGTCCCGGGTGAACTCCCCGACGCAGGCGACGGCATTGAAGACGAACGGCTGGTAGGGCGGGGGGAACATCCGCCGCTTGACCAACTGACCCACATTGCACACTTTGCGCTCCACGTCCTCGACGTGGAAGCGCAGGATGGTGTCCGTACAGCTCTGGCTCCGCCCGAAGGTGGGATCGTCCACCACCGGTGGAGCGAAGGAGGTGCGCCCGTCGATGATGCCGATGGAGGGATCGAGGCTCACCTTGCGTGGTGACCACCGACCCCGGCGCGTCCAGGGCCCGGTGAACCAGTTGCGCCGGCTGAGCTCGGCTCGACACGACACCGTGCCGTCGAACATGTCGATGTCCACTTCGAACTCGAGCCGGGCCAGCCCGAGCGGGATGGTCACCCCGTACCCACCTGGTTCTCCTGGGTGGTCCAGATTGCTGTCGAAGGTGTGGTCCCACAGGGTGCGTTTTCCGTGGACGAGGCTGATCGTCACCGCGTCGAGGTGGGGGAACGAGAATTCGATGGCGAAGCCAAGCGGCAGTCCGTGGCGGGGCGAGCCCGATGCAGCTCCGGGAGAGGGATCCGGGGGAGGCCACGACGGTTGCGCCGGCCGGACCGGTTGCGCGTGGGTAGCCATCGGGACGACCGACCCGAGTCGGGGGAAGAAGATCCGGCCGAAGGTGCGGGCCGCACTCAGGAATGCATCCGAGGGGACGTCGAAATCGTTGTCCGGCGCGTAGTCCGAGGCGCGCGCATCGTGGCCCTCGTGGGTGGCCAGATGGGCCAGCCCCTGGACCACGTGCCTGGCCAGCGACCCGAGGGATTCGGCGTACGTGGTCGGATCCTCCACCAGCTCGGGAAGTCCGTGATCGGCCACCGACGGCCAGCTGTCGGGGTGTCGGGGCGTCTCGAGAGCGAACAGGTGGTCGAAGGTGCGGGCCGAGCCGTCGCGCCGCGACAGTGGCGTGTCGCCGAGGTCCCACACCTTGCGCAGAGTTGCGATCATCGAGGTGTGGCGGTACTCCTCCGACTCCACCGTCTCCTCGGCGACCCAGGGCGACACCAGGATGGCCGGCACCCGGTACCCGGACCGGTCGAACCGGAATCCGAACTGGCCCTCCCGGTCGTCGGGAGGAACCGCCGGCGGCGGGGGGACGTGGTCGTAGGTGCCGCCGGGCTCGTCCCAGCCGATGAACAGGGCGGTGTTGAAGACGTTCGAGATCCCCTCAGTGGGTGCCGCCTTCACGGTGTCGTAGAGATGGGCGAGGAACCGCTCGCCCGCCACGATCGCCGACGAGGGGTCGAGGGGGATGTCGGCTCCGTCGAGCAGTGACTGTCCGAACGGCGGGTGGTAGTCGGCGTGTCCGCTCAGGAGATTGGGCTCGATGAGGGCGAAGTCGGGCAGGGTGCCGGCCGCGACGTCCGCCTCGAACTCGGCGAAGGGGACGAATCGGTTGCGGAAGTGCTTCTTCAACCGCGGTGTGTGGATGGCCCCGGTGATGGAGAGGGGGCACGGCTCGAGGACATAGACCTTCCAGGTCCGCCCGTGCTGATCCAGACGGTCGAAGATGGTCTCGGCGGTGTTGTGGAAGTAGTACTCGGTCGGAGGTGTGTTCACCACCAGGCCCGACGACGAGGCCGCCGTCCAGAAGGACCGGTTCGGGAAGGTCTGCGAGGGGACCTCGCTGAACCAGTGGTCGAACACGGCGAATCCACGCGCCAGGGTGCTGAGGACGGGTGCGTGGTCCCTGGTGTGGCCCTGCATGATCTGGCGGTACTCCTCATACGTGGGCGACCGGTCCATGAGTGCCTCGAAGTTGCTGATGTAGTCGAGGACGAACCCGTCCATGGTCGGTACCGAGCCCGGTGGAGGCTCGTTGCCGGTGGCCATGTGGCGGGCCGGTATCCCGCGGTTGCCGTTGTCGAGCACGCCGTAGAGCTGGGTGTTGGTGTGCTGGTACTCCTCACCGGGGTCCGGGTTGGGCACTTCCCAGTCCGCGGCCACCGAGTAGTGGACCATGTCCGGCTCCGGATGCTCGGCCCCGGGCGGAATGGCCGCCGCCCACGCTGGCACGGGGTTCATCAGGTTCCGGCCGATGACGCCTTCGAAATCGGGCTTCTCCTCGGGGGTGTAGAGATGCCCGAGCACGTTGTCGAAGGACCGGTTCTCGAAGAGGATCAGTACCACGTGGTCCATGGCGTGTGCACGTCCTGGTCCGGCCGCCGTCCCGCCTGCGCTCACCGGTTGCCTCCTCGCCCGTTCGCCCCCGCTCTGCGGCACCGTACGACCCGTCGTCTCCGGGCGCAACAGCTCCCCCGATCATCCAGACGGCAGCACCCGACCGGGCATCCGCTCGGTAGAGTTTGTCCGTGTTGCCTGGCGGAGGTCCCGAGCAGTTGGTCGTCCCGCACTCGTTCGACGAACTCTACGGTCGAGGGGTCAGACGCGGGGTGTGCCTCGGCGGGGGCGGCACGTGGTTCGTGGCCTGGCAGGTCGGCTATCTGCAGGCCCTGCTCGAGCACCGCGTCCGGATCGACCGGGCTGACCGCTTCGTGGGCACGTCGGCCGGTTCCATCGTGGCCACCACCGTCGCCCACCGCCATCTGCACCGGGTCTACCTCGAGACCAGGCTGCTGTCGAAGTTGCCCAAGCTGATCGGGGCGCTGTTCCCCTTCGTCCACGACCACCCTTCGCAACAACGAGCCCTCGACCTGTACATCGCCGCCGTTGACTCGGAACTTGGGACGGTCGCCCACATCGGACACGCGGCGCTGGCCGCCCTCACCCCAAGCCCGGACGACATGCCCCGGAAGCTCTACCCGCTCCTCGGCTCCGGCTGGCACTCCGACGGGCTGTTGATGACGTGCGTGGACACTTTCACCGGTGAGCGCTGCGTGCTCTCCCGCACGGCCGGAGTCGCCGCCAACCACGCTGCTGCGGCCAGCTGTGCGGTGCCTGGCATCTTCGCTCCCCAACCCATCCTCGGTCGTCGGTGCATGGACGGCGGCGTGAGCGGCTCGGCCACCCACCTCGACCTGCTGGCCGGAGCGGAGAAGGCGTTCGTGCTCTCCTTCTTCCGTGACGCCGAACTCGAACAGAGCATGCTGACGCTGGTCCCCGGCGGGTTGGGAAGGGAGCTCGAGCAGCTTCGCTCCAGTGGCACCGAGGTGTTCTTCCGGGCACCCGAGGAACACCCCTGGCAGCCCGAGGAGATGATGGACCCGACCAGGATCCCCGAGGCCATGGATCAGGGGAGGGACCAGGCGGAGGCGGACGCCGCCGACCTGGCCGACTTTTGGGCATGAACGAGGTTGCCGGCGGCCCAGGGTCGCGACACCCCATGACCCGGGTACCGCGATGGGCGACCTCTCCTGCAACGGAAGGGCATGCCGTCGTCGGCGTCGCCTCGCGATCATGGCGGTGCTCTCGGCTCGAGGGGCGTCCGCTCTGTTCGTCGGCGGGTGGGTGGTTGGCTCTTCGCCACGGACCTACGGTCCCGTCAGTGGGTGCGAAATTACATTGCCCAAGGAAAATCGGCTGCGATTGTCACTTCGGAGACAGACTTCGGCAGCCGCAGACGGCACAGTGGGATCTGGGTGGCGGGACCCCCCGAGTGATCATGTGCCGGCGGCAGCCCCCCAAGTGCAGCCGGGCACATGATCACGTCGGGCGCCTGTCAGGCGTGTCCGGACGGGCAGGGTTCGCCACAGTGGCCCTGATCGACCTCTCGGGGTTGCACCCATGAGCGAGCCGGCGGACGATCCACTGGCCGGTGCCACCATCCTGCGAGTGCTCGACGAGTCCGACCGGCGAGCACTCGTCTCGAAGGGGTTCCACCGGAAGCTCGACAAGGGCCAGGTCCTCTTCACCGAGGGCGAGAGGTCCGACTCCGTGCTGGTGTTGCTTTCCGGGCACTTGAACGTCCTGAAATATTCGCAGGACGGTGACCCGTTCATCATCAACGCCGTGGTGCCCGGAGACAGCATCGGTGAAGTGGGTGTGTTCTCGAACGGGCCCCGCTCTGCGACCATCCAGGCGAACGAAGAGAGTGTCTTGCTGGTGCTGCCGGCATCGGTGATCATCGACCTCATCTCGAAACGACCGGCTGCATGCATCGCTCTCCTGGAGTGCGTATCCGGGATGGTGCGACGACTCACCGGTATGGCTGCAGATCTGGTCTTCCTCGACTTGAGACAGCGGGTGGCCAAGTATCTCCTGGAGGATCGCCCGGCAGGCGTTCGCTCGACCACCAACCGACTGACCCAGACGGAGGTCGCCGCAAGCATCGGGGCAAGTCGGCAGCGGGTCAACGCCTGCCTTCGTGAGTTCGAACGCCACGGATGGATCAGCATGGGTTCCAGGCGGCTACAGGTCGTCGACCAAGAAGGCCTGGTACGGGGCGTAGGTCTCTGAGAAGTCGCCGGCAGGACCGCGCTCACGGTCCAGGCGTTGAAGAGTGTTCAGCGCGTTCTGACCGTTTCTGCTCAGCCGCCATCGGAACGCTGATGATGCGCTGGGCACCTCTGGAATCGGAGGCTCGATCCCGCCGATCCGAAGGACCCCGTTCCCTCGTTGCCGGGTCCAGATCTCGAAGGACTGATCGAGGCTCAGCGGAAGCAGTCGCGGAACGGCTTACCTCACACGCACTCGTAGCAATCTGCGTGACAGCGATTGAGTCTTCGGATCTCCCTGGCTGGACCAGCTGAGGGCACGGTTACTTGCAGTCATTGACTGCCGTAGTTCAGGTCCCAACGGAATTGCAGGTTGCACTCGAGAATGCCCCGGTGGCCGTATTGGTGGCGATTTGCCTGCCATCTTCCGCAATCGTGCAGGTCACCGATCCCCCGCCCTCTCCCACACTTGCAATCACGTCGAAAGCCGTAACCAGGCCTGAGACTGAAATGGTCTTGGTCCAGGGCAGCGCTACGTTCGAGACTTGTGATTCACCGTTCTGACCGGAGCCCTCTTGAAGGGTGTTGTAGGTGATATTCGAGGCTGGGCTGGTTCCGGTTACGGCATAGACGACCGTGTGTTGGACGTGTGCGGCACGGTCGATGGCAACGCCTCCGCCGATCAGCACTGCGCTACATCCACCCAGGCCAAGCACAACGACGATGAGCAGCCAGAACCACACACGCTTGTAGAACTTCTTCTTCGGCGCCTCCCCTGGCGTTTGCTGAGGCGGATACCAATTCCCATCGGTTCCCCTCCAGTAGCCCGGCGCCGGTGCAACGTCCGCTGCGAGTGGAGCGGGAGCTGTTGTCGATTGCTCCTGTGGTGGGTACCACTTCCCATCACTAGCAATCCACCAACCTGGTCCCTGAGATACGTCACTCATACGACGATCCGCCTTTCGGGCGCACGATCCCCCGTCGTCCGCCGGCGAAGGTCTAGCCGACTTTCTTGAAAGCCGCGCGGATAGCGTCGATTACACGGACGAGCCTGCACGAAGGGGCATTCCGGAGGTCTTCTGGATGTCTTCCGCAAGCGATTCCCGGAACCTCGGAAGCACCTCAGCTTCATAGGCTGAGGTCGCCGCTCTAAACGGAACAGGTAGTTTTGTGGAATTTCGCATTGAATGCCTGCGATCAGCTTCCCCATCCTCTCCAGATCGCCCGCGACTCGATTGAATGCCAGCCGTACCGAACCCGAAGAAGTTGCTACGCTAGGCTTCCGTGAATCGGCGGAGGTTTGGCCAAAGCATGCTGAGCATTGCCTTTGGCGCTTTGGCAATAATTTCGCTGTCCTCGAGCGCAGGCGCTTCCGGTTCTCCCGATCAGCACGCGTGGCATCAAGATTGGGGCGACGCGATTCCAACGACCACAATCCCGGCGTCCCCTCTTCCAAAGCCGTCAATCTCCTTCATTGGTCCCTCACAGCAGACCATCCGAGTCAGTGGAATTTCGAATGAACCTGGCCACTACCGTGGAACTATCGATCTGCTGATTCAAAATAGCGGCGAAACGGCCGTCAATGCACGGTTGTCAATTTATGGCGATCCCACCATTCCCGGCGCTGTAGCAATAATGAAGGCGACGGGTGGATGTGGACCGAACAAATCATTCGTACTGCTTGCATACCGCGTCACAACGAAGCCCTGCGTCATCAACACTCAGGATATAGAGGACACGAATGTCACCATCGTGCTGACTGTGCTCGATCCGACGGGCGCCGCTCCGAGCTCAGAGGTGTTCAAGGTCCAACGGAAACTGCCCTCCACATACATCTGGGGACCGGTGCTTGCCGGTGCGGTATTTGCACTCTTATTCTTTATCGTACGGGGAATTGCTTGGCGGCTCGGCCTACGTTTCCGCTTGAGATTCTGGAATGACAGGCTCGGCTCGGCAGAAAGGGTCCAATGGGGTAGAAGGCTTTATTCGCCCCCTTCCTGGACCTTCGCTGGGAACTGGGTCACCGTTGTCTCGGTATTGGGAGCTCTACTCGCTACGATCCTGGGCTCCACTGGTGTCATTGCTGATTTGTTTCCCAGCATCGATGTTCAGCGTTTTGGCGTTCTCAATCTCGTATTGGTTGGAATCGTTCTCTTAGGACCGATGGTCTATTCCGCCCTTAGCACCTATAAGCAGCCACGAAGTGCCGACGGTAGCCAGCCGGCCGTTGGCACAGCAGCTGGTTTGCTTTTCGCGGCAACAGTGACTCTCATGGGAGTTGGGGGGCAAATCGCCACATTGGCAGCGCTGGCTAACCTATCGAATGCTGAGTTCTACAATATCTACGCGGCCTATGCGGTGGCTTCAATTGCCGCAATCGTCTTATTTTGGTTCGCGCTCCGATCCATCGACCAATTAGCACGCAATCCGATGCCACCCATACCCCCATCCGCTCCTTCGCCAATCGACTCTGTTGCTGCCCATGGCGGGCCTGTTGTGGGGAACTGATCATTTCACTGGTACGAGGAATGGCGGCTCGGACGTGGTGAGAGAATCATCGGAAGATTTTCATATTGATTCTGGGCGTGATGAGCTGTCCGGTGCATTCGTACTGCGAAGGATTGTCACCCTCAGCTGGATCAGCTGAGCCGGGTGACTTATGGATCAGAACGACACTCCTGGCTCCATCCGCACATTCGTTACTCGGGCACTCGGAGCTTCGTTGCGATCGCCTCAACGTCGACCGACGTGGACGCGATCTCCCACACCAGGTCGAACGCCTCGGCGTCGGACAGATCGGGCGCAAGGCCGTTGAGGTCGAGGAACACGGTGGTCGCCAACCATGCGAGGCGCTTGTGGCCGTCGACTAGGGCGTGGATGTTCGTGATGGAGTGCAGGAGGGCAGCGGCCTTCAGGCTGATGGAGGCATAGGCATCTTCGCCAAATGCACTCAAGCGAGGCCTGGCGACTGCGGAGTCTAGGAGCCCGACGTCACGGACAGGCCCGACACCGAGGTGTCGCACCAACTGCAGGGTGTCCTCGAGGTCGAGGTACTCGACGCTGCTCACTCCGTCCCGAGGCGCTCGAGCACATCGCCCCAGCGCTCGGTCATCCGCTTGGCAGAGCTGTCGACTCGAGTGGCATGTCCGGACCGCTCGTAGCGTTCCAGAACCGCACGCCCAACGACTTCCTGCTTCGAGGTGCCTTCCGTCTCGGCAAGCACGTCGAGTGCCTGCTCCAGCTGTTCGTCGGTGCGGACCGTAGTGCCATCCGACGGTATCCGATTGGTACCATCCGTCTAGCGGGCGAGTCAGGACCACCGCCGGCGTCTGGAGTACTCAGTATCTGAAGCTGAGGACACCGTGCACTCGTGGACCCGCGCTGCACCACCTGTTGCCGTTCTACCCGTTGCCGCAAGGTGTTGACGATGGGATACTCCCCGCGCCT
>Ga0075021_10001616_pt1 | contig 11607 bp, 4 predicted proteins | sample ColStrG_CSR_2012_FD_72749 | JGI IMG/M metagenome (GOLD analysis project Ga0075021, IMG submission 72749) | Freshwater sediment microbial communities in response to fracking from Pennsylvania, USA - Cold Stream Run_MetaG_CSR_2012 | ecosystem: Environmental > Aquatic > Freshwater > Creek >... | reverse complement strand
CTTCCCGAGAGACCGTCACCCGGGTGCTCGGCGAGTTCCGCGATAAGCAGTTCGCGCAGTTGCGCGGCTCGACTCTTCTGATTACAAACCGGGCGGCATTGGAAAAATTGATCGGCGCCTGAAACCTGTTGTCAATCCATGCTGATATCCTTAGGGCCCTTTGCGGCGATTCTACGGATTGCTGCGGGGCGAGGTGTTTCATTTCATGACAGCAACTCTTTCCTCGGCACGCGAGATCGCTGCCGGGATCCGCGACAAAAAAATATCCCCGGTCGAAGTCGCTCGCATCCATCTCGATCGCATTGAGCGCCTGAATCCCAGCCTGAACGCTTTCGTCGATCTAAAGCCCGAGGTGGTGATGGCGCAGGCCCGCGCCGCGGAGAAGGCCATCCTGCAAGCAGAAGTTGTCGGTCCCCTGCACGGTGTCCCTCTTTCGATCAAAGCGTCCGTTGATGTTGTTGGCCATCGCTCGGAGGCGGGCACGCGTCTGCGCGCCGGATACATCGCCGTCGAAGACGCGCCCCTCGTCGCTCGTTTACGCGCTGCTGGCGCGGTGATTCTTGGAGTCACCAACACGCCAGAGTTACTCATGGCATGGGAGACCGACAACCTTCTCTATGGGCGGACGAACAATCCCTGGGACCTGACGCGCACTGCGGGCGGGTCCAGCGGTGGGGAAGCGGCAGCCATCGCGGCCGGACTCTCCGCCGGCGGAGTTGGCAGCGACGGCGGCGGCTCCATCCGCGAACCCGCGCACTTCTGCGGCATCTGTGGACTGAAGCCCACCCCCGGCCGCATCCCTTCGACTGGACACTTTCCGAAATCCGGCGGCCCGTTCGCATTGCTCGGCGTGGTCGGCCCGATGGCTCGGACCATCGGCGATGTGCAGCTTCTTTTCGAAGCCATGGCTGGTCCCGACGACGGCGATCCTTGCGCGGCTCCGGCTCCCATCCGCGAAATCCATGAGCAGGAACTCAAAGGCATGGGCATCGGATTCTTCGAGGATGACGACCGCACGCCGGTGACTGCGGAAACGCGTGTCGCGGTGCGCCGGTCGGCCGCCCTCCTTCAAGATGCGGGCTACCGTGTGGACGCGTTCCGTCCCGACGGTCTTGAGGAAGCGCGCGAACTCTGGTGGAAGTTTTTCGGCACTGCCGGAGGCATGATCCTCGGCCCCATGCTTCGCGGCCACGAATCCGAGCTCAGCCCGATTTTGCGTGAGTTTTCTTCCTGGACCTCCGCCGCGCCACCCCACTCCGGCGACTCATTGCTGGCCACATGGCTGGGGCGCGACGAGGTGCGCGAACGAATCCTCCGCCAGATGCGGAAATACCCCGTGCTGATCTGTCCCACAGCGGCGATTCCGGCTTTCCGCCACGGTGAACGTGAGTGGAAAGTCGAGGGCAAAACCGTGAAGTATCTCGATGCCTGGAGTTATTGCGAGTGGTTCAACTTGCTCGGATTCCCGGCGGTTGTAGTGCCGATGGGCTTCTCTGGAGAAGGCTTTCCAATTGGTGTGCAGATTGTGGGACGTCCGTGGGAAGAAGAATTAGTACTCGCCGTCGCAGGGGCGCTTGAGGAAGCGCGCGGACCCTGGGCACAGCCACCGATAGTGAGCGGGTCTAACGGCTAAGGCGCGCTCCCGTGTCTCATGAAATGAAGGCTTAGTGCTCCAGAAGGCCAGTAGTTACAAAAAAATCGGGGCCGGTACAGAGAAAACTCCATGCCGGCCCGTTTGACAGAAGATCGCTCCGGACGGCCCGCAGTGCAGGCCGTCCAAGCTTGAGGCTAGTGGTCCAAGCAGCCCGGCATGCGGAAGCTCCCGATGCGGGTCTGCCACGGCGCAGTGTTGACGCCAATGATCCCATCGACCTGGTAATACTCGTTCACATACCAGAACGTGCAATCATCTTTTGGATCAACGTTCATCGACGTGTAATCACCCCACCGCGAGTTGGTGGTCACCTGCACGCCAGTTCCATCGACGATGGTGGCCTCACCCAGCGTCATCTGACCCAGCGCATCACCTCGCAGGCGACCGGTGTAGCGGATTCCTGGTTTGACATCCACCCCATTGACCACACTGTAGCCCAGCGCCATATTGCCGCGCCGGTCCATGGCGACGCTACCCATCCAGCGATGCACGCCGTCACCCGGAGCAAAGGTGCCCTGCTGGAAGACGGAATATTGGCCGTTGGTGCGGCGCATTTCGTACCAGCGCACGCCGGCTACGCCGGGAAGGGCCTCAACGGACTGGTTCGTTACTAAGGCTTCATACTTGCCAAAGTTGCGATAAGCGAGCCGCCAGGTTGGACGCTGCCGGTAAGAAAGGATGTCGAGGAACCGGCTGCCATCGGTGATCCCTGGCTCGGGGAGACAATCCCGAGCGCTCGGAGGTTGAGAACCAGCCACGACGCCACAGGGGAAGGCGGAGTCGAATGCGGCCACCGGGAGCTGAGCCGCCATGGTCAACGACGCGACTGGAGTTTTCTTCCAGCGAACCGACAACTCGAACACATTGAGAGCGTCGAATGGCGCACCGTACGCGCCGTCATCATCCATGGTTCCGACGATTGGAGCTGGGGCATTCCGCTTCGGTGCACGCTCGCCGTCGATGTCTGCCGGAAGCAAGCCGTCACCAATCAAATAGATTGGGACCACGGCCGAGTCGATGAAGAAATGCACCGAGCGGGCATTGGGGTCGCCTTCGATCATCTTCTCTTTTTCCAGCGCGTAGACACTGATACCGTACTCGACTGTGGGGCCGAAATCGCGCGACGTGAGCAGATAGGAGTCGGTCCACACTCCGTACTTGGGGTAGTCAGGAAAGAAGAAACCCGACGTGAACGCGTACCGATAGTAAGCCCCAGTTGGGTCGCCGGTCACCGAGATTGCGACGCAGTTGTAAAAAGGCAGCGTCGGATCAGAGAGACCGCGAGTCGTAAACTGGCTCAAAAGCCACCGGTCCTCGAACTTGTCATACAGCACCACGGGGTCGCCCGAGGGGTCCGTGCAGTCGGGAATCGCAAAACCCTGCCACAGGGTGCCGGTATCAACCGGTCCCAGCAGCCGGTTTCCGAGCTTGTCGTAAACGGCGAACGCCAGGTTGATCATTTCGACGTAATGGTGCGGGCCGACAGCGCCGATGGGATCGGGCGGGTTCACGCGGAACCCGAACACGTTGAAGTTGTCCTGGTTGGACAAGCCTTCGAACGTAAGCAACGGTGCAGGAATCGTAGCCTTTGCGCTCTGTGGCCGCAGCCCATTGGTTTGGAGGGCGCGATCGCCGGAGTAGCCACGATCCTTGACTACTGGGCCCCGCTCCGAGCGGAGGTCGATCGACTCCTCCGAGGGGACTACTGGCGCCATGCGAAGCGGAGCCAATGCGACCAAAGGTGGCGAGACGTCGAACGCAGCAGCCTGTGTGAACTTCGGCTGCAAGGAAAATGCGGATGGCGCGGTCTGTGCAGCTCCTGTGGCCGCCAGGAGGAGAAATAAAGCAACCAGACTCAACCCCAGTTGCCCAGAAGTTTTGCTTCCATCTGACATTGTCATGTATGGCCTCCTATGCACGAGTCGAATCGGAGAGAATCGAACTGGACCGTAAGCCCCAAGAGTCTGCCCTCACCCCGATGCGCGGATCATACTAGCAGTTCCCCAAAGGCCGGGTGAATACCAAGTGCATGACTGCGCTATGAAGGCTATCTGGAGCTTGTGTGTCGTCTTTGTGTGGCTCCGCGTATGCGCGCGTTTTGGTCGGTCGGGGTCTTGAGCTGGCAGGCGGTAGGCTTCATTCTTCGAGTTGCATATCCATGCAGCGTAGTATTTTTGCATTATTAACGGTTTGGCGTAGATGAAATAGACTCATCCCCATCGCGCACGCCCGGTGTCGCAACGTGGGGTTCCTAGCGGAACGCAAGAGGGGTGAGGCAAGAGATGTTACGGTCCAGGCTCTCCAGGACGGAGAAACTGCTTCGCACGCTGATGCTCGCCATGGTTGCCTCGGCCGCGTATCTCTATCCTTTTCCGCAAGCGAACCTCCTTTATCCGGCAGTAGTGGTGGTTCACACACTGGGTGGAATCCTGGCCACCGCTCTGCTTGCGTTCCTGCTGTGGCGTCTTCTCCGAGAAGGCAACCTGGTCTGGAAAGCGGGTTGGCTTCTACTCGCCACTGGCGCCGTTCTGGGCCTCATGCTGCTGTACAAGGGCACGCCGCACAGCGAGTACCGGTGGCTCTACGCGCACATCGTTGTGAGCGTAGTCGGAATCGCCTGCTTGTTAGCCGAGTTCCTCGGAAGCCGCGGCTGGCTGAGTTCGAACGCAGCCGTTCGGGTCGTGGTCTGTTTAGCCTTGCTCGGCGCGCTCAGTTGGGCCGCGCGTTACCAGCGTGAATCCCGGTGGCTGACTCGCTCCGTCATCAAGAACCCGGCTCTGCCGCCCGACACCATGGACGGCGAAGGCGACGGCCCATCGGGCGCATTTTTTCCCAGCTCTGCCCAGGTTTACGGCGGCCAGAAGATTCCTAGCAAGTTCTTCATGGAGTCGGAATCCTGCAAGCGCTGCCATGAAGACGCTTACAAGCAGTGGTACAGCTCGGCGCACCACTTCTCGTCCTTCAACAATCAGTGGTATCGCAAGAGCATCGAGTACATGCAGGACGTAGTGGGCACGAAGCCTTCGAAGTGGTGCGGCGGCTGCCATGATCCGGCCGTGCTCTACGCAGGAAAAATGGACACGCCGATCCGGCAGATCGTCCACACGCCCGAAGCGCAGGCCGGGCTCGGTTGCATGATGTGCCACGCCATCGCCGACGTGAAGAGCACCATGGGGCAGGCGGATTTCCACCTCGAGTATCCCAAACTCCACGAACTTGCGGCCAGCCAGAATCCGATCGTTCGCTACTTGCACGACACTCTGACGAAGCTGAATCCGGAGCCCCACCGCCGGGTTTTCCTCAAGCCGTTCATGCGCGACCAGACCGCCGAGTTCTGTTCCTCCTGCCACAAGGTGCATCTCGACGTGCCTGTGAATCACTATCGCTGGATTCGCGGCTTCAACGAGTACGACAACTGGCAGGCCAGCGGCGTCTCCGGACAAGGCGCGCGCTCGTTTTACTATCCAGGGAAGCCACAAGGATGTCCCGACTGCCACATGCCGCTCGAACCATCCAGCGACTTTGGCAACGTTGGCGGCAAGGTGCACTCGCATCGCTTTCCCGCGGCCAACACAGCTCTGCCGACCGCAAACGAAGATGCGGAGCAGTTGAAGGTGACGGAAAACTTTCTAACCAGTGGCGCGCTGACCGTCGATATTTTCGCGCTCTCTCCGGAACGTGAAATGAAAGCCGGAGCTCTTGCTCAACACGAAATGTCCACAACGTTTGCCGTCGGCGAAGAGGCGGAAGCAAAAATCACACCCGGAGAAGCCGGCGAAGTCGCGCCCGTCACCGCTCCGCTCGATCGCGTGCAACCCGCCGTCCGTCGCGGCGACACGGTGCGCGTCGACGTGGTCGTGCGCACCAAACGCGTTGGCCATTTCTTTCCCGGCGGCACCGTCGATGCCTACGACACGTGGCTCGAACTCAAGGGCGTTGACGACAAAGGGCAGACCATATTCTGGAGCGGCCTGGCCGAAGACAACGGCAAAGGCCCAGTTGAAAAAGGCGCGCACTTCTATCGCTCTCTTCAGGTCGACGGCCACGGCAGTCCCATCAACAAACGCAACGCCTGGGCGACGCGCGCGGTCGTGTATGTGCGCTTGATTCCTCCCGGAGCAGCGGACACCGTGCACTTCCGTATGAAGGTTCCGGAGAAAACAGGCACCAAGGTCACGTTGACCGCGCGCCTCTGCTACCGCAAGTTTTCCTGGTGGGGCACACAGTTCTCTTTTCACTCCGCGCCCGATCCCGCGCAACCTCCACACGAGGTCACGCCCGATCATGACGACACTCGCTACATCCTCACCAACGTTGTCCAGTCCGATGTGTCTGCAAAAGAAGCGAAGACTCCCGATGTGCCGATCGTCACCGTGGCAGAACACGAAGTTACGTTGCGTGTGCTGCCCGCGCATTCCTCAGCACCGCAGGCCAAAACGCAGCTCGCCAAAGAAGACTGGCAACGCTGGAACGACTACGGCATCGGCTTACTGCTGCAAGGCGACTTGAAAGCCGCGCAGCTCGCCTTCGAAACAGTGACGGAGATCGATTCGCAGAATCCGGACGGCTGGGTCAACATCGGCCGCGCTGCCTTGCAGGAAGGTGACGTTGCGCGCGCGCGCGTGGTCCTGGAGAAAGCGTTGGCCATCAATCCGAAGCTGGCGCGCACAAATTTCTTTTGCGGCGTCCTGATGAAAGCCGCAGGCGACTACGACAAAGCCGCCAAGCATTTGCAGATCGTGCTGGCCGAGTATCCGCGCGACCGAGTAGCCCTCAACAACCTCGGTCGCGTCCTATTCCTCGAACGCAGGTACACCGATGCCGTCAAAGTCCTGCGGCAAGTGCTGGCCATCGACCCCGAAGACCTGCAAGCTCACTACAACTTGATGCTCTGCTACAACGGGCTCGGCGACGAGAAAATGGCGAAAGAACACCAGGCCCGCTATCTGCGCTTCAAAGCCGACGAAGCATCGCAAGCGATCACCGGTCCCTACCGCCAGCTCAATCCCGAGGACAACAACGAGCGGCAGTCGATCCATGAACACGTTTCTGTGCCGCTGCCGATTTTGGGTGGGGCGCTTCGACTTGCTCACCGCGCGTCGACGAAGAGTGCCATTTCATCCGGAGCATCCAAGTGATCCTTGGCCTCAACCGAGAATTCACCACAGAGTCACTCTTCGGCTACGCTCAGGACAGGCTCCGTCACAGAGGAAATCAGAATTCTCTCTCAAGACTCCTCTGTGTCACTGTGCCTCTGTGGCTAGCCTTCCTTTTGCTGGCAGTCGCAGCCGATGCACAAGCCGCGTTCCGCGACATCACCGCTCAGGCCGGCATTCACTTCACCCACAACAACGGCGCCTTCGGAAAAAAGTGGCTGCCGGAAACCATGGGCCCCGGCTGCGCCTTCATCGACTACGACAACGACGGCTGGCCCGATATCCTGCTCGTCAACGGTCAGGACTGGCCCGGTCATCCACCCCATCTCGCCAAAAGTGGCGCGACCACGCCGAAGCTCTACCACAACAACCACAACGGCACCTTCACCGATGTGACTGTGAAATCCGGCCTTGGCATTTCGTTGTTCGGCTTAGGCGCAGCCGTTGGGGACTACGACAACGATGGCTTCGACGACATCTTCATCACCGCAGTTGGCCAGAGTCGGCTCTTCCACAACAACCGCAACGGCACCTTTACCGACGTAACCAAGACCGCCGGACTCTGGGGGCCGAACGAATTTTCTACCAGCGCGGCCTGGTTCGACTATGACCGCGACGGCAAACTCGATCTCGTCGTTTCCAATTACGTGCAGTGGTCGGAGCAAGGAGACCTCTACTGCACGCTCGACGGCACCCACAAATCGTACTGCACGCCCGAGTCCTACAAGGGAACCTCGCTTCGCCTCTGGCACAATCTCGGAGACGGCAGATTTGAAGACGCCACGCGGAAAGCCGGCCTCAACGACCCGACTTCGAAAAGCCTGGGCGTCGCGATCCTCGACTACAACAACGACGGTTGGCCCGACCTGCTGATCGCCAACGACACGCAGCCCAACAAGCTCTACCTGAACAAGAAGAACGGTACGTTCGAAGAACATGCTGTTGGTGCCGGCATTGCGTTCAGCGAAGATGGCATTGCCCGCGCGGGCATGGGCGTGGATGCCGCCGATTACGACCGCTCCGGCAGCGCCAGCCTGATCATCACGAATTTCTCCAATCAGATGCTCTCGCTCTACCACAACGAGGGCAACGGCCTGTTCGTGGACGAAGCGCCGCGTTCTGAAGTCGGCCGCGCCAGCTTGGTTACGCTTGGCTTCGGCTGTTTCTTCTTTGACTACGACAACGACGGCTGGCCCGATATCTTCATCGCCGACGGCCACATCGAAAACGAAATCGAACGGGTGCAGAAGCGCGTCACCTACGCCGAGCCGCCGCACCTGTTCCGCAACCTGGGCAACGGAAAATTCGAAGAGGTCACGGCGAAGATGGGAGCGGGTTTTGCGGCCCCAAAAGTTGCACGCGGCGCGGCTTTTGCTGACATCAACAACGACGGCGCGCTCGACATTCTGGTCCTGACCAACGGTGGCCCCGCGCATCTCTACCGCAATGAAGGCGGAACGAACCAGAGCCTTCGTGTGAAGCTGGTAGGAACGAAATCCAATCACGACGGAATCGGAGCGATCGTAAGGGTCACGGCTGGAAGTGACAAGCAGTGGCTCATGATGAAGTCGGGCTCCAGCTACCTCTCGCAGAGTGAACTGGTGCTGACCTTCGGCCTCGGCTCGAAGACGAAAGCCGATACCGTGGAGATCCAGTGGCCCAGCGGGCAAGTCGACAAGCTCTCAAACGTCGCTTCTGGGCAGACGGTAACGATCCAGGAGGCGAAAGGCGTGACCGCCGCGCGTGCGTATGGAAAAAGACAACGCCGGGCGCGTTAACGACATTCGTTTGTTCTGTCATCCGGAGCAAGACGCCAATGGCCGGACGCTCAGATAGAATCATTCACAGCTCACGATGATCAAGAAACTCACCATCGCCGGCATTACCATCTGCGTTCTTGCCCTTCTCGCCGCACTTGTTGGTGCCGCTGCTCCCGCCAATCCGCAGGAAGCCGCCCGTCTCAACAACATTGGCGTTGCCTACATGAACCAGCAGTTGTTTGAAAAGGGACTGAAGTCTTTCGAAGCCGCTGCCGCCCAGGATCCGAACCTGAGAGTGACTTCGCTGAATCGCGGGGTGGCGTTGCTGAACCTGCAACGCGTTGACGAAGCGAAGGCGTTGCTGGAAAAGGCTGCCAAAGACGACCCGAGCGACGCACACTCGTTTTACAGCCTTGGCCTCTATTACAAGAACTCATCCGATCCCGAGGCTGCCGTCAAAGCCTTCCGCCGCGTCAGCGAAATCGATCCCAACGACGCCGACACCTGGTACTTTCTCGGCTCCACGCACGCGCAGCTCAAGCAGTTTCCGGAGGCGATCAATGCTTTTGAGCACGCGCTGAAGATCGATCCGCTGCACGCCTCGGCCCAGTTCGGACTGGCCCGCTCCTACCAGCAATCCGGCCAATCCGACCCCGCCCATGAGGCGATGAAGAAATTCCAGTACATCACGCAGAACAAGCTCGGCTCGCCGATCAGCCTGGTGTACGGCGAGCAGGGAAAGTACTCGCGGGCGGAAGAGTCGCCGGTGGCGGTGGAGAAGGTGGGGGCGGCGATTCCGGTGAAGTTTGTGGATGTGACACGAAGTGCGAGGTTAATGAGTGTACCGTCCTCTTACATGCCTCATGGCCCCGCGTATTTTGGATCCGGCGCATGTTTTCTCGACTATGACAATGATGGGCACATTGATCTCTTTCTTCCTGATGGCGGCGTGCTGGGGGGCATGTCGCTCTATCGCAACCTCGGCAACGGCAAGTTTGACGATGTCACTGTCAAGGCCGGACTTGACCCGGCTCTGCATGGCACTGCCTGCGCAGCAGGAGACTACGACAACGATGGCTTCGTGGATTTGGCGGTGAGCGTTGGCGACGGCGTGGTGCTCCTGCACAATGAGAAGAACGGGACATTCCGGGATACCGGCACGAAGTCTGGCTTGAGGCCGAGCCGCCTGCCACACGGAGTTACCTGGGTGGATTATGACCACGATGGAGACCTCGATCTCTTGCTCAACAGTTTTTTGCTCTCCCGTGATGCAGGTGGCCGGCGCGTGGGGGATGAGCTGTGGCGGAACAACGGCGATGGGACCTTCACGAACGTAAGCGAGGAAAAGGGATTTTCGGGCCAAGGGCCGCACTACGCCGCGCTGGGCACGGATTTTAACAATGATCGCGCAGTGGACATTCTTCTGACGGGGGCTGCCACGTCATCGATTTTCATAAACCCTCGGGAGGGGAGGTTCGCTCCCCTCGCACTCTTCTCTGATGAAGAGCCGGCTCCATTGGTGAATGGCGTGACAGTCCTTGATTTTGACCATGACGGTTGGATGGACTTGGTCGTCACGCATTGGCCTCATGCTTCAATGGGGCCAGCTTTGTCTCTTTGGCGCAACGATCGCGGAAAGAAATTTTTTCCTGTGAAACTGCCGGAGACTAGCTTGGTGCGCGCGTTCGGTGTGGTAGCGATTGACTACGACAACGACGGGTGGATCGATCTTGTCGCTGTCGGTGAGAAGGAAGACGGTAAGGGCGAAATCCGCCTCTTCCGCAATCTCGGGCCCGATGGCTTCAAAGACGTCACCGCCGAGGTCGGTCTCGACAAAATTCAGCTCACGTCGCCGCGCGCCATCATTGCTGGCGATTACGACAACGATGGCGCCGTCGATCTGCTGATCACGCAGGACCACGGGCCTGCTGTGCTGCTCCGCAATGAAGGCGGCAACAAGAACAACTCGCTGCGCCTGGCGCTCAAGGGGCTGAACGACAACAAAAGCGCGATCGGGACGAAGGTGGAAGTTTTCTCCGCCGGGCTGCGGCAGAAATTCGAAATCTACGGATCGTCCGGCTATCTTGGACAGAACTCGCCTTACCTCACCATCGGCCTCGGAGAGGCGAAGGAAGCCGACGTGGTGCGCATGGTATGGCCGACCGGAGTGCTGCAAGACGAAATCGAAGTCGCGGCCAACAAGTGGCAGGAGTTTCTTGAGATTGACCGCCGCGGATCGTCTTGCCCCACACTCTTTGCGTGGGACGGCACGCACTACGCGCTCGTCGGCGACATGTTGGGCGCAGGCGTAGTTGGACACTGGATCGGACAGAACGAGCGCGACGTTATTCGCAATATCGCGCGGCCCACGGAGTACATCAAGATTGACCGGAACGTGCTGCGCGAAAAATACGATTCCCACCCTTCCCAAAACCAGGGAAGGGTGGGGCATCCTCGGTCTATTCTTAGCTTCCGTTTCATGGAGCCGCTCGAAGAGTCGGTGTACCTCGATCAGGTGGAGTTGCTCGCGGTCGATCATCCCGCGAATGTCGAGGTGTATCCCAATGAATACTTCGCCAGCAATCCTCCGTATCCGCCGTTCAAGGTTGTTTTCAGCAAAGACGCGCGACCGCCCGCCGTCGCGTGGGACGAGCATGGCCACGACGTTCTTCCCAACCTGCTCGCGCACCGTTATTTTGGCGATTTCAAAGTGTTGTCGTTTGCCGGGTTCGCCGAGCCGCACAGCGTGGAACTCGATCTGGGCGAGCCCTACCAGGGCGGTCCGCTGTGGTTGCTAATGCATGGGGAGATTGAATACTTCACTGCGACCAGCATGTACGCCGCCGACCAGGCGCACCTACAGCCATTTGCTCCATACGTTGAGGCACTCAATGAGACAGGGAAGTGGGTCCGGGTGATTGAGGATCTCGGATTCCCTGCTGGCGGCGCGCGCACTATGACCGCCGATCTGACCGGCAGATTGCCGCGCGGGACGCAGCGCATCCGTTTTACAACGAATCTGCAAATCTATTGGGAC
>Ga0075021_10001615_pt1 | contig 11611 bp, 8 predicted proteins | sample ColStrG_CSR_2012_FD_72749 | JGI IMG/M metagenome (GOLD analysis project Ga0075021, IMG submission 72749) | Freshwater sediment microbial communities in response to fracking from Pennsylvania, USA - Cold Stream Run_MetaG_CSR_2012 | ecosystem: Environmental > Aquatic > Freshwater > Creek >... | reverse complement strand
GTCCTGCCGATTCTCGCCGGCTACATCGTGGCCGCCGAGGAACAGGGTGTCGACGAGGCGAAGCTCGCCGGGACCATCCAGAACGACATCCTCAAAGAGTTCATGGTCCGGAACACCTACATCTACCCACCGGCGCCGAGCATGCGGATCGTCGCCGACATCATCGAGTACACGGCACGACGGATGCCGAAGTTCAACTCGATCTCGATCTCCGGATATCACATGCAAGAGGCCGGAGCGACTGCCGTCCAGGAACTGGCGTTCACGATCGCCGACGGGCTCGAGTACGTACGCGCCGCGCTTGCACGAGGGCTCACCATCGACGAGTTCGCCGGCCGCGTCTCGTTCTTCTTCGGTATCGGCATGAACTTCTTCATGGAGGTCGCCAAGCTCCGCGCCGCCCGGCTGTTGTGGTCGCGCATCATCAGCCGGTTCGACCCGCAGAAGCCGGGATCGTCGATGCTGCGCACGCACTGCCAGACGTCGGGTGTGTCCCTCACCGAGCAAGACCCGTACAACAACATCGTGCGCACCACCGTCGAAGCGCTGGCCGCGGTGCTCGGCGGTACGCAGAGCCTGCACACCAACTCGTTCGACGAGGCGATCGCGCTGCCCAGCGAGTTCGCGGCCCGCATCGCCCGCAACACGCAGCTCATCCTGGCGGAGGAGACCGGCGTCACCAAGGTCGTCGACCCGCTGGGCGGGAGCTACTACGTCGAGTCCCTCACTGCCAGCCTCGCGGAGGAGGCCTGGAAGCTGATCGAAGAGGTCGAGGCCCTCGGCGGGATGACCAAGGCGGTCGAGTCGGGGATGCCCAAGCTCCGCATCGAGGAAGCGGCCGCCCGCCGGCAGGCGGCCGTCGACCGCGGCGAAGCAGTGATCGTCGGGGTGAACAAGTACCGCCTGGCCGAGGAAGGCCACGTCGACGTGCGCGACGTCGACAACGCGAGCGTGCGCGAGCAACAACTCGCCCGGCTCGCGCAGGTGCGCGCCACCCGCGACGACGCCCGCTGCCGTGCCGCGCTCGACCGCCTGCGCGAAGGCGCGCGGGGCGACGGCAACCTGCTGGAGCTGTCGATCGAAGCCACCCGAGCGCGCGCCACCGTCGGCGAGATCTCCGACACACTCGAAGAGGTGTTCACTCGTCACCGGGCGACGATCCGCAGCATCGCGGGCGTCTACGGCGCGGCCTACGAAGGGGACGCGGCGTACGAGCAGGTACGCGCGGCGGTCGAGGAGTTCGCGACCGCGGCCGGCCGTCGCCCGCGCCTGCTGGTGGCCAAGCTCGGCCAGGACGGCCACGACCGCGGCGCCAAGGTCATCGCCACCGCGTTCGCCGACCTCGGCTTCGACGTCGACGTCGGCCCGCTGTTCCAGACTCCCGAAGAGGCGGCGCGCGACGCGATCGAGAACGACGTGCACCTCATCGGCGTGTCGAGTCAGGCCGCCGGCCACAAGACGCTCATCCCCGAGCTCATCGCCCAGCTCCGCAAGCAGGGCGGCGACGACATCGTCGTCGTGGCCGGCGGGGTGATCCCCGCGCAGGATTACGACGAGCTGCGCGACGCGGGCGTCGCCGCCATCTTCGGCCCCGGCACCAACATCCCGCACGCCGCCGCCGAGATCATCGCGCTCCTCCGCCGCGACTGACCGCTCCCGTAGCCTCGCGATCGCATGAGCGTGAGCGTGGTGCCAGCATGAGCGAGCTCGCTCGGCAGGTGGTCGAGGGTGACCGGCGGGCGCTCGCGCGTGCGATCACCCTCGTCGAGTCGACGCGCGCCGACCATCGCGCCGACGCGGAAGCGCTCCTCGCCGAGGTGCTTCCGCAGGTCGGTGGCGCGGTGCGGGTCGGTATCTCGGGTGCGCCCGGCGCGGGGAAGTCGACGTTCATCGAAGCGCTCGGCCGTCACCTCGTCGAACGCGATCAGCGCGTCGCCGTGTTGGCGGTCGACCCGTCGAGCACGCGCAGCGGTGGCTCGATCCTCGGCGACAAGACCCGCATGGAGCAACTCACCCGCTCACCGCTCGCCTTCGTCCGACCGTCGCCGACCGGGGGGACGCTCGGAGGCGTCGCCCGCAGGACGCGCGAAGCCATGTTGCTGTGCGAAGCCGCCGGGTCCGACGTCGTGCTGGTCGAGACCGTCGGCGTCGGCCAATCCGAGGTGAAGGTCGCAGCGATGGTCGATCTGTTCCTCGTGCTCGTCGCGCCCGGTGGGGGTGATGAGCTGCAAGGCCTCAAGCGCGGGATCATGGAGCTCGCCGACCTCGTCGTGGTCAACAAGGCCGACGGTGATCTCGCGGCCATCGCCGCCCACACCGCGGCCGACTACGCCGCGGCGCTGCACCTCGTGCGGCCGCGCCTCGCGACCTGGAGCCCGCGGGTGATCACGTGCTCCGCGCTCACCGGCGACGGCGTCTCCGCGGTCTGGGGCGCGGTCGAGGAATTCTGGATCGCGGTTGCGGCGGATCGCCCGGCGCTGCGCGCGGCCCAGAGCCGCGACTGGATGTGGTCCGAGGTGACCGACTCGCTCCTCGACGCGCTCGCCGCCGATGCCGCCACTGCGACGCTGCTGCAACGCCTCGAGCGCGACGTGACCGCCGGCACACTCACGCCGACGTCGGCGGCACGGACCGCCGTCCAAGCGTTCCTGGCGACTCGAACACCCTGATTCGGCCCGGCGTGGCGCTCAAGGTCATGGCGGCAAAATACCGACAAACCTGGCGTGACCGCCGAGGGGATGCTGGCCATCCTGCTGTTGTTGACGATCGTCGTGTCGACGATCATGTCGACGCGCATCGTGGGCCGCCGCGCCGCCCGCACCGTCGACCAGGTGACCGCGCTCCTCGAACGCAACGAGGCCCGGTTCCGGGCGATGGTGCGCGATTCGAACGACATCATGGCGATCGTCGACCCCCACGGGCGCCTCGTGTACGCCAGCCCCGTCACCGAACGAATCCTCGGACTCGACATCGAGCCGCTCATCGGCACCGACGTCTTCGACCTCATCCATCCGGACGACCGCGACCTGGCGCGGGGAGGCTTTCACCTCACCACCGCCGGGAAAGAGGCTGACCGCGTCGAGATTCGCCTCCGCCACGCCGACGGCGGGTGGCGCGTGGTCGAGGCCGTCGCCACCAACATGCTCGACGACCCGGCCGTCGAAGGGATCGTGATCAGTGCACGCGATCTGACCGATCGGCGACGAGCCGAAGCAGATCTGCGCGAAGCCCAGGAGCGGTTCCGCAGCGCGTTCGAGCACGCGCCCATCGGCATGGCCCTCACCTCGGTCGACGGCAAGCTGTTCCGGGTGAACCGCGCGCTCGTCCAGATCCTCGGCCGGGGCGAGTCCGAGTTGCTGTCGTCGTCCATTCATGATCTGAGCCATCCCGACGACCGCGAAGTGTGTCGCGACGCGATGCACCACCTCATGGTGGGCGACACGTCGAGCTGCCAGCTCGAGCAGCGCTACCTCCATCACGACGGTCACCCGGTCTGGGTGGCGGTGAGCACTTCCGTGGTGCGGGGTGTCAACGACGAGCCGCTCTATCTCGTCACCCAGGTCGAAGACATCGGGGAGCGCCGCGCCAGCGGTGAGGCGCTCGCGCACCAGGCCGTGCACGACCCGCTCACCGGCTTGCCGAACCGGCTCCATTTCGTGGAGCGCCTGAGCCGGGAGCTCGCCCGCGCCGAGCAGCGCCACGAGCGGATCGCGGTGCTGTTCCTCGACCTCGACCGCTTCAAGGTGGTCAACGACAGCCTCGGTCACTCGGCCGGCGACCGTCTGCTCGTCGCCGTCGCCGATCGGCTCAGCGCCACGATGGGGCCGACCGACGTCGTGGCCCGCTTCGGCGGCGACGAGTTCACCATCCTCTGCCAGAACGTCACCAGCGAGGAGACGGCCGAACTCGTGGCCGAGCGCGTCGCCGAGGCCATCGCGCGACCGGTCGCGTTGATCGAGGGCGAGGTGTTCGTCACGGCCAGCGTGGGCATCGCGCTGTCCGGGACGACGACCGACACACCCGAGACCCTGCTGCGCAACGCCGATGCGGCCATGTACCGCGCCAAGGATCTCGGGCGCGACCGCGCCGAGCTGTTCGACGCACGCGAGCACCATCGCGCGGTCGATGACCTCCGCACCGGGAACGCGCTCCACCGCGCCATCGAGCGCGGCGAGATGCGCGTGTACTACCAACCGATGATCGACCTGAACGACGGCTCGTTGTTCGGATTCGAAGCACTGATCCGCTGGGAGCACCCGGAGCGCGGACTCATCCCGCCGATGGAGTTCGTGCCCCTCGCCGAGGAGACCGGTCTGATCGTGCCGCTCGGGGTGTGGGCACTGGAACAGGCGTGCCGGCAGGCCAAGTGCTGGTACGACGCCGCACCCGACACGCCGATGCTGTCGATGAGCGTGAACCTCTCGCCGCGCCAACTGGCCGAGCCGGCGTTGCCGAACGAGGTGGCGCGCGTGCTGCACGACACCGGCATCCACCCGTCGGCCCTGTGGCTGGAGATCACCGAGAGCACGCTCATGCGCGACGCCGAGTCGGCGTTGAGCGCGCTCGGCGCGCTGCGGGCGCTCGGCCTGCACCTGGCGGTCGACGACTTCGGCTCGGGGTACTCGTCGCTCGCGTACCTCCAGCGGCTGCCGGTCGAGGCGCTCAAGGTCGACCGTTCGTTCACCGAGGGCGTCGGGATCCGCAAGGACAGCACCGCGATCGTCCACGCGGTCGTGAGCCTGGCACGCGCGCTCGAGCTGTCGACCGTCGCCGAAGGCATCGAGACCCGGGAGCAATTCCAGCTGCTCCGCGGCATGGGTTGCGAGGTGGGCCAGGGCTTCCTGTTCGGACCTGCCCGCCCGGCCGACGCCTTCGGGGCCAACCCCCGTCAGGCGTTCGCCCCTCCGCCGCGCTCGCGCTCCGAACTTCGGGTCGACGCGCCGAGCTGACGGTCGGCGTCGCTCGTCGCGTCGCTCGCGACGCGGACGCCGCTTCAGCCGACGTTGCGGAGGCCGGCCAGGAGGCCGAGGAGCCGGAAGTACTCGGCCGGCAGGTCACGGAACTCGACGCCCACGAACGTCCGGCCACCGCTCGTACGCCCGCGGTGGCGGATGTCGGCACGGACCGGCGTGCCGTTCGGCACGCCGAGCACCGACTCGATCTGGAGGTAGAGCGCGCTCTCGCTGACGAACCGGTGCGTGCCGAGCCCCTGGAGTTCGAGCGCAGCACCGCTCTGGGAGACGTCGAGGACCCGGCAGTCCTGCCACGACTGGCGACGGTCGAAGCGGTAGCGGGCGACCCAGTCCGCGGCGTGGCGCGGGTGGCGGCGTTGGTTGTTCGTCTCCCGCAACTCTCGAAGTCCATCGCTCACCCGCGAAATATCGGCGCGCCGGGAGCGACCTGTAGACGCGGCACGGACCGACTTCGTCGCTCTTGACCGGATCGCGGCTTTTGACTATCCTTCACCGACAGACGTGATCTCACGGCAGGCGATCCGACGGGATCGCGGATGTCGTGACCACGCCCCGACACTTCCCCGCCGACGCCCGGTCACCGCCGGCCCCTCCCGCGGAGGAAGTGCCATGCCCGCCACGCTGCTGATCAAGCCTTGGAACGACCCCGTCGTCGACACCCTCGGCCACGACCCGAGGTCGCGCTACGTCGAGACGTTCTGGCTCCCGACGCTCGGGCCCACCTCCCTGCTCCTGCTCCGCCACCTCGCCGACCGCTTCGACCGCACCCCTGACGGCGTACGGCTGACGGTCAGCGAAACTTCACAGGCGCTCGGCCTGGGCCAGCGCGAAGGTTCGGCGTCGCCCATCGTGCGCACGCTCCGACGGCTGACCCAATTCGACCTCGCGTGCGAAGACCCGATGTCGACCACGGTCGCGGTGCGGCGCAACGTGCCGCCGATCAACACCCGTCACCTCCGACGGCTGCCGACCGAGCTCCAACACGCGCACGCGGAGTGGGCCGAGGCGCAACTCGCGGAGTCGCCGCTCGCGGAGGCCCGGCGCCGATCCCGCCGGGTCGCGTTCACCCTGCTCGAACAGGGCGACGACCCTGATCACGTCGAACGTGCACTCCACGCGATCGGCTTCCACCCCGCGCTGTGTCACGAGAGCGCGCGGTGGGCGTACGACCGCCATCGCGAAGCGCTCGAGCACGCACAGGGTCTGGCGTCGTGATCCCCGTGTGATCACCCGTTCGCGGTCGCGAGCTCGCCCCCGTGCTCGCGGCCGCCGGGAGCGGCGCGTCCCTCGTCCCCGGGGCGCGCCGCTCGCGCGCGGTCAAGCGGCCGCGGCCCCCGCGTGCACCGCCGGCGCGGCCGAGCGCGCCCGCCGCCGCGACGGGAGCAGCGTGGCGCCCGCCAGCACCGCGATGACCGCGCCGGGGACGATGAACATCCACGGGATCGGTTCGAGCGGGATGCGATCGGCATTGGCGAAGGTCGGTCCGAGCGCGACCTGGCTGTCGCTCAGCGCGTGCGACTTCGCCGAAGTGGATCGGACCCACTCGTCGGCGAATGCCGCGAGCGTGGGGAACGCCCGAGCAAACTCCTCCCCGCCCTGGAGGGTCGGGACCAGCGCCGGTTCGAGCCGGCTCTGAACGTCGTGGACCATGCCGTCGAACAACTTCGTCGCCCCCACCGCCTTCTCCGCGGTCGCCGGCGCCAGGCCGACGCGCCCGATCGCCGTCACCCGAACCGCGGCATCGACCTTGCCGGGAATGCCGAGCACGAGCGGAGCGACCACGATCGCGAGCCCCACGACGGTCAACACCACCGATGCCGTGCGGCCGGGGCGAACGAGCGCGAACACGCCGACGGCGACGAGCACACCGCCGATACCCACGATCAACCAGGGCGCGCTCGAGAGCGGCAGGAAGTCCGTCGGGATCGCGTCCGCACGCGCGTAGTCGGCCCGCTCGGCTTGCATCTGCGCGATCACCGGGCCGACGAGCTTCACGATGCCCGGCGCCTGCGCGTCGAACTGCGCGATCTTGGGCATCTCGCGCGCGACGTACGCGGCGAACTGGGCGTCGTTCATGCCGAGCGACCGTTGCAGCTGCGGTAGCGCCTTCGTGCCCAACTCCCCGCCCGCCGCCTGCACAGCCGCGAACCCGTGGCTGAGGTCGCGTAGACCGTCAGCCGACATCAAGCCGCGGTAGTGGTCGGCGATGCGCTGAGCATCGTCGGAGCGAGTGAAGACGTCCTCGACGATCGTGAAGCCGATGAGGCCGAAGCCGACGACGATGGACAACACCGCGGCGATCTTGCGCATCTGAACATCCCCTCACGCGCGGAACCGAACGCAGCCTGTTCGCACTCCGGGCGGGGTTGGATCACCCGGACCAGGAACGCGTTAGCGTTTCTTCCCGCATGGACGACGGGGAGCAGCTCGATCGCCTCGCGACCCTGCTGCGCGGCGCCAACAAGATCGTCGTGCTGACCGGGGCGGGCATCTCGACCGAATCGGGAATCCCCGACTTCCGTGGCCCCCAGGGCTTGTGGACCAAGGACCCGTCGGCCGAGCGCAAGGCGACGATCCAGCACTACGTCGCCGACGTCGAACATCGGCGCACGGTGTGGCGCAACCGCGCCGGCAGCGAGCTGTTCACGGGCGTACCCAACGCCGGCCACCGCGCACTGGCCGAGCTCGAACGCCGCGCCAACCTGCACACGCTCGTCACCCAGAACGTCGACGGCCTGCACCAGGCCGCCGGATCGTCGCCCGCGATCATGATCGAGATCCACGGCACCGTGCACGAGGCGAAGTGCCTCTCGTGCGGGTGGCGAGGGCCGATGGAGGAGACGTTGGCGCGGGTCCGCGCGGGCGACGACGACCCGGCGTGTCTCGAGTGCGGAGGCATGCTCAAGTCGGCCACGATCTCCTTCGGCGAGAACCTCGTACCCGCGGACCTCGAACGGGCCCAGCGGGCCGCCGCGGGTGCCGACGTGTTCCTCGCCATCGGGACGTCGCTCGGCGTCTACCCGGCGGCTGCGCTCCCGGAGCTCTCGCTGCGGGCGGGTGGGACGCTGGCCGTCCTCAATGCCGAGGAGACGCCCTTCGATCCCCTCGCGGAATTCGTGCTCCGCGAGCGCCTCGGCGAGATCCTGCCCGCACTGGTCGAGCTGGTGTAGTCGAGACGCAGCGGAGCGGGATCCACCATCGTGCAGGTTGGGAATACCCGACCACTGCGGTAGCATTTACCGGTTCGACGAGGAGAACGACGATGCCGAGCTACCGCGAACTGCTGCGCGACACCAAGGCGCGCATCTCTGAGATCCAGCCCGACGAGGCCGAAGCCCGCCTGGGAACCGCCACGTTCGTCGACGTTCGCGAGCAGGACGAGCACGACCAGGGCACGATTCCCGGCTCGGTGTTCATCCCCCGCGGCCACCTCGAGAGCCAGGCCGAGACCAAGCTCGTCGACCGCGCCCAGCCCATCGTCGTCTACTGCGCCGCCGGCGCCCGCTCTGCGTTCGCAGCCGAGACGCTGGAGCAGCTCGGCTTCACCGACGTCGTCTCGATGGCCGGCGGATTCGGGCGCTGGAAGAACGAAGGGCGACCCTGGATCACACCCCAGGTGCTCACGGCCGAGCAGCGCGACCGCTACGGGCGCCACATCCTGCTGCCCGAGGTCGGCGAATCGGGCCAGCAGAAGCTGCTCGAGAGCCGGGTGCTGCTCCTCGGCGCCGGGGGACTCGGCTCGCCGGCGGCGCTGTACCTCGCGGCCGCGGGTGTCGGCACCCTCGGCATCGTCGACATGGACGTCGTCGACGCGTCGAACCTCCAGCGCCAGATCCTGCACAACCTCGACCGCATCGGCGAGCGCAAGGTCGATTCGGCCAAGAAGACGCTCACGCAACTCAATCCGGATGTCGACGTCGTCACGTACGACGTGCGCCTCGGCGCCGACAACGTCCTCGACATCGTCGACGGTTACGACGTGATCGTCGACGGCACCGACAACTTCCCGACCCGGTACCTGCTCAACGACGCCTCGCTGCTCAAGCGCGTGCCCGTCGTCCACGGGTCGATCTTCCGGTTCGAGGGCCAGGTGTCGGTGTTCCAGCCCTACGTCGGCCCGTGCTACCGGTGCCTGCTCCCCGAGCCGCCGCCGCCCGAGCTCGCGCCCAGCTGTGCCGAGGCCGGTGTGCTCGGCGTGCTGCCGGGCATCATCGGATCCATCCAGGCGCTCGAGGCGATCAAGTTGATCCTCGACCTCGGCGATCCACTGGTCGGCCGTCTGCTGGCGTACGACGCGCTGGAGCAGTCGTTCCGTGCGTTCAAGGTGCGGCGCGACCCGCAGTGCCCGGCGTGCGGGGCCGACGCCGCACCGATCGTGATCGCCGAGTACGACGAGCACTGCCTCCCGCACGCGCTGCTCGCCGACGGCAGCACACTGACGCACTGACCCACGGCTCCATCGGGTTTCTCCTCAAGGGGCCTCCGGGGTCCGCCGATCCTCCCCGCAACAGATCATTCGCGTCCGGGCGGGCGCGGCATCTTCGCGGAGGACGACCCATGGGCAGTTCCACATGAGCCGGTTGGTGCTGGCCACGGCGAACCTCGACTTCGAACAACGGGTGCGCGACGCGTTCGACGGTGAGCTGCACGGACCGTTGCGATACTGGCGCGACGACATGCTGGTCGACGCGGGCGACGCCGTGCGCGAGCTGAGCGGCCGCGGCGTCGAGGTGGTCGCGCTCGGTCCTGACGTCCCCGAGGAGCGCGCGCTGGCCCTGGCGAGCGCGTTCGATCACACCCGTCCCGACATCAGCGTCGTCATCATCGCGCCACCGTCGACCAGCCTCTTGCAGTCGGCGCTGCGCGCCGGCGCGCGCGACGTGATCGCTCCCGACATGGCGCCGGCGGACCTCCGCGCCGCGATCGAGCGGGCGTTCGACACCGCGACCCACCGCCGCCGGGTGTTCGACAGCGACGACCATGACCACGACGAGGACGAACGTGGCAGGGTCATCATGGCGCTGTGTCCCAAGGGTGGCGCGGGCAAGACCACGGTGTCGACGAACCTGGCGCTGGCGCTGGCGCAGGTGGCGCCGGGCGAGGTCGTGATCCTCGACCTCGACCTGCAGTTCGGCGACGTCGCCAGCGCGCTCGGGCTGCGGCCCGATCTCACCTTCGCCGACGCGGTCCGCTCGCTCGGATCCCTCGACGCCACGAGCCTGAAGGCCCACCTGACCGTCCATCCCCAAGACGACCTGTACGTCCTCTGCGCACCGAACACGCCGACCGAGGCCGACGACATCACGATCGAGCAGGTCGAGCGGGTGCTCGACCTGCTGACCGACTCGTTCAAGTACGTGGTGATCGACACCGCGTCGGGCCTCGACGAGACCACGTTGGCATCGCTCGAGTACGCCACCGACCTGCTGCTCATCTCCGCCACCGACATCCCGAGCATCCGGGCCACGCTGAAGGAGATCGAGGCGCTCCGGGTGATCGGGAAGCCGCAGCACCTGTGGCACTTCGTCCTGAACCGTGCCGACGCGCGCACCGGGCTCACGATTCCCGCGATCGAGCGGACGGTCGGCATCAACGTCGACGTCGCCATCCCGAGCTCGCGGTCGGTCCCGCTGTCGCTCAACCAGGGTGAGCCACTCGTGCTGTCGGACCCGCGCTCGGCGGTGTCCTTGGCGATGCTGCAACTCGTCCGGCGGGTCGCACCGCAGACCACACCCGCCGACAGCCGCCCCTCCGGGATCTTCCGGCGTCGGTGACGCGATGAAGCTCAGCGAGCGCATCAAACAGAGCAAGGCCGACACGCCTGACGCACCGTCGTTCGGCACCGTGTCGACGCGCGCCGCCGACGCCGCCGAGTCCAGGACCAAGGGAACTGACGATCCGGTCACGCAGCTGAAGCGCCGCGCCCAGGAGGCGCTGATCCTGCGCATGGGCCCTGCGCTCTGGGACGCGACCGCGTCGGCGGCACAGCTCGACGCCCAGGTCGTCCGAGAGCTGAGCGCGGTGCTCAAGGAGGAGAAGATCCCCCTCAACGACGCCGAGCGCGACCAGCTCGTCGGCGAGATCATCGACCAGGCGCTGGGCTACGGGCCGATCGAGCGCTACCTCGACGATCCGTCCGTCAGCGAGGTGATGGTCAACGGCGTGCGAGGAATCTACGTCGAGCGCGACGGACGCCTCGAGGAGACCGACGCGCAATTCTTCTCCGAGCAACACGTGTTGCGGGTCATCGATCGGATCGTCGCACCCGTTGGCCGGCGGATCGACGAGGCGTCACCGATGGTCGACGCCCGCCTGCCCGACGGATCGCGCGTCAATGCGGTCATCGCGCCGCTCGCGCTCGACGGGCCGCAGCTCACCATCCGCAAGTTCACGCAGCGGGTGTTGACTCTCGGTGACCTGGTGAAGCTGGGCACGCTGAACGACCAGGTGAGCAAGTTCCTCGCGGCCTGCGTCGAAGGCCGCATGAACATCCTCATCAGCGGCGGGACCGGCAGCGGCAAGACCACCTTGCTCAACGTGCTGTCGTCGATGATTCCCGAGACCGAACGCATCGTCACGGTCGAAGACGCCGCCGAGCTCCACTTGCAGCAGCGTCATGTGATCCGGCTCGAGAGCCG
>Ga0075021_10001612_pt1 | contig 11619 bp, 12 predicted proteins | sample ColStrG_CSR_2012_FD_72749 | JGI IMG/M metagenome (GOLD analysis project Ga0075021, IMG submission 72749) | Freshwater sediment microbial communities in response to fracking from Pennsylvania, USA - Cold Stream Run_MetaG_CSR_2012 | ecosystem: Environmental > Aquatic > Freshwater > Creek >... | reverse complement strand
CTCCTGTACGACCTTGCCGCCCGACTCGATCACTTCCACCTGCCGCTCGATTTCGTACTCGATGGCCTGCTTGATGAATCGGAAGGAATTCACGTTCTTGACTTCGGCCTTGGTTCCAAACTCTTTCTGGCCTTTGGGGCGTACGGAAACGTTGGCGTCGCAGCGGAGAGAGCCTTCCTCCATATTGCAGTCGCTGACGCCGGTGTAAAGGATGATTTCCTTTAACCGCGTGAGGTACTCGTAAGCCTCGTCCGCCGATGCGAGATCGGGTTCACTCACGATCTCTATTAAAGGCACGCCGCTGCGGTTGAGGTCGACAGCGGTCTTGTTAGCGGCGTCGGGAAATCCGTCATGCAGGCTCTTGCCCGCATCTTCTTCCATGTGGAGACGGGTGATGCCAATTCGCTTCGGACCATTCACGGTCTTGATTTCAATATAGCCGTGCTCAGCGATGGGCTTGTCGAACTGCGAAATCTGGTAGCCCTTGGGCAGGTCGGGATAGAAGTAATTCTTGCGCGCAAAAATCGACGTCTCGCGAATCTGGCAGTTGAGGGCCATAGCCGCCAGCACGGCGTATTCGACGGTCTTTTTGTTCAGCACCGGCAGCGCTCCAGGCATTCCTAGGCAGACGGGGCATACGTTGGAGTTGGGCTGGTTGCCAAATTTCGTCGAGCACGAACAGAAGATTTTCGCGTTAGTCAGGAGCTGTACGTGGACTTCGAGGCCGATCACGGGCTCGTATTTGGTGATGGCGGATGGAGGGGCGGTGGTGGTGGCCATGGTGAAATTATAGCGGGTGGGGCTTTGAACCGCAGCGCCAGACCATCTGGTATTCATTGGCGCTCCGGGTGTAATCGCTGGATGACAGCAACTATCTTGGTTCAAATTTGACAGTTATCGTTGTTGAGGTCTCAACAGCCACTCCGTTGAGCTTTAAGGCCTTCCATCGCCACTGTCTGACGGCATCGAGGACCGCTGCGGCGAGTATTGGATGACCGCTTAGGATTTTCACGCTGGAAGGCTTTCCGGTTTTGTCGATTTCAGCTTGTACGGATACTGTCCCAAAGATGTTCTTTGCGTCGGAAGAAATCTGCGGGCGCACCATTTTCACGACCTTCATCGTAGGTGGCGAGCAACTGATACGAGGGGTATGTCTCGCCGTGCTCTGTTGTGCCAACACCATCTGTGCAAGTCCCAGAGCGAGAAAGAGGCACTTTCGAAAGGTCGCCATGATCATTTGGACACCGCAATGTTGCTAAGTGTTTCCGGGTGTCCGGATTTCAGATGAATGTATTCACGGGGCTGGCAGTACTCCCAGGCCTGTGTTTCCTCGATATGGAATCGTCACAAGCCTTACCTCAGCGGCTAAAGTCAGTCTTCATTTGGCAAATTAATGCAGGCCTGAAGGCTTGCTCTACCCAAAGCTTCCGCGCCACACAAGCTACTTGGTTGGCGAAGCGGCGGGCTTTACCGGCTGCGGCGCGCTTAGGTAATTCTCCAGTGCAACTTCGAAGTACATGAGTTCCTCACCCTTGCCGTTGCGTACGCCGGTGAGGTAGAGGTGTGCTCCCGGTAATGGTGTGCTGATACCGTCAATATCGAAAAAGAAGAAACCAGCCTGCGTGGAATGAGGCTCGACGGCGCGAGCGGAAAACTGGGCGCGCTGAATTTCGTCTAACGCTTTGTTACTGACTGCACTCTTCGACCGACCGGGTATTGGGAACGGAAGAGGAACTCCACCCGGCTTGTGTGTGTGCGACAGGCGGCGGTACATGTCGTCTTGCGTGGCAGGCGCCAGTTTGGTCCGCTTGGAAGTGATGAACTCGACTTTCATCCCAGTCAGCGCGATAGGCTGGTCGCCGTCGTTGGTGATGACGACGAAAATCGGCAACATGTCCACATCCGCGTAGGGAATGGTGAAGATGTTGGCCTTGTCGGCCATGTCGTAGGGATCAATCCCAACTGTAACCAGTTCGTCGGAATGCTCGTCGTGCGCGGGATAGGTAGCTGCTGGCTGCGGCGTGGGAAGCGCGAATTCCTTGCCAGCGTAACTTACGCCGCCAAGCGCGATCATACAGATGCACAGCAATACGACGGCGCGCGAATTAGACGGCATGGGCTTCACCTAGGCTGCAGTTCTGATTATATCGATGCGCGCGCTTGCGATGGAGTTTTCCCGATATCCGCAAAGATCCCGAGAAGATGCAGTTAGAATGGCGTTCGGCATGTATTTGCTCTATAGCGCGCTGCTTGCGGCTTTACTAGTGCTCGGGTTTCCATTCTGGTTGTTTCAGATGCTGCGCCACGGCAAATACCGGGCGGGGCTGGGGGAACGGCTCGGGCGAGTTCCGCAGCGCATTCTGGCTGCGCAATCCCGTCCTTCCATTTGGATCCATGCCGTTTCCGTAGGGGAAGTGTTGGCGATAGCGGGGCTGGTCGCACGACTGCGCGAGAAGTATCCGCTCTACCGGATTGTTGTTTCCACCACGACTGCCTCGGGGCAAAAGCTGGCGCGAGCGCGGTTTGGCGAGGAGAACGTCTTTTCCTTTCCCTTAGATTTCGCATTTTGTGTACGCCCGTATTTGCGGGCGCTTCATCCGCAGCTCGTGATCCTGGCAGAGACGGAGTTTTGGCCCAATTTCTTGCGCCTCGCCAAGAGCAGCGGAGCCAGGATTGCGGTCGTCAACGCGAGAATCTCCGATCGATCTTTGCCGGGATATTTGCGTGTTCGACGATGGCTGCGACGGGTTCTCGGAAATGTCGACTTGCTGCTGGCGCAGACTCCGGAAGATCAAAACCGGCTGATTGAGATTGGTGCCGCTCCGGAGCGAGTGGGTGTGACGGGCAATTTGAAGTTTGATGTGCCCCCGGCGTCGGAGGCAGAGTTCGTCAGGCGTTTGCGGGAAACACTGATTCGTTCCAGTTCCGGTCCGATTTTTGTTTGTGGCAGCACTATGGAAGGTGAGGAGTCTTTGCTGTTGCGCGGGTTTGAGAATGTGCTGGCGAGCCATCCCAAAGCCGTGATGGTCCTGGCGCCGCGGCATCCAGAACGCTTCGACAAAGTTGCAAATCTGTTAGACCGGTTGCACACGAGATACTGGCGGCGTTCGCAATGGCAGGGCGAGGCGGTTTCCGGCGGCGTGTTGTTGCTGGATTCCATCGGCGAACTTGCCTCTGCGTATTCGCTCGCCGACATCGCTTTTGTGGGCGGAAGCCTGGTTTCTCACGGCGGACACAACATTCTTGAGCCGGCCCAATTTGGAGTCGCAATTGTCATCGGCGTTTCCTATCAGAATTTTCGTGACATCGTGCAGCTCTTCGAGAAAAATCAAGCGGTGCGAATCGTAGGCGCCGCCGAGCTTCCACTGGTTTTCATGGAGTTGGTGGATTCTCCAGAAGTTCGCAAAGCACTGGGAGAAAGAGCGAAACAGACGCTGCGGCAGGAGTCTGGAGCGACTGAACGTACTCTGAGTGCGCTGGCGGATCTTGTGTTGCGTTCTGGAAACTAAACACGCTATGACGATGCTGGCTCGTATCTACGGTGCAGTAGTCCGGACAAAGAACGCGTTGCATGATCGCGGTGCGCTGCGTGCGCGCCGCTTGCGAGGACCAGTCATCAGCGTGGGCAATATTGCCGTCGGAGGATCCGGGAAGACCCCGTTCGTCATCATGCTGGGCGAATTGTTGAAAGCGCGCGGCATTCCGTTTGATGTGCTGTCGCGAGGCTATGGGCGGTCCAGCACGGGCGTCTTTCTGGTGGATCCCGAGGGGTCTCCACAGCAGTTTGGGGACGAGCCGTTGCTGATCGCCCGGCGACTGGGAGTACCTGTTGTGATCGGCGAAAGGCGCTTCGATGCTGGTAAGTTCGCCGAGGCGCGGTTGGGACCGCAGGCCCACATTTTGGATGATGGCTTTCAGCATCGCGCCCTGGCGCGAGATCTAGATATTGTTTTGGTGAATCAATCCGATTTTCAGGATCAGTTGCTGCCCAAGGGTAGACTGCGAGAGTCGCTGGCTGCGCTCAAGCGCGCCGACGTGATTGCTATGGAGGAGAGCACAAAATATTTGCCCTCCTGGATTGGCGGAAAAACGATATGGCGATTTCGCCGTGGACTGAAAATTCCGGCTGTGCCGCCTAGAGTGATTGCCTTCTGCGGTGTGGCACGCCCAGATAGGTTCTTCGCAGAACTCCGGCAATCTGGCGTGGTGGCGGCCGTGGAGGTCCCTTATGGCGACCACCATCTCTACACGGGGAAAGACGTGCGGCACTTGCTGACGATACAGGAAGAAAAGAACTGCAGCGGCTTCGTGACCACAGAGAAGGATGTGATCAATCTGCGGGAACACGCAGCCCTATTGCATCCCCTGCTTTCGACGACAGTGACGATGGAACTCGTCCGTCCGGAGCCTGCCATGGATTTGTTGCTGAAGAAGATCCAAACAAGCCCGGCGGGAGTGTGAGAAAATCCCGATGGATTGCAAGCGTCGCTGGACGTTAACCGCGAAGAAAACCGCCCATGACCGATAGCAATAGCGAGATCGCCAGGTTGAAGAAGATTGTCGAAGCGTTTCCGAGGCTCACGGTAACTGTGCTCGGGGATCTGGTGGCCGACGAATTCGTATTCGGCGAAATCTCTCGCGTTTCGCGTGAGGCGCCCGTTCTGATATTGCAGCATCGAGAGAAGACGGTCGTCCCGGGCGGCGGTGCAAATGCTATTTACAACCTGGCCGACCTCGGCGTAAAGGTGCTGCCGGTGGGTGTCGTGGGCGACGATGAAGCTGGTCGGCTGCTGCTCGACAGGTTTAGACAGAAGCGTATTTCCCTGAGTGGAATTTCGGTGGAAAAGAGTTACACAACGGTGACGAAGACCCGGATTTTGGCCGGCATGACGCATGCGTGGCCGCAACAGGTCGTGCGAATTGATCGCGAGCCCTCTGAACCGCCAAGCCGCCGCTTGGAAGGGGCGTTGGTTGCGGCGGCGCGAAAATACGCAGGTCGCTCCAATGCCGTGCTCGTCTCCGACTACGGGTATGGAGCCGCTTCACCGTCCGTTCTCAATCAGGTACAAGCTAAGGGTTTGCTCCGCAATCTTCCCGTGACATTGGATTCGCGCTATCGCATGCTGGAGTTTTCAGGAATAACGGCAGCTACTCCTAACGAAGCTGAGGTCGAAGCAGCGCTGCGAACGCGTATAGGACAAGACTGGAAGAAACTAATCAACGCAGGAGCCGAAATTGTGCGGCGTATGAAGCTCAAGTCGTTGGTGATTACGCGCGGTCGCGACGGAATGGCGGCCTTTTCAGGAAGGGACAAACCAGTCGACATCCCTAGTTTTGGCAGCGATGAGGTCACCGACGTGACGGGAGCGGGTGACACTGTGATTGCAACATTCACGGCCGCGCTTGCCGCAGGAGCGTCTACCGGAGATGCCGCAAAGCTTGCCAACTATGCTGGCGGGATTGTCGTCATGAAGCGCGGAACCGCTACCGTGTCTCGAAAGGAATTGTTGAGCGCGCTTGACCAATCGCCGCCCGCGAGGCGAGCACGCTAGTACGAATCGTATGAGCGAAACTCTATCGAAAATCGTGACGCGCGACGAACTGCGCAACCGGGTTGAGAGTTGGCGGCACGCTGGCGAGGCTGTGATTCTCGCCAACGGATGCTTCGACCTGGTGCATGTTGGGCACATTCGTTATCTGCGCGCTGCCAAGGCACTGGGAGGGAAGCTTGTTGTTGCCGTAAATGCGGACCAGACGGTTCGCACCCTGAAAGGGGAAGGCCGCCCGCTGATGCCCGATCACGAGCGCGCGGAGATTATCGCCGCGCTGACGGATGTTGATGCCGTCGTGATTTTCCTTGAGCCGGATGTGCGTGCCCTCATCCGCGAGATTCGGCCCGATATTCAAGCCAAGGGCACGGACTACACAGCGGACTCTGTTCCAGAAGCGGATGCGGTGCACGAGGCTGGCGGACGAGTCGAGATTGTTGGTGATCCCAAAGATCATTCCACCAGCGAAATCATCCGCACGCGCTTGGCGCCGGTCGACCGAGGCTGAATGGACAAGTTGCTGATTGTTCGTCTGAGCGCGATGGGCGACGTAATTCATGCATTGCCAGCGGTGAACGCCCTGAGGCAGAGACTCCCTGAGACGGAGATCGGTTGGGTGATTGAAGAGCGCTGGTCGGAACTCCTGTGTGCAAAGGGGTATCCCCTGGCAGGGGTCGTGTCTGAGCAACGTCCTCTGGCGTCGCGAGTGCACACCGTTCGCACCAAGGAGTGGCGTCGGAACTTGTTCGCACCCCGCGCATGGTCCACGACGTGGCGAGACTTGCAGGGCAGCCTGGAAGCGATGCGGAAGATTCACTACGCCGCGGCTCTGGACTTGCAGGGGTCCATTCGCTCTGCATTGATTGCCCGCTGGTCGGGCGCAAACAAGGTAATTGGATCGGCAGAACCTCGGGAGCGCCCTGCCCGCATGTTCTATAAAGAGAAACTCGAACCTTCCGGGGCTCATGTGGTCGAGCAATGCCTGTCTCTCGTGGAATGCTTGACTGGGAAGTCTACGCTGATACCCGACGCCATTCTCCCGCTCGATCCCGCGGCAGAGACATGGTCCGGCCAATATTGCGCCGGGCTGGGAACGGGGAAGTTGGTTCTGGTGAATCCAGGAGCTGGATGGGGCGCCAAGCAGTGGCCAGTGGAACGCTATGGCGAGGTTGCCCGCGAACTCGCCTCGGACGGTTGTACGATTCTCGTGAACTACGGCCCAGGCGAGGAACTGCTGGCGCAATCTGTAGTCTCTAACAGCGGAGGCACGGCCTCGTCCATCCAATGTTCCATCGGCGAACTCATCGCACTCACGCGCCGCGCCGCCCTGTTTATTGGAGGAGACACGGGCCCGCTGCATCTTGCGGCTGCGTTGAAGATTCCCGTGGTCGCGATCTTCGGTCCCACGAATCCCGCCCGCAACGGGCCATTTGGAACCCGCAGCATTGTGCTTCGCAGCCCGGAGAGCGCCACCTCGCACAAGCGCCACGCAGAGACGGAACCCGGTCTGTTCCATATTGCGAAAGATCAGGTTCTCGCCGCCGCTCGTGACTTGCTGCAAGGAGTTGTGGCGTGAACTGGAGTCGCATCGCCCGCCGCATTCGAGTCCCACTCGGCTTCCTGTTCGCAGCGGTTTATCTTTGGCTGGCGCGGCCAACGGTCCTGTCCATTCTTTCGGGGCTCGTTGTCTCTGCTGTAGGGCTGGGCATTCGCGCATGCGCCTCGGGATATGTGCGAAAGAACGAAGACCTCGCGATGACCGGTCCCTACGCTTACACTCGCAATCCCTTGTATTTTGGGTCCATCGTGATCGCGGCGGGCTTCTCGTTGGCGGCGAGAAGCTGGATCATCGCTGCAATGCTGGTATTGATGTTTGTGGCCATCTATCTGCCTGTGATTCGTGGAGAAGAGGAATTCCTGCGCCAGCGCTTCCCCGAGTTTGCCGAATACGAGCGCCGAGTGCCCCGGCTCTGGCCCCGACTATCGAGCTCTTCGGAAGACAGCCAGTCCTTTTCTTGGGGTTTATACCGTCAGCATCGCGAGTACAATGCACTAGCGGGAACATTGGCGATTGTGGCTGTCCTCGCCGCCAAGTTGTGGTGGCTGTCGCGATAGAGGTTGTGTTGAATCCTTTAAGTCAGGAAGCTGCTTGATCGCTAGTTCCATCCGATTCTCATCCCGGACCTGCTTCGAGAGGGCTGGGCGCGTATTTCTATTCTTATGCGCGGCCAACTTGTTTGGACAAGCGAAGCCCGCTCCGGCCAGCTCGTCTGCGCCAGCCCCAACGCTTGCTGCGCAGATCGTCGCACCGGCTCCGGCGCACCAGTTTCCCGACAACGTGCGCTACACCTACGTCGTAGAGTGGCATTTTTTCACCGCTGGAGTGGCGACCATTCACATGGAGAATGCCGGCCAGGAAAAACACGTAGTCGCCACGGCGTATGCCGCCAGCGTCGTTAACATGCTCTACACCGTGCGCGACCAATTCACTTCCGCCTTCGATCCCAGGACGTTTTGCTCGCGCAGCCTCTCCAAACATTCCGAAGAGGGTTCTCACAAGCGGCAGACCGAGATTCGCTTCGATGCCGCGCAGCGCAAGAGCGTTCTGGAAGAGAAAAACCTGAAGACCGGAGAAACAAAGAAAGTCGAAAACGATATTCCGGCGTGCGTCACCGATGTCCTGACAGGCTTTTACTACGTGGGATCGCTGCCCTTGGCTGCCGGAGACGCGTACATGTTTCCTATGAACGACGGGAACAAGACTACAGAGGTCCGCGCCGAGGTGGAGGGCAAGGAACAGGTCAAGACCCCTGCAGGCACGTATCCCACCATCCGGGTTCGAGTGGAGGCCACCAATGGCCCCCTCAAAGACAAGGGCGCTCTCTGGATCTGGTACGGAGATGATGCAGCTCACACGCCGGTCCAGATGCGCGCAAAGATGACCTGGGGCACGCTGTTGTTTCGTTTGCAGAAAACAGAAAAACCGTAGGTCAAATGAAGGCGGCTGAGCTTGAAGTTTACAACGAGCCGTGCGCCTCTTCGATCGCGTCCCTTAGCGTCGCAACCGCCCAGTCAATCTGCTCCGCTGTGATCACCGCGGGCGGTGCCAATAGGAGATGATCGCCGGAATGGCCATTGACCGAACCCTGCATCGGATACAACAGGAGTCCGCGATTCTTTGCCGCCTCGCCCACTCGCCCCGCAAAATTCAAGTCCGCAAAAAACGGAGTCTTTGTCCTCTTCTCCGCAACAAACTCTACGCCCCACAGCAAGCCAATGCCGCGAACATCGCCAACGATTGGGAGCTCCAGCAACGGAGCCAGCGCCGTTTTCATGTGATGGCCCGCGGTGCTAGGGTGATTAGAATCCGCCGCTTCTACTAGCTTGTGCGCTTTCACATACTGCAGCACGGCCTTTCCCGCCGCCACCGATAGCGGATGCGCATTATAGGTAAAGCCATGCAGGAACGCGCCCGTGCCGTTCGCAATTGCGTCGACGACCTTCTTGCTGGCAATCACCGCGCCCAACGGAGCATAGCCGCTGGAGAGCCCCTTCGCGGCAACCAGAATATCCGGCGCAACATTCCAATGATCCACGGCAAAGTTGCGGCCCGTGCGTCCCATGCCCGTCATCACTTCGTCGGCGATCAGCAGTACGCCGTTGCGCGCGCAGATTTCCGCGACGGCCTGCATATAGCGCGCCGTGGGCACCGCCGCGCCCAAAGTCGCGCCACTCACCGGTTCCAGAATAAACGCAGCCGCCTCACCCTCGGAAAGCTCAATCGCCTTCGCCAGATCTCCTGCGTATTTGTCCGCGCAGTTTTCGCATCCGTGAATGCAGTTGTAGACGCAGCGATAGCAATATGGGATCCCTACATGCGTAAACTCACGTACCAGCGGCAAATACATTTCGCGGCGCCGCGCGTTCCCGGACACTGCCAGAGCCCCCAGCGTCGATCCGTGATAGCTTTGCGTCCGGCTCAGCATGTGGTAACGCTGAGGCTGCCCAATCTCGACCTGATATTGCCGTGCGAGTTTTAAGGACGTCTCAATCGCTTCGGATCCGCCGCTTGTGAAATAGACGCACCCGCCGCGAAAATGCTTTCCCGCAAATTCCAGCAGCTCCTTCGCATACTCCTCGGCAATCGGAGTAGAAAATTGGCTGGTGTGAACGAACTCGAGTTTCGATGCTTGCTCCGCCACCGCTGCTGAAATTTCCGCAACACCGTGCCCAATAAAATTCACCGCAGCCTGCCCCGAAAAATCCAGATAGCGTTTCTCGTCGGTGTCCCAAATGTAGACGCCTTCCCCGCGAACAGCTTGAGGGAAGGATTTGCGAAACGATCGAGGAAACGCAGCGGGTCGGGTGGGATCGGTCACGATTCGATTATCTGGTGTTCGGAAAAGGCGTGTCAAAGCGACACATGTTTGAACGCAGTTTCTGGATGCCAGGAATTCATCCCCTTGCCCGCGCTAACCGAATCGCCTATCGTTGCGTCAGATTCGTATGGAAAGTAACGTTTCTTGCCGATTCAACCGCGCAAGTGGGCTTCACACAAAAAAGCTGCTGTGTCTGGTTGTCCTTGCCGCGCTTGTGGGTTTCACCGTCAGCCCGGGCGCAGCCCAGTCCGCAGCGGCGCCAGCACGTAAGACTAGCCCGCCCTACACCGGAGACCTTTCGATTTTCGAAACTCCCGGCCGCGAAGACCGCCTGCAAATCAATCGCGTGATGGACATCTTAAAAATTGCTCCGGGCAGCTTTGTCGCCGACATCGGCGCAGGCTCAGGATGGTTCACGGTGCGTGCTGCCAAACGCGCTGGCCCAACTGGTGGAGTTTACGCCGTCGAGATTAGCCCCGACGCCATTGCCTACATTCAGAAGCGGGCCAAGAAGGAAGGTCTTGGAAATGTGCGCACAATTCTCGGCAAGAGCGACAACCCTCTGCTGCCAGCCGGGAAGATCGATGCAGTCCTGTTCCTCAAGGCTTATCACGAAGTTGCGGAGCCGGTAACTCTGCTACAGCATCTTCGCGAGTCGCTCGCCCCGAACGCGAGAGTCGGAATCATCGACCGCAACGGCAATGGCGAAGACCACGGAGTCGCCGAGAAGATCGTCGTCGCCGAAGCGCAACAAGCGGGCTACAAGCTAGTCGGCCGCTACGATTTCGTCAAAGACGGCATGGATTATTTCCTGGTGTTCGAAGCCAGGTAAAACCTATTTGTGGCGTATATCCAACGGCGCTCGCACCCGGTCCAGCGGAAAGACTTGCAGTTGCCATTTCACGGGCACGGACGTTGGGAAGTAGCACTTCGTCTTGTCGCAAGCCTGATATTCCAGCTTCCCTGTAATTGTGAACGTTTTCCCGTCCGTCCCCAGTGACCCCCAGAATTCGGACGACGAACTCACTTTCACATCCTCGCTGATGCGGAATGTTCCCTCGAAAACTGGCACCTTTTCCTGGATCGCAGGCAAATACAGGACTTTGGATGCCGGATAAGCCACCGGCTTGAATTCCATTTCCGCCATGGGATCGAGTACCAGCTTGATCGGCTTATAACCCTCCGTGCCAGGCGCGTAAACGTGCATATCGGCGGGCAGACGTACTTCGGCAGCCAGCGTAACGCGTGTGCCAGGCACCCCGGTGCGGTCCGATTGCTGCAGGGCCACTTGCAGGTGCGGCGCATCGACGGTATCGGTGACCTCCTGGCCCAGTTCCGGAAATAGTTTTGCCACCATACTGTTGCCCGTCAATCGCTCGCGGTATTTCGCTTCGAAGAATTTCTCCCGAATGATGCCGTTGCCATCGAGGAAGTAATACCCCGGGCGGGCAAAACCTTTCTGCATTCCGGAAGCTTCGGTGTTGAGCACGCCGTAGGCTGCAATAATCTTCGAATCAGGATCGGCGACCAGCGGATAGTCAATCTTGTGCCGGTCGGCAAAGAATTTCAGAATCTCCTGCGAATCGTAGCTGATCGCGGCAAACTTCACTCCCTGTTTCTCAAACCGCGGCATGGCACTCTGCAGCTGGACCAGCTGCCCTTTGCAGAACGGTCACCAATCCGCGGAACGG
>Ga0075021_10001610_pt1 | contig 11625 bp, 14 predicted proteins | sample ColStrG_CSR_2012_FD_72749 | JGI IMG/M metagenome (GOLD analysis project Ga0075021, IMG submission 72749) | Freshwater sediment microbial communities in response to fracking from Pennsylvania, USA - Cold Stream Run_MetaG_CSR_2012 | ecosystem: Environmental > Aquatic > Freshwater > Creek >... | reverse complement strand
GGACGGCGACCTCGTCCTGCTCTCGGGGTTCGGCGCCGGTCTCACGTGGGGCAGCGCGGTCCTGCGCTGGGGCCCCGCGTGAGCGACGATTCCGCTTCACCGCACCGCACCGCGTTCGTGACCGGCGGGTCGCGCGGCATCGGCCGCGCGATCGCCGTCGCGCTGGGTGCTGCCGGGCACCGAGTGGCCTTCTGCTACTCGTCCGACGTCGAGGGCGCCAAGGAGACGACCGCCGCGGTCGAGTCGGCCGGCGCCGAGGCGCACGCGGTGCAGACCGACGTCGCCGACACGGATTCGGTCGACCACGCCTTCACCGAGATCGAGGAGGCCTTCGGCCCGGTCGAGATCCTCGTGAACAACGCCGGCATCACCGCCGACGGGCTCATCGCGCGGATGACCGACGAGGCCTGGGGCTCGGTGCTCCAGACGAATCTCACGGGCGCCTTCCACACGATCCGGCGCGCCACGCCGAAGATGATGCGCGGGCGATACGGGCGAATCGTGAACGTGTCGTCGGTGAGCGGGCAGAGCGGCCAGGCGGGGCAGGCGAACTACTCCGCCGCGAAGGCCGGCCTGCTCGGCCTCTCCCGGGCCGTCGCACGGGAGCTCGCCCCCCGCAACATCACCTGCAACGTCGTCGCACCTGGGCCTATCGTGACCGCCATGACGGAGGGGCTCCCCGGCGACTGGCGCGCCTGGGCCGAAGCAACGGTGCCGCTCGGGCGCCTGGGCACGCCCGAGGACGTCGGCGGTGTCGTCGCGTTCTTGTGCTCCGAGCAGGCCGGGTACGTCACGGGCGCACTCGTCCCCGTCGACGGCGGCCTCGGGATGGGCCACTGACCGACACGCCGTGACCGCGCGGGCACGTACCCGCCGCCACGCGGTGCTCCACCTTCGAAGAGATCCACAGCTCGAAGTCCAACCGCCCGAAGACCAACAGCCGAAAGACCGACAACCGAAAGACCAACAGGAGGAACCGATGGAACGTGAAGAGGCGCTCTCGGCACTGCGAGAGGTCGCCGTCGAGGTCCTGAGCGTGGAGCCCGACGCGGTCAAAGAGGACGCGCGCTTCAAGGAGGACCTGGACGCCGACAGCCTCGACCTCGTCGAGCTCGTCATGGGCCTCGAGGAGCGATTCGACATCTCGGTCCCCGAAGAGGACCTGGAGAACGTCGCGACGGTCGGCCAGGCGGTCGACCTCGTCCTGTCGAAGGTGGATGCCAAGGGATGACGGACAACGACTTCCTCGACGCGCGCGGGCGGCCACGGGTCGCGGTCACCGGCATGGGCATGAAGACCCCGGCCGGCAACGACCCCGACTCGGTGTGGCAGACCGTCACGGCCGGCCTCGGGACGGCAGGCACCATCGAGCGCTGGGACGCCTCGGCGCTCCCGGTGCAATTCGCGTGCGAGGTGAAGAACTTCGACGCGACGCCGTACTTCGGCCCGAAGGAAGTCCGTCGCCAGGATCGGGTCACGCAGCTGGGCTTCGCCGCGGCGGCTGACGCGCTCGCCGACGCCGGCGACGTCGGCGCCGACCCGAGCCGGTGCGCGGTCATCGCCGCCACCGGCGTGGGCGGGCTCGAGACGATGGAGCTGAACGAGAGCACGTTCCTCGCGCGCGGCGCGAGCCGGGTCAGCCCGTTCTTCGTCACGATGATGATGCCGAACGCCACGGCCGGTGCGATCTCGATCAACTTCGGGTGGCGCGGCCCCAACCTCTGCATCGCGACCGCGTGCGCGGCGGGCAGCATGGCGATCGGCGAGGGCATGCGCCTCGTGCGCGACGGCACCGCCGACGTCGTGGCTGCGGGCGGCACCGAGGCACCACTGACCCCGCTGACCGTGTCGGCGTTCGCGCGCATGACCGCGCTGAGCACGCGCAACGACGACCCGTCGCACGCCTCACGCCCGTTCGACGCCGATCGTGACGGTTTCGTGATGGCCGAAGGCGCCGCGTTCCTGATCCTCGAGACGCTCGAGCGCGCGACCGCGCGCGGCGCGCGGATCTACGGCGAGGTCCTCGGCTACGGACGCAACGCCGACGCCTATCACATCACCGCCCCGTCGCCCGGCGGCGAGGGCGCGGCGGCGTGCATGCAGCTCGCGTTGGACGACGCCCTCCTGCAGGCGAGCGACATCGGCCACGTCAACGCGCACGGCACGTCGACGCCGCTCAACGACGCGAGCGAGGCGGAGGCGATCCGCAAGGTGTTCGGCGAGCAGTCCCCGCCCGTCACGTCGACGAAGGGTGTGACCGGGCACATGATCGCGGGTGCCGGCGCGGCAGAAGCGGCGATCGCCCTCCTCACCATCAAGAACCGGGCGATCCCCCCGACGGCGAACCTTGCTCGCATCGGCGACGACATCGGGCTCGACGTGGTGAGCGGCGCCGTGCGCGAGTTCGCACCGGCGCCGGTGCTCTCGAACTCGTTCGGCTTCGGAGGGCACAACGCCACGCTGATCCTCGCCCCGGTCGCGGCCTGAATCCACTCCCGGCCGGAGCACATGTGCACGAGCCCACGCCCCCGACACCACTGATCGGGCACCGGAGCGACACCGCCGACGCCGCGATCAGGGAGCTCGACGACCGGCGCGTGAGCTGGTTCAGCGTCGAGGGCGGAAAGCACCGGGGGGCGATCGGCACTGCCGAGGGAGCCACGATCACCCGGGCCGTGCGCCTCGCGGTGGAGCAGGGCATCCCGATCGTCGGGCGCGTCAGCTCGTCGGGCGCCGACGTGAACGAAGGCGTGTCCGCGTTGCACGCGTGGGGGCTGGCCGCACGGGCACTCGCCGACGCGTCGGGCGTCGTGCCGATCGTGCTGGTGCTCGTCGGCCCCGCGGTGTCGGGCCCCGCGCTGATGCTCGGGCTCGCCGATCACGTGATCATGACGACCGACGCGTTCGCGTACGTGTCCGGCCCCGACGTCGTCGTGTCGTTCACCGGCGTCGCGATCGACGGCGCTCGCCTCGGCGGGCCGACGGTGCACGAGCGCGAGAGCGGTGTCGCGGCCGTGGTCGTCGCCGACGAGGAGGAGGCACTCCTCGCCGCGGCCACGTTGCTGAGCTACCTCCCGTCGAACCACCTCGAGGACCCACCCGTCGAGTGGACCGACGACCCGGTCGACCGCGACTCCGCGCGCGCGGCCGCCGCGGTCCCGGCTCGCGCGACGGTCCCGTACGACGTTCGCCACGTCGTCGACGACGTGCTCGACGAGCACACCTGGTTCGAGCTCCGTGCGGGGTACGCGCCGAGCATGGTCACCGGCCTCGGACGGCTCGGCGGTCGTGCTGTCGGCGTCGTCGCGAACCAGCCGATGCAACAGGCGGGCAGCCTCGACATCGACGCCGCGCAGAAGGCCGCGCGGTTCGTGCAGTGGTGCGACTGCTTCAACGTCCCCGTCGTCACGTTCGTCGACACGAGCGGGTACCTCCCGGGCAAGGACCTCGAGTGGCGCGGCATCATCCGCCACGGTGCGCAGCTCCTGCACTCATATGCCGCGGCGACGGTTCCCCGACTCGGCGTCGTGCTGCGCAAGGCCTACGGCGGCGCGTACATCGTCATGGACTCGCGTGGGCTCGGGGTGGACTACTGCGTCGCGTGGCCGACGGCGGAGATCGCCGTGATGGGCGCGCCGCCCGCCGTCCAGATCCTGCACCGCCGGCGACTCCTGGCGATCGAGGACGAAGACGCCCGCGTCGCGGAAGCGCGCGAGCTCGTGGTCGAGTACGAGGATCGCTTCCTCAACCCGTACGTCGCCGCCGAGCGCGGGTACGTCGACGACGTGATCACGGCGAGCGACACCCGTCGCGTGCTCGCTGCCGCGCTCGACCACCTGTCGACCAAGCGCGAGATGGCACCTCGTCGGCGTCACTCGAACATCCCCCTCTAGGAGGCAGTGTGCTGCTCGACGGCAAGCGAGTCCTCGTCACCGGCGTGTTGAACGACGCGTCGATCGGCTTCTCGATCGCGCGCGTCGCGCAGGAGCAGGGCGCGGAGGTGGTGCTCACGTCGTTCGGCCGCGCGATGCGACTCACCGAGCGGGCGGCACGCCGCCTCCCCACCCCCGACGTGCAGATCGTCGAGCTCGACGTGCAGAGCACCGACGACCTCGACGCGCTCGCGGGGCGCGTCGGCGGGTCGTTGCACGGCGTGGTGCACTCGATCGGCTTCGCGCCCGAGTCGTGCCTGGGCGGCGGGTTCATGGACGCGCCGTGGGACGACGTCGCCATCGCGATGCAGATCTCCGCCTACTCGCTGAAGGCGCTCACCAAGGCCGCGCTGCCGGTGCTGGCGCCCGGCGCGTCGGTCGTGGGGCTCGACTTCGACAACGACGACGTCGCGTGGCCGTTCTACGACTGGATGGGCGTCGCGAAGGCGGCGTTCGAGTCGGTGGCGCGCTACCTCGCAAAGGAGCTCGGGCCGCAAGGCGTGCGCGTCAACCTCGTCGCCGCCGGACCGATCCGCTCCATCGCGGCGAAGAGCATCCCGGGCTTCGAGGCGTTCGAGGAGGTGTGGGCCCAGCGGGCCCCGCTCGGCTGGGACGTGCGCGACGCGGAGCCGGTGGCGCGCGCCGCCGTCGCGCTGCTCTCGGACTTCTTCCCCGCCACCACCGGCGAGATCGTCCACGTCGACGGCGGCTTCCACGCCGTCGGCGCCTGATCTTCGCGGGCCGCCGCGACCCACTGGTCGCGCTCGCTCATCGCGCGAAGCCACGCCCGCAATTGGTAGCTGGATGTCCCGAATTCGACAGATCCCGCTACCAATTGGCGAGGACGAAGGTCATGGAAGCGCGTCAGCGGTTGTCGCGGCGCTCTTTGCGACGGCGGTGCCGGCGGATGACGCCGAGCCCGAACCACACGAGCGCGCCGAACAGCGCGACGACGATGGTGTAGAGGTACAGGGGCCAGGTGAAGTCGAGCCACAGGAAGTGGAACCTCACGTCCTCACGGTTCTGCAGGACGAAGATCACCAGGACCGCGATCCCGGACAGCGACGCGATCGCTCCCCCGCTGATCTTGTTCTTCGTCCCGTCACCGTCGGCCATGGCCTACCTCCTCCCGGCGCGCGCGGATCGGCGCGCAACGACGACAGAGCGTACGGAAGCGACCGGGGCGCGCCAGGGATGCTGGGCGCGGGCGGGTTCCTAGGCCGTGAGCGACTCGAGCGCCTTCGTGACCTTCGGGACGGTGTCCTTGGGGCTCACCTTGTAGAAGACGTCGACGATCTTGCCCGCACCGTCGATCACGAAGGCGCTGCGGATGATCCCCATGTACTTGCGGCCGTAGTTGACCTTCTCGCCCCACACGCCGAACTTCTCGGCGACCGCGTGCTCGGTGTCGGCGAGGAGCGTGAACCCGAGCCCGTACTTCTCGTCGAACTTGAGCTGCTTCTCAGGGGTGTCGGGGCTGATGCCGAGCACGACCGCCTTCAACTTCTTCAAGTCGGGCTCGGCGTCGCGCACCGCGCACGACTGAGTCGTGCAACCCGGGGTGTCGGCCTTCGGGTAGAAGTACACGACGACCGGCCGGCCCTTGAAGTCGGACAATTTCACCTTGTTGCCGTGCTGATCGGTGAGCGTGAACGCAGGGGCGCGCGAACCGGCAGCGAGCGTGGCCATGTTTCTGATCTCCTCGGACGTGGGCGACCGGGCGTGCGATCAGGCGCAGGCGACCGACGCGCTGATGAACGTCTTCAAAGAGTTCGTGTACTTCGTGGTCGAGAGGTCCTGGAGGCTGCTGAGGTTGCCCCCGCCGATCGTGTTGTAGATGTTGCCGAGGTTGTTGAGCGCCGTCTTCAACTTCCCCTTCGCGGTCTTCGCTGCCTTCTGGAAGGCACTACCGACGTCGGAGAACTGGCTCGCCTTGAAGTTCTTGCCCGACGTGTCGATGCTGTCGAGCTTGGTCTGCAACGACTTCATCGACGCGCAGTTGCTGGACGCGGCGCCCGCTGAGCCCATGACGCCGAGCAGGAGGCTGCACGCCAGCGCCGTCGCGATCATGAGCCTGAAGATCCGCATCTCGCCCCACCTCCCCGGGCCCGACTGACCGTCGGCGCACCGATTTCGGATACCTGGCTTCGGAGGCTACTCGGGACGACCCGGCGCAGCGGACGATCGGTGACCTACCGCGTCACGATCGTGCCGTGGCAGACCTGGCTGCCCTCCGCGGACACCAACGCGACCGTGTCGCCGGGCGCGATGTCGACGCTGCTCGTGCCCGTCCACGACCCGCGGTACGCGTCGACCTGGACGTCGCCGATCGTCACCGGCGGTTCGCCACTCGGCTGCACCTGGATCCCGTACGTGCCGGGCGTCACGATGTAGGAGACGGCCAGCGCGACCGAGCGCCCGCCCGACACGTACACCCAACCCGCGGGTGAGCCGTCGGTCGAGCTCAGCATCTGCGCCTGGGTGAGGTGGATCGGCGCCGTCGACGTGGTGGGCGTCGCGGCCTGCGGAGTCGCGTCCGAGCCGGCGTCGATCACACGGACCGCGGTGATGCTCACGATCATGGCGGCCGCGACCGCAGCTGCCATCGAGGCGTACCAGCGGCGGCGCCCACGACGACGCTCGCTCGACAGGCTCCCCAGCACCCGCGCCTCGAAGCCCGCGGGTGGCTCACGCTCCTCGGCGAGCAGGGGCAGCACGTCGGCGGCCTCGGTGAGCTCGGCCAGGTACACCTGGCAGCGCGAGCAGGTGTCGAGGTGCGCGAGTGCCTCACCGCGCTCGGCGCCGCCCAGCACACCGAGCGCGAGCTCGGGTGCGACGTCGCGGAGCTGCGCGCAGGTGAACGCGCTCACTCAGCCCTCTCCTCTTCGACCAGCGCGGCGCGGAGCCGGATCAACGCGGTGCGGATCCGGGTCTTCGCGGTGCCGAGCGGGATCTGCTCGATCTCCCCGACCTCGCGCGCCGTGTAGCCCATCAGGCCCGCCAACACGACTGCGCGCCGTTGCTCGACCGGAAGCCGGCTGAGCGCGAGGCGCAGCCGCGCGACGTCGTCGCCCAGCTCCGCGAGCTCCTGGAGACCCCGGTCGTTCGACGGGCGGCCGAGCCCGACGAGCGTGTCGGGATCGATCGACACGGGACGCCGCACCCGCACCGAGTCGATCGCCAGGTTGCGGGTGATCGTGAGGAGCCAGGTCGTGACGCTCCCCCGCCGCACGTCGTACGACGCCGCATGCCTCCAGGCCCGCACGAAGGCCTCCTGCGCGACGTCCTCGGCGGCGCGGTCGTCGGCCACGATCGTGCGCGCCAGGCCGAAGACGCGACGCTGGTGACGGCGCACGAAGGCCGACGCGGCATCGGCATCGCCGGCCGCCAGCCCGGCTACCAGCGCATCGTCGGAGACAGACCACACCTGGGGTATACGACCTCGTCGCTCGCGTGGATTGGCAGCTCAGAGCGTACCGACCGCCCTGCCCCTCGTTTTGCCGTCGAAAACCGCCAACTCCTGGTGGTTTTCGACGCCAGAACGGGGCTGAGTCGGGCGCGTCGTTGTCAGGGGCGTCGGAAGCCGTGGCCGAAGAAGCCGCCGACGGGACGCGCGTGCGCGTGGTAGTGATCCGGGATGTTGCGCATGTGGTCGTCGACGTAGTGCTCGACGGTCAGCGTGTCGCGCGCGACGCGGGCGAGCTGCTCGTGCATGTGCTCCAGGTGTTCGACGGGCGGTGCGGTGCCGTGATGGCGCCAGACCACCATCGGGACGTCGCAGATCGTGCACTCGGCGATCCAGCACACGTCGTCTTCGTGGAACCACTCTGTGATCCGTGCTGCGGCACACAGGTCGCAGCCGTCGTGCGCGGGCGGCGGGACGAACGCCTCCCCCGGGTCGGGCGTCGACGTCGGTTCCGATGGTGTCACGAGGCCTGCCGCGCGGCGTCGGTCGCCCGACGGACGGCCGCGCGCTCACCGGCGACCACGACGTACTCGCGGTTCCGCACGTGCGACACCGTGCCGACCTTGTTCCCCTGAGGGTCGTGGATGCCGATCCGCGCACCCACGTAGCGCGCCTGATCGAAGCTCAGGACCTCGACCGCCCCACGCGGTGAGCACATGTCGACCAGGTCGTCGAACGACAACCACGACTCGTCGTTGTACGACAGCACGAGCACCTCGGCATCGACCGCGCACACCACGTCACGCAGTGCCTCGGGCATCCCCCGCTTGCGGTTGAAGACGCTCTTCGTGTGCTCGTCGCGCGCGTCCACGCGCTTGCACGCCACGCCGTAGTGCTCGGGCGCGTCCCACGCGACGAGCGTCTCCCACACGTGGTAGTTGGTGAAGTACCGGTGCTGGTTGTACGGCGGATCGAGGTACGCGAGGTCGAAGGGCCCGAGCTCGTGCACCGCGTCGCACGCGTCGGCCCGCACCGCACGACCCGCGCCGGGGAGCAGTTCCGGGACCCGCAGCTCGAGTGGTCGGTACGAGCGCGCGGCCCACTCCTTCACGTAGGCCATCTGCACGCCGGTCGTGGAGTCGACCCGGTCGGCCGCCTCGACGAGGCTGGTGAGGAGGATCGGCTCCAACACCGAGCCGGCGTGGTCGCGCCCGATCGCGTCGCGGATGGCGTCGATACGCGCCCCGTTGTGGGGCTGCACGAACCGGGACTGCACGCAGAAGGTCTCCGTGAAGTAGCCCGGAACGGGCGGGAGGGCATCGAGCTCCGCGACAGCCGCGGCCAGCTCGCGCACATTGATGTCGGCAGCGTCGGTGGACACGTAGCACCGTGCGAACACCTCGGCGTAGCGCGCGGTGTCGACCGCGGTCACCTCGGCACCGGAGCGTTTGAAGGCCTGCGCGACGCGGGTCGTTCCCGTGAAGAGGTCGAGCGCAGTGCGGGAGCCGAGCGCATCGCACATGGCCGTGAGCACCGGCACCAGCCGGCGCTTCGATCCGAGGTACTTGATCAAGACGTCGCGTGCGCCGGCCAACGCTCGTCGAGCGCCGCGCGGATCTCGGCGACGAACGCACCGGCCGCGTCGGGGCCACCACCGTCGAGGAGCCGTCGCACGAGGGCACTCCCGACCACTACACCGTCGGCGTGCTCCGAGGCCTCGACCGCGAGCTCGGGGCTCGAGATGCCGACGCCGAGCAGCACCGGGACGTCGGTGACCGCCTTGCAGCGACGAGCCACCTCGGCAGCACGCGTGGCAAGGGACTCGCGCTCCCCGGTGACCCCGAGCAGCGACACGGCGTAGACGAACCCGCGGGAACGCACGCAGATGGCTCGCAACCGGTCGTCCGGGGTGGTCGGCGCGGCCAGGAGCACCGTCTCGACACCATGGGTGTCGGCCGCCTCGGCCCACGGACCGAGCTCGTCGAGCGGGAGATCGGGCAGGATCGCCGCGGCGATCCCCGCGTCGGCGAGCGCGGCCGCGAAGCGCCGGTAGCCCATGTGCCCGACGAGGTTCACGTACGTCATCACCGCGAGCGGCACGTCGACGTCGAACTTCGACGCGTCGGCGATGACCGAATGGGGCGTCGCCCCGTTGCGGAGCGCCTGCTGCGAGGCGAGTTGGATGACCGGCCCGTCCATGACCGGATCGGAGAACGGGATGCCGATCTCGATCGCGTCGGCACCGGCGTCGGCGACCGCGCCCAGGGCGTCGACCCACTCGTCGTCGAGCCCGCCGGTGAGGTACGGGACGAGGAGCTTGGCGCCGGACTCGCGGCGTTCGCGCAGCCGCGTCTCGAGCGAGACCGTCACCGTCACCCGAGCTCCTCGCCGAGGCGAGCAGCGATCTGGGCGACGTCCTTGTCGCCCCGACCCGACAACGTGACGAGCACCGTCGACCCCGACGGCACGGTGCGGCCGGCCTCGCGCGCGAGCCAGCCGAACGCGTGCGCGGACTCGAGCGCGGGCACGATCCCCTCGGTCGTGCACAGGAGCTGGAACCCCGCGATCGCCTCGTCGTCGGTGGCCGCCTCGTACCGCGCGCGGCCCTCGGCGGCGAGCTGCGCGTGCTCGGGGCCGACACCCGGGTAGTCGAGGCCGGCGCTGATCGAGTGCGCCTCGACGATCTGGCCCTCTTCGTCCTGGAGATAGAGCGAGCGGGCGCCGTGCAAAACCCCTGGCACCCCCCGGTTCACCGCGGCGCCGTGGCGACCGCTCTCGAGCCCGAGCCCGGCCGGCTCCACGCCCACGAGCCGCGCCTCGGTGTCGAGGAACCCTGCGAACGTGCCGATCGCGTTCGACCCACCGCCCACGCACGCGACGACCCACTCCGGGTCGTCACCGTCGAGGACCGCGCGGCACTGCAGTCGTGCTTCGTCGCCGATCACGCGCTGGAGCTCGCGCACCATCCACGGGAACGGATGCGGTCCCGCAGCGGTGCCGAGGCAGTAGTGGGTCGACTCGACGGTGGCGACCCAGTCACGCAGCGCCTCGTTGATCGCGTCCTTGAGCGTCGCGCTCCCCGCGGTGACCGGGATCACGTCGGCGCCGAGTTGGCGCATGCGGAACACGTTGAGCGCCTGGCGCTCGACGTCGACCGCGCCCATGAACACCACGCAGTCGAGCCCGAAGAGCGCGGCGGCAGTGGCGGTCGCGACGCCGTGCTGGCCTGCGCCCGTCTCCGCGATGACCCGCTGCTTGCCCATCCGGCGTGTGATCATCGCCTGGCCGAGGACGTTGTTGATCTTGTGCGAGCCGGTGTGCGTGAGGTCCTCGCGCTTGAGCAGCACGCGCAGTCCGAGGCGCTCGGACAAGCGGTGGCACTCGGTGACCGGCGTCGGCCGGCCGGCGTACGAGGTGAGGAGCTCGGCGAACTCGGCGCGGAAGGCGTCGTCGTGCCAGGCGGTGCGGAACTCGTCCTCGAGCTGCATCAACGCGGGCACGAGCGTCTCGGGCACGAACCGCCCGCCGAACTCGCCGAAGCGGCCGAGGCCGGTCGGCTCGGGGCCGGGAGGGCCGAGCACGACGGGCGCGCCGCGCGCGGGGGCGTTCATCGCCGCATCGTAGGGATCGGGGCGACGGTCAGGCGCCGTCGATCGTCCAGTCGTAGGGGCCCGCCTCGAGATCGGGGTCGGGCGCCCACTCGCCGAGGTCGAAGTCCTCGTCCTCGGTCTCCCGGGCGGCCCGGATGAACGCCCGCAGCTTGCGGGGGTCCTTGTGACCGGACCCGGGCGTGGTCTCGACGCCGGTGCACACGTCGACCCCCCACGGGCGGACCCGGCGGATGGCCTGGGCGACGTTGCCGGGGTGGAGCCCGCCGGCGAGCAGCAGGCGGACGCCGGGCGGCACCGAGTCGGTGAGCGCCCAGTCGAACGTGGTCCCCGAGCCCGGCTCGTCGGCGTCGACCAGCACGATGTCGACCGGCCCGTTCCCGACTGCCGCGAGTGCGGGATCGCCGGCGCGGAACCCCTGGATGACGAACGGCACCCGCTGGCGGATCCAGCGGACGTCGGAGAGCGGTTCGCGCCCGGAGAGCTGCGCGCCGCCGAGCCCGAGGGTGTTGACGATCTCCGCCACGCGCTCGCGCCGTTCGTCGCGGAAGACGCCGACGGTGATGACGCCGGGGGGCAGCCGGTGGAGGATCTCCCCGACGGTCTCGGGCGCGACCTGGCGAGGGCTGCCGGGCGCCATGTTGAAGCCGAGCGCGTCGGCACCGAGCGCGACCGCGAG
>Ga0075021_10001608_pt1 | contig 11626 bp, 11 predicted proteins | sample ColStrG_CSR_2012_FD_72749 | JGI IMG/M metagenome (GOLD analysis project Ga0075021, IMG submission 72749) | Freshwater sediment microbial communities in response to fracking from Pennsylvania, USA - Cold Stream Run_MetaG_CSR_2012 | ecosystem: Environmental > Aquatic > Freshwater > Creek >... | reverse complement strand
GTCAACTACTACAGCTGCCGCAGCCGCGAGGTGATCGGCCACTGGGCCAAGCGCGGGCGCCCGCGTCGGACCAGCGAGCCACTGCGGCCTTCGCCACGCCAGCTGGAGCTGGATGTGTCGGTCCCGCCGCCGGAGCCTGACTGAGGCGCGCGTCAGGAGCGGGCGGCGGCGGCGTCCTCGAGGCGGTCGTCGCCCCAGAACAGCTCGCCCGCGGCGACCACGCTCGGAACGCCGAACACGCCGGCGGCGAGCGCCTCGTCGTTGACGTCACGCAGCTCCTGCTTGACGGACGGATCGTCGAGCGCGCGCTCGAGCTCGTCGGCGTCGATCCCGGCGCGTCGCCCGGCCTCGAGCACGACGGCGCGCTCGGACAGCTCGGCGCCGTCGAGGAACGCCAGCCGCATCGCCGCGAGCGCGAAGCGGCGCTCCAGTCCGCTGCGCGCCGCGAACGTCGCCCCGCGCGCGGCCTGCAGGTCGTTGCTGGGCCACTGCTCGGGCCACACGATCGATCCGAGTCCGCGTGCCGCGGCGCGCGCCTCGCAGTCGGCGAGGCCCTGCGCGCGCTCGCCGGTCAGACCCCAGGAGGTGCGCCCGTGGGCCGCGAAGACGACGCCGGGCAGCACGATCCGCCAGCGTGCGTCAGGCAGCAACTGCTCGATCCGCTCGGCGGCCAGCCACGAGTACGGCGACATCAGGCCGAGATAGAACGGAGCTGGAGCGGGCGCCACGTACGGCATGCTCGCGCATCCGGCGCTGCACGCGCCGTCTCGCCGGCCAGCCGCGCGGTGCCGCGCTGCGCGCGGCGCTGGTGGCGTCGCGTTGACATCGTCAGGGGGAGGCGTCCAGACGTGGCGAGATAGGGTCCCGGGGATGAGTGACCGCGTGCTCATCCTGTCCTGGGAGTACCCGCCCGTGATCGAGGGTGGCCTCGCGCGCCACGTGCGCAAGCTCGCCGAGGCACTCGTGCGCCAGGGCGTGGCGGTCGACGTGCTCACACGCGGGGTGGCCGCAGAATTCGAAGGCGAGCTTCCGGGCCCGCAGGAGCGTGGCGGCGTGACGGTGCATCGGGTCCGCGAGCCGGGGTGGCCGCGCGATCTCGACCGCTTCGTGGCGTGGGTCGATCAGATGAACGAGGACATGCTGGCGGCCGGTGAGGCGCTTGCCCAGGAGCACGTCTACAGCCTCGTGCACGGGCACGACTGGCTCGTGGCGAACGCGTCGGCGGCACTGGCGTCGCGTCTCGAGGTTCCGTACGTGACGACGATCCACGCGACCGAGCACGGCCGCCACCAGGGCTGGGTGGCGGACGAGCCGCAGGCGCACATCCACGCCGTCGAGCGCCGCATGGCTCGCCGCGCCGACGCGGTGATCGTGTGCTCCTACTACATGCGCGGGCACGTGGCCGACATCTTCGACATCGACGAGCGCCGCGTGGCGGTCATCCCCAATGGCGTCGACCCGAGCGAACTGCGACCGAGCGGCGACCTGCACGCGCTGCGCGGCGAGTTCGCGGCGCCGCACGAGAAGCTCGTGCTGCTCGTCGGGCGCCTCGTCTACGAGAAGGGCTTCCAGCTCGCGCTCGACGCGCTGCCGGGCGTGATCGCGGACGTCGGCGACGTCCGCTTCCTGGTTGCCGGCAGCGGCACGCACGAGGCGGAGCTGAAGGCGCAGGCAAAGAAGCTCGGCCTCGACCAGCACGGCACGTTCCTCGGCTGGATCGGCGACGACGTGCTGCACTCGCTGTACCGGATCGCCGACCTGTGCGTGGTGCCGTCGATCTACGAGCCGTTCGGGCTGGTCGCACTCGAGGCGATGGCATCGGGCTGCCCGTGCATCGTTGCCGACACCGGCGGCCTGCGCGAGGTCGTGCCGCGCGGTGAGCGCGTGGGGCTGCGCTTCAACGGTGGCGACGCCGAGCATCTCGGCGTGATGATCGAGCGGCTGCTGATCGACGGCGAGCTTCGCGACAGGCTCGTCACGGAGGCCTCCGAGCACGTGCTGCGCTTCGATTGGGACGACATCGCGGTGCGCACCCGCGACATCTACGATGGCTTCGCTCAACTGGGCGCACGCGAACGAGTTAGGAGGGGATGACCGAGATGCTGACGAGCCTCATGCAGGATGACTTCCCGCTCAACCTGCACCACATCCGGCGTGCGCTGCACCGCACCAGCCCGGACGCGCGCGTGGTCACGCACGTCGAGCCGGGGACCGTCACGTCGGCGAGCTTCGCCGAGGTGCACGACCGCGTCGACCGCCTCGCGCGCGCACTCGTGAAGCTGGGCGTCGAGCCCGGCGACCGCATCGGCACGTTCGCGTGGAACAACCAGCGCCACTTCGAGCTGTATTTCGCGATCCCGTGCCTCGGGGCGGTGCTGCACACACTCAACATCCGCCTGTTCGAGGAGCAGCTCACCTACATCGTCAACCACGCCGAGGACAAGCTGATCTTCGTCGACGACTCTCTTGTCGAGACGCTCGAGAAGCTCGCTCCGAGCTTCGACACGGTCGCGCGCTTCGTCGTGATGGGCGACGGCGACAGCGGCTCGCTGCCGGGCGCGCTGAGCTACGAGGAGCTGCTCGAGGACGCCGGACCGGGCGGTTTCGACTATCCGGACGTGGACGAGCGCCAGGCGGCGGCGCTGTGTTACACGAGCGGCACCACAGGCAATCCCAAGGGCGTGCTGTACTCGCACCGCTCGATCAGCCTGCACTCGACCGCGACGCTCGTCAGGGACGGGCTCGGGCTGGGGCGCTCGGACCGCGTCCTGGCGGTTGTGCCGATGTTCCATGCCAACGCATGGGGGCTGCCGCACGGCGCGGCGCTCGCGGGCGCCGACCTGATCCTCCCCGATCGCTACCTCGGCGCGGAGCCGCTGACGCAGCTGATCATGGCCGAGCGCCCCACGCTGATGGGGTGCGTGCCGACGATCTTCCAGGACGTGCTCAGGCATGCCGACGCGAACCCGGATGTCGACCTGTCGTCGCTGACGAACGCGACATGCGGCGGATCGGCCGTCCCACGACAGCTGATGAAGGACTTCGAGGAGCGCCACAACGTGCGCATCTTCCAGGCGTGGGGGATGACCGAGACGAGTCCCGTCGCGACGTTCTCGAGGCCGGCGGACGGCGAGCGGGGCGACGCCCACTGGGACCAGCGTGCCAAGCAGGGCCGACCGCTGCCGTGGGTCGAGCTGCGACTCGTCGACGACGCCGGTGGCGAGGTCGCGTGGGACGGTGAGTCGACGGGCGAGATCGAGGTCCGCGGGCCGTGGATCGCGGCGGGGTACTTTCGCGACGACACCAGCGACGACAAGTTCGACTCCGGCTGGCTGCGCACGGGGGACATCGCGGCGGTGGACGGCGAGGGCTTCGTGCAGATCACCGACCGCGCCAAGGATGTGATCAAGTCGGGCGGCGAGTGGATCTCCTCGGTCGAGCTCGAGAACGAGTTGATGAGCCATCCCGACGTGGTCGAGGCGGCGGTCATCGCCAAGCCGGACGAGCGCTGGTCGGAGCGGCCGCTGTGTTGCGTCGTGCTGCGCGACGGCAGTGACACCGGCGCCGACGAGCTGCTCGAGCATCTGCGCCCTCGCGTCGCGAAGTGGTGGCTGCCGGACGAGTTCGCGTTCGTCGCGGAGATCCCCAAGACGAGTGTCGGCAAGTTCGACAAGAAGGTGCTTCGCGGACGGCTGGCCGACGGCGAGCTCGACGGCCGTGTGAGCGTCTCCTGACCAGCTTTTTGCCGGTTTGCGCGGTATTGAACCCAAAGATTCGAGCTGTTTGGCCCCCAGCGGGCACATCGGGTGATACACCTAAAGTCGCGAACAGGCAGGCGATGGCTCGCAAATGGCGAACCAGACACTGTCTTGCGAGATTCCATCGCCGCGAATCGCACCAAAAAGAGGCCCTGACGGAGGGCCGAAGCGTTCACCACACCATCAAATGGAGGTTGGCATGACTCGGACCGATGTCATGGCCTCGAGCAGGCCACGGACAGCAGGCGCAGCGCCGAAGTTGACCCGATCCTCACGCGTCGCACGCCGGCTCGGGATGGTTCCCGCCGTACTGGTGCTCGCGATCGCGCTCGCAGCACCGACGGCCGCCCTCGCGGCCGAAGAATCGGGCTCGGGCTACAACCAGACGCCGAAAACGCCCACGACCACAACCACCACGACGACGACGCCGACGACGCCGGCCACCACGCCGACGACGACGCCGACCACCGGCACTTCGCCGGAAAAAACGTCATCGACGCCGACGACGACCAAAGAACCTGAAGCGACGAAAACGACCGCCACGCCGACGGTCACCACGGCGGCGAAAACGGGCACGCTTCCGTTCACCGGGTTCGACCTGCGCTGGAGCATCGGCCTCGGGCTGTTGCTGCTCGGTGCGGGCTTCTCGATCGTGATGGTGCAGCGCCGCCAGAGCCGTCGCGGCAGTCACTGAACGCCGCCCACAGAGCTGACGCACAAGAGGTCGTCCGCCGTCCGGCGGCCGGCCTCTCGTCGTTTCATCGGCGGGGTCCACGGAGCGTCCTGCGCGGCGCAGCGCGCGCACCGCGTCGGGGTACCATGATGAGCGGGACCGCACGCGCCGCGGGTGGTTCCATGAGGGGCGCGGGCAATGGCAACGGAGCGAGACCTGCAAGCGACATCGGACGAGGCGCCGGCGGGCCGGCGGTGGGTGATGGCGCAGCGAATGCTGATGGCGGCCGCGACGGCGTTCATCGCGGTCAACCTGTGGACGGGCGCTCCGCTGCTGGCGCTGTGGATCGGCTCGAAGGTCGTGGGCGCTCAGACGCTGAGCATGCAGGCGGTGTTCGTCGTCGTGATCGTGCTGGCGGTGCTGCTGTACGGGATGACTGTGGCGCTGTCGTGGCTGAACTTCACCTATGACGGGCTCGTCGGGCGCCCGCAGACCGCGCACCGCTCGGCGTGGCTGCGTTCGATGAATGTCGAGCGTGACGAAGCGCTCAGTGCATATGTGGGGATCAGCGCGCTGGAGCGGATCGTGATGGCGAGCGTGTACGTGGCCGTGATCACGTTCGTGGTGTGGTTCTTCTTCTTCGCCGGCTCGCCGCTGCCCGGCTGACCGGCGCCGCTCTGCGATCATCGGGCGATGCCGCCGGCGGCGATGAGATCCACTGCGCTCGCGCTGCTGGCATGCGCCGCGGTGGCGTGCGCAGCCGCTGCGGCCGGGACCGCGCCGCGGGCCGGCGCGGCCGGCCTGGGCTCACGGCCGCAGGTGATCGGCTTCCAGGAAGAGGGCGACCCGCTGGCGCGCATCAACGAAAGCGCGCCGGCGCTGTCGACGGTGGGCGTCGACGGCGTCAACCTGACAGCGTCCGGCGCCGCCGTCACCGAACCGGACAGCCATGCCCGTGCACAGCTGGCGCGCGCACACGCGGAGCACCTCGCGGCGGTCCTGCTGATGGGCAACTTCGACGAACGCATCGAAGACTTCAACGAGACGATCGCGTACGCGCTGCTGGGCAGCGAACAGCACATCGGCGCGGTCGCGGCGCAGCTGGCGGCGGCGGTCACGGGTGGGGGATGGGACGGGGTCTCGGTCGACCTCGAGTCGCTGCTGGCACGCGACTCGGCCGGGCTGGTGGCGTTCGTGAAGGCGCTGCGGCGCGACCTGCCGAGCGCCGACAGCGTGAACGTCGACGTGAGCAACTACACGCGTGCCGCACAGTACGCCGCGACCGGCTACGACCTGGCGGCGCTGGGCGCGAGCGCGGACGAGGTGACACTGATGGCGTATGACCAGCACGGTCCGTGGGAGCCGCACCCGGGGCCCGTCGGGTCGCTGTCGTGGGCGCGCGCCGGCCTGGCCGTCGTGCTCCGCTCGATCCCGGCGTCGAAGCTCGACCTCGGCGTCGCAGGCTACGGCTACGCATGGCGCCCGCACGAAGCCCTGCAGGTGAGCGACGCCGGGGCGCGAGCGCTCCTCGCCTCCGATCACGCGGTCGCGCACTACCGCGCGGCGCTCGGCGAATGGACTGCGCGGTTGAGCGACGGCTCGACGCTGTGGTGGTCGGATGCGCGCACGTTTGCGCAGCGGCTGGAACTGGCGCAGGCCGAGCACCTGCACGGGCTCGCCGTGTGGTCGCTCGGCCTGTCCGATCCGATCACGCGGTGAGCGGCTCGGCGGGAAAGCGCACGCCGAAGCGCTGGATCAGATCGGGGATGCTCGACGGGTCCATCTCGAGCGCGTAGCGCCCGCACAGCTCGCCGAGGATCGCGGGGTCGGCGGACGCGACACCTCCGAGGTCGACCAGCTCGGCAAAGAAGCCCTCGAAGCCGGCCGGCGCGATGATCTCAAGGATGCGGCACGGCTCGTCCGCGGCGTTCCAGAAGGTGTGCCACTCGCCGCGCGGCTTGAGCACGAAATCACCCGGACCGGCCTCGAGCACGTCGTCGCCGAGTAGCGCTCCCATGCGGCCTTCGAGCACGTAGCTGTACTCATCCTCGCGCGTGTGCCGGTGCAGCGGCGCCGCCAGCGCACGGGCCGACATCGGGTGTTCGACGAGCGAGAAGCCGCCGCCGCTGCGCTCGCCGTCGAGCATGAAACGCACCCCGATGCTGCCGAGGAATCCAGCCTTGCCATCCGCCGGCCCGACTACCCGGCTCGCAGTGCTCTGCATCGTTGCCTCATTTCGTCGGACAGTAATGTCGCGCGAACTATACAGACGCTGCGGCGCATGGCAATATTGAGCGGACAGCCATGGCCGATCAATCTCGCGAATATCGTATGGACCGCCGCGCGGAGTCCCAGCGACTGACCCGTCAGCGCATCACGGAGAGCGCCGTCACGTTGCACGGGACGCTCGGGCCTGCGCGCACGTCGATGACCGCGGTCGCGGACCACGCGGGCGTGCGTCGCTCGACGCTCTACCGTCACTTTCCCGATGAGGCGGCGCTGTTCGACGCGTGCAGCGCCCACTGGGCGGCTTCCAATCCGCCGCCTGATCTCGGAGCCTGGTTGACGGTCGATGACCCCGACAGGCGTCTGCCGGTGGCACTGGCGGAGATGTACTCGTTCTACGCGCGAACCGAGGGCATGTTGGAGAACCTGCTTCGTGACGCGCCCGCCGTGCCGATGGTCGCTGAGCGCTTTGCCGCGTTCCGCGGCTACTTCGACGCGGCCGGCGATGCGCTGCTGAGTGGCCGAAAGCTGCGAGCGCCGGCCAGGCGCCGCACGCGCGCCGCGCTCGGACATGCGATCGCGTTCTCGACGTGGCGCTCGCTCGCGCGTGAACAGGGGCTCGAGGAGGCGGAGGCCGTGGCGTTGATGTGTGCGCTCGTCGACGCCGCGACGGCTCGCTAGTCGCCCGCGGATTCGTTGCGCTCGACCGGCTGCGCGGCGACGTCGCGCGACAGCTGCGACGATGCGCCGACGTGTCGGAGATGTGGAACAGCGTCGCGCCCGGCTGGGAGGCCAACGCCGAGTTCGTCGACGGGCACCTCGCCGCTGCCACCGATGTTCTGCTCGACGCCTGTGCGATCACCGAGGGCGACGCGGTGCTCGAGCTCGCCGCCGGCCCCGGAGGCGCGGGCCTTCGAGCCGTCCGGCGCGTGGGTGCGAGCGGATCGATCGTGCTGTCCGACGACGCGCCGGAGATGGTCGCGGTCGCCGCCCGCCGGGCGAGCGCCTGTCCGCAGGTGAGTACGGCCGTGTTCGATCAGAGCGCGATCCTTGCCGAGGACCATCGCTTCGATGCCGTGATCAGCAGGCACGGCCTGATGTTCGCCGAGGATTCCGTCGGCGCGGTGAAGGAGGCGACACGCGTCCTGCGCCCGGGCGGGGGCTTCGCTGCGATGACGTGGGGGCCGCGGAGCCTGAACCCATGGCTGGGCCTCGTGCTCGATGCCGTCGGCGAGCAGTTCGGCGTGCCGTTTCCACCTCCCAACGTACGCGGACCATTTTCACTCGATGACGCAGCGCTGCTGAGGACCGTGCTCGAGCAGGGCGGCCTCGCCGACGTGCGCGTCGAGGCCGTCGAGACGCCGATGCACGCCGTCTCCGTGCAGGCGTGGTGGGAGCGCGTGCCGCAGCTGGCCGGCCCGCTGGCGGGCGCGCTGGCGGCGATGGAGCCGGACGTGCGCGAGCAGATCGCTCAGCGGGCGATGGACGCCGGAGCCCGCGCGTCGCTTCGCGATGACGACGGGATCGTGTTCGCCGGCTCCGTGCTGATCGGGTCAGGGCGCGCTCCGCAGCACTGACCGTCGGCGCAGCGGCGCCCCTGCGGCCCACTTGCGCGGCCTCCGGCGCGCGGATAAGTTGCACGCAGCCGATGACGGCGTGAAATACGAGAGGGGATCGAGCGCATGGCCGTTGCGACCCGTGGATTGAGCGAGTCCTACTACCCGGCAGACCAGAGCGACCAGGTGCTGGAGAGCACCGTCGGCGGGATCCTGCGCGATGCCGCCGAGTCCGCCGCCGAGCAGCTCGCGCTGGTCGGCGGACACCCCGATCCAACTCAGCGCCGACGCTGGAGCTACGCAGAGCTGCTCGAAGATGCCGAGCGCTGCGCGCGTGCGCTGCTCGAGCGCTTCGAGCCCGGCGAGCGAGTCGCGGTGTGGGCGCCGAGCATCCCGGAGTGGGAGGTGGTGGAGTTCGGCGCGGCGCTCGCCGGCGTGATCCTCGTGACGGTCAACCCGGCATACAAACCCGGCGAGCTCAAGTACGTGCTGGAGCAGTCCGGCTCGGCCGGGATCTTCCTGTTGCACGAGTTTCGCGGCAATCCGATGGAGCTGTCGCTGCAGGGCGTCCGCGACGAGCTGCCGCTGCTGCGCGAGGCGATCTCGTTCGCCGACTTCGACGCCTTCCTGGCGTCCGGCACGAGCACCGGGCCGCTGCCCGCGGTCACGCCGAGTGATCCGGTCCAGATCCAGTACACGTCGGGCACGACCGGCTTTCCGAAGGGCGCGCTGCTGCACCATCGCGGTCTGACGAACAACGCGCGCATGGCGATGGGTCAGCTCGACCTCTCGCCGGGCGAGGTCTACGTCAACCCGTTCCCGCTGTTTCACACCGCGGGCTGCGGCCTCGGCGTGCTCGGCTGCGTCTCGCACAAGCTCACGCACATCCCCGTCCTCGCGTTCGAGCCGAGCCTGATGCTCGACCTCGTCGAGCAGGAGCGGGCGGCGGCGCTGGCGGGTGTCGCCACCGTCCTGATCGCACTGACGGAGGACCCGAGCTTCGGCACGCGCGATCTGTCGTCGGTGCGCGCGGTGGTGTCGGGCGGCGCCCTCGTCGCACCCGACCTCGTCAAGCGCATCGAGGACCGGCTCGGCGCTCCGTTCTCGATCATCTTCGGCCAGACGGAGAGCTCGCCGGTGATCACGCAGGGCCGTCTGGACGACGTCTTCGAGGATCGCGCCACCACGATCGGACGCCCGCTTCCCCAGACCGAGGTGAAGATCGTCGACGCGATCAACGGCGAGACCGTCCCGTGCGGCGAGGTCGGCGAGCTGTGCACGCGGGGGTATCTGGTGATGAACGGCTACTACGAGATGCCGGACGCGAGCGCCGCCGCGATCGACGAGGAGCGCTGGCTGCACACGGGCGACCTCGCATCGATGGACGAGCGCGGCTACTGCCGCGTCGAGGGCCGGTTGAAGGACATGATCATCCGCGGCGGTGAGAACATCTTCCCGCGCGAGATCGAGCAGCGGCTGTTCACGCACGACGCGGTCGCCGACGTTGCCGTCGTGGGGATCCCGGACGAGAAGTGGGGCGAGCAGGTGTGCGCGTTCGTCAGAGCGGTGCCGGGCTCGACGCTCGAGAAGGCGGAGCTGGACGCCTACGTTCGCGACGAGCTCGCCAGTTACAAGGCGCCCCGCATCTGGGTCTTCGTCGACGAGTTCCCGATGACCCCGTCGGGCAAGGTGCAGAAGTTCGTCCTCCGCGACGGCCTGGTGGCCGGTGAGCTGCACCCCGTGTGAGGATCTCGCCGGCGCGCTCGGCGCGACACCGCGCCACCCGCCTGCCGACCCCCGTCGGGAGCCGGCAGCCTGAGCTGCGTCGCGAGCGCGGTTCGGCGAGCTACGATTGCCGCATGTCAGTGACCGTGCCGGCGCGCGCGTGGCGCGCATCTCTCGTGCTCACGGCCGTCCTGCTGTTGGCCGCGGCGCTCGCCGCAGGCTCCGCGCACGCCGCCGGCACGACGACGCACGCGGCCGGCCGGTGGAAGCCGCCGCAGCGGCTGACCTGGTACTGGCAGCTGCAGGGCACCGTCGACAACGGACAGAACGTCGCGGCCTATGACATCGACGGGTTTGACAACTCGGCCGCCGAGGTCGCGGCGCTGCACGCGTTGGGCAGGCACGTGATCTGTTACATCGACGTCGGCACCGCGGAGAACTGGCGCCCGGACTTCGCCTCGTTTCCGGCCTCCGTGCTGGGAAGCTCCAACGGTTGGCCCGGCGAGCACTGGCTCGACATCCGTCAGCTCAGCGTGCTCGAGCCGATCATGACGGCGCGTTTTCAGATGTGCCGTGAAAAGGGCTTTGACGCGGTCGAGCCGGACAACATCGAAGCGTTCTCGAACCGGCCCGGTTTTCCGATCACGGCGAAGCAGCAGCTCGTGTTCAACCGTTGGGTCGCCACCGAGGTGCACTCGCTCGGCATGGCGGTGCTGCAGAAGAACGACGGAGAACAGGTCGCGGCGCTCGAGTCTCACTTCGACGGCGCGCTGAGCGAGCAGTGCAACCAGTACAAGGAATGCGCGGCCTATCAGCCCTATCTCGCCGCCGGCAAGCCGGTGCTGAACGCCGAGTACAAACTCGGCCCGGCGGCCTTCTGCGCCGCCGACAACGCCGCCGGGATCATGGGCGCGCGCTTCCGCCTCAACCTCGCGGGCCCTGGCTTCAAGCCCTGCTGGTAGAAGTCCCGCCGGCCAGCGCCGTAGGAGTCAGGAGCGCGGAGAACAGGCGTAGGCGTAGTCGCGCAGGACGTCGCGTACGTGGTCGAGGACCAGCGCACGCGGAGCTGGCGAGAGCTCACCGCAGCGCACGCGATCGTGCTGGCGAGGCAGGTGCTGGCTGAGCAGCGGGAGCGCGATTGCGCTCGCTTCGAGGTTGCTGAACAGCTGAGCCTCGGCCGCGACGACGCTCGGGTCAGGCCAGTAGTAGCGCAGCCGGTCGCTGTAGCTGTAACGGCGGGCCACGCGCTGCTCGCTCGCGGTGCCCGCGTAGTAGTCGCGCCAGTGACTCGGGTCGGCCAGCATCCGCTCGTCGAGGAGCTCGACCAGGCGCGAGCGCGCGGCGTCCGCGATCAGCTCGGTCTCGATCGCGGCCAGCGCGAACAGCGCCTCGCGTAGGGCGAACGTCAGCGCCGGGCCCACCTTGAGGATCGCCCAGCGATCCTCGACGAGCGCCCGCAGGCCGTCGCGCGTCTGGTAGTCGGTGGAGTGCGCCTCGAACACCATGTGCGGCTCGCCGTCGAGCACCTCACGCAGCGCCGCCGTCTGCTCACGGCGGTAGTCGAAGACGCGCATCTGATCGAAGTCGACGCCCGGCTGCACGACCAGCGCGGCTACGCGCGGCCAGACCTCGCCGAGGCCGCGCGCCGCGAGGGCCTGCCGATGCAGGCGCAGCGTTCGCAGCGCGGA
>Ga0075021_10001605_pt1 | contig 11628 bp, 10 predicted proteins | sample ColStrG_CSR_2012_FD_72749 | JGI IMG/M metagenome (GOLD analysis project Ga0075021, IMG submission 72749) | Freshwater sediment microbial communities in response to fracking from Pennsylvania, USA - Cold Stream Run_MetaG_CSR_2012 | ecosystem: Environmental > Aquatic > Freshwater > Creek >... | reverse complement strand
ACCCATCACATTCCGCCATTAGCCGAGTTGGTCGACCAGGCAGCCAAAGCCCTCAACCTGGGCCAGTCGTGGTCTACTCCATGACCGGCCCCGGTTTATTGAGAAGATACGAAATATCTGTCCAGTCTTCACCTTGCAGGCGCAAGCGAACGCTTTGCCCAGCCACACCATTAAACACGAAGACCAGGTCGTCGTTGCTGGCCTCGCGCGTAAAGGTCAGTGTCTCACCGACGGCAATAGGATAGGTCTTCAACTGCCTCACCGTCAGTGTCCGTGTACTTAAGGGCGTGAGCGTGTCATTGTTTGGAATTCTGAGCACGAGCTGGCCATCGTTTGGCGGGAAGACCAGGCCGTTGAGGGGTCGAATATCCGGCTGGGTCTTTGTCGTTTCCACGCTTGGATTGGCGTAGGCCACAATCTGCCCGAAATCCCGGGCGAATTCGCGTTCGCCCGGCACGAGCGACAGCGCTTGGCCGTGTTTTACCTCGACGGTCACATACGTGGTCTGTCCTGGCCGGGCGCTCCATCGGATTGACTCGGCCTGCGTGTTGCCTGCGAGGTGGATCGGCGTCGAGACGGTGAAGGTATACACCCCGGGAAAGTCGGGCACAACTGGAACGGTATAGCTGCCACCTGATAGAAGGTGGGGGCTGAAGGCGTCAAAGCCCGAAGGCGTCTTCAGGTTCGTGCCCGCGATGGGTGCGACCCAGGTCTCTTCGGTGACGTTACCCGTGACAGTTACAACGGCCGTTTGGCCAGTGATCGGCAAGCTGATCGCCATACTTGGTCCATTGACAGTCGCTGTCACTTGCACCGGTGCGAGCGTACGCACGAACTGGCCGTAGGCATATTCTTTGGTCTTATAAACGATGTCGGGATATTGGGCATAAAGCGCGGGTGCCATACGTGAGTCTTGATTCACTGTGACGTTGGTCAGCGCATACGGCCCGGAGTGATGGCTAGCGCGAATACTTTCTCCGCCGAATGCGAATGTGAACGGGGTGGCTGCATCGAGGGTGCCTGCGCCACTCGCCGTGGCGACCCAGTTGCCCCGGCCGTCAACGAGATCGCCCTGCCAGGTGTAGGCCGCAGGTATCTTGATATCCGAGCGCAGGCTGATCTCGAGCCCTTCGGAGCTGCCATCCCCGTTGAGATCGATCAAGCGTTCGCTGCCTCTGGAAAGATTGACTGGTGTAGTTTCGACACATGCCAGTGTGCATGCTACGAGCGGGAGAAGCGATAGGATGAGTTTGAGGGTGTTACGGGTGTTATGGGCCTTACGGGTATGGGGGGTGTTTGTCTGTTGCATCGCATGCCTGCCTTTGACGGTGTTGAGCAAGACGTGCAGACAGGATGATGCAAAGGGCGGAAACGTGCATGACAAAGAGTTGATGTCGTGTCAACAACGCGCGTTCATCAAGGTAGCCGCCCACCCAGCTCGTCGTCGATGTAGGCCCGGATGACGCTCGCATAGTCGGCATCCGCCTGCATGCCCAGCGCCTTGCCAAACTCCGCCTCGAACGCCGCTGGCCAGCCCAGCACGACGTTTTCGATAAACGGATCAGGCGCAATGGTCACGCGCTTGGCGGGCGCCTCACCAGCGACTGCCCGCAAGGCCTCGATCATCTCGCCCACGCTTACGGTCAGACCCGGCACGTTGATCGTGCGTGTATGCCCAAACTTCGAGGCCGGGAGTTCGTGGGCCAGGATCAAGTTCTCAATCGCGCGCCGGGGTGAGAGCAACCAGGCGCGCACGGTTGGCTGCACCGGGCAAATCGCATCCAGGCCGTTCAGCGGCTCGCGGATGATGCCGCTCAGGAAGCCTGACGCGGCCTTATTAGGCTTCCCCGGTCGGACGCTGATCGTTGGCAGGCGCAAGACCCGGCCGTCGACAAAGCCTTTGCGGCTCATATCATTTACCAGGAGTTCACCGATGGCTTTTTGCGCGCCATAGCTGTTTTGCGGGCTGAGGGCCTGGTCGTCACGCACCGGCTGGGCGAGTGGCCCGCCAAACACCGCCAGCGACGAGGTGAATATCACTTTTGGCGCTTTGGGCAACTCCCGGCAGGCCTCAAGCACGGCCCGCGTGCCGTCTACATTCACCCGCATACCTAGGTCAAAGTTCTGCTCGGCTTCGCCGCTGACCACGGCCGCCAGGTGAAATACGCTGTCCGTGCCGTCTTCGATTGCACGACGCACGTCGGCGGGGTGGGTAATGTCGCCTGCGAGGTTTTCGACACGCGGGTCGGTATAGGTCTGGGCGGCGACGTCAAACAGGCGAATCCGACGGATTTCCCGCTGGTGACCACCGGTGTCCGAAAGTTCGCCGCGTTTTAGCAATTCGGCGCATAGTTTGCTGCCCAGAAAGCCTGCGCCACCGGTAATAACGATGTTCATGGAACCAATTGTCGCAGGTGGGGCGTTATTTATTTTGAGCGTGGTATGACCCGTGCCCATCTATATCCACTCAGGCCCGCCAAGTAAATCGGTTTCTCAGACTAACCTAAGGGTTGCTTCACGGTAATGGTGCACCCTAGGAAAGTTACGTTAAATTACAGATGCTCGCTCGAAGTGTTCGCCAGTGTGCCTGTGCTCGCAGAGTGCCCGTCAAGAGCGGCAATATGTGGAGATGATGTCTGTGGCAACTGTGCTTGTGGTGGATGACGATAGCAAAACAGCCGATATGCTTCGTCGCACACTCATCTATGAAGGCTATCGGGTTCTGAAGGCTGCAAACGGCGTCGAGGCCTTGTCCCTGATCCGCGACTTTCGGCCCGACTTGATCGTGCTCGATTGGGGTATCCCGATGCTTGACGGTATATCAGTCATCGAACGGATCCGGCGTAACGATCATATGCCTGTGCTCATGCTCACCGGGCGAACGGCGCTTGAGGATAAGGTCAAAGCGCTGCAAAGCGGGGCCGATGACTATCTTGTCAAGCCGTTTGCGCCAGAGGAGTTGATCGCGCGTGTGCACGCCTTGCTCAGGCGCTCGACCGCCTATTTCCTGGGCGGCACGGTCGAGTATGCCGATCTCAAACTCGATCCAAAGGCGCGTGAAGTGCGGCGGGGTGAGCGGCTCATCGCGCTGTCACCGCGTGAGTATGATTTGCTGAGTTACTTTCTGCGTCAGCCATGTCAGGTGTTGAAGCGCGAGCAGATCCTGCAAGACGTTTGGGGGTATGATTTTGGTGGCGACAGCAGTGTGCTTGACGTGTATGTGGGCTATTTGCGCACGAAACTGGAGGCGGGCGGCGAACCCAGGTTGATACACACGATGCGCTATGTCGGGTATGTGTTGAAGGAATCGAAGGACGTAAAAGAGTCAAAAGAGTCAATCCCAGCTCCATAACCCTGACCCGGGCTTTGATGGCCTCTCGACTACCTCTGGCCCAGCCCCTAGAACGGGCCGCGGGGCGCCTCGACACCCCCTCGACGACCCCCCTCAACACCCCCTCGAAGGGGTGCTTAGGGTGCTTACGGCCACTTATGGGGATTGAGGCAGCGCGACCAGGGCGGTTGCTATCACGCATCCAACGCATGAATTATTGACAAACGTAGATTTTTAGGTCGCAACAGCCGACATCCAGCCTGCGCCGGGAAAGGCTATCCGGCCCGATCCCGGCCCGATCCCGGCCCAATCCCTGCCCGACGTTTGGCGTTTTGGCGCCGCAAGTGCTTGCGCGACCTGGAAAAGACTTTGGGCCTATGTCGCCTCAGCTTAAGCTTTCTCTGACCCTGAGCACTATTTTCGCCGCCATCGTGGCGGTGCTAGGCCTTGCTGTGAATATTGCCGTGGCCCAAACGGCGCGCACGGCGCTGGAGAGCGCGCTCATCAAAAAGGCACTGGCGCTCGTCGCGGCTCACCCGCAGACGAGCATTTCGCTGACAGTTGCCGATGAGTCCCGGGACCCCGAACATGGTCAGCCGGTCAACCCCTTTTTGACCAGCGTGCAGTTCGTCAACACTACCTGCGCGCCAGGCGGCATCACGCAGTGTCTGCGCGCTTCCATCGCCCGTAGTGAGGCGCTGCCGGTGAGTGATGCGGGCTTCGCCGCCCTACGACTGGGCAAATCGTGGACTGAACTCCGGCCGATTGAGACCGAGCCGGTGCTGATCTATAGCCAGCCGATCATGACCAATAATCATGTCATCGGTGTGGCCCAAGTGGGCAAGCCATATGGCCCACAACTGCAACTATTGTCGGCCCTGCACCATGTCTTACTGATCGCTGGCAGCCTAGCGACGGTGGCGGTGTTTGGTTTGACATGGGCTGTATCGGGTCAACAACTTGGACCCCTCTTTAAGACGCTCCGCCTGGTCACCACCCGGGCCGAGCAAGCCGAGCGGCGCGTGAATGACCAGCGTGAGTTTGTAGCCGATGTGTCGCATGAGTTGCGCGCGCCGCTGACAACCGTGCGCGGCAACCTCGGCTTACTCAAGCGCGCTACGCTCACTGACGATGACCGTCAGGCAGTGATGCATGATGCCATCGATGAGGTCGAGCGCATGTCACGCATGGTCAATGAGCTATTGCTCTTGTCGCGTTCCGGTGACCAGCGGGTCCTGTGCACCGAGCCAATCGTGCTGACCGATTTGGCCCAAAGCATCTGCCGCAAAGTCACGACCTTGGCCCGTGGACGCATGCTTGTCAGTGACCTTGAGCCCAATATCAAGGTGTGCGGCGACGTGGACGCCATCAACCAGGTCATCCTGATCCTGCTCGACAATGCCATCAAATACACCTCACTCGGCGGCAAAATCACACTTGGCTTGCGAAGGGATGCGACCTATGCCCGCCTGAGTGTGGCCGATACCGGGGTGGGTATCGCCCCCGATGCGTTACCCCATGTCTTTGACCGTTTTTACCGGGCGAGGCCGGCGGACGATGTAGCCTCAGCCCTGAGTAGCCTGCGTATGACCAGCCGTAACGGGCATGGTCTGGGCCTGGCGATTGCCAAATCACTGGTCGAAGCGCATGGCGGCAGCATCGATGTCGCGAGCTTTGTGGGGCAGGGCACCACGTTCACCGTATTGTTGCCTCTGAGCGCCGGCCGACTGGCTGGCTAGCCGATCGACGGCTGGGCACGGCTGGATGACGGGCGTGATGTCGTTTACACTGGACGCATGAACAGCGTCGACATCAAATTGCTTTTTGACTATAACGAGTGGGCCAACCACAAAATCCTTGATTGTGCGGCCCATCTGTCCGCCGCACAACTGACCGAAGCGCAATCGCCCGGCTTCAGCCCCGGCACATTCAAGAAGACGCTCGTGCATACGATGAGTGCCGAATGGTTGTGGCGGATGCGCTGCCAGCATGCCTCATCGCCGCGCGCGATATTGTCTGACGCCGACTACCCGACGCTCGCGTCGATTGCTGAGCGCTGGCTCGAGGAAGCGCGCCAGATGCGCGACTATGTCGCATCTATTCATGATGCCCAGCTCGCGCACGTGCTGGACTACAACAGCTTGAACGGCGACGCGCGCCAAAATACGCTTGAACATTGCCTGACGCATGTGGTCTTCCATGGCATGCAACACCGCGGTGAATGCGCTGTGCTCCTGACCAACTATGGCTTCTCGCCAGGCAACATCGATCTCTTGTATTACTTCATCGAGAAGGGCACACCGTAAGCGTGAGCCCGAGCCTAAGCGCGAGCGATAGAAGACCCAAAGTTCCGCAACCGGACATGCCCGATCTCCATCGGTGTCATGCCGTGCGCAAGCAGGTCGGCCAGCGCACGGCCGATAGCTGGCCCGAATTTGAAGCCGTGGCCGCTGCACGATGAGGACACCGCCACGTTTGGCAAGCCTGGCACGAGGTCGATCACGAAGTCCTCATCGGGTGTCAGGGTGTAGAGGCAGGTTTGGGCATCGAACGGTTCGCCCGCTGCATCGGGTAGGTAGCGCCGCAGGTAGGCCGACACACGCTCGGTCACACTTGGTCTGGGTCGGCAGTCATAGGTGTCAGGCGTGACCTCATAGTTGTCGACATGGAAGCCAGTCTTGAGGCCGCCGTTGTCGAGGATGGGGAAGCCATAGCCTATATCGCCACTGCCCCAGTGGATAAAGATCGGGAAGCGGCCCAGCGCGAACAGCTCGGCGTTACGCCTTGGCCTGAAGTAGATATACTGTTCCTGTAGCACCCGAAGGGGCAGATGCAGGCGGACATCGCCGAGGAGCGTGTTGACCCAAGCCCCACCGGTGATGACCAGACGCCGAGCGTGATACCGGCCCTTGCTGGTCGTAACCTCGACTTGGCCGGGATCGGCATTGACCTTGGTCACGGGCTCCTTTTCGTGCACCGCTAACCCAAGGCGCGCAGCTTGTTGTATCAAGGATTCTACGCAGCGCGTCGCGCTCAAGATGGCGGTATCGGGTGAATACACTCCAAGCGCTGCCTCGCCCAAGCACCACTGCGGAAATCGTGCACGCAGGCCCTGGGCGTTGAGCACGTCGAACGGCGCGCCGACCGCGCTCAGGCAATCGACGATGGCGTTGATATGGGGATGAAAGTCGGGTTTATCCGTCAGGTCGAGGCCGCCACTTGGCCGCAGCAAACGCTGGCCGCATTCGGCTTCGAGCGACTGCCACATCGGCAAGGCCTGCATGACCAGGCGCGCATACTCTGGCCGGTGATACGCCAGGCGCAGGATGCGCGACTCACCGTGGCTCGAGCCACGGGCGTGACCAATCTCAAACTGCTCAATCAGCAGCGTCCGGTGTTTGTCTTTGGCGAGATGGTAGGCGGCGCTGCTGCCAACCACGCCCGCACCAATGACGATGACGTCGAAACGATCTGACATGGTCGTATTCTCGCGCCAAGACCCAAGTGGCGCAAAGTGGCGCAAAGCGCTACGACCGTGGATCAATCCCGTTTGGGGACGTTGTCCGTCGTGAACAGCGACCATACATCGCTATAATCGCGCCCCAACCGCTAGCCAAACGACCGTCCAAACGCCAGCCACATTATGACCATCATCGGCAAGGTCCTCAAAGCCAATACCACCACCTATGTCTTTGGCACCCGAGTGCCAAAGCAGGATGTGCCCATCTTTGGCTCGCTGGTGCGGACAAAAATTCAGTTTCGCAACGCCGTCATTTTTGGTCTGATCTACAACATCGAAGTGCTCGATGATGGCATGACCAAAATGATGTCGGTGGCCGATGACCTGCGAACCGAGGATATCGAATGGCAGCGCAACCGGCGCGTGCCAGTCGAGGCCAGCGTGCTCAATGTTGGCTATGAGGCCGACCTGCCGAATGCGAACAGCATAGGCAAGCGTGAGATGCGCTATGCCCTGCCACCCCAGCCGCCGGTCACGCTTGACGAAGTGACCGTGTGCGACGAGGCCGAGGTGCGACAGTTCACCGGCCGGTGCGACTTCTACCGGCTTGTGCTTGAATCGCGCGATGCGCCGACCGACGAGTTGCTGGCCGCTAGCATCAACTACGCCGCCGACTTCAACGGCGATCGCAACGCTTACCTGCGCACCTGCGGCCGTGAACTGGCGCGGCTGATGGCGGGTGACGCGGCGCGGTTGGATGGACTGCTCAGGAGGTTGTTGTAATATCGCGCTGATGCCGCAAGACGGGGTGCAAGACGATGGACGAACGCATCCCGATGGATCCGCACATTCACCATGGCCAGCCCGTCATTCGGGCACACGCGTGCGGGTAGCACGGATTGCTGGCGAGATGACAGGTGGCACGACGGTCACAGATATGGCTTGCGCGGGAGATCGCCAAAGTTGACGTTTTGGCCGCGCTTGGTCAGGTTGAAGCGATAATCGAATCGGATACCTTTACCGCCAACGCTGTGCCTGGGATAGGGTAGGTTGTGCAGTGCCACATCGACGCCGGCTTAAAGCGAACGGCTGCCAAAATTGCGCGCCATCGGCCTCGGCGCTGCGAACGAGGTGGTCAGCGCCAAGTATGCGCAGGCGAAGGGTCTGTGCATCAGCATGGGTGATGACGGTTTTGCAAACCTCCGGGAAGGGAGTATCCACCCAGTCCGTATGCAGGCTTGGCTGTCTTTCGCCTTTCGCCTTCCACCCTCTGCCACCGCCATTGATATCGTTCAACGCTTGACGTTATTCCTGACGCAATCCGAAGTCGCCAAAACCGTTGTCGGCCAACTCGTAATTGTTGAACCCGGCAGCTTCCACATCCGCCACGTATGACCATGACTATGACCAACGCAGACGTTCAACCCTTCCCCGCTCGTTTTTTTGGCGCGAGCGACATGTCAGCCTCCCGCCGGCTGGGTGTCGTGATCGGCGGATCACTAAACGAGGGCATCCTTGTCAAGCTTGATGGGACGACGGTCATCGAGGGTGTGGCCGTTGGCTCGTATGTCACCATTTGTGGTCAGACCAGCCGGAAGTATTTTGGACTCGTGATCGACATTGCCCTGGATGCCGCCGACAGCGCGCTGGCCAAATTGCCAGCGCCCGACGATGACCTGCGGCTGAGTATCTATCGTGGCACCGTCGCCTATGGCATCCTGCATGTCAAGCCGATGCTGATCCAAGATGAGCGGGGCGACGTGAAGCCGGTAAAAAGCATTCCCGCCCACTTCACCGTCGCCTGTAGCGCCACACCCGAGGAGGTGCGGGATATCTTCCAGGCCGAAGAGGGCAAGGCCTACCGGATTGGAAGCAGCCTCGAAGACGAGAAGATCGAGATCAAACTGAACTTGGAGCGATTTGTCGAACGCAGCAGCGCCGTGTTTGGCCGCAGCGGCACCGGCAAGACCTTTCTCACGCTGCCGCTCCTGGCCCGAATCATCCAGCAGGACCTGGCCAGCGTCCTGGTCTTTGACATGCACAACGACTATGGCTATACACTCAAAGGCGATGGCAAGCGCCAGTTCCATGGGCTACGGCGCCTGAATACGATTGCCAACAGGATCTGCATCGTGTCGCTGGATGAGCAGTCGTCCAAAGCCCGCAAGGCGGCGTATGACTTTGGTCTCAAAATCGGTTACGACCAGATCGAACCAGAGGACATCGAGCAGTTAAAGCAGGTGCTGAGCCTGAGCGAAGTCCAGGTGAACGCCTTGTTTGCGCTGCAAAGCCGGTTTGGCGGGCGCTGGATATACAAACTGACGTCCGATGAGCGCGATCCCGACATCGATGACTGGATCCAAAACGGGCAAATTGCCCAAGGCACGTTCAATGCCATGCAACGCAAACTCAAGCGCCTTTTGCGGATGGACTTCCTCCAACCGGAATCGGCCGAAAACTTTATCGAACGGATCATCGATCACCTCACCCGGGGCGACAGCGTGGTCATTGAGTTTGGCCGTTACGGTAATGACCTGCCGGCCTATGTATTCGTCGCAAACTTTCTCACCCGCCGCATCCATGAGCGGTATGTGGCGATGAAGGAAGCGGCTGAGGGTGGCGGCGAAGAGCCCAAGCCGTTGGTGATCGCCATTGAGGAAGCCCACAAGTTCTTAGAGCCGGACGTAGCGGGGATGACCATCTTTGGCACCATCGCCCGCGAACTGCGCAAATACAACGTGACGTTGCTCATCGTCGACCAGCGCCCCAGCCAAATCGACGCGGAAGTGATGAGCCAAATCGGCACCCGCATCACGTGTGCCTTGAGTGACGACAAGGATATCGCGGCCGTATTCACGGGCGTGAGCGGTGCCAGCCAATTGCGCAGCGTGCTGGCCTCGCTCGACTCAAAGCAGCAGGCGCTCATCATGGGGCATGCGGTGCCGATGCCGGTCGTCGTCCAAACGACCGAGTATGGCGATGCGATTTATGCCCAATATACCGACGGCAGCCAGAGCCGCACCCCCGAAGAACGCAAGACGATCAACTCTCGAAAGCTTGGCCGCCGCGCGATTGATGCGGATTTGGTGTGAGGGTATCACCTGGGGTGTAGTTGCTGCCATTTGCCATCCCAGGCTCACCGCACCAGCCTCCGCTGGCTACCCGTCCACACTGGCCAGGTGGCTGGGTTGCCTTATGACCTCCGCCCGGGGCATGGTGCGCAGGCGCATTCCGAACGCTCCCATATAATCCGGGCGAATGAAGCGGCGTGATCGTTATGTCGGCCCGTCTCTTCCCCCCATAGAAGAGCGGCATTCGCAAGGCACTACCCCCAGGCCGTCGCGGTATCTGGCCCACCTATTTGTCGTCGTCATCCTCATCGGTGGCGGCTTGCTCGTGGCACCGCATTTCTTACCTCTGAGCGAGACCACGGTGCTCGCCATCGGCAATAGCAAGGCGGCCCGATCAGTAGTAACCCCGCCGCCAAACATCCCGCCCACCGCCATCGTCATCATCGGTGGCTTAGACACGCCTGACCCGAACATCATCCGCCGCGATTATGTGCCTAATGCGGCCCCGAGTAGCGCGCTGGTGAGCAAGGTTGTCAAGCGCGAGTTGATGACATATACGGTGGTTGACGGGGATACCTTGTTTGGTATTGCGCTCAAGGTTGGGCTGCGGCCGGAAACGGTGTTGTGGTCGAATTACAGTTTACTCAAAGATAACCCGGACCTGCTCAGTATCGGTCAGGTGCTGACGATCCCGCCACAGGATGGCTTGATCGTGGCGGTCGAGACGGGTGACACCATCGACGGCTTGGCGCGCCGCTTTGGCGTCTCACCTGAAACGATCAGCACTGATCCCATCAACGGCCTGACCGATCCGAACCAACCGCTCAAAATCGGTCAACAGATCTATGTTGTTGGCGGCGAACGCGAGACAGTCGTGTGGCAAATCCCCAAGCTGGTGGCGACCGGCAAAATCGTCAAGGGCGCGATCGTCTACAAAGTCGGGCGTTGTGGTGAGGTCCCCATCCCTTCACTTGGCGGCGGGGTGTTTAACTGGCCAGGCAACCGGCACTACTTGTCGGGTTATAACTTTAGCAACTGGCATGCCGGTCTCGACATTGCCGGCCATTTGGGTGAGCCCATCTATGCCGCCGACTCAGGCACAGTCATCTACGCCGGTTATTCGCTCGATACAAATGGTCAGCCCAAGGGCTACGGCCAGTATGTGGTGCTCGACCATGGCAACGGTTACCAGACCCTATATGCCCATGCCAGCCAACTGTTTGTGCGCTGCGGCCAACAGGTGCGGCGAGGCGCAGCCATTGCGGCGGTTGGGTCTGTCGGGCATTCGACCGGTCCGCACTTGCACTTTGAGATACGCTTGAATGGCGGCGCGGTCAACCCGTGGACGCTTTTGCCGCAATAAGCTGGCTAAGCTAGTGTAGCGAGCCGGCCTAGACCGTCACCGTAACAGGTGTGGCGGAACATGCCGGCAGCGTGAAGCGCGTGATTGAATGAATCGAAAAGAAAACAGTCCCTTGCGCAGCCCCTCCCCGGGTTCTTCGCCTACACGTCTGGCGCGCACACAGGCAGTCGTGCGTGCCGCCCGCGACCAGGCTGCTCGCACGCTATCGGCTTCGCGCGGGTTGCTTGAGTCCGAGGATGCCCGATATCGTGCGCTGGTCGTCGTCGGCCGCTTTACCGCCCACAGCGCGATCGTGTTTGTGCTGGTGCTGGCGGTCATTCTGGCTGGCGTGGGGTTGGGTGCGACCAGCCGCTCGGCCAACCGGGCTGCAGGTATCGCGGTCACGCCAGCCACATCCTCATCT
>Ga0075021_10001604_pt1 | contig 11632 bp, 13 predicted proteins | sample ColStrG_CSR_2012_FD_72749 | JGI IMG/M metagenome (GOLD analysis project Ga0075021, IMG submission 72749) | Freshwater sediment microbial communities in response to fracking from Pennsylvania, USA - Cold Stream Run_MetaG_CSR_2012 | ecosystem: Environmental > Aquatic > Freshwater > Creek >... | reverse complement strand
TGTTAAATGAGTACACTCGACGCTACCTTCCGCGCTCTCGCGGATCCGACTCGGCGTGCAATTCTGTCGCGGCTGGCCGTCGGAGAGTTGACGGTCGGGGAATTGAGCGCGCCGTTCACGATCTCGCTGCCGGCGATTTCTCGGCATTTGCGCGTGCTGGAGGAAGCCTCGCTCATTGCCTGCGAGCGCGACGGAAAATTCCGTCGTTGCCAGCTCAACCCGCAGGGCCTGCGCGGCGCGGCCGAATGGATCGAGGTCTATCGCCGGTTCTGGTCGGAGAGTTTCGACAGGCTCGAGGAACATTTGAAACGTCGGAAATCGAGGCGGAGGAAACGTCATGACATCGGTGCAGACTGACACATCGGCAGTGGAATTGGTGTTGACGCGCATGCTCGATGCTTCGCCGGAGGATGTATTTGATGCGTGGCTCGGTCGTCAGATTGGGGAATGGATTGGCCCGCGAGGTGTCAGCGCCAAGCCAATGATGCTGGAGCCGAATGTCGGCGGACGCTATCGCATCGAGATGACCACGCCTGACGGTCGGACCCCGATTGTGGGGGGCTTCTATCGAGAAATCGTGCGCCCGAAGCGGCTGGTATTTACCTGGGCCTGGGAACACGAATCCCAGGAGATGCTCATTACCGTGACCTTCCGCCGTCTCGGCAAGCAGACCGAGATGACGCTGCGGCAGGAGAATTTCGAGAATGCGGAACGACGCGACAGTCATCAGCACGGTTGGACTGGATCGTTCGACAAACTCGCGGAGTATCTCGCGAGGCGCGCGTAACGGATTGCGTCGGGCTAATTAGCGAGGGCCTCGACGCCGCGTACGCGAAGGCGGGCGAGCGGCCGCCTTACGAGTCACTGTGCATCGCTGCCCCGCGTCTTGAGCGGCGGCGCTGTCGCCCGATTCACGGCCTCGTCTTCAGACAGGCTGGCCTCGAAGGATATCGGGCATTTTGGCAGTCTCGTTCACTAAATTGAAGCGTCACTTGGAGGGAACATGAGCAGCATCAAAAACAGCAGAGCGCGTGCGGTCGCCGACCTCGCCAATGGTCTCATCCTCGCCAGTGTCGAGATCGCGGCTCCCCCGGAGCGAGTTTTCCAAGCCCTGGTCTCGAAAAAGGTCTGCGAGTGGTGGGGCCGACCCGGCGTCTTCGACACGAGAGAGTGGAGGGGCGATGTGCGCGTGGGTGGCGATTGGCGAGCTTCGGGCACTGGCAACGGACGCCCCTACGTCATCGAGGGTGAGTTCCTTGAGGTCGATCCGCCGCGAAGGCTCGTACACACGTGGCACCCCGTCGGGGTGTCAAGCGCGCCGACGACGGTGATTTACCTCCTGGAACCGATCGACGGCGGAACCCGCGTCACGCTCCGACATTCCCGCTTCGTCGCACCCGAGGTGTGCACCAACACCTGCATCGGCTGGGAGACAAGCTTCGAGCGTCTCACGGAGATCCTGGTGACGGAGCGCGCACCGAGTCCTTGATCGTGGCCTAGAACGAAAAGACGCAAAACCCGTGCGGCGGATCCTCTCGGGGCGGAGGGACCTGGCCCGCGTCCCAGCCCGCCGTCCCTAGGGCGCTATCGCTGGTTCGGTCGTCGTGACGCTTGCATCCTGCCGAATTCGGATCGTTCGTGGCCATCGTGAACCGCCCGAGACTGCGGGACGATCGCGCCTGGCGCTGGTTGGCTGCGGGCAGCGTGACGAGAGAAGCGGCGTTGCTGCCTTTCAACTCAGTCCGTGTCACCGTAAGCACAATCTGCCGGATCAGCTTCGTGCGCGCCCAAGCTCGTATCGAAACGGAATAGCGTGGAGCAATAGGGGCAGCCGATCTCACCGGCATCGCCCATATTGAGGTAGATGTGTGGGTGATCTTGCGGCGGTTTATCCCCAATGCACTTGAACTCGCGGCAGCCAATGCGCACGATCGGCACCCCGACTACATTATGAAACTTCGGATAACTTGCCATCTGCAGCGCGCGGCTTAGGCACCCGATCGATAACGCAAAGTGCCGTGCATGGATCGTCGAGCGAGGGCTCGATCAGCACCCGGTGAGCGGCGCCCCTCTCGCGTCGTCGGTTGCCGTAAAACGCACCAATAGCGACACGTCCATCGTCAGTTTCTCCCACCACGGGAGAGGGTTGGAAGCTGACGCACCTACAGAGGCGCCGGGGCCCCCGCGACGCGGTGCTTCACCGCGTTCTGCACCTTCTCGAAGGCGCGCACCTCGATCTGGCGCACGCGCTCGCGCGAGACGCCGAATTCCTCGGCCAGCACCGCGATCGTGATCTGTTCCTCGGTGAGCCGGCGCGCCTCAAAGATGCGTCGCTCGCGCTCGTTGAGCACGGTGAGCGCATTGGATAGCATCTTGCGGCGGTCATCGAATTCCTCGCTCGCGGCGCGGGTCGTCTCCTGGTCTGGGGATTCGTCGACCAGCCAGTCCTGCCACTCGCCGGAATCGCCTTCCTCGCGGATCGGCGAGTTGAGCGACACGTCGCCGCCCAGGCGGCGGTTCATGTCGACCACATCCTGCTCGGTCACGCCCAGCCGTTTGGCGATGAGCTTGACCTGATCGGGACGCAGATCGGCTTCCTCTAGCGCGGAAATCCGGCTCTTGGCCTTGCGCAGGTTGAAGAACAGCTTCTTCTGGTTGGCGGTGGTGCCCATCTTCACCAGCGACCACGAGCGCAGGATGTATTCCTGGATCGCCGCCTTGATCCACCACACGGCGTAGGTGGCGAGTCGGAAGCCCTTCTCCGGCTCGAAGCGCTCGATCGCTTGTATCAGGCCGACATTGCCCTCGGAGATCGCCTCGGAGATTGGCAGGCCGTAGCCGTGATAGTCCCTGGCGATCTTGGCCACCAGGCGCAAATGGCTGGTGACGAGCCGATGCGCCGCGTCGCGATCGCCGTGCTCGCTCCAGCGCTTGGCTAGCATGTATTCTTCCTGGCGCTCCAACATCGAGAACCGCCGGATTTCCTTAAGATAATGAGTGAGGCCGGGTGCGGCCGTAAGGATCGGCAGGGCCGCGTTGCGGGCCATGATCAAGCCCTCCAACTAGTTTCGAAACACAATTATCGGCATCTAGCCCCATTGTCAACATGCTTTCGAAACGTTATTACTTTGTCTGCGAGGTGAACATGTCGGCACGCGAAACGGCAGAGCTCCTGCTGCTGGTGGGGCGGCTTGTACAAGCGGAGGGCTATGACGGCGAACTCAGCCCCGCTCAATGGATGGCGCTCCGCTATTTCGCCCGCGCCAATCCGTTCTCCCGGACCCCGTCGGCATTTGCGGAGTTTCAAGCCACCACCCGTGGCACCGCTTCGCAGGCGATCAAGGCACTTGAGGCAGGCGGGTATTTGGTCCGACAGCGATCCAAGGCGGACCGGCGAAGCGTCAGTCTGCGGCTGACGAACAAAGGTAACAAATTGCTTGCGCGCGATCCGTTCGAAGTTCTGGTGCGCGCCATGGATTCGCTCGGCGCGAAAGAGCAAACCGAGATGCACCATGCCCTGCACCAAGTGCTGACCACTGTAGCTGCGAGTGTGGCGCATCGGCGCTTCGGTGTTTGCCAGGACTGCACGTACCTCGGTGGAGACATGTGCTGCAACCTGACAAGCGAGAGCCCCTCGGCCCTCAAATGCCTACTGTTCGGCATTCCGATCGAGCCGGCGGACGCAGGTCTCCTCTGCGTCCATTTTCAGCCAACGAGCGAGCATCGCGATGGCGCGCATGGTGAATGAGTTAACCTCTGCAATCTGCTGGACGGACGCCAAATAGACCTACATCGTCAACGACGAATGCATCAAGTGCACCCGACGATGGAAGCCCCGTCCCGCCGACTCCGGCTGGGGCTTTTCATTGCGTTTGAAATGAGAAACTTCTGATACTCGTCCGTGTAGACGGATTCGTCTGTTGATCACGAGCGTCCTTGTGACACACAACGAGCTCAGGACGAATGCTGCGAGCATCCCAGAAGTTCCGAACAGGCCGCCGGATATGGTCACGACATTGTGCGTGCACCCCCCCTATTACGGCTCGACCCCGAATTAGCTAAAGCGCAGATTGATCGCGACCGAGCCGCCATTCGTATGGCGACATGGCGTCCAATCCAACTTGTCGACCGGAACCCGTCCGGGTGTCGGCTCTCTTGCATCTGACGACAGTCGGGTGAAAGGAACAGCCATGACATCTCAACATCACGAGTCTATGAAGACCTTGATCAGTGGCCTCAACATCACGAGCTATCGAGGCTTGCTCAAAACCGCACTTGATGAAACCGAGCGGCAAACAACACAAACGCTGCTGCGAGAGGAAGAAATCTGGCTGAAGCAGCATACGCTAAAAGGCGATTCGAAACCGCGTCCAAGCACTGGTCGGCAGCGCCGATCATGATTCTGGGACTCGGTTTCGCCACCGATCGCGTCGGCGTAAAACTCGCTACTTCCTCGTTCAGTCTTTTTTCGAATGATTGAGCGCCCGATCTCTCGCCGGTCAACGCAGCCCCTTCGGGGCGGCTGCGGCGGATTGCGGTGTTGCCGCGTGGCCGATAGCCTAAAGGGGTGGATGCACCTACTTGAATCTTCATCCGAAGCAGAGATCTTGGCTGTTTCCGACCCAAATGGGCCGGAACCATTGGGTTTCTCAGGTGGCGGGGAAGCGCCGAAGCCTCGGCGCCTAATTTCTCGACCCGCTATTGTGCTTTGAATCCGACAGCCCACATACACACGTACAGGCGAGCTGTGGCTTGTTTGAGGGCTGCTCAAAAAACGGCGACGCACCGAAGTCTCCGTTCTGCGCAGTGGCAGCGCTGGTGCCATCGGCCGGCACAATGACATTCTGAAAATTGACTTCTGTTCGTGTACGCGGATGCGATCAGCACTCGCATTCTGCAGGTATGTGCGTTGCTTGCGGCGCGCGTTCGAGCGAGGGAGGAGGACCTGAGACTTATTCGCAACCGTAGTAGCTGTTGCTATCTGCTTAAGCATAACAGCGGTCATGATGCCGTCTAATCAGACAAGGTGAGTGGATACTCGCCCGATCACCCTTCTCGTCGAATCGCAGGAGGCGAGCATGAGTAAACTAACTGCGGAACAGAAGGTGCGCGAGTAATCCTTTAATTGGATTCCGCAAATTGATGGCATTTATGCCAGGTCGGGGGCTCTGGGGAAGCCTGGTCCAATACGATGGAGGCTCTCATGTTGGTACCGACGCTGATCAAGAAACACATGGAAGTCCTAGGTTCGGACGGTGCGCATGTTGGGACAGTGGACCACATGAAAGGCGCGGACGAGATCAAGCTGACGAAGGATGATCCAGAGGCGGGCGGCGAGGATCACTACATCCCGCTTGCATGGGTTGTCCATGCGGAGATCAAGGTCCACCTCAGGCAATGCGGCGACGAGGCGAAGGCGCGGTGGAACGCCCACAGAAGACCGACTGATCTGTAGTTTTTTCTAAGGAGGTCGTCACATGCATTACTCTAACTATCTGCGAGAACAAGCAGAGCCGAGTAAATGTGCGTCTTCGCTCGCTTGGTGCTGGCGCAATTGCGCGCGATCCGCGCCAGCAGCACGGCGAAGCGAAAGGGCTTGGCCACGCAATTGCTTGGCTTCGGCTTTGCGGCCGCGAGGCCGATCACGTCGGACGGCTTGTAGCGGCGTGTCCGCGCATATCAGTGACGAGTGCATCACAAAATGCATCGCGGTCCTGGAGCAGCACGGCGGCTTCGTTCCATCACCCGCGGCCGAGACAGGTTGAACAATGCGTGACCCCGTCCAAACCTACATGAACCTCATCCCTATGGTGGTCGAGCAGACCAACCGCGGCGAGCGCGCCTATGACATTTTTTCGCGGCTATTGAAGGAGCGAATTATCTTCATCACTGGTCCGGTCGAGGACACGATGTCGACGCTGATCGTTGCCCAGCTCCTGTTCCTGGAGGCGGACAATCCGAAGAAAGAGATCGCGATGTACATCAATTCGCCCGGAGGAGTGGTCACTTCGGGGCTTGCGATCTACGATACGATGCAATTCGTGCGGCCGGCGGTGTCGACTTTGTGCGTGGGCCAGGCGGCCTCCATGAGTTCCTTGCTGCTCGCCGCCGGCAACAAGGACATGCGCTTCGCGCTTCCCAACTCCCGCATCATGCTGCACCAGCCATCGGGCGGCTTTCAGGGCCAGGCGACCGACATTATGCTGCACGCCCAGGAAATCCTGAACATCAAGAATCGGCTCAACGAAATCTACGTGAAGCACACCGGCCAGCCGCTCAAGAAGATCGAGGATGCGCTCGAACGGGACTACTTCCTGACCGCCGAAATGGCCGTGGAGTGGGGCGTGGTCGACAAGGTGATCGAAAAGCGGCCGGAGGTGCCGGCCGGCTAGGCGAACTCCGGGCGCGGGTGTTACCGGGAGGCCTCTTGCGAACTCTAAACACGCACGCCCGGCGCCCTGCAGGACGCGAGCGAGGAGACATCCGATGCCGTGGAACAATCAGAGCGGCGGACCTTGGGGAGCGGGGGGCAGGAACCCAACGCTGCCCGATCTCGAAGAGCTGCTCCGCCGCAGCCAGGACAAACTGCGCACCGTGCTACCGGGCGGCGGGCGCGGCAGTAAGGGGATCGGCTTGGTCGCGATCGCCGCGATCGCCATCTGGGGATTTTCCGGATTCTTCCGGGTCGACCCGGATGAGCTCGGCGTGGTGCTTCGCTTTGGCCAATACGTCCGCGACGCAAAGCCAGGTCTTAGCTACCATCTGCCGTACCCGGTCGAGTCGGTGCTCACGCCTAAAGTCACGCGCGTCAACCGCATCGACATCGGCATGCGCAGCGTCGACGAGTTGCGCCGTGGCTCCGCCAGTCGCGATGTGCCGGAAGAAAGCCTCATGCTCACGGGCGACGAGAACATCGTCGATGTTGACTTCTCGGTATTCTGGTTGATCAAGCCGGGCGGGGCGGGCGATTATCTGTTCAACATCCAGCAGCCCGAGGGCACCGTGAAGGCGGTCGCCGAAAGCGCCATGCGTGAAGTGGTCGGCCATTCGGAGATCCAGCCGATACTCACCGGCGCGCGGCAGACCGTCGAGGTTGCGGTTCAAGACCTGATGCAGCGGACGCTTGACCATTACGGCGCCGGCATTCAGGTGACCCAGGTGCAGCTGCAAAAGGTCGACCCGCCGGCTCAGGTGCTCGACTCGTTCCGTGACGTGCAGGCAGCCCGCTCGGATGCGGAGCGGGCCCAGAACGAAGCGCAGACCTATGCCAACCGGGTCCTGCCAGAGGGGCGCGGTCGCGCCGCGCAGATCACCCAAGCGGCGGAGGCCTATCGCGAACAGACCGTCGCTGAGGCCACCGGCCAGGCGGCGCGCTTCCTCAAAATCTATGAGGAGTACAAGAAGGCGCCCGATGTCACGCGCCAGCGTATGTATCTGGAAACCATGGAGCGGCTGTTCGGAGGCACCGACAAGATCATCCTGGATTCCGGGGCCGGGAGCGGCGTCGTGCCCTATCTGCCGCTTACCGAGTTGACGCGGCCGCAGAACCCGAGGACGGCGGCGCCACCAAACCCTGCCCAGACTCCGCAGACGGGAGGCAGCCGATGAGGCTCAATGTCGCCGGCGGTATCCTTGCTGCTCTAGTGCGTCCATGAACTGCTAGAGGCTCGCGACCAGAAGCGGTTGCTTCGCCTGCAGCGGCTGCTCGCCGGATACAAGCTCCTCGACGAGCTTGGATATGTGGCTCTCTCACAGACCGGCGCCGACCCAATGATGGCTAAAATTCGAAGGTGTCTCGGCGTGAAAACATGGCCACCTCGCTCGTCGACTCGATCAAACCAGTAAGCCGCACCTCCGCGAACGTTCTCCCGCGCCCCTCCGCCCTCGTCCCAGCCCGCTGGCCCACGCCTACTGGCTCCACGCAACATAGCGTCCTGTGTCCGTTCATCTCGACTCTCGTACGAGATGAGGGCAAGCTGCTTGCGGTTCCCGCACAGGAGGAGAACGTCGATGAAAAAAATAGATCGAAGGTCGGCATTGGCAATCGGATTGGCAGCCGCTTCGGCTGCTGTGGTGAAGCCCGCCACTTCACAAACCACCGACCCGATCGCCGGCAAGGACACGTCGCCGGGTCCGGGCGTGGTTCAGCGCGCCTATGGCGAGGAACACTCCATGGTGCCCGGTTTCAAGACCGTCTCAATGCGCGACATCATCGTTCAACCAGGAGCGAAGACCGGCGACAATACGATGCAGAACGCCATGGTCTGCCACGTCACCGAAGGGGAACTTCGGGTGGTGCAAGACGGCAAGACCATTACTGCCAAAAAGAACTACGTCTGGACCTGCAATAAGGACACAAAAGAGCAGGTGTTCAACGACGGGAGCGTGGTCGCCATCATGCGGATTACGGACTTGAAGGCCTGAAGCTCGTTTTGAGGCCGCCGCAGTTGGCGGCCTCAATATTCGGAGAACCTTCTCGCGGTGACGGCGCGCCCGCTCGCCCGCGTCCCAGCCCGCCGGCCCTAGGGCGAGGGGCGGTTGCCGACTGAGCGCATTGCAAGCGCGTCACGCAAGATGGGCCGCGATTCGCGGAACGGGCGTTACGGAATATTCTGACGGAAACGCGGATTACTCCGGCTTAGCGCCAGAAAACTTGACGACTTTGCCCCACTTCTCGGTTTCGTTGGCGACGAGCTTGCCGAAGTCGGCCGGTGAGCCCCCAAGCACTGTGCCGCCCAGGTCGGCAAGGCGAGCCTTGATTTTCGAATCGGCGAGCCCCGCGTTGATCTCCTTGTTGAGCTTGTCGACGATCTCGGCCGCCGTGTTCTTGGGCGCGCCAACTCCCCACCATCCGCTTGCCTCATAGCCCGGCACATATTCGCCCACAGTCGGGATGTCCGGCAACGCCTCCGAGCGCACCGCTGTGGTCACCGCAATCGGACGTAGCTCGCCCGCCCTGATGTGCTCGATCGAGGCCGGCATGCTGCCAAACATGACCTGCACTTGCCCGCCGATCAGATCGGTAACCGCAGGCGCATCACCACGATAGGGTACGTGAACCATGTTGACGCCGGTCATCATCTTGAACAGCTCGCCCGACACGTGAACCGAACCTCCGATGCCCGACGATGCCATGCTGATCTTGCCCGAATTGGCCTTGGCATAAGCGATGAACTCGGGGACCGTTCTGGCCGGAACCGACGGATTCACCTCTAAGACGTTAGGCACGCGGATAATGCCGGCGACCGGTGCAATGTCACGGATGAAATTGTAGTTGAGCTTATCGTAGAGCGTCGCATTGATCGCCGCCCCCGGTGGGACGAGGAGGAGTGTATAGCCGTCCGGTGCCGCCTTCACGACGGCCTCGGTGCCGATATTGCTACCGGCCCCGGGACGATTCTCAATGACGAATGGCTGACCGAGACGCTCTGATAGCCATTGGCCCATCAGGCGCGCGAGGATGTCGGTCCCACCGCCGGGGGCAAAGCCGACGACCAAGTGCACCGGCCGCGTCGGATAGGTTTGCGCCCGCGCGAAGTGCGGGATGGCCGGCAGCACGGCGATACACGCTGCCAGATGCAGAAATCGCCGACGCGGAAATTTCATGACGCCCCCCAATAGGGTTGCGACAGCAGACTATCAGTGTGTCGCATGCATCGCGAGTGGCTTGTCGCCCGCCCCTTCGCCCGCGTCCTGGCCTCGTTGCCCTAGGGCGAGCGGCCGTTGTCGGCGCGACATGGGCGCAAGGTTAAGGCACGATTTGTGATACGGGAACTATGGAATATTGTACGGAATTTGACCAATCATTCTGGTTTGATACCGGCCTCCTTGACGATGGGCCACCATTTCTCAATCTCGGCTCTCTGGTATGCGCCGAGAGCCTCGGGCGTCTGCTGCTCACGCGGCGGAAGCTCTTGGCCTAGTTCGGCAAGCTTGCTTCGTACTGCCGGGTCGGCCAGGGCATCCACAACCGCAGCGTTGAGCTTGGCGATGACGTCCCGAGGCGTGCCCTTCGGAGCCCATAGCCCGTGCCAAACGGAGATGTAGAATTCCGGCAATCCCGCCTCATCAACGGTCGGGATGTCGGGCGCCGACGCAATGCGCGTCTTTGCCGTGACTGCATAAGCTCTGATCGTGTCGCCGCGCAATTGCGGAAGCACGTTCGATGCCTGTTCGAGCATCACATCAATTTGTCCTGCGACCAAATCCAGCATTGCTGGACCAGTGCCGCGATATGGAACAAACTGAAGGCGGCTACCAGTGGTTTTCTGGAAAAAAAGGCCAGCGACATGCGGCGGAGTACCGACGCCGCCCGTCCCCGCAGACGCCTTGCCTGGATTGGCCTTCAGCCAGGTGACCAGTTCTTTCAGATTGTTTGCCGGCAGGGCCTTTTTGGCGACAATCACGAGCGGACCAGTTGCGATCATCGCCACCGGCTCGAAATCCTTCAGCAAGTCGTAAGGAAGGCTGTAAATCGCACCATTCAAGACATAGTGTGTCCAATGGCCGATACCGATTGTATAGCCGTCCGGTGCCGAGCGCGCAACGCGACCAACGCCGATCGACCCACCAGCACCGCTCACGTCTTCGACAATGACGGTCTGTGCGAGCGATACCCGCATGCGCTGTGCCATGATCCGCCCGATTGCATCAGTCGGACCGCCGGCAGACGCCGGCACAATCATGGCTATCGGCCGCGTCGGATAGGTCTGCGCCCTTGCGATTTGCGAGACCGCCGGGAGCACGGCAGCGCACGCTGCCAGATGCAGAAATTGGCGACGTGGAAGTTTCATCGTTTCACTCCGAATTATGGTCGGCGCCAAACGAAACACGGGCACGCTGAATGCGGATGCCAGTGCATCCGCATCGTTTACGATTTGAGGGTGGCGCCTACTTGATGCGCTTCCATACCAACGGAAGGGCTGCCCCGGCAGGCCCACCTGATGGAGTGGGGTTGGTATACTTGAGATCGTCGCCAGTGACAGAGAGATTGACCCGCTTCTGATCGGTGCCGGTCCAATTCGGGAACGTGCTGCCCTCAACGTGGAGCATTAGATCGGTGCCGCTGACAGAGTATGTCCCGAAGTAGGAGATGCTTCCCTCCGCAGTAGCTTTGTATTCCGCTGGAGTGCCCTGCGTTCTGTTATTTGATGCATATTTTGGAAGGTCAGCCCTCATCAACTGCAGAGAAAAGCGACTATTGGCTTCGAAAATTAGAGAGCCCTTTGGATTAGGACCATACGCATCCACTGACACTGCCGTCCAGCTTCCCACAAGGTCTTTCGCAGATTGCGCGGCTGCGTGACTAGCTGTGAGCCCGAGTCCCAAGGCTGTCACGACAAAGGTATTCAGAATGCTACGTCGATTCATGATCTTCATCCCGAAGTTATGCGCTGATTTCAACGCGTGACTGGATTAGGAAACAGACCGGTGCTCATTTGCATCGATCTGTTGACCGCTCTGCATGAGCGCGAAATGCATCAAGAAGCTACTTGGCTCGTTTATACACCGTATTGATTTGACCAGCATTAGCCACCGCCGTGATGTTGGTGTACTTCAGCTCATCCGCGGTGAGAGAAGTGATAACTCGCTTTTGATCAATTCCTAGTTGGTTCGGCAGTGAACTAGACTC
>Ga0075021_10001603_pt1 | contig 11639 bp, 7 predicted proteins | sample ColStrG_CSR_2012_FD_72749 | JGI IMG/M metagenome (GOLD analysis project Ga0075021, IMG submission 72749) | Freshwater sediment microbial communities in response to fracking from Pennsylvania, USA - Cold Stream Run_MetaG_CSR_2012 | ecosystem: Environmental > Aquatic > Freshwater > Creek >... | reverse complement strand
CACAAACACAACGACGCTGGTCGTCGGCGTCGCTGTGCTGATCCTGCTCCTCACGCTGCCGCGCGTGACGACGCGAGTACCCGCGATCCTCGTCGCCGTCGTCGGCGCCACCGCGTTCTCGGCAATCTTTGCGCTCGCAGAACACGGCGTCGCGACCGTCGGTGCCCTGCCGCAGGGGCTGCCCACGCCGGCGTTCCCGTGGACCAAGGCCGGCGACGTCGCACCGCTGCTGATCGCGGCGCTCGGCATCACGCTGGTTTCGCTGACCGACACGATCGCCACGGCGACGAGCTTCGCGGCGCGGCGAGGCGAAGAGGTCGAGCCCAACCAGGAGATGATCGGGATGGGAGCGGCGAACATCGCGGCAGGGCTGTTCCAGGGGTTCGCCGTCTCCACCAGCGGTTCGAGGACGGCGGTGGCGGAGCAGTCGGGCGCCAAGAGCCAGGTCACGGGGCTCGTGGGCGCCGGACTCGTGGCCGTCCTCCTGCTGTTCCTCAACTCGCTGCTCGCCAATCTCCCGCAGACGGCGCTCGCCGCGGTCGTCATCGTCGCAGCGCTGTCGCTGATGGATCTCGGCATCCTGCGTCGCTACCTCGAGGTGCGCAGAAGCGCCCTCGGCGTCTCGCTCGTGGCGACCGCAGGCGTGATGCTGCTGGGCGTCCTGCAGGGGATCGTCGTGGCCGTCGCGCTCGCGATCCTGCTTTTCTTCAGGCGCAACTGGTGGCCGCACGGAGCTTTGCTGGGTCGCGTCGGTGCCGCCGAGGGATGGCACGACGTGGACACCTACCCGGATGCCGAGCAGCTCCCCGGCATCGTCGTCTACCGCTGGGAGGCGCCCCTGTTCTTCGCGAACGCCAGCTCCTTCCGCGAGCAGATCCGGCGGCTCGTGCGCGACCGCGAGCCCGAATGGATCGTCCTGCAATGCGAGGCCGTCACCGATGTCGACGTCACGGCCGCCGAGATGCTCGAGCAGCTCGACAGGGAGCTGAACGCCCGCGGCATTCACCTCGCGTTCGCCGAGATGCGCACGCGCCTGCAGGATCTCACGCTCCGCTACGGCCTCATGGAGACGCTCGACGCCGCCCACTTCTACCCGACCCTCGACGCCGCCCTTGAGGCGATCCGGGCCAGCGCGCGATCGCCGGTTCGCGCGGAGCCGGACGAGCCGTGACCCCGCATCGGCGCGATCGCGGTGCCATCATCGACAGCGCACGCGGCCCCGCGCGGCGTGCTCGGCGAGCCAAAGGAGGTCGGAGCTGTTGGCCGGAGAGTTGACCGACGAGCGCCGCAGGCGGTTGGCGAGCTTCATCGAGCCGTTCCGCGTCGCGCCCGGAACGACGGTCGAGCTCGCCACGGACTTCGACCCGGCTTTCAAGGCCGGGGTCGACAAGAAGAAGCACGGGGTGGCGCTGCTCGAGGAGGGAGTCGAGCTGCTGGCCACCTACCAGGCGCGCCTGGCCGCGCAGGACAGCTGGGGCGTCCTGGTCGTGCTTCAGGCGCTCGACAGCGCCGGCAAGGACGGCACGATCCGCCACGTCATGAGCGGCGTCAACCCGCAGGGCGTCAGGGTCAACAGCTTCAAGGTCCCCTCCGCCGAGGAGCTCGACCACGATTTCCTGTGGCGCTACGCCCGCGAGCTCCCGGCACGCGGCGAGATCGGGATCTTCAACCGCTCCCACTACGAGGAGGTGCTCGTCGTCCGCGTGCACCCGAAGAACCTCGAGCGTCAGAAGCTCCCGGCGGCCGCCAAGCGCGGCGACATCTGGCAGCGGCGCTATCGCGAGATCAACGACTGGGAGCGCTATCTGGCCGACAACGGGTTCCGGATCGTGAAGCTGTTCCTGAACCTGTCCAAGGAGGAGCAGCGCGCGCGCCTGCTGCGCCGCATCGACCTGCCCGACCACAACTGGAAGTTCTCCGACGCCGACGTCGCCGAGCGGGCGCTGTGGGACGACTACCAGGGTGCGATCTCGGAGATGCTCTCGCACACGAGCACCGAGTGGGCGCCGTGGCACGTGATCCCGGCCGATCGCAAGTGGTTTGCGAGGATCGGCGCTGCCAGCGTGCTCGTCGACGCGCTGATGGACATCGACCCGCATTTCCCGAAGGTCGACGGCGACCAGCGGCGCGCTCTGCAGGCCGTCAAGAAGCAGCTCGAAGCCGAAGTGCCCGACGGCGGGAAGCGGGATCCCAACGAGTGAGTCTCACCGATCTACTGTGCGTCGCGCTTCCACGGAGCTGCACCTGCGGGCGCGCCGCTCAGTAGCCGAGCGCGAACTTCGCGTCCTCGCTCATCATCTCCGGCGACCACGGCGGCGTGAAGACCATCTCGGAGGCAACCGTCTTGACGCCCTCCAGTTCACCGACGAACTCTTCGATCTGTTCGTTGACCTGCGGGCCGATCGGGCAGCCGGGAGTCGTCAGCGTGAACGTGACCTTGACCCCGCCGTCGTCGATCTCGACTCCGTAGATCAGGCCGAGCTCGACGAAATCGAGGCCGAGCTCCGGGTCGATCACGTTGGCCAGCGCGTCCATCACGTCGTCCTCGGTGAGCACAGCGGTGTCTGACATGCGCTCAGTCTAGCCGCGCGCCGCGGCGCCGCCGGGTTCCTCCGCCGCGCGCCAGCCGGCCGCCAGCATCTCCGCAGCCCCGTCCACCAGCACGATCCGCGCGTCCGGGTAGCGCTCGAGCACGGCCGCGCTCATCAACCCCGTCCACCAGAGGCTCGTGGAGCAAGCGAGACAAGGACGCAGGGTGCGCCGCGTGCTCCGCACGCGAGCACCCGAGGACGCTATCGCGCCGCCCCACGCCCCTCTAGTTGTCGCAGCCGAGGCGGTCCCACATATACAGCTGGATGCACTCGTTCGCGAGCTCGATCGCGCGCTCGTTGGAGAGCCGCGGAAGCACCGTATCGAGCGCCTGATCCTCCGCGACGCCCGCCTGGAAGGCCTCCTCTCCGCGAAAGCCGGCGGCGATCTTCAGCGCCTCTCGGCGGTTCTCGCCGAGGCTCGGGAAGACGCCGACGAGGAACTCCGTGTTGGGGATCGGCTGTCCGACCTCGAGCGATGCGTGCCAGGCCGCGAGCAGGTGCAGGTCGTCCTCGTCGAGATCGGCGATCGCCTTGGCGTAGTGCACGGACAGTTCCTGGTCGGGGATGTCATCGACCCACGCGCGCACGACCTCGCCGACGAGCTGGCGGCGCGCCTCGCGCCCGACGGACTCGGCGATCACGCGGATCGCGTCCTGAGGCTCGATGAAGCAGAGTGGCATCGCAACTCCCGGGGGGGTTGGGAACAGATGACGGCACGAACTGTAGGTGGCCGTGTGGACGGCATCGTGCCGCCCGCAGGGGCCGCCGCCGACGGACGTCGAACCCCGCGCGGGGGCCCGCCGGCGCTCAGAGCCCGAGCGCCGCTTCGGCCCGCTCCAGAGCCCGCTCGTCGGCGTTCTCGACCGGCACTCCGACGCCCGCGCGGCTCGGGGCCGCCCAGTTGCTGAGCGCCAGGTCGAGCGCCTCGATCGGCACGGCGAGCGCCTCTGCGAGTGCGGCCGCGCGACGGTCGAGCAGCATCGGGTCGCCGATGCCGAACACGCGCTTGGCGGCGAGCGTCGTCGTGTCCGAGCCGCTCACGCCGCCCGCGCCCGCCAGATGCAGCGAGTCCGCCTGCAGCTCATAGACGCCGAGGCGCCCAAGCGTGACCAGCAGTTCGTAGCGGCCCACGCGGCCGAGGCCCGGCAACGCGAGGCGCTCGAACAGCCTCGCGAAGCGGCGCTCCGGCGTCCAGGTGTCGTCGCCGGTGAACGCCGCCGCCTGCGTGCCCTCGGCGCCGCCGAAGCGCTGTGCCCATTGGCGGTATGCGGCGAGCGTGGCGGCGCCCCGCGCGGCGTCGTGGCAGGTGCGCGCGCCGAGCGCGATGCCGTCGAGCTCCGGCAGCGGCCCGTCGGCGCTGAGCGTCGGCGCCTGCGCGAGCGCCGCGCGGATCCCCGCGAACGGATCCTCGTCGGTCGTAGGCGAGAGGTAGGCGATCAGCACGCACGTCCAGCTCGCGCGCTCGCGATCGTCGTGCGCGAAAGCCGCCACCTCGCCATAGAGGCCGGGCGGCGCCGCCGCGAGCGCCGAGAGGCGCCCGCTCGCGAACGCGAGCTCCTCTGCGAGGCGCCGCGCGTCCTCGCCCGCCCGCACGCCCGGCACGAGCGCCGAACGGTAGCCGTCGTCCTCGGCGCGGCCCTCGCGATGGACGCGCACGCCCCCACCACGCACCCGCCGGCCGGTGGCCGGCGAGCCGGGTACGGCGGTCCCCGCCTGCGCGCGCGAGCGACGCGCCGCGCCGGCCGCCGGCGCGGCGCCGGGCAGCGTCCTACTGCAGATCGGGCACCGCTCGATGAAGCGGTTGTGGCGGCAGAACGTCGGCATCGCGATCGGTGATGCTGAGCCGCTCGCCGCTCGCCTACGCCGCGCCGATGCCCGGGCCGACGTGCTGCGGTGGGCCCTCGGGCCCCTCGTCGGCGTCGGCGTGGCCACCGATGCCGTCGTCGTGGCGAGCGCCCGATGCGACGCCGGCGAGGTAGCGGTCGACCATCCGCGCGCACTGGCGCCCCTCGTTGATCGCCCACACGATCAGCGACTGCCCGCGGCGCGCGTCGCCGGCAGCGAAGACGCCCTGCGCCGAGGTCGTGTACGGGGCGCCGGTCGCGACGTTGCCGCGCCCGTCGCGCTCGACGCCGAGCTGCTCGAGCAGCCCCTGTTCGGGGTGCAGGAAGCCCATTGCGAGCAGCACGAGCTGAGCGGGCAGCTCGCGCTCGCTCCCCGCGACCGGCGCGAACGGCGGCTGCGGCTCGGCCCGCGCGATCCGCAGCCCGGCGAGCGCGCCGGCGCCGTCGTCGGCGAACGCGGTCGTCGTCACCGAGTAGTCCTGCTCGCCCAGTCCGCGCGTGCGCACCTCCTCCATCGCGTAGCTGAGGCGGTACTTCAGCGGCCACTCCGGCCACGGCGTGCGTTCGTCGGGACGATGGGCGGGCGGCTCGGCGAGCAGCTCGAGCTGCACGATCGAGCGCGCGCCCTCGCGCAGCGCGTTGCCGACGCAGTCCGCGCCGGTGTCGCCGCCGCCGATCACCACGACGTCCTTGCCGCGCGCGGAGATCTCCTGCGTGAGCGGCGGCTGCGGCGCGGCGGGCTCGGGGCCGAACTCGCGCGCGACCCAGCGGTTGCGCTGATACAGGTACTCCATCGCGAAGTGGACGCCGTCGAGCGCGCGCCCCGGCACGTCGAGCTCGCGCGGCACGCGCGAGCCGGTCGCGAGCACGATCGCGTCGAAGCGCTCACGCAGCTCCCGCACGCTCACGTCGCTGCCGACGTCCACGCCGCAGCGCATCTCGACGCCCTCGGCGATCAGCTGCTCGACACGTCGCTGGACGACCGTCTTCTCGATCTTGAAGTCCGGAACGCCAAAGCGCACGAGGCCGCCGATCGCCTCGTCGCGCTCGAACAGCGTGACCTCGTGACCGGCGCGGCGCAGCTGCTGGGCGGCCGCCATCCCGGCCGGACCGGAGCCGACGACCGCGACGCTGCGCCCGGTCAGGATCCGCCGGTGCGGCGGCTGCGGCGTGACGCGGCCCTCGGCGTAGGCGCGGTTGATGATCGCGTTCTCGATCTGTTTGATCGTCACGGCCTCGCCCTCGCGGATCTCGAGCACGCACGCCGCCTCGCACGGCGCCGGGCACAGCCGGCCGGTGAACTCCGGGAAGTTGTTGGTCTCGTGCAGCTGCGCGAGCGCGTCGTCGAAGCGGTCGCGGTAGACGAGGTCGTTCCAGTCCGGGATCAGGTTCCCGAGTGGGCAGCCGTTGTGGCAGAAGGGAACCCCGCAGTCCATGCAGCGGGCGCCCTGTGCGCGCAGCTCCTCGACGGGGCGCTGGAGCTGGAACTCGCGGAAGTCCTCGGCCCGCTCGAGCGGATCGCGCTGCGGCACGCCGAGGCGCTCAATCTGCAGGAAGCCGCCGAGCTTGCCCATCAGACGCCGGCCTCGCCGACAGCATCGAGCGGCCGCGTGCGCGATCCGTCGCCGTTGGCGGCCGCGTTCGCGGCGAGCGCCTGCGCTTCGGCGCGCTCGCGCAGCACGCGCTTGTAGTCGTGCGGCATCACCTTGACGAACGCGCCGCGGCCGAGCAGTTCCTCCCACGTGGCGAGCACGCGCGCCGCGACGGGCGAGTCGGTGCGCCTGTGGTGCTCGTCGATCAGCGCGCGCAGCTCGAGCACGTCGGCCGCGGCGAGGGCGTCGAAGCCGACCATGCCCATGTTGCAACGCTTCGCGAAGCTGCCGTCGTCGTCGAGCACGTAGGCGACGCCGCCGCTCATGCCGGCCGCGAAGTTGCGTCCGGTCGGGCCCAGCACCACCACGCGTCCGCCCGTCATGTACTCGCAGCCATGGTCGCCGACGCCCTCCACGACCGCGCTCGCGCCGGAGTTGCGAACCGCGAAGCGCTCGCCGGCGAGCCCGCGGAAGAAGGCACGCCCGGCGGTCGCCCCGTAGAGCACCGTGTTGCCGACGATCACGTTCTCCTCGGCCACGAAGTGCTCGCCCATGCCCTCGCGCGGGCGAATCGAGAAGACGCCACCGGAGAGTCCCTTGCCGGCGTAGTCGTTGGCGTCGCCGCGCAGCGAGAACGTCACGCCGGGCGCGAGCCAGCCGCCGAAGCTCTGTCCGGCCGCCCCCTCGAAGTCGACGACGATCGAGTCCTCCGCCAGGCCGGCCGCGCCGCAGCGCTGCGCGACGTGGCTCGAGAGGATGCCGCCGACGCAGCGGTTGCGGTTGCGGATCGCGAACGACATCCGCACCTGCTCGCGCCGTTCGAGTGCGAGCTGCGAGCGCTCCACGAGCTGCCAGTCGAGCGCGTCTGAGAGGACCTCAGGCGGTGGTTCCACGCGTCGCCGCGGCGCGCCGTCGGCGAGCTCGATGTGGGTGAGTATGTGCGACAGGTCGACGCCGCGCCCCTTCCAGTGCTCGACCGCCGTGGCGGCGTCGAGCAGGTCCACGCGCCCGGTCGCCTCCTCGAGCGAGCGCAGGCCCACCGAGGCGAGGATCTCCCGCACCTCCTCGGCGACGAAGAAGAAGAAGTTGACGACGTGCTCGGGCGTGCCCTTGAAGCGCTTGCGCAGCTCGGGGTCCTGCGTGGCGATGCCGACAGGGCAAGTGTTGAGGTGGCAGGCGCGCATCATGATGCAGCCGGTCGCGATCAGCGGCGCGGTCGAGAAGCCCATCTCATCGGCGCCGAGCATCGCCGCGATCACGACGTCGCGGCCCGTCTTCAGCTGCCCGTCGGTCTGCACGATGATGCGTCCGCGCAGGTCGTTGAGCAGCAGCGTCTGCTGGGTCTCGGCGAGCCCGATCTCCCACGGCACGCCTGCCGCCTGGATCGAGGACAGCGGCGAGGCGCCGGTGCCGCCGTCGTGGCCCGCGATCAGCACGCGGTCCGCGTTGGCCTTGGAGACGCCCGCCGCGACGGTGCCGACTCCCACCTCCGAGACGAGCTTGACGGATACCTGCGCTGTCGGGTTGGCGCAGCGCAGGTCGTAGATCAGCTGCTTGAGGTCCTCGATCGAGTAGATGTCGTGATGCGGCGGCGGCGAGATCAGCCCGACGCCGGGTGTCGTGTGGCGGATCGAGCCGATGTACTCGTCGACCTTGTGGCCCGGGAGCTGACCCCCCTCTCCGGGCTTCGCGCCCTGCGCCATCTTGATCTGCAGCTCGTCGGCGTTGACGAGGTAGTGGATCGTCACGCCGAAGCGGCCCGATGCGACCTGCTTGATCGCCGAGCGGCGCCGGTCGCCGTTGGCGTCGGGCAAAAAGCGCGATGGGTCCTCCCCGCCCTCGCCCGTGTTCGAGCGTCCGCCGAGGCGGTTCATCGCGATCGCCAGCGTCTCGTGCGCCTCGCGCGAGATCGAGCCGAGGCTCATCGCTCCCGTGCAGAAGCGCCTCACGATCGCACTTGCCGGCTCGACCTGATCGAGCGGGATCGCGTCGCCGCCGTCCTGACCCTCGCCGGCGAACCGCAGCAGGCCGCGCAGCGTCGCGCGCCGCGCCGCGTCCTCGTTGACGGCCTTGGCGTACTCGCGGTACTTGGCGAACGCGGCGCTCTCGCGAACGACCGCCTGCGCCTCGGGCTCGCCCTCGAGCGCTGCCGCGACGTCGCCGTTGGCGGCGCGCACCGCGTGCTGGACGAGGGCGATCGTCTCGGGGTTCCACATGTGGTGCTCGCCGTCGCGGCGCCACGCGTAGACGCCGCCGACCGGGAGCAGCTCGTCGCGCGCCACCGGGTACGCGCGCGCGTGGCGCATCAGCGCCTCCTGCGCCAGCACGTCGAGGCCGATGCCGCCGATCCGTGAGGCGGTGCCCGTGAAGTAGCGGTCGATCAGCTCGCGCTCGAGGCCCACCGCCTCGAAGATCTGGGCGCCGCGGTAGGACTGGATCGTCGAGATGCCCATCTTGGAGATCGTCTTCAGCAGGCCTTTGCCGATCGCCTTGACGAGGTTCTGCGCCGCCGCCTCGGCGCCGAGCGCCGTCAGCGCGCCGCCGGGCCCGCGGCGCGCGATGCGGCCCTCGAGCACGAGCTTGTCGAGCGACTCGAGCAGGAGGTAGGGGTTGACGGCGCTCACGCCGTAGCCGATCAGCGTCGCGAAGTGGTGTACCTCGCGCGGCTCGCCCGACTCGAGGATGATCCCGGCGCGCAGCCGCGTGCCCTCGAGCACGAGGTGGTGGTGGACGGCCGCCGAGGCCAGCAGCGCCGGGATCGGCGCGCGCCGCGGACCGACGAGACGGTCGGAGACGATGATGATGTTGATGCCCGCCGCGATCGCCTCGTGGGCCTGCCTGCAGAGGCGCTCGAGCGCGGCGCCCATGCCGGCCGCGCCGTCGGCGACCGGCCAGGTGCTGTCGAGCGTGCGTGCCTTGTAGACGTCATGGTCGACGTGACGCAGCGTCTCGAGCTCGCGGTTCAGCAGGATCGGCTGGTCGAGCAGCAGCTTGTGGGCGTGCTCGGGCGTTTCGTCGAACAGGTTGCGCTCGTTGCCGAGCGTCGTCGTGAGGCTCATCACGATCTCCTCGCGGATCGGGTCGATCGGCGGGTTGGTCACCTGTGCGAACAGCTGCTTGAAGTAGGAGAACAGCGGCGGCGCCTGGTCGGACAGGACGGCGAGCGCGAGGTCGTTGCCCATCGATCCGATCGGCTCGGCCGCGTCGATCGCCATCGGCTCGAGCAGCACGCGCAGATCCTCCTGCGAGAAGCCGAACACGCGCTGGCGCAGCGGCAGCGGCTGGTCGGAGATCGTCACTTCGCTCGACGGTGGCAACTCCGAGAAGGGCACCGCGTTGCGCGTGTACCACTCGCCGTACGGTTGCTTCGCGGCGACCTCGCGCTTGACCTCCTCGTCCTCGACGATCCGGCCGCGCTCGAGGTCCACCAGGAACAGCTTGCCGGGCTGCAGGCGTCCGAGCCGGCGTACCTGCTCGGGCGGGATGTCGAGCAGGCCGGACTCCGAGCCGAGCACGACGTGACCGTCGGTCGTCTCCACCCAGCGTCCCGGGCGCAGCCCGTTGCGATCGAGTGTCGCGCCGACGACGCGCCCATCGGTGAAGGCGACGGAGGCGGGGCCGTCCCACGGCTCCATCAGGCAGGAGTGGAAGGCGTAGAAGCCCTTCAGGTGCTCGGGCAGGTCGTCGCGGTCGCGGAACGCCTCGGGGATCATCATCATCGCCGCGTGGGGCAGCGAGCGGCCCGCGAGCATCAGCAGCTCGAGCACGTTGTCGAACGTCGCCGAGTCCGAGTTGCCGACGCTCACGACCGGCAGGATCCGCTCGAGGTCCTCGCCGAACAGCTCGCTGCTGAGCTCGCTCTCGCGGGCGCGCATCCAGTTGACGTTGCCCATCACCGTGTTGATCTCGCCGTTGTGGCAGATCACGCGGTAGGGATGCGCGAGCTCCCAGCTCGGGAAGGTGTTGGTGGAGAAGCGCGAGTGCACGAGCGCCATCGCGCTCTTGCAGCGCTCGTCGCGCAGGTCCGCGTAGAAGGCCGCCAGCTGGAAGCTGATCAGCATGCCCTTGTAGTTGATCGTGCGCGAGGAGCTCGACGTCACATACAGGCCCGGGTCCTCGGCATGCAGCTCGCAGACGCGGCGAATCACATAGAGCTTGCGCTCGAACGCGTCGCGGTCCGCGCGCTGCGCCTCGCCGGCGCCGACGAACAGCTGGCGGATGACCGGCCGGCACGCCGCGGCGACGTCGCCCGTCTCGCTCTCATCGACGGGCACGTCGCGCCAGCCGAGCACTTCCTGGCCGAGCTCGAGCACCGTCCGCTCGAGCAGCGCCTGCAGGCGCCCGCGCGGCGCCGGATCGGTCGGCAGGAAGCACATCAGCACGCCATAGGCGCCCGCCGGCGGAAGCTCGAAGTCGACGACCGCGCGCAGCAGCTCGTCGGGCATCTGCATCAGGATGCCGGCGCCGTCGCCGGTGCGCGGGTCCGCTCCCGAGGCGCCGCGGTGCTCGAGGTTCTCGAGCGCGGTGATCGCGCGCGTGATGACCTCGTGCGTCGGCCGGTTGTCCAGGCGCGCAACCATGCCCACCCCGCACGCGTCGTGCTCGTAGCGAGGGTCGTACAGTCCGACGGCCTTTGGCGGCTGCTTGTTGTGCGAATTCATGGAAGTGCTCCTTGGGGCGGTGCCTCCCGGCAGGAAGGTGCGGCATGCCCAGTTGGGGCAATGCCCACCGTCGTGCAGGCAGGCGGGCACCTGAGGCGGAGCCAGAAAGGGTATCAATGAAAAGGCGCTGTCAAGCGGCGTTCGCGAAACTCTTCGACGGCCGCAGAGCCGCTTGCCGAGGCGCTTTTAGAGGCTCTGTGAAGCGGTTTCCGGCTCGCCCGGCGGCTCCGCCGGATGCTCCCGAAGCGTGTCCGCGTCCCCCCACGAGCACAGCCCGGCGCGCCCCGGGCAGGTCAGGCACAGAGCGCGGTGCGGAGTTGGGCTGACCGGGTAGCCGCGCTCGAGGTCGCCCGCCACGCGTGCGGCGAGAGACCGCTCGAGCGTCTCGCGCTGATCGGTGGCGTACGTGGCCGCGACCCACTCGCCGGGCCGCTCGAGGAACCAGTGTGCGACCTCGACCCGCGGCGCTCCGTCGCGCAGCACGGCGAGCGCGTACAGCAGGCGCTGGATCCCATACTCACCCTCGACGTACTCCCGCAGGTCCAGCTCAGCTCCAACGCGGTCGCTCTTGTAGTCGAGCACGAGCGAGCCGCCGTCGGGCTCGAGCGCCAGCACGTCGATCACGCCCGTGATCAGGGGCAGCTCGGGGGACAGTGAGAACGCGAACGGGAACTCGCGCCTGAGCCTCACGGCGCGCGCGATCCGCGCGATCGGCGCGGCGTCGAGCGCGCCGGCGATCAGCGCTGCGATCTCGGCACGGTCGGCGCGCGCGAGGGCGATCCCGAGCAGCTCCGCGCGGGCGCCCACTTCCTGCGCCGTCGGCGCGGCCGCGGAGGCGAAGTCGAGGTGCTCGAGGATCGCGTGCACGACCGTCCCGCGGGTGCGTGGGTCGAGCCCGCCGCCGGCCGCCTCGCGCCGCGCGAGCGTCGTGTCCTCGGCCATGCCCAGCAC
>Ga0075021_10001602_pt1 | contig 11656 bp, 20 predicted proteins | sample ColStrG_CSR_2012_FD_72749 | JGI IMG/M metagenome (GOLD analysis project Ga0075021, IMG submission 72749) | Freshwater sediment microbial communities in response to fracking from Pennsylvania, USA - Cold Stream Run_MetaG_CSR_2012 | ecosystem: Environmental > Aquatic > Freshwater > Creek >... | reverse complement strand
CGCTGTTGGCGGCGGTGTTCCCGGCGAACCTGTACATGGCGCGCGAGCCGGAGCGCTTCGCGAAGTTGCCGCGCTGGGCGCTGTACGCGCGACTGCCGCTGCAGCCGCTGATGATGCTGTGGGCGTGGAGGGCGACGAAGCGCTGACAGCACACGCCCGAAAGCGGGCCGTGACGCTGCTATGTTCGGCTCAGCAGGCAATTCGATTCGGACCGTCATGTCAACCCTGACCGCCGTCAAGATCTCAGCCTCCGAGCATGAGGCCCTCACCCTCGCGGAGCTGAGTGCCTGGCGCGGCCTGCTGCGAGCGCACGCGTGCCTGGCCAGGCGTCTCGACGCCGAGCTGGAGCGTGCGCACCACCTGCCGATGACCTCCTACGAGGTCCTGCAGCACCTGCAGGAGGCGACCGACGAGCGCATGCGGATGTGCGATCTGGCCGAACAGGCGCAGATCTCGCGCAGCGGGCTGACGCGCATGGTCGACCGGCTCGAGCGCGAGGGGCTACTCATTCGCTGCTCGTGCCAGCACGACGCGCGCGGCTCATACGCGTGTCTCACGGAGCAGGGGCGCGAGCGGGTCGAAGAAGCGCGCGTCACGCACCTGGCGGTCGTGCGCGAGCAGTTCCTGTCGCACTTCTCCGAGACCGAGCTCGGCACGCTGGCGCAGATGTGGGAGCGGATCGCTCCCTGCAGCGGCTGAGCGGCACGCGCCGCCGGCGACTCAGCTCACGGCTCCCGCGGCAGCTCGCCGGCGTCGCCGGGCAGCGCGCCACCGGCCGGCGTGCCGGCGGCGTCCTTGCCGGCGCTGCGCGCGCGGTGACGGCGGTGCAGGATCAGCCCGCTGACGAGCGCGAAGACGACGGCGGCGAGACCGAACAGCCCGAAGGTTTCGATCGCGTTGCCGGCGGAGTGGCCGAGGAAGTAGGCGATCAGCCCGATCGTCGTCGCCCACACGATCCCGCCGAGCGCGTTCCACAGCACGAACGAGCGCCACGGCATGTGCGTGGCGCCGGCCAGCCACGACGCCCACACGCGCAGACCGAGCACGAAGCGCCCGAAGAACACCGCCTTCGGCCCGTGGCGCTCGAAGAACGGCGTGCCGACGACCAGCACCTCGCGGCGCTGGCGCAGGAACGGCCCGGGGCGCTCCAGCAGCCACGGCCCGCCCTTGCGCCCGATCACGTAGCCGATGTTGTCGCCGATGATGGCCGCGGCGGCCGCGATCGCGATCACGAGCTCGATTTGCATTTTGCCCTGGCTGGCGAGCACGCCGGCGGTGATCAGCCCGGTCTCGCCGGGCACCGGCAGCCCGCTCGACTCGCTCATCACGATCAGGAACAGAAGCGGGTAGCCGAACACCGAGACGAGGTGTTTGACGTCGACGATGACGGCGAGCATCCGCTCCCTAGCATGGCGCAGTCGGCGCCGGCGGCGCGGAGGGCCTGCTAGTTGGTGTTTTCGGCGACCAGCTGCTCGAGCGCGGCGGCCGTGTGCTGGACGTCGTGGAAGACGACCGGCACCGGCTGGAAAGTGCGCTTCGCGGTGCCGGGTGTGGCGATCAGCACGACGGCGAGCGCGACGAGTGCGACGGCGAGCAGGCCGAGCACGAGCCCGAGCAGGCGATTGCGCCCGCGCCCGCGCGTCGTGCTCGCGGCCACCGGCACGGGAGCGGCGCTCTCGCGCGGCGGTCCTGGCCGCGGCCGCCGCGTGGCCACGGCTCGCGCCGGCGGCGGTGTGCGGCGCGAGCTCGCCAGCACGCTCGTCGCCTGTGTCGGCTGCGCGGCGGGCGTCGCACGGGCGGCGGCGGGTCGATCGCCGGGCGCGACGCCGTCGGCGCCGTCCGCGAGCGCACGGCCCATCTCGCGCGCGGTCGCGTAGCGCTCGCGCGGGTCGAGCGCCAGCGCCACGGCGACCGCCTCGGCAAGCTCCGGACGCACGGCGGCGACGAGCGTGTCGAGCAGCGGCGGCTCCTCCTGCTGCTGCTTGAGCGCCAGCTCCGTCAGCGACGTCGCCTCGTAGGGGAGCCGTCCTGAGATCAGCTGGTAGGTGACGACTCCGAGCGCGTACAGGTCGGCCTTCGGGCCGGCCTCCTCGCCGCGCGCCTGCTCGGGTGCGAGGTAGGCGGCGGTGCCCAGCACGGAGCCGACCTGCGTGATGCTCGACTGCTCGGTCGCCTTGGCGATGCCGAAGTCGGCGAGCTTGACCTCGCCTTCCTTCGCTCGCAGCAGGTTCCCCGGCTTGACGTCGCGGTGCACGACGCCGTGGCGATGCGCGTAGTGCAGGCCCTCGCAGGCCTGCCCGATGATGGCGAGCGCGTCGTCGACCTCGACCCAGCCGTCGTCGCGAAGAATCTCCGCGCAGGACAAGCCCTCGATGTACTCCATGACGATGAAGTACTGGTCGGTGCGCTCGTCACGGCCGGAGTCGAACACCTGCACGACGTTCGGGTGCACCAGGCGCGCCGCCGCCTGCGCCTCACGCTGGAAGCGCGACACGAACGCAGGGTCGTCGGCGAGGTGTTCGGCCAGCAGCTTGACGGCGACCTGTCGTTCCAGGCGCATGTCTAGCGCGAGGTGCACGGTGGACATCCCGCCGAAGCCGAGCCGTCCCTCGAGGCGGTAGCGCCCGGCGATCTCACCGCTGGTCATTTGCCGGCTTCCTGTCCGCCCGCGCCCACGCCTCCGCCGGCGCCGCTCGCTTCGCTTTCGGCGCCGCCCTGTTCGCCGCCGGCGGGGGTTTCGCCCGGTGCCGCGGTACCGCCGCCGGGTCCGGGCGTGGCGGGTGTGGTCGTGGTCGTGCTGGTCGTCGTCGGTGTCGTCGGCGTCGTGCTCGTGCCGCTCGTCGTGCCGGTGCTCGGCGGCGTCGTCGAGGTTTTCGCGGGGGTGGTCGTCGTCGAGGTGCTGCCGGCGCTCGGCTGGACGCACAGTTCGTGAGCGCGCGTGTGCAGGTTTTCAATCCCCTGGCGCAGGTTGCTGGCCAACCCCGCGTCGAGCGCGCGCGGGAGCGCGGCGAAGTCTTCGTCGGTCTTCGTCAGCGCCGCTTCGGTGGCCGTGCAGTCGCCGTTGGCGCTTTCGGCGGTCTGCTGCACCGCTTCGAAGTCCGCTTTCAGCGGTCCGGCGGCGCTGGCCGGGATCAGGCCCCTGCCGGAGCTGCCGCAGGAGACGAGCAGCGCGGCCGCGAGTCCGAGCGCGCAGGCGCCCAGTACGCGCAAGCAGTTGACGGCTGCGCGTGGTCTTACACGCCGCGCGGCGGAGGGCGGGAGCGAGATCATGGTCATTGACCGTACTCCAGGCGCTCGGCGAGGGAGTCAGGCAGGCGCGCCGCTCGGATCGCGCCGGCGGCGCCGGCGACGTCGTACTCGGCACGGTGAAAGCTGGCCGCCATCGCGTCGAGGTCGAGCAGCAGCCACGAAGCGCGGCGGTCGCCGTCGCGCGGCTGTCCGACGCTGCCGGGGTTGAGCAGCCACTCACCGTCGCTGATGTCGAGCAGCTCCCCGTCGCGGCGCGGCTCGCCGGTCGCGGGCTCGCCCTCGTGGCGCTCGAACGACAGCGCGACATGTGAGTGGCCGATCAGGCAGATGCGCCGCTCCTGCGCGTCGAGGCACAGCTCCGCCAGCAGCGTAGAAAGCACGTACTCCCACACCGCGTCGCGCGGGCTCGCGTGGAACAGGCCGACGCCGGACTCCTCGCCCTGCGGCGACAGGCTCTTGAGGAACTCGAGGTTCTCCGCCGCGATCACGTCACGCGTCCACTGTGCGGCGAGGCTCGCGCCGCGCGAGAATTCGTCGAGTGAGATCTCGCCCGTCACCGCGAGGTCGTGATTCCCGGCGAGGCACACGGCGGCGTGCTGGCGCGCGAGTTCGACGCACGCGTCCGGCTCGGCGCCGTAGCCGACGAGGTCGCCGAGGCACCACAGCTCGGAGGCGTCGCTGGCGGCGACGGCCTCGAGCGTCGCCTCGAAGGCGTGCCGGTTGGCGTGGATGTCAGAGATGACCGCGACCTTCATCGTTGCAGGGTATGAACACCCCAATTCCACAGGCGTTGCACAGCTCATCCCGCTGCAAGCGCGTGGCCACGGTCGCCGCGGCCACCACCGGCGCGGGCGCGAGCGCCGGCGCCGCTACTCCGGTTCGGGCTCGGAGCCGCCCTCGGTCCCGCCGTACTCGGGCAGGTTCTTGATGCCCTCGCGTGTGCGCCACTTGGAGTAGTTGTCCTCCATCGCGTCGATCAGCTCGCGCATGAAGCGCGGCGAGAGGTTCACACGCGAAACGACGACGCCGGGAACCTCGTCGGACTCGACCTCGTGATCGACGCGCGCAAACGTGACCGTGAACTCGTAGTCGGAGTGGCTGACGTTCGCGAAGTTCGCGTACACACCCCCCATGATCTCGGGGGAGAGGTGGATGTTTATGTGGCGCTCGGCGCCTGAGTCTTGGTCGTTCACATAGCTAGTATCGCAAGCGTCGAGCACGGATCCATGACAGAGCCCTCAATCGACCATCCCGCGGACGCAGCCGGCGCGCCGGCGAGCGCTGCGGCGACTCCGCTCGTGCGCCTGCGCGGCGTCGTGCTTGCGGCCGCGGAGGAGCTGTCCGACGGTGCCGACGGCCAGGCCGCGCACGGCGCCGGTCACGCTTCGATCACGCTCGAGCGCCCTCGCCGGGCGGAGTTCGGCGACTACTCGACGAACGCCGCGCTGCTGCTCGCGCCGCGCGCGGGCATGCAGCCGCGCGAGTTGGCCGAGCGGCTCGGCGAGGTGCTGCAGCTGCGTCTCGGCTCAGAGCTCGAGCGCTTCGAGGTGGCCGGGCCGGGCTTTCTCAACCTGTTCCTCACCGACGCGTGGCTGCGGGGCGCGCTGGCCGCGATGCTGGCCGCGGGCGAGCGCTTCGGCGCGGGCGGCGCGGAGCTGGCCGAGCGCGTGCTGGTCGAATTCGTCTCCGCCAACCCGACCGGCCCGATGCACATCGGACATGCGCGCAACGCCGCCTACGGCGACGCGCTCGCGCGCATGCTGACGTTCCAGGGCCACGACGTGGAGCGCGAGTTCTACGTCAACGACGCCGGCTCGCAGATCCGCAAGTTCGGTGAGTCGGTACAGGCCGTCGCCGCCGGCCGCGAGGTCGCCGAGGACGGCTACCACGGCGAGTACATCGGCGAGCTCGCCGCGAGCCTCGGCGGCGCGGCCGAGATGGATCCCGCCGAGCTGGGCAGCGCGGCCGTGCAGGTGATGGTCGGGCGCCTGCGCGAGTCGCTGGTCGCGTTCGGCGTGCTGGCGTTCGATCGCTGGACCTACGAGAGCTCGCTGCACGACGGCGCTCCGAGCCTCGTCGAGCACACGCTCGACGTGCTGCGCGAACAGGGCCACACCTACGAGCATGACGGCGCACTGTGGCTGCGCACGACGGGCTTCGGCGACGACAAGGACCGTGTGCTGGTGCGCTCGAGCGGCGAGCACACGTACTTCGCGTCGGACATCGCCTACCACCAGGACAAGCGCGAGCGCGGCTTCGCGCGCCAGATCGACGTGTGGGGCGCCGACCACCATGGCTACGTGCTGCGCATGAAGGCCGCCTACGAGGCGCTCGGCGGCGATCCCGGCGAGCTGGAGCTGGTGATCATGCAGCTCGTCCACCTGATGCGCTCCGGCGAGCGCGCGCAGATGTCCAAGCGCTCCGGCGAGTTCGTGACGCTGGAGGAGCTCGTCGCGGACGTCGGCGTCGACGCCGCGCGCTGGTACCTGCTGGCGCGCTCGCACGACACGACCGTCGACCTCGACGTCGACCTCGCGCGCGAGCAGTCGAAGGAGAACCCCGTGTACTACGTGCAGTACGCACATGCGCGGATCACTTCGATGTTGGAGAAGGCCGGCGCCGAGCGCGTGCGTGCGGCCGAAGCCGACGGAGCGCTCGCGGCCGACGTGCCGCTGGAGCCGGCAGAGCGGGCGCTGATCGAGCAGCTGCTGGCGTTCCCGGCGGAGCTTGAAGAGGCAGCCGACCGCCGCGCGCCGCATCGGCTGGCGGCGTACGCGCTGGAGCTGGCGCAGAGCTTCACCGCGTTCTACGGCGAGTGCCGCGTGCTCGGCGCCGAGCCGGCGGCGCTTGAGTCACGACGCCTGGCGCTGTGTGGTGCGAGCAGGCGCACGATCGCGACATGCCTGGCGATGCTCGGCGTGGGCGCACCGGAGCACATGTAGCGAGGCGGACCGCGGGCCGCGCAGCGCGCTTCGTCTGCGGCGTGGCCGCCGGCGCGGTGGGGGCTCGAGCGAGCGCTCAGTCGAAGCGTGCGAGGTCGGCGTCCAGGCGCGCGGCGTCGCTCCTCGCCAGCGGCGCTGCGGCGGCACCGGCGCTGGCCTGTGCGCGGGCGCGGCGGCGCCAGCGGGGCAGGACGGTCAGCGCGAGCGCGAGCAACGCGAGCACCACGACGAGCGGCACTATGTAGACGGACAGGTCGAAGCCGCTCGTGCCAGGCAGGCCCAGCACGGTCGGGCCGTACTGGCCGACGAGCGCGTTCTTGATCGCGGCTTCGTCGCGGCCTTCGCCGATCAGTTCGCGGATGTACGCGCGCTCGCGGTCGGCCTGCGGTGATTGCGCGACGTTCAACGGGATCTTGCACGTCACGCACATGACCTGGCGTTCGATCGTCGGCAGCGACGCGCTCGCGGCGTCGGCGCCTGCGGCGGTCCCGGCGGCGAGGGCGGCGGCGGCGAGCGTCGCGCAGCACGCGCTCAGCGCCAGCGCGCGCGCCGCCCGCCGGGCACGTTGCGCGCGCGCCGCGCTCACGAGCTTGCCGCCAGTGCGACGGCCCGCTCGAGGAACGGTTCTTCGATCTCGCCGCGCGACAGCGCGACGATGTGGCCGCTGCGGTCGATCAGGAAGCTCTCCGGCAGCTGGTTGGTGCCGTAGGCGTGGGCGAAAGTGCCGACGTTGTCGCGCAGGTTGGGATACGCCAGGCGATAGTGGCGCACGAAGCTCTCGGCGTCGTGCGTGTTGTCGAGGTAGGTCACGCCGAGCACCGTCGCGCCGTGGCGCTGGAGGTTCGCCTGGAAGCGCTGCAACAGGGGAGCCTCGACCTGGCACGGTTCGCACCAGGAGGCCCAGAAGTTGAGCACGACGACCTTGCCGCGAAGCGACGCGAGCGCGCCGAGTCCGTGGCCGCCGAGCACCGGCAGCATGCGCTCGGCGTCCGGCGCGGCGGGGTGGTGGCCCTGCGCGACCAGCTCGTCGAGCGTGCGGCTGGCCGACTGGGTCGAGACGCCGTAGATCAGCAGGCCGATCAGGGCGGCGCCGGCGAGCGTGGCGAGAATCGGGACGAGACGGCTTCTCACGAGCACCAAGGGTAGAGCCCGCCACGCCGTCCGCGCCGACGCTCCGTCCGCGCGGGGCACTTCGGCGCCGGCTCCAGCCGCCGTCAGGCCGCAGATTGATCGAACATTCAGCCAGTCTTTCGTTTTCCCGAAGGTTCGCGCGCGAGCATCTGCGCAGCACCGAGCCGAAAGGGACGCCATGTCAGACAGCAGCTACGTCGAGGTCACCACCGCATCGGGTGTATCGCTCCAGATCGCACGCGAGGAGGCCGAGCGCCTGCTCGTGCGGGCCGGTTTCGAGCCGCGCGCCACGCCGGGCCGCTGGACGACGCCTGACGGACGCAGCGTCACGCGCGAGCAGGCTCTGCCAGAGGCGGTCCCGGTGCTCGTCGCGGCCGCCTGAGCCAAGGCCCGGCGCTTCGCCGAGCGCTCGTCGGCCGCGTAACGCGCATGCGCTCGCGGCATCTGCGTTATGTTGACGCGCAGGCGTGGAATCGAGCCCTGGGGGTGTCGCTTGCACACGGGTTTCAGATGGTTGCGGCACGAGGCCGGCGGTCGGCGGGCGAGGCCACTCGCATGGCGGATCGTGCCGGCGGCGTGCGCGATGCTCGCGCTCGCGGGTGGCGCGCCCGTCGCGGACGCGGCGACGGTCCCGACGGTCCTGACGCAGATCGGGCGAGGCTCGACGTTCGCGGTGCGCCCGGCGCAGATCATCTACACCGGCGACGGCTCGGGCATCCTCGGCGGCTTCGCCGCCGGCGGCCCGAACCGGCACTTCGGACGCCTGACGTGGACGCGATGGACGCGCCACGAAGCGGCCGCGCACGGGGCGGTCTGGCTCGACGACTGCGAACCGAACTGCGCCGAGGGCACGTTCCACCCCTACGCCGTGACGGTGCGCGCGCTCGACCCGCGCCACGGTCACTTCACGGTGCTGACGCTGCGCTACACGTTCGCCGGCAAGCGCGTCGTCGACCGGCGCACGCTGCTGCGCCACGGCGCCTCCTACAGCTACTGATTCGGCGCCGGCGCGCCGAGGCCGAATCCAGCCGCGGGGTATCTCAAATGCCACACCTTGGTGTCTGCGCCTGGGCGCCGATACCGACCAAGATGACGTTGCAGCAGCCAACCGGCAACGATCAGAAAGAGGAGACCCCCGCAGCAATGTCCACGAGCGTGACACTGGCCTCGCCACGACGTTCGCGCTCGTATCGCGCCCCGCAGCGCGAGCGTTCTCCAACTCCAGTTCGTCGTCGACTCGGGTCGAGAGTCGAGACAGACCGGCCCCGTGACGGGGCGGGCCGTGGCCTCGCCGGCGTCGGACCCCGCCACGGACTCGAGCGCACGGCCGGCACGCGAGGCAACGCGAGCCACGCCGATGGACACGCTGACCACGCCCGCTGTCAGCCTCTCGGCGGCTTCTCTGCGCAGGCGCAGGCGCTCCTGTGGGTCATCGTGGAGCATCTGGGCGTTGATTGGCCGCGGCAACAGCCAGCGAGCCGGCAGGGCGCGATGTCGGTAACGCAGGAAGCGTTTCTCGCACGACGAGTACCGGCGCTCCAACGGAGCACCTAGACTCATTGGCCGCGCGGCGATAGCTCAGTTGGTAGAGCGCAAGCGAAGGCGTCGACGTAGGTCGTAGCGTCGTCGTCACGTCAGCATGGCCGAGGCGCGCCGAAACCTCCGCGATGTCCCAGCCGTCAGCGATGAGCCGCGCTACGACGTGCAGCTCGCCAGTGAGCTTCTCGAGGTGCGGTCGAGGCGCTCGAGCGGCGTCTCGTGGCGCGTCTCGCCGTGCCCCCGCTGCGAGTCCGGCACACCGACCTCGCCCGCTCCCGAGCGACTCATGGGCTCAGCGACCCTCACCGCCAGAGCGCTCATTGATCGCCAATGCCTCGTCTTGACCGCTGTCGCTCGCGTCCGGGTCGATTTCACGTGCGCGCGCGTGCTGATCGCGTGCAGACTCGGTCAAACGCTCAGCCTCAACTGCCTGGCGCTCCGCGGCGGCATGTCCCTGCCGCGCCTGAGCTGCGCGTTCCTCGGATTCAGCCTGCGCACGCTTGGCTTGAGCTGCCTGCTCATCAGCCGAGGCCCGCGCACTTTCGGCTTGGATCGAGCGGCCTCTGGCCTCCTGTCGAAGATCGCTCGCGTGCTCACGACGACGTTCGTCTCGCCGGCGGCTCGCGGCTCGCGCCACAACGGCAACGAACACAAGCAGCACTACGGCGCCGACAGCAATTGCGATGATCGTTCCGGTGCTCATGGTTCCTCCTTACGGCTGGGTCTTTGGGTGATGGACGACTGCTACGCGGACGACGGATGTCTAGCCCGAGAATCGCTGGTCGCGGGTCCGCTGGACTCGACGTCGCGGCGTCGGCGGCGTCTGAAGCTGAGACCCGCGAGCAGCACGATGAGCAGGATGGCGAGGAGGATCGTGAGCATCGTCACCTCCTCCTCCCCGACGCTCGGGCACCTGGCCGAATTGACCGCTACCCGCGCCCGTCGCTGTTGTGCCCCCTTACCGTCTCGGCGACCTTGTCTACGGCTTTCTTGAGGGACCCTTTCGCCTGGTCGACGTGTCCTTCGCGCTTCAGACGTCGATCTCCGGTCAAGGCGCCAGCAGCCTCCTTGACGCGTCCCTTCGCTTGATCGATGTTCTTGTCGGTCATAGTTCCCTCCTGATTTGAGTTCTCGTGAGGCACGCGGTCAGCAATGAGCGCAGCATTGGGGCGGCCCTCCCGATCACGGTGCGCGCGACGCGCAGGTAGCTGACTGGCCGCTTCGGCGCTAGAGGCGCCGTTCTTCGTACGGTCCGCCCACTACTCGGCGTCGAGCGGTGGCCGTATAGATCAGCGACAGAATCAGGCCGACGACGCCGGCGATCATGAGGATCAGCCCGATCGTGGGTCGCGACACGCCCGACACGTGAAATGTCAAGCCGTAGCGGATGATCGCGCCGACGGCGATCAGGAAGATCGACGTGCCGATCGTCATGCCTAGATCCTCCCGCCCCTGCGATAGCCGAATCCGCCGCCCGTGAGGAACAGGACAAGGGCTACGACCAGCAACAGCCAAAGCAACGGGCTGACACCGATCCCGCCCGCGATTGCAACGATTACCAGAACGATCAACAGCAGCTCCACGAGCCCCATAGGACTCCTCCTTTCCGTTTGAATCTCCTCGGCAAGAGAGGAGAGAACGCTCTTTATACCACAGAGCGAGAACGTTCTTTCTCGTGATACCCTCTGAGGCGTGCTTGAAACCGACCGCCAGGCCGCCGGGACGGGGTTGAGCGCCCGCGAGCGGATTCTGGACGCCGCCTATGAGCTGTTCTCGCGACGCGGCATCCAGGCAGTCGGGATCAACGAGGTGACTGAGCGCGCGGGCGTCGCGACCGCGACGCTCTACCGGCACTTCCCCTCGAAGGACCAGCTGGTGCTCGCATTTCTCGACCTCCGCGAACAGCGCTGGACCAAAGACTTCATTGAAGCCGGGGCCAAGCGTCGCGGCTCGAACCCCGAGGAGCGACTACTCGCGATCTTCGACGTACTCGACGAGTGGTTCCATCGCGACGACTTCGAGGCGGGCTCGTTCATCAAGGTGCTGCTCGAACTCGGCCCCAACCATCCCGCGGGCGACGCCAGCGTTCGGCATCTCGAGCAGATCCGAGCGGTCGTACGCCGCCTAGCCGACGAAGTCGGGCTGCGCGACACCGATTCGTTCGCGCGCTCGTGGCACATCCTCATGGAGGGCTCGATCGTCGTAGCAGCCGAGGGCGATGCGCTAGCCGCGCGGCGAGGCAAGTCGATGGCACGCCAGCTCATCAATGAGTACCGATAACCCTGTGGGCGCTCGAGTGGCATGATTTCCCGAAGTGGATGACCAACGCAAGCGCCGCATGGCGCAGAACGAGGCCTTGGCGCGGCGCATCAACGACAGGATTGAGTATCAGCGTCCACGCAACGGAGAGTCGGCCGACACATTCATATGCGAGTGCGTCCGCGTGGACTGCGGTGGAGTGCTGGACCTCTCGATCGGGGAGTACGCCCGCGTGCGAGCACATCCACGTCGGTTCGTCGTGCTGCCAGGACATGAGGAACCGGAGATCGAGTCGGCTGTCGAAGTCTTCGCCGGCTATGTCGTGGTCGAAAAGCGCGGTGAGGCGGGACGGATCGCGGAAGCCGAGGCGAGCGGCTAGCCACGGCGCTCGCAGACGACCTCGACCGGTTTCCCGCGATAGTCGCGGTCGATGCGATCTTGTCGTGAATGCCCGCGACTGCGGATATCGCCCCGGCGCGGCGCCCATAGACTTGCGTCGTGGCCCGCTCTTTTCTCGATCGCGCGGACGGCTGGAC